>Ga0302320_10020188_pt1 | contig 13311 bp, 11 predicted proteins | sample Bog_T0_3_FD_202130 | JGI IMG/M metagenome (GOLD analysis project Ga0302320, IMG submission 202130) | Peat permafrost microbial communities from Stordalen Mire near Abisko, Sweden - Bog_T0_3 | ecosystem: Environmental > Terrestrial > Soil > Wetlands > Peat | place: Sweden: Abisko, Stordalen Mire...
CAAGCATCGCGAGGAGAAGCCGTTCGCGCTGATGTATCCGGCGCTGGAAGACGTGCTGCGGGACTGCGTAGTCACGCCGCTGGAAGAACGGCTGCTGCGCTCGCCTGAGTCTCCGATTGTGCTGGTCGGGCGCAAGAGTTCCTCCGCATCAACTCTGGCGTCGTCTATTGCACCGGGGAATCCAATGCTGGGCGTGATGGTTCCTTATACGCCGCTGCATCATCTGTTGATGCGCGCATTGGGCTTTGCCGTGATCGCCACCAGCGGCAATTTGAGCGATGAGCCGATTTGCACGGATGAGTTGGAAGCCGTCGAGCGATTGCGTGGAATTGCCGATCTTCTGCTGGTGCATGACCGACCCATTCTGCGCCATGTGGATGATTCGATTGTGCGCGTGATGGCCGGACGCGAGATGGTGATGCGCCGGGCTCGCGGATTCGCACCGTTGCCGGTAATGCTGGACGAGGAGATGCCCACGGTGCTCGGCGTGGGCGCGCATCAGAAAAATTCCGTGGCGCTTTCTGTAGGACGGCAGGTCTTCCTCAGCCAGCACATTGGAGACCTGGAAACCGTACAGGCCAGCCTGGCGTTTGAGCATGTAGTGGAAAGCCTTGAAGACCTGTACGAAGTGAAGCCAGAGATTGTGGCCTGCGATCTTCATCCGAATTACATTTCGACGGCCTACGCAAATCGGATCAGCGCGCATCCAACGCGGGTACAACATCATTACGCGCACGTGCTGGCCTGCATGGCGGAGAATGGCGTGAAGGCTCCCGCGCTCGGCGTGGCTTGGGATGGTAGCGGCTTTGGGACGGATGGAACGTTATGGGGCGGCGAGTTTCTGAAGGTCGATGAGTATGGATATAAGCGCGTTGTGCGCATGCGCCCAATGCGGCTGGCAGGAAGCGAACGCGCCGTGCGCGAACCCCGGCGATGTGGATTAGGCGTGCTGTTTGAGGCTTTAGGAGAGCAGAGTTTCGATGACGAGGGACTGCATCCGGTTCATGCCTTCTCTGCGGCTGACCGGAAAATTATTGCGGCGATGCTGCGGCAGGGACTCAATAGCCCGTGGACATCGAGCGCAGGACGCCTCTTTGACGCCGTGGCTTCGCTGATCGGAGTGCGGCAGATTTCACGCTACGAAGGTCAGGCGGCGATGGAGTTGGAATGGCTGGCAGCGCAGAGCGCAGACAACGGAGTGTTTGACTTCGAAATCGTCAGGCCAGAAGACGAGACGGCTCCGGCGGAGCTGGACTGGGCTCCCATGGTGGCCGAAATTCTGGCGGATGTGGAACGCAACGCGAAGCCGGAATCGATGGCGCGGAGATTTCACAACACGCTGGCGGAGATGATCGTACGCGTAGCAGCCGAGAATGTGGCGCTGCCCGTGGTACTCAGCGGTGGATGCTTCCAGAACCGGTTGCTCACCGAGCTGACCATTGCACGGCTGGAAGCAGTCGGGGCAAAGGTATATTGGCACCAGAGGGTTCCTCCGAATGACGGAGGCATCGCGCTGGGACAGGTAGTGGCAGCCGCACGACAATTGAAATTCGAGAAACTTGCGAGGTAGCAAAATGTGTTTAGCAGTGCCGGGAAAGATCGTCAGCGTTAGCGGTGAAGACATCGCGCGGCAGGCCCGCGTGGATTTTGGCGGGATACTGAAGGAAGTGAATCTGGCCTATGTCCCACAGGCTCAGATTGGCGATTACGTGCTGGTACACGTTGGCTTCGCCATCAGCGTGGTGGACGAGGAAGAGGCAGGCAAGGTTTTCGGTTACCTGAAGGAGATGGGTGAACTCGGTGAGTTAGCAGAACTAACGCCGGAGGATCCAGGAGTAAAGCAGTGAAATTTTCATCGGAGTATCGCGACGCAAACGCCGCGCAAGGCTATGCGCAGGAGATTCGCAGGATCACCACGCGACCATGGACGATCATGGAAATCTGCGGCGGACAGACCCACGCCATCGTGAAATTTGGGCTGGATGAGCTGCTGCCGAAAGAAATCGAACTGGTGCATGGGCCCGGCTGCCCGGTGTGCGTTACGCCCCTGGAGTTGATCGACAAGGCCGTGCAGATTGCTCAGCGGCCCGAGGTAATCTTCTGCTCATTTGGCGACATGCTGCGGGTGCCAGGGAGCGAAATCGATCTGTTCGGCATCAAGGCACGCGGCGGCGATGTTCGAATCCTGTATTCTCCGCTGGATGCGCTGAAGATTGCGAAAGAGAATCCGGCAAAACAGGTTGTATTCTTCGCCGTAGGCTTCGAGACCACGGCTCCGGCTCATGCGATGGCCGTGTACCAGGCGAAGCAGCAGGGGATCAATAATTTCTCAGTGCTGGTATCGCATGTGTTGGTACCGCCCGCGATGGAGGCAATCCTGGGTTCGCCGTCAAATCTTGTGCAGGGCTTTTTGGCCGCAGGACATGTGTGCGCCATCATGGGCTACGAGGAGTATCTGCCGATTGCGGCCAAGTACAAGGTTCCCATCGTGGTGACCGGCTTTGAGCCGCTCGACATTCTGCAGGGGATTTCGATGTGCGTTGCCCAACTGGAGCAGGGTCGTCACGAGGTGGAAAACCAATATACGCGCGCCGTCCCCGAGGGCGGAAATCGCTCGGCGCAGGGATTCATGAAGGAAGTGTTTTGCGTGGTCAATCGCAAGTGGCGGGGCATTGGAGAGATTGGCGCAAGTGGACTGGGCCTGCGTCCCGAATACGCGGAATTTGACGCCGAGCTGCGCTTCAACGTCGGCAACTACACTGCGGAAGAGAGTCCGCTGTGCATCAGCGGCCTGATCATGCAGGGGCAGAAGAAGCCGCATGAGTGTACGGCATTCGGAAAACAGTGTACCCCGGAAAAGCCGCTGGGTGCGCCCATGGTTTCCAATGAAGGTGCGTGCGCGGCTTATTATCGGTATAGGCGCGCCGAGTTGGCGACCGCAGGAAAGGTATAACCGATGAGCACGGTGAAAGACTTCACGCTGAGCTGCCCGCTGCCAATCTCCGACTATCCTACAGTGACGCTGGCCCACGGCGGCGGCGGCAAGCTGATGCATCAACTGATCGAGACGATGATTCTGCCGGCCTTCAATAACTCACTGCTGGAGACGCGGCACGATGGCGCGGTCTTTGAGTTGGGCGGTGCGCGGCTGGCTTTTACAACCGATTCCTACGTGGTGCATCCGCTGTTCTTTCCCGGCGGCGACATCGGCTCGCTGGCGATCAACGGCACGGTGAACGATCTGTCGATGTGCGGTGCGCGTCCCGTGTATTTGAGCTGCGGCCTGATTCTCGAAGAGGGACTTCCAATGGAAACGCTCTGGGCGGTTGTGCAGAGCTTGAAACAGTCGGCCGAAATCGCAGGTGTGCAACTGGTAACCGGCGACACCAAGGTGGTTGATCGAGGCAAGGGTGACGGAGTATTTATCAACACGGCGGGCGTGGGAATTGTTGAGCACGGGTTGACGATTGCGCCCTCCAGCGTGAAGGCGGGCGACGTGGTATTGCTCAGCGGAGACCTTGGACGCCACGGCATTGCGATCATGGCCATGCGCGAAGGTTTGGAATTCGAGTCGCAGATTGAAAGTGACTGCGCTCCGTTGAACACCGCTGTACACGCTCTGATCTCGGGCGGAGTTGACGTTCATTGCCTGCGCGACCTGACGCGCGGAGGACTGGGGACAACCCTTATCGAGATTGCGGAAGCCACTGGACTGCAGATCACAATCGACGAGGTGAAGATTCCGGTGCGCGACGATGTGGCGGGCGCGTGCGAGGTGCTGGGATTCGATCCACTGTACCTGGCCAATGAGGGACGCATGATCGTCTTTGTGCCGGAGAACGAAGCCGCGCGCGCGTTGGAATTGCTGCGCGCGGACAAGCACTCGGCGGGCGCGGTGGAGATTGGCCGGGTTTCGGCGGAGCGCGGAGGTCTGGTGAAGATGAAGAGCCGCATCGGCACGACTCGCGTTATCGACATGTTGAGCGGAGAACAGTTGCCCCGAATCTGCTGAACCGTGAGCTATTTTGCAAAAAGCCGGACGACCTGTCGTCCGGCTTTTTGCGCACATCGATTCGCGACTGCGATACCCTGATGGTGAGGTGAAGCCGATGACCGAAAAGCGACGCTATCCCTACGTCTTGCTCGATGTGTTCACACACAACGCGCTAGAAGGCAATCAACTGGCCGTGTTCACGGACGCGCGAGGTTTGAGCGATGCCGAGATGCAGGCTCTGGCCAAGGAAACGAATCTCTCGGAAACCACATTCATCCTTCCTCGCGAACAGCGGGTGGAACATGAGCAAGGCATCCGGGTTCGCATCTTCACCGTACAGGAAGAGCTTCCCTTCGCCGGTCATCCGACACTAGGAACGGCTTGGTATCTGCAACAGCAGCGCAACATAAACGTAGTGGAGTTGGAATTGAACGTGGGAAAAATTCCGGTAAGCTTTTCAGTCGACGCCGAGGGGCAAACCACGGGCGAAATGCGGCAGCGCGACCCCGAGTTCGGACAGACCTATCGTGCCGAAGAAGTAGCTCAAGCAACCGCTTTACCGCTGAAGTTTATTGATGCCACACTGCCAATTCAGACGGTTTCTACAGGAACGGCCTTCACCATCGTCGCGCTGAAATCGCTGGCTGCAATGAGGGAGCTAAGGGTGGACCAGAAGGGCGCAAGTGCATTCGCAAAAGCGCACGGCAGCCGGTTCTTCTATTTTGTCTCGCGTGAGACCGAAACACCAGGCGCGACCCTGCATGCTCGAATGCAGTTCTATAACGGCGAAGATCCTGCAACGGGATCCGCGGCGGGATGCTGTACCGCCTGGGCGGTGCAATACGGAGTGCTCGCCAGCGAGGCGCAGGGATTGATCGAACAGGGATTGGAGATCGGCCGCCCGAGTTTCATCCATATCAAAGGACGCAAAACCGCTCTCGGGGTCACTGATGTTCGAGTCGGCGGCGGAGTGGTGGAGATTGCTCGCGGCGAGTTTGTATTGCGATAAACAGTGAATCATTTCCTTTCAATGGCTTTGAAGCCTTAACCACGTTTGGGCTTCATGACCAGAATGCAATTGATGAGCTGGGCACTTGTCAGACTCTCCCGTTCTTCGTAGGATTCACAACAATGTTCGCACCTGCCGATGCCCCCATCGCAAAGTCCATGCGGTATGGATCGCAGGAGAAAATTGAGCCCCTCAGATGAGTTTGAAGAAGACGATCCTTTGCGTGGAAGATGACCAGAGCCTCTCGATTCATAAGGTCATGCTGGAGACTCGAGGCTATCGGGTAGCGACCTGCAATACTGCGGCAGACGCGATGGGCATTTTCCGTCCCGGTCGCGTCGACCTGGTGTTGAGCCAGGCGAATTTGCCGGATGCCTCGGCGGCGGAGCTGGTAAGGCATATAAAGGCACTGGTTCCTGAGATTCCAGTGATTGTATTGAGCACGCAGATGCCCGCCCTTCACACGGATGCGCCTGTCGACCTTCTGCTAAGGAAAGGCACGTACGGTCCGGCGGAACTGCTGGAGCATGTTCGGCTCCTACTGGTGAAGCGCCGCGGTCCCCACCGTGCGGCCCAGTCCGCGCCCCCCGAACGTCGCACCCAAGCCTGTTGAGAAATAGGTCTTCGGCACGGAATGCAATGTTGTGATCAACCAGTGGGGCGTTTGGGACACGGCTGGCGGGACGTATTATCGTTCCGCCGTTTGCTCGTTGCCTGCAAACGAGACGCGCCGGTCATGTAAGATGGACTAGCACACCCATGGCAGCCATAATTCAAGTTGAGAATGTCACGAAAACCTATCGCATCGGCAAAGTAGACGTGCCTGCGGTGCGAGGCGTGTCCTTTAACGTCGAGCGCGGAGAATTTCTGAGCGTAGTGGGCCCATCGGGCAGCGGCAAGTCCACTCTCTTCTACATTCTCGGCGGACTGGCGCAGGCCGATTCGGGCCGGGTGCTGGTTGATGGAACAGACTTTGCTCACACCACGGACTCCGAGCGGACCCATCTGCGGCGGAAGAAAATTGGATTCGTATTCCAGAAGTTCAACTTGTTGCCGACCCTGACCGCGCGCGACAATATCCGGATTGCTCTCGACATTGCCGGCGACAGCGCAAATCAAGATCCGGATCACTTCGAGAACATCACAAGACTGCTGGGCATCGACAAGCGCCTGGATCACCGTCCCAACGAGTTGAGCGGCGGCGAACAGCAGCGTGTCGCGCTGGCACGAGCTCTGATCAACAAGCCGGCGATTGTGCTGGCTGACGAGCCCACGGGGAACCTCGATACGCAGAACTCCACCGCCGTGCTGGAAATGCTGCGCCGCTCCAATCAGGAGCTGGGCCAGACCGTATTGATGATCACGCACAACCCCGAAGCGGCGCGATTTGGAAACCGTATTCTGCATTTCCGCGACGGCCAAGTGGTCAGCCCGGAACTGGACCCGCAATGGGCTGGGGCAATGCAGTAAATACGCGGGGTTTCCACAGTTCAAGAACGCGAAAGGTTTGACAGCGCAAGGTGCTTTGTCTAAGATTGAACAGTCGAGCGGGAGTAACTCAGTGGTAGAGTGCGACCTTGCCAAGGTCGAAGTCGCGGGTTCAAATCCCGTCTCCCGCTCCAGACATCCTAAACCCTCGCCGCCACGCGAGGGTTTTCCATGAAGGGAGGCTGCACCTTTTAGCCTCCTGTTGTTTTTCCAGTACTTCTTGACCGGGGCGCGGTAGCCAAGTGGTAAGGCAGAGGTCTGCAAAACCTTTATTCGCCAGTTCGATTCTGGCCCGCGCCTCCAAATTTTCCTCGTAAATAACCGAAATAAAACAATTTACAAAATTCGATATCTTTGACCTCATTGTGGCTGAATTTGGAAAAATTGACCAAGATTGGCCTCATTTTGGCTCCGTGGCGGACTAAAAGCGGACTGTAATTCTCGACCTGTCGGCGATCCGAATACTGTGCCGGAAGCAGTATTGGCGCCTCTTCCAGCCAGGTACGGAATTCGGCAAAACCTCTCCAAGTGGGGTGAGGGCGGACTTTTTCCGGGTTGTGCTTGCAGCGAAGCCCACTCCATCGCCGGCAATGAGAGGGCCACGGCTTTCGGATAGCCCCCGGGAGCAGCGACTGGAGATGGTTTTGCCCGGGATCGCGGCCGGGGTGCCGCAGACGGCGACACCTGAGGCTTCGATTACCAGGCAGGGATCGAGCGCCGCCGCTTGTACGCCCACAAGAGCGAAACTGAGCTTAAGGAAGGGCTGAGCGGGGCTTTCTTGATGGCGTCCGCACGTCCAGATGTTCGACGAGCTGCCTTCAATTCTTGCGGGTCTCCTCGCCTTTATCGGCGAGTTCGTCGGCAACGGCGAGGGTTTTCTCGTACTTCAGCATCGCCTGGCGCTTGTGTTCAGCCGTGGGATGAACATACCGCTGGACAATCCGAATGGAGCTGTGGCCGAGAATCGCCGCCAGGGTAGCCAGATCGACTCCGGCCTGGGCGAGTCTGGTTGCAAAGGAATGGCGAAAATCATAGAGCACGAAATCGAGAGCCTTGAGCCTCTTCTTCTTGTCGGCCTTGATGGCAGCATCGTGCCCCCTGTTGAGACGCACAATGTGCTTTCCCGGCTTCGTAGGAGACGGGAATATCCATGGCGAGTCCTTCTTCTTGGGGTTCTTTTCCATGCGCCGGGCAAGGATCGACTTGCTCTCAGTCGTCAGGTCGAGCGTCCGCCTCGCCGCCTTGGATTTTCCTTGCCTGATATGGAGCTGTCCCCGTTCGAGGTCTATGTCTGCCTTACCGAGGGACAGGACCTCCTCCGGACGCATACCCTGATTCCGCATCAGCCTCGCCAAATCCCAGAGATTCTTGTTTTTCGCAGCCCGCAGGAAGTAGTCCTTCTCTTCCGCTGCGGTGATTATGTGCATCCTGACCGCATCAGCATCAGACGGAATCTTGACGTTGCGAACGGGATTCTCTCGATGCCACCGCTGCTTGATTGCATATCGGAAGAACTTCGACAGCGCGTGAAGGTCATGCCGCAGAGTGATGTCGCGAACCTCATGCTCAGTGACTCGCCACGCCTTAAACGCTTCTACCCTGCCCTCATGAATCAGCGACACCGGCTCCCTGCCAAAGAACAACTTCAGGCTCGTGAAGCTGGTCTCGATTCTCAGGAAGCTATTGGGGTGCGACCTGTGCTCCACCTTCACCCAGTCCAAGAAATCAGTGGCGGCGTCACTGAATTCGCGTACGACCATGCGCCGGGACGGATTTCGTCCCTCAGCCAAGGCGATGAGATGCTCAGCCTCGAGTTGCTTCGCTCGCGTCTCGTTTTGTTTCGTGGCGGCCAAGTCGGTCGTTCCGCTGTACTCTTTTCCGCACACCTTGAACCGGTAACTCCACATCCCGTATCGCTTTCTCAGCGTCATCACTTGTCTCCTGCAGTCTCGTCTTCAGCCATGCATCCACCCGATCTTTCGGATACCATGCCGATTTGTTGTAGGTCGGCGCGTCACCCTAGCGAGGGTGGACAGATATCATGGAGGGGCGATGGATTGGAAAAAGCACTGCTATCGAGTTGGCACCCACGAGGCCACATGGGACAGCCTGCCGGTAAGCGCGACGGAAGAGTTCGACAATTTCGTTGCTTCTGCACGTAAGCGCATCGAGCCGTGGTTGTCCGCCGTTTTCCAGGCGGAGCACCTGAACCTCTTGCTCGGAAGTGGGTTTACTACGGCGATCTGTGGCATAACCGACACCCCAGCAACTGGCATGGCTAAAGTGAAGTTCGGGACCGCATTTGACACAGCTATAAACAGCCATGCGGAACGTGGTGCCAAGGAAATGGGGCGTGGAGCGGCCAACATCGAAGACCAATTTCGTAGCGCCTTCGCTGCCCTGGAAGGTCAAAACGTTCTGGATGCAACCGCAGCTAAAACACTCAAGACAGCTATAGATGCGCAGCTAAAGGCGTTTCTGAATTCTCTTCTTGCAACTGAGCGCGGCATTAAGAACGCAAAAGACGAAGGGCGCCGTAAGATGGCGGAGAACACTCTCCAATCATTCCTGCTAAGCTTCGCGAGCCGGGCGGCGTCGCGAGAACGGCTGCACATCTTTACGAGCAACTACGAAAGAGTCATAGAGCACGGCGGTGACCTGTCAGGCTTGAGAATGATCGACCGCTTTGTCGGCGCGTTGAACCCCGTATTCCGTTCATCGCGCGTCGAAGTGGACGTGCATTACAATCCACCAGGCATCCGCGGTGAGCCGCGATTCTTGGAAGGCGTAGTGCGGCTTACGAAGCTTCACGGCTCGCTAGACTGGCACTTCGACAAGGGAACGCGGCAAATAAATCGCAAAGGCATTCCGTTCGGTGCTCCAGATAACCACACTGATGTGCCCAAAGAACCCGTCGACACAGTCATGATCTACCCGAATGCCGCGAAAGATGTGGAGACGACACAATACCCTTATGCTGAACTGTTCCGCGACTTTGCGGCTTCCGTTTGTAGGCCAAATGCCGTAGTAGTGACGTATGGATACGGATTCGGAGATGACCACATTAATCGTGTTCTACTGGACATGCTGACGATTCCATCAACCCATCTGGCGATCATCGCATATGAGGCTGATCCCCGAGTAACGGGATTTTGCGAAAAGACGCGAGATGCGCAGGTCACGTTGTTAATCGGTCCACACTTTGCCGACTTAGCGACGCTAGTTGAAAACTATTTGCCCAAACCAGCACTCGATTATATTACCGGACGGATGGCAGAGCTGTTGAAGCACAGACCAGCGGATCCTCCAGCTACCCCCGCTGTCGACAGTATATTGTGAGGTAGTCATGGCGACTCCAATCGAGCGGCTTTCGAGCCTTGTGGTCGGGTCTGTGGAATCTGTGGCACCTGGCAAAGTTGAGGTACTGCTGGACCTAGACGCGCCGCAGTCCACCGCATTCAACACCGGCACACCGGTCGCGTTTCCTCGAATCAACGGTTACGTGCTCATCCCCAACGAGGCAGGGGCGACAGTTGCCTACATCTCATGGATGGGAATAGAGCGATCTCCGTATCCGAAACGTTCGGGACTCAAGGACTTCGGTCTAATCGACCTGCCGTTTCCGCTGCGGAAAATGTCAGTATCACCCATCGGAACACTCACATCTCGCCAAGATCGCGTTTCGGGGGAGATCAGATACGAACTATCGCGCGGTGTTGTCGCGTTTCCGTCAGTTGGTGACCAAGTGCTGTTGCCAACACGTGAGCAAGTAGAAGCTATAGTTGGGGCCAAGGACGCCAACAAGCGGATACGTATTGGATCGTCCCCGATGTCGTCCAGCGCCGCAATCATGGTGGATCCTGACAAGTTGTTCGGACGGCATCTCGCCATATTGGGAAATACTGGCAGCGGGAAGTCCTGTACAGTTGCAGGCTTGATTCGTGAATCAATTAAGGCCGCTGACAATGCTATCAACGACGCGACGAAGTCGCCCAATATGCGTTTCATCGTGCTGGACCCCAACGGAGAGTATGCTCGTGCCTTTCGTGACATGCCGGGTCGGGTGCGCGTATTCAAACCAGGCGATGAGAAAAACCCCTTCGTGCTGCCCGCTTGGATGTGGAACAGTCACGAGTGGGCTGCGGTCAGTCAGGCGCAACCTGGCGCACAACGTCCGTTACTCTTGCAAGCCCTGCGAAACCTTCGGGCGGGACGTGCGCTGAGAGAACCGCTGCACATCGGGATCGTTCGGCAGATACGTTTGTATCGGTCTCGTACCCTAGCGTACATCGCTGATGGAACAGGTGCATCGTACATTGACTTTGTAGGCTTGTTGAACTGCTGCCAAGTGTTCAGCAATCTCAACGAGGTTATGCGTGACTTTCTTGGACGCGTTTCGGAAAACGATCCGGTGCACGCACTCATGGAACTGCTTCGTGGGGCGGCCGAAGAGTTCGTCGGCAGGCACAAGGTGTTGAATGCACGCGGCAATGGGTTCAACTACAATGCTCCGAACGTAGCGGAGTTCAATACTTTCCTGCCCCTATTTGATTCAGTTGAGCAGGCGCTTCCAGCAGTCGCGCCAGAGGAAGAAATCAGTGAGGATGCACCGATTCCGTTCGACGTGCGGCAACTTGCCGATCACGTGGATGCGCTTTCTGCTGACAGCTCATCTAACCCAAACGTCGCGAACTTTATCGCGACGCTGACGCTGCGCATTCGATCAATGCTTGCAAACCGGCGCCTGTCGCCGGTCATTGCCCCCGCGGTCCAGCCCAGTTTTGAAGACTGGTTGGCAGGACTCTTTGGAGATACACGATCGACGAACGGCCAAGTTGCGATCGTAGATCTCTCGCTAGTTCCGTCTGAGGTCACGCATATTGTGATTGCGGTATTAGCGAGACTTGTGTTCGAAGCATCTCAGAGGTACGTGAACCACCACGGCCAGGGCAAGGCGCTTCCCACTGTGCTGGTCCTGGAAGAGGCGCATACATTCGTTCGCCGTCGTCGTGATGAAGAATCGAACACCATTTCAGCCTCTCAACTCTGCAGTGAAGCATTCGAGCGAATTGCGCGCGAAGGTCGTAAGTTCGGCTTGGGCCTGGTGCTATCCTCACAACGCCCATCTGAGCTTTCTACGACCGTGCTCGCTCAGTGCAATACATTTCTATTGCATCGTATCGTAAATGATGCCGACCAAGAACTCATAGCTCATCTGGTACCCGACAATGTCGCGGGATTGCTCCGCGAACTACCTAGCCTTCCGTCCAGAGAAGCGATTCTCCTGGGTTGGGCTACTTTGATTCCTGTCCTGGTTGAAGTGAACGAACTCGCTGAGGAGCACCGCCCACGCTCGGCCGACCCTGATTTTTGGGACGTTTGGACACTGGAGAAAGAACGGAGTGTCGATTGGGATGCTATCGCAAAGGAATGGGCAGGCGATGTCCAACCCTGATTCGCGTCTCTGGACGTTACTGTGGCGTAACCTAACGCTGATTGTCGGAAAACGGTGACCTGCCCCCATTTTCCGCACGTTGAGTTTACAAGTTAACAAGCCACAGGTCTGCGTTCCTAGAACTGTGAAGTGAGCGAAAGATAACAACGAGGTGTCTTGGGGCGGGAGAAACCACAAAACACCCCGTTGTCGTGAGGTTCATCCGAATGAAAGAACCTCAAACCGGGAACACACCTGTTCTGCTATGCCGCGAAGAGCGGGAGCTGCCCGCTGTCGATGCGCTCGGGCGACTTCCTCTTTCGTTTTGCAATGGCGGCCATCGCAAAGCCGATGAATGACGGTTGTGCGCTGGCTGTGGAAGCAACTACCACGGAAGGACCTTCTGGCACTGCCATAGCTGCAACCAGAGGCAGTTCTTCGTCAGCGGGTACTTTCACAACATCAGCGGGCAATACCGGAGCAGACTGGGCAGAGCCAAACTGCGCCTGGCGCTGCTGGTTGACCTGCCGCCAAACATCGTCGGCAGTTTCTCCGACGCCTCCCTGCTCGACCAACTCACGAGCCATGGCGGACATCATGTCGGTATCTTCTTCAATACCGGCCAGACCTTCGCCGCTGAACTTGCCCTCCATCATCATCGACACGAGAACCTTCCTGCCCATGAGACGGATACAGTTGCTCTGCATCGTGTTCGCATAGGAGAAGAACTTCACGCGCACATCGCGACGCTGCACGAGACCGCCGTTGCAGGACTGCGGCGATATCTTTCGAGTCGGCAGAAAATGCACTTCAGCGTGGAGCATGTGTTTGTCTCATATCATGGAGAGCCACTCCGCTACGCGCAAGTCCAAAGTACGTTTCGCACAATGCTGAAATCTGCTGGTTTCCATCCGCACAAAGGACGCTGGCCAAGGCTGCACGAGCTACGCCACACCTTCGCAACAAGGGCATTGGAGGCAAGTCCCGCGGGCCGTCAACGAATCGGAAAACACATGCTGGCCTTGGCTACGTATATGGGGCACGTCAATATCGACTCGACTTACTGGTATCTGGAAACCACTCCTGATCTGTTGCGGGATATCTCAGGTGCTGGTGAGAGCTTCCTGCATGGAGGGCGGTCATGACCTCCATCGCACCGCATATCGAAGCGTTTTTCCGCGAACATCTTGTCCGCCATCGCGGCAACAGCCACCACACTTGCGAGTCGTACGCCTACAGCTTTCAATCGTTATTTAAGTTTACCTCGCAAAAACTTAAAGTGCCGCCTTCATCGATTGCATTGGAAGAACTGGATGCGCCACTGATCTGCTCCTTTCTGGAACACTTGGAGACGGTGCGCAGCAACTCGGCAAACACGCGAAACAT
>Ga0302320_10020191_pt1 | contig 13310 bp, 13 predicted proteins | sample Bog_T0_3_FD_202130 | JGI IMG/M metagenome (GOLD analysis project Ga0302320, IMG submission 202130) | Peat permafrost microbial communities from Stordalen Mire near Abisko, Sweden - Bog_T0_3 | ecosystem: Environmental > Terrestrial > Soil > Wetlands > Peat | place: Sweden: Abisko, Stordalen Mire...
ATCGGATTGAGGCGCATGTGGGCTACGAAATCCAGGGCCAGAGTCAAGACCGATGGGTGACTGCTTCTGAAATTACTACATTGCGCGAGATGTTGGCGGCCAAGCTTGCGCGTCATCCTCAGAGTTGCCAGATTTATTGGACGCCGGGTCATCCGGAGAACGCCAAATGCAGGCTGAATTAAGTACCCGTCTGTGATCGCTCTGCATGGAGGGTTTCTCGTCCGAGGTGGTTCGTAACAATCCATCTTGGCGGAGCTTTGTTAAAGGTCCCGGCCGTATTGTCGACTATCCCGAAGTTGCTCGGACATTTTTGTGTCCGGTTATTTGACTTTCAGGCCTGCTTCCGTCGATACTGCCGTTAATGCGGAACTCAACAAATCACGGAATTGGGGTCATGGCTATGTGTATGTGTCGGCCATGCGGACCTGTCCGTGAGGTTCTTGAGACGCGAATGCGCTAGACGCAATCGATCTTGAAACTTGGCGGCTCGGGTCCTTAGAGGACTCGGGCCGTTTTACGTTTCTCCATTCGCCAAGGCGAGTCACAAACGCTGAGGCGTGGCCAAGGGGAAGTGCCGATCGAAAGCAGGTGCTTCGACTGCGCTGCGCTTCCGTCAGGATGACAGCAAAGATGAAGGGCACCCAAATTTCAGTGGAATGCGGTGAGTATTCAGTTCTTTGAAGAACACGAAATTGAAGGAGAGGATCATGTCAGAACCGAAGCAGCATCACTTTGCCACCAACGCCGTACACGCCGGCCAATCGCCAGACCCGGCGACCGGCGCGAGGGCCGTGCCGATTTACCAGACCACGTCGTACCTGTTCCAGGACGCCGACCATGCGGGAAGGCTGTTCGGGCTGAAAGAGTTCGGCAACATTTATACGCGCATCATGAACCCGACCACCGATGTGCTGGAAAAGCGCGTGGCGGCCCTTGAAGGCGGCGTGGCGGGATTGGCGACGGCGTCAGGCCAGGCGGCGGAGACGCTGACACTGACCACGCTGGCTTCGGCGGGTGAAGAGATTGTTTCCACGACCTCGCTCTATGGCGGCACCTACAACCTGTTTCACTACACCTTTCCGCGCCTGGGGATAACGGTGCGGTTTGTGGATGCGGACGATTTTGATGGGCTGCGGGCGGCCATCAACGACAAGACGCGGGCGATTTACACCGAGTCGCTGGGCAATCCCAAGCTGGACGTGGTGGACATTGAGAGGATTGCCGCCATTGCTCACGAACACGGGCTGCCGCTGGTGATCGACAATACTTCAGCGTCGCCGGCGCTGGTGCGGCCCATCGAGTGGGGCGCGGATATTGTGGTGAACTCGGCCACCAAGTTTCTGGGCGGGCACGGGACGACCATTGGCGGCGTGATTGTGGACGCGGGCAAGTTTGACTGGGCGGCTTCAGGACGATTCAAAGAGTTCTCCGAGCCGGACCCGTCCTATCACGGACTTTCGTACACCGAGGCGTTTGGGCCGCTGGCGTTCATCTTGAAGGCGCGTGTGCAGGGGTTGCGCGATACAGGCGCGGCGCTTTCGCCGTTCAATTCATTCCTGATTTTGCAGGGAATTGAGACGCTCCATTTGCGGTTGCAGCGGCACTCAGAGAATGCGCTGGCCGTGGCGCATCACCTGGAACAGCATCCCGGCGTGGAGTGGGTGAATTATCCGGGACTGGAGTCGAGCCCGTACTTCGCGCGCGCGCAGAAGTATCTGCCGAACGGGAAGAGCGCGCTGGTGACGTTCGGAATCAAAGCTGGAAAAGAGGGCGGCGCTTACGAGGCGGGCAAGAGGCTGATTGACGGGCTGGAGCTGTTTTCGCTGGTGGCGAACATCGGCGATGCGAAGTCACTGGTGATTCATCCGGCGTCGACGACGCACCAGCAGCTTTCAGTGGAAGAGCAGGCGACGACCGGTGTGACTCCGGAGCTGGTGCGGCTGAGCGTGGGCATTGAGGATATCCGCGACATTCTTGCCGATCTGGACCAGGCGATCGAGGGGGCGAACGGGCACTCGTACGCGGGCGCAGCGGCAACCGCGGACCTTGCGGCACAATGAGTGTGATGACCGAATCACGGATCGCGACCAGCGCCGGACCTGCAGTAACGCAGATTCCGGCGCCCACTTACGAGAGCGACTTTGTGCTGGACGAGCACCTGCTGCTGGATTGCGGTCGGACGCTGGCCGGTCCTACGCTGCATTACGCGGTGTATGGGCGGCTGAATGCGGAGCGCGACAATGCGGTGCTGGTGTGCCATGCGCTGTCAGGGTCGGCGCAGGTGGGCACGTGGTGGCCGGAGCTGTTTGCGCCGGGCGGCCTGCTGCAGTTGGATCGCGATTGCGTGATCTGCGTGAACCTGCTCGGTTCCTGCTACGGCTCAACGGGACCTGGGTCTGTGGACCGTGAGACCGGCGAGGTGTACGGGCCGGACTTTCCACTGGTTTCAATCCGGGACAATGTGCGAGCACAGGCGCGCCTGCTGGATTCGCTGGGGATCCGGCGGCTGCGGCTGGTGGTGGGCGGGTCCATTGGGGGAATGCAGGCGCTGGATTGGGCAATCCTTAATCCAGAGCGGGTGGAACGGACGGTGGTGATTGGAGTAGCACCGCTCTCCGCCATGGGGCTGGCGCTGAACCACGTGCAGCGGCAGGCGATTGAGCACGATCCGGACTGGGCGGGCGGCCGATATCTGCCGCAGCGGCCTCCGCGTCGGGGGCTGGCGCTGGCTCGGCAGATTGCGATGCTCAGCTACAAGTCCGCTGTGCTGTTTGACGAGCGGTTTGGGCGCAACCCCAACCGCAACGGCGAGGACCCGTGGGGGCTGGACGACGGAGGCGGCGGCTTGATTGGCGGGCGATTCGACATTGGCGGCTATCTCGACCTGCAGGGGAAACGTTTTATCGATCGCTTTGATGCGAACGCGTATCTGGCAATTTTGCGGACAATGGATACCTGGGATCCGCTGCATGGGCTCGCCTCGCCTACGGAGGCTTTCAGCCGTATTCGCGCGCGGCTGACGTTTGTGGGCATCAGCTCGGACTGGCTGTTTCCGCCCGATGCAGTGCGCCACTTTGCCTATACGATTCGCGCAGCGGGCGTGGATGCCGACTACCGCGAGATGACCAGCGCCCACGGCCACGATGCCTTTCTGGCCGAGCAGGCGGAACTGGTGCGGCTGCTGCAATAGGGCCTGGTTTCCCCGCCCGAAAATGGCCGGGAACAGTTTTCCCGGGTCCGGTGTCTAAGCCCGTATGCGGAGTGGGACGGGCCCGTTGGGGTGAAGATCCGGGTGGGAACGCCGAAGCAGTTTGTGGCGGTGAGAGGCGCTGGTTTTCGAACATTTTCTGCCGGTCAGCGGGATTCCGGAGGTGCACTGCGGAATCCTGCGGTCGGGCATCCTTGCCTGGTTTCCCATCATCCCACAGACTATGCTTGTCACGGAGGGCGGGGCTTTCTATAATCCTTCCAACACCGCAATGGCAGCCGTGGTATCGTTTACCCGTAACCCGGTACTCAGCCGAAGAAGCGAACGGCTGTACATTTCGGGCGCGCATGCTTGACTATTGAATCCCATTTTGGCAACTCCCAGGAGCACTGAATGAAGAAGTTAGTCTTAGCGTCAGTGATGGCATTGGCGATTATCAGCCTTGTTTCCGCGCCCACACTGCGAGCACAGGATACGGGCACGATCTCGATCAAGGATCCGGCCGAGTTTAACGCCTATCAAATGGCCACCACGCAGAGCGACCCGAAGGCCAAAGCCTCGGCCCTTGAGTCGTTTCTGACGACGTATCCACAGAGCATCGTGAAGCAGACAGTGCTGGACATGCTGTTGGATCTCTACTATCCGGGCGATCCGGACAAGGCGCTGACCGCGGCCACCAAGCTGCTGCAGGTGGATCCGAACAATCTGAAGGCGATCCTGTACTCGGTGATCATCAAGAAGACTCAGTGCGGCAAGAGCAACGACGCGCAGACCTGCGACGACGCCGCGGTGCTGGCCCAGAAGGGGCTCACAGATCCGAAGCCGGCCTCAGTTTCTGACGACGAATGGAAGAAGCTGACGAGCGCGGCCTATCCAATTTTTCACTCGGCACTGGCGTTGGACGCTGCGATCTCAAAGAAGGACTTCAAGGCTGCCGAGGCCGAGTACAAGGCTGAGCTGATGCTTTACACGGATGACCAGTCGAAGACCCAGGGTCTGGTTGACTCGCTGCAGCTTGCGACAGCCTACAGCCAGCCGGGAGCGGGTCAGGACCTGGTGCAGGCCGTCTGGTTTTTCGCGCGGGTTTGGGATTTTGCCCCGCCGGCGTATAAGGCGCAGATTGAACCGAAGCTTGAGTATTACTACAAGAAGTACCACGGTGCGCTGGACGGGCTGGACGCCATCAAGACAGCCGCGACGGCCACGACGTTTCCTCCTGGAACTTTTGTGATTTCGCCGGCGAAGAGTCCGGCGGAGCAGATCCACGATCTGCTGGCGGCGACACCAGATTTGCACAGCCTGGCTCTTGCCGACAAGGAGACCGTTCTGGCCCTTGGCAGCAAAGAGGACGCCGACAAGCTTTGGGCGCTTTTGAAGGATCAGCCGACACCGGTTCCGGGAGTGGTGATTGAAGCCACAGCCTCCGTGATCAAGGTTGCTGTGACTCAGGACGCGAAGGATGCCAAGGTTGCGGATTTCATCGTCAATCTGAAGACGCCTCTGACAGAGAAGGAAATTCCGGCGGCAGGTTTCGAATTCGGGCTCGCGTCCAAGGGACAGGCCGAGTTGGACGGCACGTACGACACCTATACGCAGATTCCGGCCACGGCTACCACGGCGCAAGCTGCGGAGATCGTGCTTCGCGACGGAGTTGTCCAGCCCGAGAAGAAGAAGGTTGTGCCGCACAAGCCGGCAGCCGGCCACCACGCGGCGGCGACGCACTAAGCCTGCGAGCAATCAATGGTAATTCTCGCTCCGGGGATCACACGAGGGCAGCCTGTCGCAGGCTGCCCTCGTGCTTTCAGGCTCGGGACCAGACTGGCGCGGTGATAGTCTATGGGCAGCATGGAACGAGTGAGACTTCTTCCGATCCTGGTGGCTGTTGCGTCGATTGCCGCTGTCTGCGGGCCTCTGGGGGCCCAGACGGTGCAGTTGGCCTCTCCGGGTGCGCCGCCCAAGGTGAAGATGGTCCATCCGGTGGAGCGGTCTGTGCCGTTCGCCCTGGGGGATAGCGGGAATGTGAATACGATCGCATTTTTGACCGTCGATCAGATGAGCCGCAAGGATACCGACCTGGTGGCGGACGCGGAATCGTCGATTAATGAACACGTGGGACGCATTGGCCTGGAGTTCAACCAGGGCAAGTGGAGTTACCAGGAAGTGGTTTGTCCGGCGCTGCCGAATCACCTGTTTCTGCAGTTCACGCGCAATAACGGGACAGGTGACGTAAGCGTGTTTTCGGCGTCGATTCCGCGCAACGGCGAGGGGCGCGTGCGCATTATTCCTATCCAACTGCGGGGCTATTCGCTGTTTTCTCCCGCGCCAATCAACGCGATGACGATCTCCGCGTTCAATCACATCCGTGGCGAGGAGCACTTTGACTCAGCCCCCGCCTGGCTGGGGACGGGTCTGTGCTACGCTGCGCTGGCGGGAGGGCATCCCAAGGCTGCCCTGGCGGCAAAAGACATCGAGAGCGAGAAGTTCCCCGAGGCGATGCCGGCATTGCTGGAGGTTCCAAACCACGGAGGCGCCACGGTTTCGTTTGCGGACGTGGCGGCGACTCCTCACCCGATGGAATGGACGATGATCTTCGACGGCAAGGGAAAGTTGCTGAAGGCGGCGAAGAAGCCCGCGGCGATGATTCCAGTAAAGGTGATCCGCCCGACACCGATGGTGGTGAAAGGCAATGCAATGCCGCAGCCCGCGGGGACGGCCCAGCCCGGTCCCGGCAATTGACCCGGATTTTGCGGGTGTTGAGCTTTACTCTCCCAGCATGATGCGCTGAATGGACGAGGCGCGGCCGGTGACAGGATCGCAGGCGATGAGGGCAGCGCACATTTTAGGGTTTCCCTTGGCGGCTTCAAACTTGCCCGGCATTCCAGTTAGAAACCTGTTCAGGACAAGGTCTCTTTCGACGCCGATGACGCTGTCGTAGGGGCCGCTCATGCCTACATCCGTCTGATAGGCGGTTCCACCGGGAAGTATGCGCTGGTCGGCGGTGGGAATGTGGGTGTGCGTGCCGAGGATCGCGGTGACGCGGCCATCCAGATGCCAGCCCATGGCGACCTTTTCGCTGGTAGCTTCGGCATGAAAATCCACGACAATCACTTTGGCCTTGATGCCGGCGAGCAGGTCGTTGACGGCATGGAAGGGGTCGTTGGTGCCGTTCATGAAGACGCGGCCCATGAGGTCGATGACCGCAAAGTCGACGCCTTCATGCGTGGTTCCCTCAAAGACTCCGTAGCCGGGAAGGCCAGGCGAGAGGTTGGCCGGGCGCAGGATGCGGCGAGCTCGCTCCTTGCTGTCGGCGGGGACCGAGTTCATGTAGTCGATGATCTCGCGCTTGTCCCAGACGTGATTGCCCGTGGTGAGAACATCCGCACCCAGTTCGAAGAGATCTTCGGCAATCTGGGGGGTGACGCCGAAGCCGCCGGCGGCGTTTTCCGCATTAATGACGACCAGGTCGACGGCATTCGCGTGGCGCACGTGGCCGATGTGCTCGCGGACGATCTTGCGTCCCGCGCTGCCGAAGATGTCGCCGACGAAAAGGATGTTCACAGGACAGCTCCTAGCTTCTAGCCTCTAGCTTTTAGCCTAATCGTGCGCGAGGCAACGCACGATTTTGAACAGCTAGGAGCTAGGAGCTAGAAGCTGGAGGCTGCTTTTCCTGCTTCTCCGGCCGCATCAGCGGGAAGAGAATTACGTCGCGGATGGACTTTGAGCCGGTGAGGAGCATGACCAGGCGGTCGACGCCGAGGCCTTCGCCGCCGGTGGGGGGAAGGCCGTAGGCGAGGGCGCGCACGTAGTCCTCGTCCATCTGGTGGGCTTCGTCGTCGCCGCGGTCGCGCTCGGCGAGCTGGTCGCGGAAGCGCTTTTCCTGCTCGACGGGGTCGTTCAATTCGCTGAAGGCGTTGCCCAGTTCGAAGCCGCCTGCAAAGAACTCGAAGCGCTCGACGTGGGCTGGGTCGTTGGGCTTGGCTTTCGAGAGCGGGGAGACTTCGACCGGGTAGTCGTAAATTATGGTCGGCTGAATTAGGTTGGGCTCGACAATGGACTCAAAAAGCGAGTAAATGGCTCTGCCTAGTGATACCTGTTCGCTTTGTAAACGGAGATAGGTCAAATGCAGCACTCCGTGAATTTCGGAGTACTGATTATGGATCGGTGCATCTCCTGAAAGCGAGCGAACAAACCCCGGTCTGGGGTCTGGCAACTTGGTGCCATATGGTTCTGATGAAGCTTGTGGATTTTGGATCAGTGCATCCCCCAACAGCGAGCGGACAAACCCGGGCCTAGGGTCTACAAGCTCCGGCTCAGCCTCTGGCTTCTTGGTGTCACTTTGATCTGATAAGACGGAAGGAATTACCGACTCAATCCATGACAAAAGCGATTCCCTATTTGCGAGGTCAGACAGTTTGGGATTCTTACCTGCTTCTGGTTGCCAATACTGGGTAATTGATTCAACCATCGTCAGCCGCTGCCACTTCGCCAAGTCGATGGTGTTGCCGTTGAACTCAACGGTAGTGGTGCCGTTGACCTCGCGGGCGATGAACTCGATGAGTTCTTCGGTGATCTGCATCAGGTCGAGGTAATTGGCGTAGGCCTGATAGAACTCCAGCATGGTGAACTCGGGGTTGTGCTGCGTGCTCACGCCCTCGTTGCGGAAGTTGCGATTGATCTCGTAGACGCGGTCGAATCCGCCGACAACCAGGCGCTTCAGGTAGAGCTCGGGCGCGATACGGAGAAAGAGGTCGAGGTCAAGCGCGTTGTGGTGCGTCTTGAAGGGGCGCGCCGCCGCGCCGCCGGCGACCTGCTGCATCATCGGCGTTTCCACTTCCATATACCCACGGCTGTCAAAAAACGTCCGCAGTGCGCGCAGCACTTTGGCGCGCTTGACGAAGACTTCGCGGGCATCGAGGTTGGTGAAGAGGTCAACATAGCGCTGGCGATAGCGGAGTTCCACATCGGCCAGACCGTGAAATTTTTCAGGCAGCGCGAGCATGGCCTTGGAGAGGAAAGTAAGGCGTTCGACGTGAACCGTCAACTCTCCCGTCCGGGTGCGGAAGAGGTAGCCGACGACGCCGATGTGATCACCAAGGTCGAGGAGCTTGTAGAGCGCGAATCCCTGCTCGCCGACGGCGTCGAGACGAACATAGATCTGGAGGCGCTGGCCCTCCTGTTGAAGGGTGGCGAAGCCGGCTTTGCCCTGCGCGCGAATGGCCATGATGCGGCCTGCGACGGAAACGGTGACGCGAGTGGCTTCGAGAGCTTCGACCAGGGCTTCGCCCCATTTGGCGCGGACGACGGGGATAGTGTGCGAGGCCGGAAACTGGTTGGGATAGGCAGGTTGGCCGAGCTTCTCAATCTCAGCGAGTTTTGACTTGCGCAGGTCGAAGAGACTGCGCTCAAATTCCGAATCGAACACGAGTTTTCCTTCTTGGCGAACCGGTTTGCTGTCCAACCGCCAGTATATCGTCCCATGCAGGCAGCCGATTCATGAGACAGCCGTGGGTTGAATACCCGACTGGGATGTGCCTAACCGGTTTTGCGAAATGCTGGTCTAATAACTGGAGAACTCCCATGAAACCAAGGCTCGCGCAAGTGTTTTTTTGTATCTCCCTGGCGTATGCCACGCAGGGATGGGCCGGGACCCTGCCGGATTCTTGCGGCGACGGCAAGACCGTAATCGATGTCACGGTCCACAAGGATCGCCCTGCACCCGCACTTCCTGAGGCTGCAAAAGCGCGAGTGGTCTTTATCGAGACTGCCGATAAGAACGCGCTGCCAGTAACAACCCGCGTTGGTTTGGATGGTGCCTGGGTGGGAGCGAATAAAGGAAACTCCTACTTCGAATCGACTGTCCTCCCTGGTGAGCACCACGTTTGCGTCGATTGGCAGTTAGCCCATCGCTACCTGAAAGACAGGCCAGCTTTTGACGTATTTACTGCAGCGGCAGGCAAAAGCTACTACTTCGTGGTCAAGGTCGGTTGGACCGCAAACGTGAGCCCCATTCAGTACACGCGCTACGACGGCGACATGACGTTGGAACTGTCTGCGGTCAATGAGGACGAGGGGAAATATATGGTTCAAAACTCAAAATTCAGCACGGCAAAATCAAAATAGGCGAGCAACGCGCTTTCGCTTTCAAGCGCATTCATCGTGTATAAACACGATGGTGCCTTTCAACCGTCCCATACCGGAATCCAAGCCGCAGAGCAAGTCTTCGAGCGGGATTGAGACGCTTGTTCAGGCGGAAAAACTCATGCAGATTGCGATTCTGCTGCCGTCGGCTGCGTTTATCGGCTGGCTGGCCGGAGCGTGGCTGGACGGCCGGCTGCACCAGTCGTGGATGGGGATTGCGGGGATTGTCTTTGGGGGGATTTCGGGGTTGGTGTACGTGATCCGGCTGGTGATGGCGAGCGGAAGCGACTCCGGATCTGGGACTGGGACCGAAAAAGGGAATGGAACCGGAGACTCCGGGACCCAATCATGAGCGAAGAAGCGCACCCGATTGCCGGCCTGACCGATGAGGCACTTGAAGCGCTGCTCAAGAGGGCGGTTCGCGACACGCTGATTCTAGGGCTGATACCGGCGGTGGTCTTGCTGATTGCCTCGGGCTGGCGGAATGCGGCGATGATGGCCGTGGGAGCAGCAATCTCCGCGGCCAGCATCCTGGAGTGGCAGCGGCTGATCCGGTTCATCAATGCCAAACTGGACAAGCAGAAGAGCCCGAAGAGCGGGGTAATGGTTGCCATCTTCTTTGTGCTGAGGCTCACCGTCTTTGCCGGGGTCATTTATGGTAGCCTGAGATGTTTCCGTGGTTCGGTGATAGCGCTTTTGTGCGGCCTGGGGCTGGCGGTAGTGGCTACGGCCTGGGAAGCACTGCGACTGCTGAAGGACTGAGCGGTTGTGCCTTGAAGTGAGCGGGCAATGCGGCCCGGAGACAGAAAGACTCAAGCTTAGATGCCTGAAACACTTGCAATTACGCGCTTGTTGAATCAGCTGTTTGGCGCGCCCGTGTCCGCGCTTTTGCAGGCCGTGGGCGTTCATCCTGCGAATCCCACCGCTCCCATCAACGATACATTTGCGCTGGAGTTGCTGGTGGCCGGCGGCCTGATCGCGTTTTTCCTGATTGTGCGGCTGACGCTTTCGGTGGAAAAGCCGAATCCGGCGCAGCAGATCGCAGAGTTGATCAACGAGTTTACCGGCAGCAACGGGGAGCAGATCATCGGCCACGGATACGAACGTTTTCAGGCGTTCGTGACCTGTATATTTCTGTTTGTGGTGATCAATAACCTGTTGGGGTTGATCCCCGGCATCGTTACACCGACAAGCGCGCCTGTGGTGCCGCTGGGTATAGCGCTGTGCACGTTTGTCTATTACCACTTCTACGGATTCCGCGAGCAGGGCTTCGTGGGGTACATGAAGCATTTTGCCGGGCCGATCTGGTGGATCTGGTGGTTGCTATTCCCGATCGAGATCGTCTCCCATTTTGCCCGGATCATGTCGCTCACCATTCGTCTTTACGCCAACATGTTCGCCAGCGACCTGGTGACGCTGGTTTTCTTTTCGCTGATACCGGTGGCGATTCCGACCATATTTCTGGGATTGCACGCGGCGGTTTCGTTGATTCAGGCTTATGTATTCATGCTGCTGGCGATGATTTATCTGAGCCAGGCAGTTGCGCACGAGCACTAAGTACGGCCTCTAGCTGCCAGCCTCTAACTCTTGGCTTCGACATCGGGAAGTGATCTGAAGAGCAGAAAGCTAAAAGCTAGAAGCTGCCTTTCAAAAAGATTCCGCCGGAGAGCGCTTCCGCTCCGGACAAACGGACAGCCGAAAGCGTGAGGGGGCCAGCACGGTGAGCCTCAACCACCCACTGGCGGCAAATCCAAAGGAAGCAGGAGAACAATGCGGAAACTTCAATACGTGTTCATAGCCATGGCGGCGCTTTGCTTCGCCGTTCCGGCCTTCGCGGATGGCGGCTCGTCCTCCATCAACCTGGTGCCAATCGGCGCCGGCATCGGCATGGCGCTGGCTGCGGGTCTCTGCGGCCTGGGTCAGGGCAAGGCAACCGCTTCAGCTACCGAGGCGTTGGCGCGCAACCCCGGCGCTCGCGCAGGCATTCAGCTGCTGCTGGTTCTGGGCCTGGCGTTCATCGAGTCCCTCACACTGTTCACCCTGGTGATCATCTTTGCCGTGGTGGCCGGAGCGAAGTAAGGCAGTTTGTTTCAGAACGAAGCGGCTCACCCGAAGGGGTGGGCCGTCTTGTTTATGAGGCGCCAATTCTCTAGCCCGCATTTCTCACAGGCTGTAGGCAGGCAGTAACGATGTGAGTAGAAAAAAGTAGCAAAGGGCCGCTGTTTTCATGGCATAACTGGGTTGACGAGACTCAGAAAATGCTTTTGAAAAGGAGCGGCCTTTGATGACAGAGTGTAAACAAAAAGTCTTTTCATTTACAGCCCATTTTTCGCGCCGTGTGGAGGCTGGGTTCACAGCTGGCCAGGTGTCGAGCGACGGCGGGGCGCTGCTGCTGCGCGAGACGGACCGCAAGATCAAGCTGCTGGGCCGTCTGGCCTGCTGTTTTGGCGATGGCCGCAACCAGGACCTAGTCGAGCACAAGCTGTCGGAGATGCTTGCGCAGAGGATTTACGGGCTGGCACTTGGCTACGAGGACTTGAACGACCACGAGCAGTTGCGCTCCGATCCGCTGCTGGGGCTGCTGAGCGGCAAGCGGAAGTTGGAAGTTCCGCTGGCGGGCAAGAGTACGCTGAACCGGCTGGAACTGACAGGCCGCACCGGCCGCTATCACAAGATTACCTACTCTGCTGAGGCCATCGACCGGCTGCTGGTGGATCTCTACATCGAGTCCAATGCGATCATGCCCAGCGAGGTGGTGCTCGATCTGGATGCGACCGACATCCCGCTGTACGGCCATCAGCCGGAGCGGTTCTTTCATGGCTACTACGACAGCTACTGCTATCTGCCGCTGTACATTTTCGCCGGCGACCAGTTGCTCTGCGCACGGCTTCGTCCGGCCAACCAGGATGCTGCCGCGGGCTCGGTTGATGAAGCAAGCCGCATCGTGGAGCAATTGCGTGAGCGTTGGCCCGAAGTAAAGATCGTGCTGCGTGCCGACTCCGGGTTCTGCCGCGAAGCGTTGATGGCCTGGTGCGAACGGAACCACGTTGATTACCTCTTCGGCCTGCAGCGCAACCAGCGGCTGCGCCGGATCATCGGCGCCGAGATGCATCAGGCGCACATGCTCCATCAGGCCACCGGCAAGGCGGCCCGCGTCTTCGCCGAGTTCGACTACCAGACACACAAGAGCTGGTCGCGGGCACGCCGCGTGGTGGCCAAAGCCGAGCATCTGGACAAGGGCGAGAACCCGCGCTTCGTGGTCACTTCCCTAACCCCGGATAAGTGGGCTGCGCAGGATTTATACGAAAAGTTCTACTGCGCCCGTGGCGAAATGGAGAACCGCATCAAGGAGCAGATGTGCCTGTTCGCCGACCGGCTGTCAACGGACGAAATGAAGGGCAATCAACTCAGGCTGTACTTCTCCGCCCTGGCCTACACGCTGGTTGAGGCGCTCAGGCGCCTGGCCCTGAAAGGCACCGAGTGGGCCCAGGCGCAGGTCGATACCATCCGGCTCAAGCTGCTCAAGATCGGCGCAATCGTGCGCATCAGCGCCCGACGCATCGTGCTTCAGATCAGTTCCGCCTATCCCTGGAAAGACATCTACGCACAAGCCTTCCACGCTCTGCGCTGTTGAACACCAAAGCGACCTCGACAACCGCATGTCCATCTTCACTGAACTTCGCGCCTGGCGGAGCCATGCACTGAATCCATCCCGCGCCGCCACTCCAGACCCGCCACCAGCCACTGCAACCCTTCTTCGACCTTGACTCACCTCAAAAACACATGCAAAACACTATTACCTATTCGAAACTCAGTCTGTGTGAGAAATGCGGGCTAGTGGTAATACTGTTCACTTAACTATCCTGATAGCTTTTCGAATGTTGATCGGGGGCAGGGGTATACTTTTTCGCGGTCGGAGGGGGAAATTGCTCATCTTGCGCTTGACGCCGCGGAAATTGCGGCG
>Ga0302320_10020192_pt1 | contig 13310 bp, 8 predicted proteins | sample Bog_T0_3_FD_202130 | JGI IMG/M metagenome (GOLD analysis project Ga0302320, IMG submission 202130) | Peat permafrost microbial communities from Stordalen Mire near Abisko, Sweden - Bog_T0_3 | ecosystem: Environmental > Terrestrial > Soil > Wetlands > Peat | place: Sweden: Abisko, Stordalen Mire...
GAGGAGGAGGGCGCGGGCACCGTCCACCCCGGTAGCAACCTCACAAGGCCCCTCGGGGCTGGCGAGAACCCGGCCAATCGCACGCGCCTGGGCCGCCAGAGGCTCCTCGGTGACCAGCGGGCACGGACGCACGGGGCCGCCGTCTCGTGGCGTGACGTCGAGGCTCGGCGTGAGCAGGTCTGCCGAATAGACGAAGTCACGCGTGGTGACCTCCAGGCTCCTTTCACGTTGCGGGGCGCGGCGGTCGACATGGAGCCAGGCAACGGCGCCGCTCGCCGACGTCAGCACGAGGTCGGCGCGATCGTCGTCGACGTGAGCCACAGTGCGGACCGCGACCGGCGACCGGGTCAGGTAGGCGATGAGATCGAGGTCGTGAACCCCGAGGCTCACGAGCGCGCCGTGCTCGCGCATGGGCCTCAGCGCGGGGGCGGTACGGCGAACGCGCAGGGTGACGATATCGGCGGGCGCCACGAGCCGGCGAAGAGCGCGAACGGCCGGGTTCCAGCGCTCCGAATGGCCGACGAACAAGCGCTGCCCGCTGCGAAGCGCGCGGGCGAGCGCGAACGCATGTCCGGCGGTCGCACAGACCGGCTTTTCGACAAGGACATGGCGACCTTCGGCGATCGCTCGTCGAACGGCCCCGGCGTGGGATTCGATGGGCGAGGCCACCACGACGAGGTCGGCGGCAGCGATGGCCTCCTGTTCGCTGGGGTACGCTCGAGCGGACCAGGCTTCTGCCACCTCCCCCGCCACGGCGGCGTCCGGGTCGTAAACCCCTGCAAGCGCGAACTCGCCCTCTAGCTGATGAAAGACCCGCGCGTGAAGCCGTCCCATGGCCCCAACACCAAGAACCGAGACGCGGTGGCGCGCGCGGCAAGCGGGGGGAGACGGAGCGCCCATGACCACGTCTTCCTCTAATACCCCGGCCCTACGGATGCGACCCACATCGCCAGCCCGACGGGCGGTAGAATGGTGAGCATGGAGGCGATTCATGCCGAGCGCGCGTAGGCGACACAGAACCCTCTGGGGCGGCTTTTTGCCGGCGGGAACGGCAGCCGTGATGCTCCTTGGCGGGGCGCGCCTCGTGATTGCCGCCCCGACGGGGCCCGCAACGCCTCCGCCCGCGCCAAGCTCGATCTTCGGCATTCCCATTCCACAGCTGCCGTACTGGTCGCCGCAGCGAGTGCTCGTCCTCCCCTCCTCGGGTGACCCGATCAACATGCAGGTGCTCACGCAGCTGCTCGCGAGCGCGGGGGGTCGTCAATGTGGCCCGCAGGAGGTCGCGCCCGGGCAGTACGTCAAGCTCGACTGCCACCCGTACGCGCAGGTCGTGAGCGCCGTTCGAGACGTGTTCGATCCCGCCAAGCTGGCGCTGCTTGCACAAGGGCAGCTCCACGTCACGCCGCAGACTCCGGCCCCGACACCGTCCAACGGTCAGAACCAGCCCGGGGGGATGCCCTCCTCGGTCGACCACCGTTCCCTGCAGCTCGAAGGACCCGTGAAGGACCAGGGACTGGTCGGTGATTGCTCCGCGTTCTCGCTCTCTTCCGTGATCGACAACGCGATCATCCGGATGCGGAGGGTCGACGTCGTGTCCCCGCAGCACATCTGGGCACACTACGGGAGCTCCGACATGGGCTCGGCGGGGGACAGCAACCTGAACAAGCCGATCACCGTCAACCAGATCTGGCCGTACTCGGCGAAGCAGGCGTGCGAGCTCGTTCGCGACTCGACCGACGAGTGCGGAAGGCTGCTCGGCGTCCAGGCCGGGAGCGCAGCGTCCGATGCCACGCTGCAGGCCCAGTACCAGCGGGCCGAGGCGTCGGGATACTACCGCGTGACCTCGATCGATCGGATCACGCAGAAGCCGTCGATCAACACCGACGCGATCGCCGCGGTCCTCGCCTCCGGAGCCGACGTCTGGTGCGGGTTCGACGTGGACGCGGCCTCGTGGAAGAACACGGGCCACGTCGACAACGTCCTTCGCGACTGGTCGTCGACGAACGCGGGTCATGCCGTGGCCCTCGCAGGCTACAGGCCCACGCCCGGCGGCACGGGACGGCAGTTCCTGGTTCACAACAGCTGGGGCGGCGCGTGGGGCGATCATGGCTTCGCGTGGGTGAACGAGTCCATGCTCCGCCAGCACCTGCAGATTGCGTACAAGGTCACGGTCATCGACCCCCGGACCCCGAAGACCGGGGCACAGACGGATGACGAATGCGCGTCGGGATCGCTCGTAGACTCGTCCACGGGACAGTGTGCGCCCGTCTGCCCCGGGGGCGCGCGCCGGACGGGCGGGCAATGCGGGGCCCGTCGGTAAGCGACGCCACGATCGCGGCGTTCATTCGTCTCGCGCCTTTGGGGTGAAGTAGGCTCGCGGACCATGCCGCACGTCGCCTTCGTCGCGCCCCGTTTCCTCGAGACCACGAATCGATACCTCGCCGCGTTCGCGTCGCTCGACAACGTCACGGTGAGCGTGATCAGCGAGGACCCGCAGGGGGGTGTCCCGTCGGTGCTGCGACCCCGCGTGGCAGCGCATTATCAGGTGGGAAGCTCACTCGACGCAGCGGAGCTCACCGAAGCGGCCCGGAATCTCTCCCGGCGCGTTGGCCCGATCGACCGCCTTGCCGGAGCCCTCGAGCAGCTGCAAGTCCCCATGGCGCGAGCCCGCGACGCGCTCGACATCGAGGGGATGCGAAATGTCGTGGCGCAGGCGTTCCGCGACAAGGACCGAATGAAGGCGGTGCTTCGTGCGCACGGTGTCCCCGTCGCGCGGAGCGCGCTGGCGGAATCGATCTCGGAGCTTCGGGCGTTCATCGAGTCGGTCGGCTTTCCGGTCATCCTTAAACCGCAGGCGGGCCTCGGCGCACGTGAGACGCATCGCGTGGCGTCCGCGGCCGAGCTCGCCGCGCTCATCGAGGCGGGCGTCGCGCCGTCTCGGGTACGCCCCCTCCAGGTCGAGGAGTTCGTCCAGGCGCGCGAGCATACGTGCGAGACCGTCACCGTCCGCGGCGTGCCCGTCTGGCGCTCCGGAACGCGCTATTTGCCCACTCCGCTGGAGGTCCTCGAGAACCCGTGGATCCAGTATTGCGTCCTGCTTCCTCGCGAGGAGGACGACACAGTCTGGACCGCCTTTCACCCGGTGAACAGCGCGGCGCTGGCGGCCCTCTTCGGTGACGCGGCGTCGACCGCAGCCGGAACGGCGCTCACGCACATGGAGTGGTTCCTCCGCGAAGATGGGACGGCGCTCGTCAACGAGGTCGGTGCTCGCCCGCCGGGGGTGGGGATCATGCCGCTCATGAGCATCGCGCACGAGACCGACTTCTTCCGGGATTGGGCAGCGCTCATGGCCCTGGATCGATTCACGCCCCACAAACGACGGTGGGCGGCGGGCGCCGCCTTCTTCCGCGGCCAAGGAAACGGAACCCACGTCGTGTCGGTCGACGGGGTCGACGCCGCAGCCGCCTCGGTCGGCGACGCGCTCGTCGAGCTGCGTGCGCCGAGGGTCGGGCAACCACGCGGACCGGGCTACGAAGGCGAAGGCTGGGCCTACGTGCGACACGCGACGACCGATGGAGCCAAGCGCGCGCTGCTCGCGCTCATCCAGGGGGTCCAGGTCCGCTACGGCTGACGCCTGTGTCCGGTGGCCCGCGCCCTGGTCGTCGACCGGACACGCCACCGCCGGGGACACGAGCTCTTCTCGGCGGCGTTTGCACTCGACGAGGCGCAACGGACCGCGGCCCATTCGCTGCAGTGGCCTGCCAGGGTGGAGGTCAGCATGCGGTTTTTCAGAACGGTGAGTGCGTTCTTCCGGAAGAGCGGGGTCCTGATGCGCGCGACAGGGTGGGCGACGGTACTTGGGATTCTCGAGACCGTCGGCTCGGAGCGCGGCCGTCGTCTCCTCGCCGTCGTCGCGCTCGTGTGCGGCACGGGCGCTTTCGTGATCGCGCGGCCGCTCCGCTCGATCGCTCCGGGCGAGGTCGGCGTGCGGACCAATCGCGTCACCGGCGGCGTCGCCATCCTGCATGAAGGGTGGGTCTGGGATCTCCCCGCGGTGCACGACCTGCGGCTCTTCCCGGTGCGCGATCAGATCTACCGGCCCGAGGAGAGCGCCCACGCCGACGGCAAGGCGGCGTTCCAGTCGATCGAGGGGCTGTCGATCGGCGTCGACGTTTCGGTTCGCTACGCACTCGATCCGGCTCGTGTCGTGACCGTCGCAGAGGAGCTCCCGAAGGATGTCGGCCGCGAGCTCGTGGAGCCCATTGTCGACGGCGTGCTGCATCGCACCTTCGCCAAGAACACCGTGCGGGAGATCTTCTCCACCAAGCGTGCGGACATTCAGAAGCAGATCGAAGACGAGCTCCGCCCCGCCCTGCTCCCCGACGGAATCATCGTGCGCGCCGTCTTCCTCGGAAACGTCGACCTTCCCAAGGAATATCGCAGCGGGCTCGAGTCGCTGCTCTCGGAGGAGCTGTCGAGCGAGAAGATGCGCTACACGCTGGAGCTGAAGGACAAGCGGGTGAAGGAAGCGGGCCTCGAGGCCGACGCGGACAAGATCAAGCGCGAGAAGGGCGCCGAGGCGGCGGCCCTCGAGCAGGTGATCGCCGCACGTGCGCAGGAAGAGGCCATGGCTCACGTGCTCCCCTTCAAGGTGAAGGAGATCGAGCAGCGCCGGCTGGAGGCCGAAGCCACGAAGGTTGCGCGCATCAAGCAGGCCGAGGGTGAAGCCGACGCGCGGCGGATCGAGGCCTCCGGGGAAGCCGACTCGCGGAGGAAGCTCGCTGAGGCGGAAGCGTTCCGCATCGACGCCACCGGCAAGGCGGCATCGGCCCAGCTCGAACGCGACTCGGCGCTCATCGCCAAGAACCCCCTGATGATCCAGAAGACGATCGCCGACAAGCTCTCCGACAAGATCCAGGTGATCATCGCTCCGCCCGAGGCGGGGGGATTCTTCGCGGGAGGGCTCATCGGGCAGCAAGGCGGGCAGCATCCGCAGGCAACCCCTGTGTCCGTGACCGGGCGGGAGTGACCTGTGCTCCTCGCGGTGGTGACGATGACCGTCGCGCTGGTGGTCCAGGGCGAGACTCCGCTCCGGGCGACCGCCCACGACGGCGCCCCGAAGCAGACGATCCTGACACCGGGCGACTGGCTCGAAGTGCGCGGACAGCAGCAGGGCTTTCTGCAGGTTTACGACCATCGCCACGAACGTCCCGGGTACGTCCGCCCCGGCATGGTGCGCTCGTACGTCCTGGACGAGCAGACGGCGCCGAGGCTCGGCCCGATCGTCGACTACCTCAAGGATTCCCCGGGTTCCGAGTCGCTCGGCATCGGGTACGTGGCGCTGTACCTGCGGACGGCCCCTCCGCAGGCAGTCGGCCCCGAAGCGTTCGATGCGCTGGGGACGATGGCCGCACGCCTGGGCGAGCGCGCATCCGCACGGGTCGCGAAAGCGGGCGACGCGTCGCTTCCGAGAGAGCTCGAGGTGGCCGAGAGCTATGGCGTGCACTTCGTCAGCTTCGAGCGCGACGGTGCAACCCGTGTTTGCTACGACGGCGAGGCGTTCCGTCGCGTCCTTGCGCTGGGGGGCACGGGTCCGGCTCGCCTCCGCGCCGCGATGGGCTTGACGGACCCGGCGTGTGTCGACCCGCAGGCCGGCTCCACGGCGGCGCTCGCGCTCTTGAAGTGGCGCGCCGACGTGCTCGACGCGGTCGACCCGAGCACCCTGGGAGACGAGGTGCCGGCGTTCGAGCGGGCGCGCCTGCGCTTGCGGCGATCGATCGTCAGCGCGCAGCTCAGTTATTTCGCCGCCCGAACCGGGGACACGACGCTCTCGCACGACCGGAGCCTCGCCGCGAAGCGCGAGCTCATGCTTGCCGACCGCGCCGTCCTGGCCGATGAAGACCGCGCCACCTACGACGAAGCTGCGCTCCGTGCTGCCACCGTTCGCTGGGCCGCGGAGCCAGCGGTCCCCTCGAGCGGAACGGGGCTCGTCATCGAGATCGTCGCGGGACAACCGGGCCAGACGTGCGTCCGTGTCCAGACGCACGCGACCCCCGGCGCCCCACCCTTCGAGCACTGCACGTACGGCGTCGTCTGGCCCTCGTCGGTACGCATCGCGCCGCACGACGCGGCGGTCGCCATGATGGTCCAGCCGCTCGAGGGGTGGAGCGAGCTGCACCTGCTTCACCCCGGGACCGCCGGCTGGGTCGCCGACACGCTCGCTCCCATGACCATCGACCCCGAGCTTGGCTACGTCGAGCTGGCTGGTTTCTCACCCGATGGAGCCCACCTGCTCGTCGCCCGCGAGTCGCGCGCCAGCGGCCCCCTGGGTGCGCCGCACACCCTCGCGCCGTGGATGTGGAAGAGCTTCCAGGTCCTCTCGGTCAGCGACCTGCACGTGGAGCGGGAAGCGCCGGCCCTTGGAAGCCTCCCTGCACCGAAACGGTGGGACACGGCCGACTGGCGGCGGGGGACTCTCGCGCTGCGATGAGTTGTTCTAGTCTCGCCCGACCTTGCCCGACTCGACACGCGCCACGCTCCGCCACGTGCCCGCGCTCGACGGGCTTCGCGGCGTCGCGCTGCTTGGCGTTCTGTTCTTTCACGCCAACAACGCGCTCCCCGGCGGCTTCCTCGGAGTCGATCTCTTCTTCGTCCTGTCCGGCTTCCTGATCACGTCGCTCCTGCTTGCCGAGCACGAGACGAACGGACACATCGGCCTCTCCGCTTTCTGGGTCAGACGCGCTCGCCGGCTCTTTCCGGCGCTCCTGTCGCTCATGCCGGCCATCGCGCTCTACGGCTGGTTCTTCGCCAAGCCCGATGAGCTTCGCGGGCTCCGCGGCGACGCGCTCGCCACGCTGGGCTACGTCGCAAACTGGCGCGCCATCTTCTCGCACAAGAGCTACTGGGAGCTCTTCGCCTCGCCCTCGCCGCTCGAGCACACCTGGAGCCTCTCCATCGAGGAGCAGTTCTACGTCGTCTGGCCCATCGTCGTGACGCTCCTGCTCCGGCGTGGCTCGCGCCGTGCCGTCCTCGGGGTCGCGCTCGTGCTCACGGTAGTCTCGGTCGCAGCGACGCTCGCCCTCTACAATCCAGCAGAGACCTCCCGGGCGTATCTCGGCACGGACACGCGCGCCGCCGGCATCCTCCTCGGCGCCGCCCTCGCGAGCGTGGCGCGACCCGGTAGCGAGGTGACGGGGCGGTCTGCGCGCGTGCTCGACGCCCTCGGCATCATCGCGGCCATCGGCCTCGGCGTGGCGTGGTGGAAGCTCACGGGGCAGACGGCGTTCCTCTATCACGGCGGGCTCTGGCTCACCGAGGTCGCGGGGCTCGTGCTCATCGTCTGCGCCATGAATGGTCGCCGCACTGTGGTCGGCCGCGTCCTCTCGTGGCAACCGCTGACACTCCTGGGCACGATCAGCTACGGCGTCTACCTCTGGCACTGGCCGGTCAACGTCGTGCTCACCTCCGCGCGCCTTCATGTCCGCGGGCTTCCGCTGCACGCGATCCACTTCGCCCTCACGCTGCTCATTGCAGGGGTGTCGTATCGTTTCCTCGAGCAGCCGATCCGGCAGAGGGGCCTGCCCTTCGGGCGTCCTCTCTACATGGTCCCCGCCGCGGTGGCGCTGTCGGTTCTCCTCGTCGTTCGTGCGACGCATGCGCGTCCCCCGGAGCTCGCCGCCCTGCCCCGCCTGGTCGTTCCCCCGCCGGCCATCGAGGCGAGCTCACCGCCACCCCCCCGATTTCAGATCATGGTTCTCGGGGACTCGACGGCGAACTCTCTCGGCTGGGGGCTCCGGGGGCTCCAGCGGCCCGGGGTCACCGTCGAGCTACGCGGTCAGGATGGCTGCACGATGCTTGCCGACCTCTGCGGCGGACCGTTGTGGGCCGCAGAGACCAAGGAGGTTCACCCGGCAGCGACCCTCGTGATGCTCGGTGGCGCGTTCATGCACGGGACTGATTCGAAGGGGGCGTGGGTCAACGCGTGTCACCGACAGTGGGACGAGCGATTTCAGGGTGCGCTTGCACACCGCCTCGAAGACCTGAAGTCACCGGACGGACAGGTGTGGGTGGTCACCATTCCGTACCCGCTGGGAGTCTGGGAAGGAACGGCCACACACAAGCAGACCGATTGCATCAACGCGTCCATCCGCAAGGCCGCCAGCGCGGTCCCCGAGGTGCGCATCCTCGACCTCGCCGAGCACCTCTGCCCGGGGGGCGTGTGCGCGCTCGAGTTCGACGGAAAGGAGATACGCCCCGACGGCGTTCACTATGACATCGAGGGTGCCCACGGCATGTCGAGCTGGGTCCTCGAGCAGATCCAGCTCTGATGCGGCGGGCGCCAAGCCTCGCTACCATCCCCCCATGGCTCGCTCCGTCGCCCATCTCTTCGTCGCGCTCGCGACCCTCGTGCCGCTCGCGTGCGCTCCCGCGGCGGCTCCGCTCGTCAGAGCACCCGAGGTCGCCGCGGCTTCGCCCGCCATCCCAGCGGCGCCTCCGATGCAGGCTCCGCCCGCTCCCGAGGTGGTGCAGGCGAGCGAGGAGGACGCCGCCATCCCGATCTCGTCGTCCGACCCGACCTGGGGGAGCCGCACCGCGCCGGTCACGCTCGTCCTCTTTTCCGATTTCCAGTGCCCGTTCTGCGCGCGGCTCGAGCCCACCCTGGACGACATCAAGGCGAAATACGGCGCCGCGATACGGATTGTCTGGAAGAACAACCCACTTCCCTTCCACCCCAACGCGAAGCCTGCCGCGGAAGCGGGTGCGGGGGTGATGGAGCTGGCCGGGCCTGATGCCTTCTGGCGCTTCCACGATTTCGCGTTCAAGAATCAGTCTGCGCTGTCACCCCAGTCGTACGAGCAATGGGCGACCGCGAGTGGCGTTGATCTCAGCGAGTTCCGCGAGGGGATGGCAGCCCACCGCTGGGCCGAGAAGGTGAATCGGGACCTGGCGGTCGCGGCCAGGGTCGGCGTCAACGGCACGCCGGCGACGTTCGTCAACGGGACGCTCGTCTCCGGATCGCAGCCCATCGACAAGTTCACGGTGATCATCGACGCCGAGCTGACGAAGGCTGCGCTCGCCCTCGACCGAGGCGTGCCGCGCGACCGCGTCTACCTGACCCTCGCCGGCGATAACTTCAACAGCAAGCCTCCCGCCGCGGCCACGCCGGACCGCAAGCCCGACGATTCCGCGACCGTGTTCAAGGTCCCCCTCGGGCGCGCCCCCGCGCGCGGCAAGGCCACGGCGCTCGTCACCCTCATCGAGTTCGCCGACTTCCAGTGCCCGTACTGCGCCCGCGTCGAGCCTACGCTGGAGCAGCTTCGCCACGACTACGGCGACAAGCTAAGGATCGTCTGGCGAGACCAGCCCCTCCCCTTCCATCCACGCGCCGAGCCCGCGGCCGAGATGGCGCGCGAGGCCTACCGTGAGGGGGGCACCGCGATGTTCTGGAAGACACACGACGCGCTCTTCGCCTCGCAACCCAAGCTCGAAGATGCGGACCTGGATGCCATCGCGACGACGGTCGGGCTCGACCTCGCCAAGGTTCACCACGCGATCGAGCAGCATGTGTACAAGACGCAGATCGACGAGGACACGAACCTGGCCAGCGACTTCTCGGCCAGCGGTACCCCTCACTTCTTCATCAACGGACGGCGCCTCGTGGGCGCGCAGCCCGTCGAACGGTTCAAGGCGATCATCGACGAGGAGATTCACCAGGCCGAGACGCTCCTGGCCGCGCACACCTCGGCCGCCCGGCTCTATGACGAGCTGATCAAGGACGGCAAGGGGCCGCCCGAGCCCGAGACGCGCCAGCTCGCGCCGCGCGCCGGCGCTCCCACGAAAGGGAGCGCCTCGGCGCGCGTGGTCATCGAGGAGATTGGCGACTTCCAGTGCCCTTTCTGCAAGCGCGCGGAGGACACGGTAGCCGACGTCCTTCAGCACAACGGGGCCCATGTCCGCCTCGTATGGCGCAACTACCCGCTCCCCATGCATCCGGACGCACCTCTCGCGGCCGAGGCGGCGATGGAGGCCTTCCAGCAGCAGGGCGCCGCAGGCTTCTGGAAGATGCACGATCTCCTCTTCGCCAATCAGCCGTCTGGCGGGACGACCGATGGCCTCAAGCGGCCCGCACTCGACCAGTACGCCCAGCAGCTTGGTCTCGACATGAACCGGTGGGCCGCAGCCCTCGACGGGCATACCCACGCAGCGGAGATCGACGCCGATGTGGCCGCGGCGAAGGCCGCAGGAATCACCGGGACTCCAGCCTTCGTCATCGGGGGCTACTACCTCGGTGGGGCGCAGCCGGCCGCGAAGTTCCAGCGCATCATCGATCGCGTGCTGGCATCCGGCCCGGCGCGACCGGCCTCGGCATCGTCGCCCTCCGCGGCGCATCCGCACTGAGCCTCGCGCATGTTGCGCTCGCGCTGGATCGCGCTGCCGCTCGCCGTGCTCGGGAGCGGCGTGGCGGAGGCCGCCATTCCGTCGCAGCCCACGGTCGTCGGCAGTGACATCACGACCGTGACCCTCGTCAGCCAGACCGAGAGTCACGTCCTCTCGTGGAGCGACGTCTCCTCCACCACCATCGAGCCTGGCACGTGGGAGATGCGCTTCAGCGTCCCCGGCGGAGCCACGGCGCTCTTCATCCCGGTCTGCGCGGGACGCAAGCGCGTATCGGTCGACGGCCCGCCGCAGGCTCTGGGCACGGGCCCTGTCGTGATGGACCTCGCCCCCACCTCGGCAGAGCACCGCGTCGCCATCGAGCTCTCCGTCGGTAGCTACGAGCACCGCGCGACGTGCGGTGAGCCCCCGCGCGCAGGCGTGCGGCGAGAGGGGCGCGTCGACGGGCTCCTCCCGCTGGATTTCGCGAGCCCGCACGCTGCGGCCGGGGGCGGCCACGCGGTCGTCTTCGTGCCCCCCGGTCACGACCCGGGGCGTCCAGGGCCCGTTCTCGTGGGGCTTCATCCGTGGAGCGGCTCGATGTGGACGTACGCCGCGTACGACACCCTGCTCGCCGCGGCACGGGCGGCCGACGTCGTCCTCCTCTTTCCCAGCGGGCTCGGCAATTCGCTCTACACGCGCGCCGCCGAAGACGAGGCGCTCCTCGCGCTCGATGCGGCCGCGTCGACAGTGCGCCTCGACCCGGGCCGCGTCACCCTGTGGGGCGCGTCCATGGGGGGCGCAGGCGCCACCACCATCGGCTTCCACCATCCCGACCGGTTCGCCGCGGTGGTCAGCCTCTTCGGCGACTCGAAGTACGATCTCACCACCTACGTTCATGCGCTGCTCCCGACCGAGCACGCCGCGCACCTGGTCAACGCGCTCGACATCGTCGACAACGCGCGCAACCTCCCGGTCTGGCTCATCCACGGCGAGGACGACCGCGTCTCGCCCCTCCAGCAGAGCGCCATGCTCGCGCGTGCGCTGTCCGCGCTCCACTTCGCCGTCACGTTCGACCGCGTGCCTCAGGCGGGGCACGATGGACGCGTGGTGTCTCGCTTCGCGTCTCGCATCGTCGACCTCGCCGCGCGCGCGCGTCGCGTCGATTCACCCGCGCGTGTCAGCTACTGGAGCGTCGCGGCGGGACAGGACGAGGCCTATGGCGTGAGGCTCACACGGGCTTCCGCTGCGGGGGACGCCTTCTTCGACCTCGAACGCGACGGCGACACAGTTCATCTGCGGCGCGCCAGCAACGTGCGTGCGCTCCGGCTCCCCCGTGGCGCGTTTGGCCTCGCCCCCACCGCCACACCCGACGTCGTACGCGACGACCCTTCGATGCAGGCCATCGCCATCTCGTGGGACCCGCTGCCATGACGCGGGTCGCCCACCGATTCGAGCGCGCAGCCATCGTCCTCACGCCGGTCGTCTCGCTCGCAACCGTCGCGCTCGGCCTCCGCATCGGCGCGGCGACGCGGACCCACGGCGCGCTCGTCTATGGCGCAGCTCCCGGGGCTGGACGCCCGGGGCTCGCGTGTCAGCTCGTCACCATGGCCGACGATACGGGCGTGCGCGAGGCCGTGAGCGTTCCGTCGATGAGCGTCGTCGCAACCTCCGCGGGACACGAGGCCCGGTGGCAGGGCGGCAGCAACCTCGATGGTGTCGCCGAGGTGTGGCTCGGCCTTCCGGACGTGCACTGGGGAGACGCGGTCTCGCTCACCGCGACGACCGCACAAGGGGAGGTGCTCGCGCGCGGCGCGTTCAACTGGCCGCCCGCCCCGGCGCGGGCCCAGATCGAGGAGGCCCCCGTTCGTCCGATGAAGCGCGCAGGGAAGCTGTGGCTCGACGTCTTCGTCAACGCGGGGCGTCTCGCGCCCGGATTCGAGAGCCAGGTGCTGGTGCGCGTGAAGCAGGGGCCAGGTGGCGTGCCCCTTGCGGGCATCGAGCTCACCGCGAACCCGGAGCCGGGTCTCACGGTCCCCGTCACGAGCGCGCGAACGGACACCGAAGGATGGGCCGCCCTCGCGGTCACGGCGGACTATCTGATCGCCAGCTGGACCCTGCAGGCCAAGGCCCCGTCGGGAGAGCCGCGTACCGGCGAATGGATCGGCGCGTTGCCCGTGGCCCCGGGTGGGGCGTTCGTGAGCCTGCCGGCCCTGCTCCCCGCGGGCGAGCCACGTTCGGTCGACGTCCTTCTGACGACCGTGAGCCCCCGCATGTACATCGAGGTCGACGATGCGGCCGGCCGCGACTTTGGCGCGGCGATCGATGTCGAGAAGACTCCGCGCGGCGGGCTCGCACGGATCGAGATCCCTCCCCTCACGGCCGGCAAGTACTGGCTCGTCACCTCGGTCGATGCGCGCGGAGCCACGAGCCTCTCGGGCGGGACGCTCGCCTACCCCTTCGAGGTCGGTGAACCCGGCAAGTCGCCCGTACCCCGTCTCGCCGCGGTGGCTCCGCCCGCGTTCTCACGCTTTCTGGCGGTCGACGGCATGGCGCGACGGCGTGGCCTGGGCGATGCGCGGCGGCGGCGAGGACAGACTCTTGCGCTGGGCTCGCTCATCATCGCCGCGTGCCTCGAGATTCTCCTCGTGCTGCGCGCGTCGCAGCGCGCCAAGCGGCACCTCGCAGCGCTGTCGGAGGCCTCGCTCGAGGCGGGGGGTGGGTCGGTCGCGAGCGACCTCGGTGCCACCGGGCTCGTGGTCTTCGTGCTGGTGTCTCTCCTCGGCTTCGCGCTGGTCGCAGCGCTCCTGCTTGTCCGGACGGGCTAGCACTGCGTGGCGTGGCTCGCCGGAGCCGATCCCCGCACCCAATCCCCGCACCCGCACGCGATCCCCGCACCCGATCCCTCGCCTCGCAAGCACTGCACCTCCCCGGCC
>Ga0302320_10020194_pt1 | contig 13309 bp, 12 predicted proteins | sample Bog_T0_3_FD_202130 | JGI IMG/M metagenome (GOLD analysis project Ga0302320, IMG submission 202130) | Peat permafrost microbial communities from Stordalen Mire near Abisko, Sweden - Bog_T0_3 | ecosystem: Environmental > Terrestrial > Soil > Wetlands > Peat | place: Sweden: Abisko, Stordalen Mire...
TTCCCCATTTCGTCGTCGTTCGTCGCTAGCAGACACCCGGTATGCGTCGCTCCTCTCTCCTAAAACTGCGAAAAATTGGCTCCCGGCGCCACCTGCCCCAGTAGTGTTGACAGGCCCTGGTTCACCTGGAATCTCGGGAAACCTTCTCCGGCGAGCCGCCGCGGCAGCGGCTGCCATACCATAATGCGGTCCAAAAAGCCGCCGAAACACCGAAAATGGGCCGTAACCCCTTTGCTGACAGGATTCTGCGGGTTAACCCCAGCAGAATCAAGAATTTGCAGCGGAAGCTTCACTCTATCTCCTTGAAAATAAGGAACTTCCTTACAGAATAGGGGGGGGGGAGGGGGTACTCATGAGTAAATAGCGCCGTTGCATTCAATCCTCCAGGCGCCGGCCAGTCCCTGGCCCGCATTTCTCACCGGTTGCGGAGAATTGCAGCGCCGGCCTGCCGGCCCCCAGGCCTCGCAACCTTTCGATTTTCTTGGCTTACCGCACCGTCTGTGAGAAATCCAGGCTACCCACTACCCACTACCCACTAACCACTACCCACTAACCCCTAACCCCTGCCCCTCCGGTGTTAGCATCAAACGTGACAGATGCAAACAAAAAAACTGAAAATCATTCCCCTGGGTGGCCTCGGCGAGTTCGGCATGAACTGCCTCGCGCTGCGCTGGGAAGACGACATTATCGTGATCGATGCCGGGTTGATGTTCCCGGAATCGGAATTGCTCGGCGTGGATATCGTTGTTCCCGATATCACCTACCTCATTGAAAACAAACAGCATGTCCGGGCCATCGTCCTCACCCACGGCCACATGGACCACATCGGCGCCCTGCCCTGGATCCTGAGCGAAATCAAGGTCCCCGTCTACGCCACCGAGTTCACCCTGGCCTACGTCGAGGGCAACCTTGAAGAGCATCGCCTGCTCGACGAAACTCCCCTCATCGAAATCGTTCCCAAAGAAAAGTTCACCATCGGCCCGTTCACCATCGAGCCCATCCACGTTACCCATTCGCTGGTCGATTGCGTCTCCCTCGCCATCGAAACCCCCGTCGGCGTCGTCATCCACACCGGCGATTTCAAAATCGACCTCCAGCCCCTCGACGGCAAGCTCTTTGACCTGCACAGCTTCGCCGACTACGGCAAGCGCGGCGTCCTCGCCCTCCTCCAGGACTCCACCAACGTCGATCGCCACGGCTTCACGCCCTCTGAACGGGCCGTCATTCCCCGCCTCGACGAGATCTTCTCCCGCACCAAAAAGAAGCTCTTCTTCAGTTGCTTCTCCTCCTCCATCTACCGCATTCGCATCGCCCTCGATCTGGCCCGCCAGCATGGCCGCAAGGTCGCCATCGTCGGGCGCTCCATGATGGAGAGCACTGAGATTGCCCAGGACCTCGGCTACATCGACATTCCCCAGGGCCTCGTCATCAATCCCGGCCAGATGCGCGACTTCCCGCCCGAGCAGCTCATGATCCTCATCAGCGGCACCCAAGGGGAACCGATGAGCGCCCTCAGCCGCGCCGCCGTGGACAACCACAAGCACGCGCGGATCGACGCCGGCGACACCGTCATTCTGAGCTCCAGGATTATCCCCGGCAACGAGAAGAGCATCTTCCGCGTCATCGACCATCTCTACCGCCGCGACGCCAACGTGGTCTACGACGACGGCTCCAACGGCCTCATCCACGTCAGCGGCCACGGCAGCCAGGAAGAACTTCGCCTGCTCATCAATCTTGTCCGCCCCAAGTTCTTCATCCCCGTTCACGGCAACTACGGCAACCTCCGCAAGCACGCCCAGTTGGCCATTGACACCGGCGCCGTCGAGCACGCCATCGTCCTTGAAGACGGCGATGTGCTCGAACTCGACAAGAAAGACGCCCGTAAGAAAGACAAGGTCACCACCGGCCGCATCCTCATTGACTCCGGCTCCTCGAACGATGTCGTTGAAGATCTGGTGCTCAAGGATCGCCGCATCTTGTCGGAAGACGGCGTCGTCCTGGTCGTGCTGGCCATCAACAAGCGCACCGGCAAAATCGAGCAGTCTCCTGAAGTGGTGATGCGCGGCTTTGGCGGCGCGGACATCACCGACCAGGCCCGCGAAGTGGTCCTCCGTGCACTCGACGGCCTCAACACTGAGCAGAAGTCCGACTACGGCCAGGTCAAGGAAAAAGTCCGCGCCGACCTCAAGCGCCTCATCCTCAAAAGCACCGGCCGCCGCCCCATGATCATGCCCGTCATCATGGAAATCTAACCTCTTTCCGTTAAATTCCCCCTCCAACTGGGTGCCCCATCCTTTCGACGCTTTTTGTCGAAAGGGTGGGAAGCCACATCCCCCACCCCGCCGCACAAACAACTATTCCCCACTCCCTATTCCCTATTCTCTATTCCCTGTTCCCTGTTCCCTGCCTATAGAATCTCTCCATGTTCCGCCCCGCCGTTTTTCTCGCTCTCTCCGCAGTCCTGGCCGCTCCGGCCCTCCGCGCCCAAACAGCCGCCGCCCCAGTCTGTCCCTCCACCGCGACCCTCGATCAGCTCATCACCGCCATTGACGCCGCCGTCAGCGGCCCGGCCGATAAAGACCGCACCTGCTTCCGGCAGCTCTTTCTCTCCGACGCGCGGCTGATCCCCATCCGCATCGCCGCGGACGGCACGGCCACACCCCACATCCTCACCGTCGACGGCTGGATCGAGGCCGTCCGCAAGCGCGGCACCGCCGTCTTCCACGAACACCAGATCAAAGTCCGCGCCGAACAATGGGCACACATCGCCCACCTCTGGAGCACCTACACCACCACCATCGACTCCGCGGACAAAATCGCCGACCGCGGCATCAACAGCATCCAGGCCATTTTCGACGGCAAGCAATGGCAAGTCATCGAAATTACCTGGCAAGCCGAAACCCCCGCCGACCCCGTCCCGGAGAAGTACCTCCCATGACCACCTATCCTCTGGCCACGCTTGACGAAATCCGCGCCGCCGCGAAGCTCTGGGTGCCCCATCCTTTCGTCGGCTTCTTGACGAAAGGGTGGGATACCGCGGACCTCAATCGTCCTCTCTAAAATCCCCCAATGCTTTCGGAGAAATGTCCGCCATGCCCACCTATCCGCTGGTCACCCTCGAAGAAATCCGCGCCGCCGCCCACCGCATCGCCGGCATTGCGGTCAAAACCCCGCTCGTGGAAGCCGCCTTTCCCGGCCTCTCCGGCTACGGCACAGACAAGCGCATCTACCTCAAGGCCGAATCCCTCCAGCCCATCGGCGCATTCAAGATTCGCGGCGCGCTCAACAAGATCCTCCAGCTCACCCCCGCTGAAATCGCCCGCGGCGTCATTACCTACTCCAGTGGCAACCACGCCCAGGCCGTCGCCTATGCCGCGCGGCTGGTCGGTGCCAAGGCCGTCATCGTCATGCCCTCCAACGCCCCCGCCATCAAGCGCGCCGGAACTCTCGCCCTCGGCGCTGAAGTCGTCGATGTCGGCCTCGCCTCCACCGAGCGCCTGGCCAAATCCGACGAACTGGTCCGCAAACACGGCTACGTCGTCATTCCGCCCTACGACGACCCGCAGATCATCGCCGGCCAGGCCACCTGTGGCCTTGAAATCGTCGAGCAACTCCCCGACGTCGATCTGCTCCTCTCGCCCGTCTCGGGCGGCGGCCTGCTCAGCGGCATCGCCGCGGCTGTCAAGCAGTTGAAGCCCGCCTGCAAGGTCTTCGGCGTCGAGCCGGAGCTGGCCGGCGACACCGCCGAAAGCTTCCGCACCGGGCAGATCGTCGAGTGGGCAGCCGAGCGCACCAGCCGGACGATCGCGGATGGATTGCGCACCCAGAGCGTCGGCCAGCGCAACTTCGCCCACATCCAGGCATTTGTGGACGGCATCGTCACCGTCACCGAGGCCGAAATCCGCGCCGCCATGCGCGCCATCGTCGCCGCCACCCGCCTCGTTCCCGAGCCCAGCGGCGCGGTAGCCGCCGCCGCCCTCCTCTTCCACGCCGCAGAGCTTCCGCCGTACACAACCGCCGTTGCCGTAGTCAGCGGTGGCAACGTCGACCCCGCCCTCCTCGCCCGGGTGCTGACCGAAGCATAGTTAGGACTGAACGGAACGCCCCCGTTGACCTGTCATCCTGAGCGACCGGAGCGCAGCGCAGGGAGTCGAAGGACCTGCGGTTGCTTTTCGCTGCCCTGGCGCAAGGCTGGGAAAGAACGAGTCCCGAGCCGCTGTTCGCTCACTTCACCCACGAAACAACGCCGTTGAACTATGATTTCCCCTGTGATGAAACTCCGACCCATCGCTTGCTTCGCCTTCGCCCTGGCCCTCCTCTGCGCCGCCCTGCCGGCCGCGGCCGACAAAAAGCCCAAACAGCCCATCAAGCCGATGGCAGGCCCGCGCGCCGCCGCCCTGCGCATTACCACCCTCTACGTCGCGCCCGACCCCAGCTCCCAAAGGGTGGACAAGGTGCAGATTGGCCGCGAAATGGTCGTCGCCGAGAAAAGCGGTCCCTGGATGCGCGTCTACGCCAACACCGACATTGAAGAGATGAGCGACGACAAGGACACGCCCGAGTTCGGCTCAAGCGACGACACGCCGCCGCCCGTCTCCGGTTGGATTCAGGCCAAGGGAATCGTCGTTGAATCCACCCCAGGCGGCGACCAGGTGCTCATGGGCGAGGCGGCCAACCAGGAGTGGCTTGCCTCTGACCCGCGCGGACCCGCCAATGCTCCGCAGAGCGCGCGCCTGCTCTATCGGCGGCTGGCTGAAATGTTCCCCAACTCCCCCCTCGTGCCTGAAGCCCGATGGCGCGAAGCCGACATCCAGTGGCAGATTCAAAAGGCCGATGCCGCCACCCGCGTCTCCGCCAAGGAACGCGACCCTTACATGCGTGACCAGATGGATGAAGACGGCCTGAAGAAGGTGATCAAGTACTATCCCAACACCCGCCAGGCCCAGCTTGCCGCCTTCGAACTCATTGACAACAGGCTCTGCGGCGACTGGCAGGGCCAGGCCCACTGCCCCGAGATCGAATCGGCCCTCTACGAGAAGTACGCCGCCGATTATCCTGACGGCCCAAAGACCGCCCAGGCGCTCTACCAGGCCGTTTACCGCCAGGCCGTGCTCGCCGATATGTATGCCGCCGACGGCAACGACAAGAAAAGCAGCGACGCCCACAACCACGCCCGCGAGCTGGCCGCAAAGTTGAAAGATAAGTTCCCCCTCACAGATTCTGCCTGGCGAGCCGCGTCGCTGGTGTACAAATTGGATGAAGGCGTCCCCGTATACGGAAATGACCGGGAGTAAGCGCCTGGCCGATGCCGCCGGCCGTTTTCAGCCAAATTTCATCCCCAATCTGGAGGCTTCTTGAACGAGTACATTCAGTCCGTGATTCTCGGCATTGTGGAAGGCTTGACCGAATTTCTGCCGGTAAGTTCGACGGCGCATCTGCGCATCACTGAAGCTTTGATGAAACTGCCCCTCGACGACCCCTATTGGAAGATGTACACCATCGTCATCCAGTTGGGCGCCATCCTCGCCCTCTGCATGCTCTTCATGGGCCGCATCGTCGAGTTCGTCCGCACCTTCCCCAGGGGAGAAAACGGCGACCGCAGCTGGCTCACCCATCCCATCTCCCTCACCCTCATCGCCTTTGCCTTCACCTCGGCTCCTGCCCTGCTCCTCCATAAATGGAGCGAGAAAAACCTCGGCAGCCTCAAGGCCATCGCCTGGGCCCTGCTGTTGGGCGGCATCGTCATGTGGATCATCGACGCCTGGAGCGTCCGCCACGAAGCGCCCACCCGTGACGTCGAGCAGATGAACCTGCCCCAGGCCATCTGGATCGGCCTCTGCCAAACCCTCTCGGCCGTCTTCCCCGGAACCTCGCGTTCCATGTCCACCATCGCCGCCGGGCAAATGGTCGGCCTCAGCCGCCCTGCCGCACTCGAATTCAGCTTCCTGCTCTCCATCCCCACCATGGTTGCCGCCACCTGCTGGGACCTCATCAAAGAAGTCCATCCCAGCAAAGCCGCCCTCGCCGCCGGAACCGCCGCCCACGTGGTCATGGACGCGACCCGCTGGCAGGTCCTCATCATCGGCGCCGTGGTCTCCTTCATCGTCGCCTTCGGCGTCGTCGAGTGGTTCCTCTTCTGGGTGCGCAAGCATGGCCTGGTCATCTTCGCCCTCTACCGCATCGTCCTCGGCGGCCTCCTGATAGCGTTGGGATCTCAATTCGTCGGCAACTGAGCCGGGTGCCCCACCTTCGCCACGTCCTTGTTTTTGTGGCTAAGGTGGAATAGATCCACCTATCGAGAGCGGGAGAGCACGAACCCAAGGCGGCTGCTTCCGGCTTAAATCGTCCAGACCCCGAGGTACAGGAGTTGAGTTGCTTCCACACGTCGAGATGTGTAAACTTCTACACATCTGGAGGCGGGGGAAAAGATGCCGACGAATCTTGCCATTGACGACGCGTTGATCGACGAGGCCCGCCGCATCGGCCATCACAAGACCAAGAGGGAAGCGGTGACAGCGGCTTTAGATGAGTACATCAACCGGCGCAAACAGTTGCTGATTCTGGAACTGGCTGGAACCATCGATTACGATCCCACTTACGACTACAAGAAGATGCGCCGGCTCGATCGAATCGAGATCGAACCGTGAAGGTACTGGTTGACTCTTGCGCCTGGTCGCTTTTGTTGCGGCGCAGAAACAGGGCCGCATTGAGCCGCGACGAGCAATCCATGATCGCGTCGCTGACGGCGGCAATTCAGAATGGCCAGGTAGCCCTCATTGGCCCAATCCGGCAGGAAGTTCTCTCCGGCATTCAGGACTTGGCCCAGTTTCACAAACTGCGGGATGCGCTGGCAGCCTTTCCGGATGAACCGCTCACGACACCCCACTTTGTGGAGGCGGCCCGTCTGTTCAATCTCTGCCGGAGTCGCGGAGTGGAATGCGGCCCGGTGGATATGCTGCTCTGCGCGGTGACAGCGAGAAACCAGTACAGCATCCTGACCGGCGACCAGGGCTTGAAGCGCTGCATCGAGGTCCTGCGGGCCGAAGGCGCAATGCGCTGACCCCAATACCACCCGGGGGTTGGCACCAAGGTTCCCCCGCCCCCGTTTTGCCCGGAATCCACCCTCACACCGGGGATAATAAAAGCTGCTCTGGACTTTTCTCCCACGCTCCAGCCGCTCGCTCGAGGAGTCTGCCAGAGCGGGAGCGATGCCGCCATGAAGCCCCTTCACTATGTTGTCTCGCCCACGCGCATTCGCCCCCTGAACGTCTTTCTCGGGGTCGTGCTGGCGCTCGTCTCCCTCATGCTGATTCTGGCGCTGGCTACCTATTCCCCCGCCGACCCCTCGCTCAACACCGCCACTGGCCCCGCCGCCCCGCACAACTCCGTCGGCCTCTTCGGCGCCTGGCTCAGCGACCTCCTGCTCCAATCCCTGGGCATCGCCGCTTTTCTCGTGCCGCTCCTGCTCGGCAGCCTGGCGTGGTCGTGGATGCGCTCGCGTTCCACCGGCTCGGCCTTCCTCCGCCTTGCCGGCAGTCTCCTGTCCCTCTGCTTTGTGCCCACCGTCCTGGCCCTGCTGCCCTGGCACTGGCTGTGGAGGCACGCCCTGCCCGCTGAGGGCGTCGTCGGCCGCCTCGTCGCCGCTTTGCTCGTCGGCTACCTCAACCTCCAGGGCGCTTGGCTCGTCGCCGGAGTCCTCGCTCTCGCCGGCCTCTACTTTGCCTCCGCCATCAGCTTCCGCAACCTCCTCAACGCCATCGAAGACCGCTGGCTCATGGTCGTCGAGTGGCACGACCGCTGGCGCAACTGGCGCGAGGAACGCGCCGAACTCCGCGAACAGCGCCGCTTCGAGCGCGATGAGATGCGCCGCCCGGCTCACGCCTACCAGGCGCCGGCCGCGGACGCTGAACCGCTCTCCCACCGCCCCGGCCGCCTCGCCTCCCTGTTCAGCCGCCGCGAGCGTTCCCTCGATCCCGATCTGCTCGACGAAATCCCCGCCTATCGGCGAACCGGCTTCCAGGACGACGAAGACGATCCACCCCTCGCCTCCGCCGCCCGCAGACCCAGCAGCAGACCCAGCATCTGGGAGCGCGCCGTAGCCGAGCCCGAACCTGAGCTGGCTGAGGTTGCCACCGTAGCCGCCAACGTCTTGCCCATCCGTCCGCTCCCCGCGCGCCCTCCACAGCCGCCAGCCGGCCCGCGTCCCGTCCCTTTCCAATTCGAGTCCGCCGCCGCCCCACCCCAGCCAAACAAAATCGCCATCCATGAAATCGCGATCCATGACCGCGCCGATGCGGAAATCCGCACGGCCTCCGTCGCCCCCAAACAGGTCAGCGGATTCAAGCTCCCGCCTTCCACCCTCCTCAACCCCGGCGACGGCCCGCAAAAAATCCGCGAAGACGAACTCCGCGAAGAAGCTCGCGTCCTCGTCGAAAAATGCGCCGAGTTCGACGTCCGCGGCCAGGTCGTCCAAATCAATCCCGGCCCCATGGTCACCACCTACGAGTTCAAGCCCGAGGCCGGCGTCAAATACTCCCGCGTCACCTCCCTCGCCGAGGATCTCTGCCTCGCCATGCGCGCCGAATCCATCCTCATCGAGCGCATGCCCGGCAAAAGCACCGTCGGCATCCAGGTCCCCAACCACGAGCGCGAGACCATCCACCTCCGCGAAGTCATCGAGTCGGAGCACTTCCACAAAGCCAAGTCCCGCCTCACCATCGCCATGGGCAAAGACATCAACGGCCGCATCATGACCGCCGACCTGGCCGCCATGCCCCACGTCCTCATCGCCGGCTCCACCGGCTCCGGCAAATCCGTGGCCATCAACGCCATGATCATGAGCCTGCTCTTCCGCACCACCCCCGCCCAGGTCCGCCTCATCCTCGTCGATCCCAAACGCGTCGAGCTCGGCATGTACGAGGGCGTCCCGCACCTCTTCACGCCCATCATCACCGAGCCCAAGCTCGCCGCCAACGCCCTCCGCAACGCCGTCCGCGAAATGGAGCGCCGCCTCAAGCTCCTCGCCTCCCGCTCCGTCCGCAACATCGACCAGTACAACAAGCTCTTCGAGGGCGGCATGCCCTCGCTCTTCGATTCCAATGAAGATGAAGAACCCCTCCCCTACATCGTCATCATCATCGACGAGCTCGCCGACCTCATGATGCTCGACCGCGCCAACGTCGAGGAGTCCATCACCCGCCTAGCCCAGATGGCCCGTGCCGTCGGCATCCATCTGATCCTCGCCACGCAACGGCCCTCGGTCGACGTCATCACCGGCCTCATCAAGGCCAACGTCCCCACCCGCATTAGCTTCCGCCTCGCCACCAAGGTCGACTCCCGCACCATCCTCGACACCAACGGCGCCGAAGCTCTCCTCGGCCGCGGAGACATGCTCTTCCTTCCCCCCGGCAGCGCCCGCCTCATGCGCCTCCACGCCCCCTACGTCAGCGAGAAAGAAACCGCCGCCGTCGTCGCCTTCTGGAAAGCACAGGGCGAAGCCGAATACGTCCACGGCTTCCTCGAGTCCCCCAAAGACGACCGCGCCACCGTCGACGGCTCCAACCCCGACCCGGAAGAAAACGACCCCATGTTCGACGACGCGGTCCGCCTCGTCTTCGAATTCGGCAAAGCCTCCACCTCGCTCCTTCAGCGCCGCCTCCGCATCGGCTACGGCCGCGCCGCTCACCTCATCGACCTCATGGAGCGCGACGGATTAGTCGGCGGCGCCGACGGCTCCCGCCCCCGCGAACTGTTGAAAGCTCCCGGCTGGCTCCACGAAGTGACATCCTCGGCCAACGACTAGCTACAGCAAGGCCCCAGCGCCGGCGAAGCCTGCCCAATACCAGGGTGCGTGCTCTGGCCGGATGCGCGCCGGGCCAGCAGCAGCCTGCGCGCGGCGGCCCAGACAGCTTCGGCCGTGGGGGCATTGCCGCCCAGCCGCTCGTCGTAAAGGGTGTGCATGAACTGGCGCGAGAGCGAGTCGTTGACCGGCCAGAGGGTCATGACCACGCTGTGGACGCCGGCCACGCGGAAGGCTCGCTCAAGCCCGAGAACCCCTTCGCCGTCGTGCAGTTCGCCATTGCCGGTGTTGCAGGCCGACAGAACAGCCCACTCGACGCCGCTCAGATCCAGCGAGGCAATCTGCTCGGCGGTGACGATCGCGGCCTCGTGCTTCGGATTCTCATCGCATTCTCCTGTTTGTAGAGTAGGAAGTAATCAACTTTTGTGACCGATTCGCCACGAAATCCATCAAGCGGCGGGTGGCGCGCACCTTGCGCTGCCGGACAACGTCGGAGCTGAGCTTTAGTATTTCCGCGATTTTGCCAGGCTTCAGTCCATCCACAAGCGTGAGTTGCAGAATCGCCTTGTCGGTTCGGTCCAGGCGCTCCATCGCCGCCAGCGCCAGGCTCTCGCGGCGGCTCATTTCGGCGTCGTCGCGCCCGGTGGCCAGATCCGGAATACGGTCAAGCAGACTGAAACGCTGGAAGCAGTTGCCAAGGCCACGGGATTCTCCACGAGCGCCGTCGCAATCGCCGGCATCGCGATCAATGATCCGCTCGCGGCAACGCCGTCCTTCAGTCCTGCGCCGGGAACCTTTTCCGGCTCGCAAACGGTGAGCATCGCTTCAGCCACTCCCAACGCGCAGATTCTGTACACGACGGATGGCTCCAGTCCGGCGACCAGTGCAACGGCAATCCCTTGCACCGGCCCGATCACGGTTGCGCGGACAACCCAACTGGAAGCGATAGCGAAAGCCGCCAGCTACATTAACAGCACAGTCGGCGTGGCTTACTATACGATCACCCTGCCGCCGGCCGCGGCGCCCACATTCAGCCCATCCTCCGGACACTACGCCTCCACACAGCACGTGACGCTCAGTTCCACCACCCCCAACGCGCTGTTCGCTTACACGACGGACGGCTCCAACCCAACCACCAGCTCGACCCGCATCATCTCCTCGGGACCGATTGCGGTCTCCACCAGCATGACGATCGGTGCGTTTGCCGCTGCGCCCGGGGCCACAACCAATAGCCCGGTCTCATCGGCGGCCTATGTCATCACGCGCCCCTGACGTACGCCCCCGGTTCGTGACTTTGCCTGGCCACCCATGAAAGAGCCGGTCCGCAAAGGAACTGCACCGGAATCGACACCCCCCAGCCCGGGACCTGAATTCAGATCCCGGGCGGAACCTTTGTCTGTTGTTTCAGCGTTCCGATTAGTCTCAAAACAGCACGTCGGGACTTGGCTTCCCCGGTTCGTCCTGGGACGCAGAAAGACGATACCCCTTTTTGTTTTCAGGGGTATCTCTGTGTCGGTTTGGATGTCCTTCAGTGAGGGACTCGAACCCCCGACATCCTGCTTGTAAGGCAGGCGCTCTAACCAGCTGAGCTAACCGCCCACGCGGGGTGGATAGGCCTTTTGCGTCCTGACCCCATCATAGCAACACCCCAGCCGCACTCCCCAACCGAAATTGAGCGCAGAAGCTCACCCTCAAGCTCCCACGCTGAGTCCGGTCGCCGCCTGCCGGGTCAGGAAAAGGCCATTACTCGGGGTGGTTGGCGCCTTGTTTGGCACCATCGACCGCGCCCGTGGTCGTGTCTTTCGTCTTATGCCAGGCCTTCTTTGTGGCGTGTTTCGTCTTGTGGTAGGCCTTCTTTGTGCCCTGGTCCACTCCGCGGCCCGTGTCCTTGGCCGCGTCTTTGGTTTCGTGGCCCGCGTCCTTCATATCCTGTTTCGCACCGGGGTCCTGGCTCGGGGAGGACTGTTGACTCCATCCGGCAGCCGGTCCACACACCAGAACCGCTCCCAGAAAGAACGCCGATAACTGCCTTTTTGTCTTCATAATCAGCAGCATGACTCTTTGCCGCTGCGCTGACTGTCCCAAAGGGAACAGGGGACAGGGAACAGGGAGTAGGGAACAGGGAATAGGGAATTGGAAACGGGGAATGGGGAGTAGGGGCTACGAAGGAACCTGGCGGAATTGGCGCGCGAATGGATTTTCGGGTCTCAGTAAAAGCCGACGAAAAAGAGGGTTTTGAGGGCTCACAGGGCGACGAAACGGAGGGAGAAGGCCAGTTGGCGCATTTTGGGGGCGTGGGGGGCGTAGTCTTTGGGGCGAAATGTCGGGTTTGGGCCGGACGAAAAGATGAAAAAACGGCTCAAAATAGGCGTTTTTGGCGCGTTTTTGGCACGTTTTTGGCATGTTTTTGGCGCACGCGGTTTTGGCTTTGGAGATGGCTTGGGCTGCTTTCCGGGCTCCGGTCACTACAGAGGGAGCAGGGGCAGGGCACCCACAATGTGGGTCGAGACCCCTGAACACCATCCCACCGCCTTTTGAAAATCAACGCACGCGGCAAAGCCGCGCGACATCGCCATCCCTCACGACCCTTAGCGAGCGCCCGCCAACTTCCGAGAGGCCGACTTCCCGATGCTGATCGCCCTGCGGCGACGGCGCAAACTCTTCCGCTGCGCTTTGCGGATACCTCTCCCCAGGCAAGCTGTGGTCCCTCTCCGCCAAAGACTTTGCTTGGCACTTGGGAGTTCACTGCGCCCCATGTCCGTTCCGGCAGTATGTCCCGATTCACTCGCGACCAAATTCAATAGGAGAAACATCATGTCCAGCATGAAAAACAACGTCCACGGCAAGAATCGGAGGCGGCCTCGGCAAAGACGCCGAAAAGAAGTCCACCCCAAACGGCGATGTAGTCAACTTCAGCATTGCCGACCACTCGCACCGGGAAGACAAGGACGGCACCGAGCACAAGAACACCGATTGGTTCCAGATTCAAGTTTGGGGGCCGTTGGCGAAGTTCGCCGCCACGCTCGAAGCCGGGACGCCGGTCATCGTTGAAGGCAAGATCAAGCCCGAGACGTACACGGCTGACGGCGTGGAGCACAAGACGTTCTCGATCAAGGCCGACTACATCCGTAAGATCGACTACTCGGCACCGAACGAAGCCAGCGAGAGCAAAACGGCCAAGCCCGCCAAGAAGAAGGCCAAGTAGCACCCGCGCAACCTGGAGGCGGCTCTTCGGAGCCGCCTTTACCATGCCTAATGGAAGGCCCTCATCGAGATACTTGACGCTCTTAAGTTACCGTCCGGGACTTTGTTTGAATATGATTACATTTCTGGATGGCATCTTTTGCCGCTCGCCGTACATACGACTTGGTGTCTCCCAACATCTTCTCCAGCACCGATTTGGGCGTGTTGGAGTTGTTAGCAACGGCCAAGCGGATATATGGGTGATCTCCGGTGGACATCTTCTCTAGTACCGAGCCTGGCGTGTTGGCACTATGAGCTACATACAGT
>Ga0302320_10020195_pt1 | contig 13309 bp, 14 predicted proteins | sample Bog_T0_3_FD_202130 | JGI IMG/M metagenome (GOLD analysis project Ga0302320, IMG submission 202130) | Peat permafrost microbial communities from Stordalen Mire near Abisko, Sweden - Bog_T0_3 | ecosystem: Environmental > Terrestrial > Soil > Wetlands > Peat | place: Sweden: Abisko, Stordalen Mire...
CGCGGGCCTGACAGCGCCAGGCCCATTCTTAACCCAGACGCACAGGATGGGGCGCTTCCTGGGCGTGCGCACCGACCGCGGCGTGCTCGCCGCCATGGCGGGCGAGCGTTTGCGGTTGGCCGATTATGTCGAGATCAGCGCCGTCTGTACGGCGCCTGAATATCGCGGACGCGGCTACGCCGAGGCGCTCATGCGCGCGCTGGCCGACCGGCTCCACGCGGAGGGAAGGACCCCGATCCTGCACGTGCTGCCGGCCAACCCCGCCCGGCGGCTGTACGAGGCGATCGGATTCGACCTGCGTCGCCGCCTGCGCCTGACGATCGCCGTTCGCTCTTGAAGGCTTGGCGATCGTCCCAAACTGCGCAAGGTTCTTGATAGCTTCATGCCTCGGTTCGAGGTCGCTCGTCGCCCGGTTTTCCGGGGCCGCGATCTTGCCCGGCGGGATCAATGCGGCGCGGTCTCGGACTTGTCGGCGCGGGCGCCGAATTTGGGGAAGCGATCGCGATCGGCTCCTGTCGTGCGATGCGCAGGCTGTCGTTCGTTCCTGGCGCCCCGCCGCCGCTCTTCCCCTTCCGCCCCACTCGTGGCAAGACGCGGTCCCCCGCGCGAAGGGAGCCTCGCCGCCATGACAGACGCCGCGCCGCGCGGCGCGCCGACGCCGCCGATCGCCGCCAGAAGGCCGGAGCAACGTCACGCCCATGGCGTCGCCTGGGTCGACGACTATGCCTGGATCCGCGCCGACAATTGGCGCGAGGTGCTGCGCGACCCCGCGACGCTGCCCGCCGACATCCGCGCCCTGCTGGAGGCGGAGAACGCCTATGCCGATTCCGTGCTGGCGCCGACCCGCGTCCTGCAGCGCCAGCTCGCGCGCGAGATGCGCGCGCGGCTGAAGGAGGACGACAGCGAGGTTCCGCAGAGCGACGGGCCTTACGCCTATTATTCGCGTTTCCGCCATGGCGGCCAGCACCGCATCTTCTGCCGCAAGCCGCGCGCCGGCGGCAAGGAGACGATCCTCATCGACGGCGACGCGCGTGCGGAAGGCAAGGCGTTCTTCCACCTGTCGCTCGCCCGCTGGTCGCCCGACCATTCCAAGCTCGCCTGGAGCGCCGACGACAAGGGCTCGGAAATGTACGCGATCTGCGTGCGCGACCTCGCCGGCGAGACCGACCTTGGCGATCGCGTCGAGAACGCCACCGGCGAAGCGGTGTGGACCGCCGACTCAGGCGGCTTCCTCTATGTCGAGCAGGACGAGGACCATCGCCCGTGGCGGGTGATGCTGCATCGGCTGGCGACGCCGCAGAGCGAAGACGTCCAGATCTTCGAGGAAGCCGATCCGGCCTTCTTCATCGCCGTGCGCGGCGCGCGCCTCGGCCGATCGGCGATGATCTCGGTCCACGGCCACGATTCGTCGGAGACGCATGTCGTCGACCTTGGCGATCCCGCCGCCAGGCCGCGGCTGATCGCGCCGCGCCGGCCCGGCTTTCGCTACGAGGCGATGGACCACGGCGACGTCTTCTACATCCGCGCCAACAGCGGCGGCGCGGCCGACTTTCAGATCGTCGTCGCGCCGCGCGAGGCGCCTGAGGAGGCCAACTGGCGGCCGTTCGTGCCGCGCAAGCCGGGGCGGCTGATCGAGCGCGCCACCTTGTTCAAGGACTTCCTCGTCTTGCTGGCGCGCGAGGACAACGTTCCCCATCTCGTCGTCCACGCGCTCGCCGATGGGAGCGCGCATGAGATCGCGTTCGAGGCGCAGACCTACACGCTGGCGCTCGAGCCGGTCTACGAGTTCGATTCGCCGACCTTCCGCTTCAGCTTCGCCTCGATGGCCTGCAGCCAGGAGATCTACGATTACGACCTCGCTCATCGCCAGCGCATCCTGCGCAAGAAGCAGGCGACGCCGAAGGACTTCGACGCCTCGGCGTATGTCGCGCGCTGCGTCTTCGCCCGCGCCGACGACGGCGAGCGGGTGCCGATCTCGCTCATGTATCGCCGCGACCTCAGGCTCGACGGAAGCGCGCCGCTGCTCGTCTACGGCTACGGCGCCTATGGCCATGCGATGGAGGCCGGCTTCTCGACCAACCGCCTGTCGCTGGTCGACCGCGGCTTCGTCTACGCCATCGCCCATGTGCGCGGCGGCACCGAGAAGGGCTGGGGCTGGTACGAATCCGGCAAGCTCGCCGCCAAGCCCAACACCTTCGGCGATTTTCTCGCCGCCGTGCGCCATCTCGTCGCCGAGGGCTATGGCGCGGCGAGCCGCGTCGTCGCCCACGGCGGCAGCGCCGGCGGCATGCTGATGGGCGCGGTCGCCAATATCGCGCCGCAGCGCTTCGCCGGCATTGTCGCCGACGTTCCTTTCGTCGACGTTCTCAACACCATGCTCGACGGCAGCCTGCCGCTGACGCCGCCGGAATGGCGCGAATGGGGCGATCCGATCCGCTCGGCGGCGGCGTTTGCGTCGATCCGCGGCTACAGCCCCTACGACAACGTCCGCCCGCAACCCTATCCGGCGATCCTCGCGCTCGCCGGCCTGACCGATCCGCGCGTCACGTATTGGGAGCCGGCGAAATGGGTCGCCAAGCTCAGGGCGACAATGACCGGCGGCGGTCCGGTGATGCTGCGCACGGCGATGGAGGCGGGCCACGGCGGCGCGTCCGGCCGGCTCGAACGGCTCGACGACGTCGCCCGCATCTACGCCTTCGCCATCGCCTGCGCCGATGGGCGGATCGGCGCGCGAGCGGGGCAGGGGGAAGCGCAGACGGCCGGGTGAGCCGAAGCGCAGCGAGGGGGCTTCACGCCTCTTCGCCGTCCGGCTCGTCGGGGGCGGTTGGAGCGCCCGGCACGACATAGACGCCGCTCAGCCAGCGGTGGAGGTCGACGTCGGCGCAGCGCTTCGAGCAGAACGGATCGTAGCGCGGATCGCGCGGCTTGCCGCAGATCGCGCAGGTCTTGCGCTCGGCTGCGGCCGCTGCCTTCGCCTCCGCGCGCTGTTGAGGCGTCCGCGCCATCGCTCAGGCGCCCGGAGTCCAGTAACGGTGGACAGGATAGCCCTCGCCCACCAGCATGTTCGCCGCCTCGGCGAGCGGCAGGCCAACGACGTTGGTGTAGGAGCCGACCAGCCGCAGCACGAACGCGCCGGCCAGGCCCTGGATGGCGTAGCCGCCCGCCTTGCCGCGCCATTCGCCGCTGGCGAGATAGGCGTTCATCTCGACGCGCGACAGGCGCTTGAAGCGGACCCGGGTCTCGACCAGACGGCTGCGCTGGCCGCCGAGCGGCGTGATCACGCTCAGCCCGGTGTAGACGCGGTGGGCGCGGCCGGAGAGCAGGCTGAGGCAATCTTCGGCTTCGTCGTGGATCTCGCATTTGGGCAGGATGCGCCGGCCGACGCAGACCACGGTGTCGGCGGCGAGCGTGATCGCGGGGGTGAGCTCCGGCCGTTTGCGCGCCGCCGCGGCGGCGATGGTCGCCTTCTCGGCGGCGAGCCTCTGGGCCAGCGCGCGCGGCGACTCGTTGCGGCGCGGCGTCTCCTCGATGTCGGCGGGGATCACCGCGTCGGGCTCGACGCCGATCTGCGCCAGCAACGCGAGGCGGCGCGGCGAGCCGGAAGCGAGGATGAAGCAGGGGCGATCGGCGGCGTCGGTCACGCGGCGCTCCTCGCGCGCGAAGCGTCCATGGCGATTCGCGCCTACTTGAATCGGTAGGTGATGCGGCCCTTGGTCAGGTCGTAGGGCGTCATCTCGACCAGCACCTTGTCGCCGGCCAGCACGCGGATGCGGTTCTTGCGCATCTTTCCCGCGGTATGGGCGATGATCTCGTGGTCGTTTTCGAGTTTGACGCGGAACGTCGCGTTGGGCAGCAGTTCGACGACGAAACCAGGAAATTCGAGCAGTTCTTCCTTCGACATTTGGACCTTTCTTGCCAGCGCCGGGCCGACGCGGGGCGCGAGGGTCTTCTAACCCGTCGTCCGACGAAGCGGCCCGGCGAAAAACGCGCGAACCCTATATGAAATCCCGCCGCGGGGAAACGGCAAAGCGGATCAAGGGGCTCGCTTCAGCCGTTGTGACGAGCCATCGCCAGGTAGCGGCGCACGCTCCAGGGAATGGCGGCGAGATAGGCGATCGACAAGGCGACCAGCGACTGCAGCGGAAAGTTGACGATCAGCAGCAGCGCCGCCGCCAGCCCGATCAGCACCGGCGCGACATAGGCCTGCGGCACGCGGCCGATCGACTTGCCGGAGAAATGCGGCACGCGGCTCGCCATCAGCAGCGCGACGACGAGGACATAGGCGATCTCCACCGCAACGAAATGCGGCGGGTTCGACGCGTCGGTCAGCAACAGGCGCAGATAGACCGGCAGCATGCCGACGATCGCGCCCGCCGGGGCCGGCATGCCGACGAAGAAGTGATTCCGCCACGCCGCCATCGACGGATCTTCGAGCGTCACGTTGAACCGCGCCAGCCTCAGCGCGCAGGCGATGGCGAAGACGAGGACCGTCAGCCAGCCGAGGCTTTTCATCGCGTCGAGACCGGCGACATAGAGCACGACGCCCGGCGCGACGCCGAAGTCGACGAAATCGGCGAGCGAGTCGAGTTCGGCGCCGAAGCGCGAGGTGCCCTTGAGCGCGCGGGCGATGCGGCCGTCGAGCCCGTCGAGCACCGCGGCGGCGGCGATGGCGCTGACCGCCCATTCGATCGCGCCCTCGAAGGCGAAGCGGATCGCCGTGAGGCCGAGGCACAACGCCAGCAGGGTGACGAGGTTGGGGATCAACAGCCTGAGCGGCACCGCGCGGAAGGGCGGGCGCGGCCCCCCTGGGCGCATCGTGGGCGTCAGATTCGGCGGCAGTTCGGTCATCGGCCGGCGCCCGTCAGCTCAGGCGGTGCTGGCGCGGCGGGCCGCTGCGGCCGAATTCGGCGATCACCGTCTCGCCCGCCACCGCCCGCGCGCGCAGGCCGACGATGACGCGCGCCTCGTCGGGCAGATAGACGTCGACGCGCGAGCCGAAGCGGATGAGGCCGAAGCGGTCGCCGGCGGCCAGATGCGCGCCTTCCTGGGTGAAGCAGACGATGCGGCGGGCGACCATGCCGGCGATCTGGACGATTCCGAACGGACCGGCGGCGTTCTCGATCACCAATCCGTTGCGCTCGTTGGCTTCGCTTGCCTTGTCGAGATCGGCGCTCAGGAAGGCGCCGGGGTGGTAGGCGACCCGTCTGACCCGCCCCTCGACCGGCGCGCGGTTCACGTGGCAGTCGAACACCGACATGAAGATCGACACCCGTTGCAGCGGCTTGGCGCCGAGGCCGAGTTCGGGCGGCGGCGTCGCCGGACCGGCGAAGCAGACGATTCCGTCGGCCGGGGCGACGACCAGCTCGGCTCCGAGCGGCGTCACCCGCGCCGGATCACGGAAGAAATAGGCGCACCACAGCGTCGCGATCAGGCCGATCCAGCCGAGCGGCGTCCAGATCCAGCCGAGGATCAGCGTCGCCGCGGCGAAGGCGGCGATGAAGACGTAGCCCTGCGGATGGATGGGCGTCAGCTGGCGGCGAATGGAGTCGACGACCGACATGGGAAATCTCACGGGCGAGGCCGGTGTTCTGGCGCCAATCGCCGCAAAAGTCACGGGCGGCTAGGCCTCGAGGCCCGCCTCGTCCGCGAGTGGCGCGTCCTCCTCGATCGCCGCGTCCTCCTCCTGGTCGGCGGCGCCGGCGCGCCGCAGCGCCTCCTCGGCGGCGTCGACCTCGCGCTGACGGCTCCACAAGCCGGCGTAGATGCCGCCCAGCGCCAGCAGCGCGTCGTGGGTTCCACGCTCGGCGATCACGCCCTTGTCGAGCACCAGGATCTCGTCGGCGTGGACGACGGTCGACAGCCGGTGGGCGATGATGATCGTCGTGCGGCCCTTCGACACCCGCTCCAGCGCCGCCTGGATCTCGCGCTCGGTGAAGCTGTCGAGCGCCGAGGTCGCCTCGTCGAGCAGCAGGATCGGCGGCCCCTTCAGCATGGTGCGGGCGATGGCGACCCGCTGCTTCTCGCCGCCGGAGAGTTTCAGGCCGCGCTCGCCGACCATCGCGCCGTAACCTTGCGGCAGCGAACGGATGAAGGCGTCGATCTGCGCATCCTCGCAGACTGCCTTCACCTCCTCTTCGGTCGCGTCGTCGCGGCCGTAGCGGATGTTGTAGAGGATGGTGTCGTTGAACAGCACCGTGTCCTGCGGCACCATGCCGATCGCGGCGCGCAGGCTCTTTTGCGTCACTTCGGCGATGTCCTGGCCGTCGATGGTGATGCGCCCCGACGACGGCTCGTAGAAGCGGAACAGCAGCCGCGAGATCGTCGACTTGCCGGCGCCCGACGGGCCGACGATCGCCACCGTGCGCCCGGCCGGCGCTTCGAACGACACGCCGCGCAGGATGCGGCGGGCCGGATCGTAGGCGAAGTCGACGTTCTCGAACCGCACCGCGCCGTGGCTGATGGCGAGCGGCCGCGCGCCTGGCCGGTCGGCGATGTCGGGGCGCTCGCCGAGGATGACGAACATCATCTCGATGTCGACGATCGCCTGCTTGATGTCGCGGTAGACCATGCCCATGAAGTTGAGCGGCTGGTAGAGTTGCAGCATCATCGCGTTGAGCAGCACGAAGTCGCCGATGTTGTTGCGATGGCTGCGAATGCCCGCGACGCACATCGCCAGCACGGCGATCATGCCGATGGTGAAGATGATCGCCTGGCCGGCGTTGAGCACCGCCAGCGAGACGTAGGTCTTGACGCTGAGGCGCTCGTAGCGCGCCATCGAACGGTCGTAGCGCGCCGCTTCGCGCGCCTCGGCGCCGAAATACTTGACCGTCTCGAAGTTGAGCAGACTGTCGATCGCCTTGGTGTTGGCGTCGGTGTCGCTTTCGTTCATCGAGCGGCGGATGCCGATGCGCCAATTGGTGGCGATGGTGGTGTAGACCAGATACACGATCACCATGACCGTGATCGCGGCGACGTAGCGCCAGTCGAAGGAATAGAGGAACGCCGCCGAGATCAGAGCGAATTCGACCACCGTCGGGACCGCGGTCAGCATCGACGTGCGCACGATCGTCTCGATCGCGTTGCGGCCGCGTTCGAGAACGCGCGTCAGCCCGCCGGTCTTGCGATCGAGGTGGAAGCGCAGCGACAACTGGTGGAGGTGGACGAAGACCTCGTTGGCGAGGCGGCGCACCGCGTTCATCGCCACCGCTGCAAACAGGGCGTCGCGCCCCTGTTGCGTCAGCGACATCAGAATCCGCATCAGACCGTAGAGCGCGGTCAGCGCCAGCGCGCCGGAGAGCGCGCCCAGCGCGGGCGCGCCGGCGCCGCTGACCGCGGGCGCGAGCGCGTCGGTCGCCCATTTCAGCGCGTAGGGCGTGGCGACCGTCACCAGCTTCGAGGCGACCATCAGCACCACCGCCAGGCCGGCGCGCGCCTTCAGGTCGGCGCGATCGCCCGGCCACAGGTACGGCCAAAGGCGGCGCACCGTGCCCGACAGGGTGCCCTGAGCTTCCCCGCGCCGGCGCGGGGCGAAGAAACTGGAAATCTTTGGCTGCTGCATGAGGTCCCGCGGCGAAATCCGCCCAGATATAGGGGCGCGCGGCGCAGAAAGCATCCCCGCCCGTCCCGAGGGCGAATGGCGCGCGCGTGGAGCCGCCGCGGACCGGGCCGCCGCCGCGGCGCAGGTTTCACTGGAGTGATTCTTGCTTCGACGCCGATGGACCGACAATATTCGCGAATTCAACTTGACGAAACACAGTGAAAAGGGTCGGAATCAGTCTTGAAGTGGAGATTGTTTGCCGATAAAAGATACGCGTTCTGTTAGCGCGCGATTCGAGTGTCGGCGTTTTCTGAATGACTTGAGTCGTGGCGGGATCTCGAGCAATTTCTGCGTCGAAACTGCTGCGGCGTATCGGGAGCTTCTTTCGGTATGAGCGAATCGAATAATCACGTTGAACTCGCGGCCGAAATCGTTTCGGCCTATGTCGCCAACAATTCAGTGCCCGCCAGCGAGCTGCCGGCGCTACTGAACGACGTCCACGCGGCGATCGTGCGCGTCGCCAGCGGCGCGGCCGCGCCGGCGCCCGAGGCGGCCAAGCCGGCGGTGTCGCCCAAGAAGTCGATCACCAACGAGTACATCGTCTGCCTGGAGGACGGACGGAAGTTCAAGTCGTTGAAGCGTCACCTGCGCACCCAATACAATCTGTCGCCTGAGCAGTACCGCGAGAAGTGGGGCCTGGCGCCCGATTATCCGATGGTCGCGCCGGCTTACGCCAAGGCGCGTTCGGCGCTCGCCAAACAGATGGGCCTCGGCCAGCAGCGTCGTCGCCGCGCCAAGTGACGCGCGATCGGCACCGCCGCCGCGCGGCTTGACGCGCGCGGCGGTCTCGCCGCAGATCGGCGCATGGAACCCATTCGCAACGTCTGCGTCTATTGCGGCTCGAGCGTGGGAACGGATCCGCGTTTCGCGGACGCCGCCGATGCGCTTGGTCGCGCGCTCGCCGAAGCCGACATCGGGCTTGTGTTCGGCGGCGGCGGCGACGGACTGATGGGCCGGCTGGCGCGCGCGACGCTCGCGGCGGGCGGTCGCGTCACCGGGATTATCCCCAAGTTTCTGGTCGCGCGCGAACACGCCCTCGTTGGCGCGCAGGAGCTCGTCGTCGTCGACTCCATGCATCAGCGCAAGCAGCTGATGTTCGATCGCGCCGATGCGTTCATCGCGCTGCCCGGCGGAGTCGGCACGCTCGAGGAGCTGGTCGAGCAGCTGACCTGGGTGCAGTTGCAACGCCACCGCAAGCCCGTGCTTCTCGCGGATATCGACGGCTTCTGGCGGCCGCTGCTGGCGCTGTTCGCCCACATGCGCAACCTCGGCTTCGTCCGCGAACAATTCGAAGTGCGCTATCTCGTCGCCGAGAAGATCGAAGACGCGCTGCCGATGCTCAGCGCCGCGGCGCGCCGTTTAGCCGCGCCGGCTGCGTGACGGCGCGGCTCGGCGCTCTTTTCCTCGGCGCGCGATAGTGTCATTCTCGCGACCGTGTGCGGGGCGTCGGGAAAACGCGTCCCGAGCGGAGGATGCGGCATGAACGTGAAACGGAAGTTGACTTTGGCGGTCTGCGCGCTGTGCGGCGGCGCGTTGCTGGCGGCCGGCGCCGGCTTCGCCCAGACCACCCCACTGCCGGCGGCCGATTCGGCGGGCGCCGTTACAATGCCGGCGGGGGACGCGACGCCGGCCAAGCCGAAGCCCAAGCCGAAGCCGAAGAAGCCCGCCGAAGCGACGATCGCGGTCGAGGTGACCAACAGCCGCGCGGTCGGCCTCACTTCGCTCGTCGGCGCGATCTCGGGGACTCCCGACAGCAAGAAGATCGCCGGTCCGCTCGCGGCGGGCAAGAAGACGATTGCGCATCTCGCGCACGACAAGGCGTGCCTGTTCGATCTGCACGCCGTGTTCGAGGACGGCGCGGTGACCGACGCTCAGGGCGTCGAGCTGTGCAAGGACAAGAAGATCAATCTGACCGAGTGACGGACGGCGCCGCCGCTGGTCGCCGGGCCAGGCGGGCTCGTCGCGTGACGAGCCCGCTGCGCGGCGGCGGCGATCAGCCGATCGCGGCGTGATAGAGTTCGGCGACGTATTCCCAGTTGACCAGATGGTCGACGAACGCCTTGAGGTAGTCGGGCCGCCGGTTGCGGTAGTCGATGTAATAGGAATGTTCCCATACGTCGACGCCGAGGATCGGCTTGCCATTGTGGACGAGCGGGTTCTCGCCGTTCGCGGTCTTGGTGGCGGCGATCTTGCCGTCGACGACTGCGAGCCAGCCCCAACCCGAGCCGAACTGGGTCGCGCCGGCCTGGACCAAAGCCTCTTTGGCCTTGTCGACCGAACCGAACGAATCGATCAGAGCCTTCTCAAGCGCGCCGGGGATCTTGCCGCCGCCGTTCGGCTTCATCCATTTCCAGAACTGCATGTGGTTGTAATGTTGGCCGGCGTTGTTGAACAGGGCGACGTTCTTGCCGAACGAGCCGCGCACGATGTCCTCGAGCGACTTGCCTTCCCACTCGGTGCCTTTAAGGAGGTTATTGCCATTGTTGACGTAGGCAAGGTGGTGCTTGTCGTGATGGAATTCGAGCGTCTCCTTCGACATGTAAGGCGCGAGCGACTCGTAGGCGTAGGGGAGATCGGGAAGCGAAAAGGTCATCGACGTTGCTCCATGAAGATGTTGTGCGGAAAGGGGCGCGCCGAGCGAGCGCCATCGTTCGCACCCAACGCCATAGTTAAACCGCCGCACAGCCCCCTGCAACCAAGGCGATCTGGCGCTCGGCCGCCATTTTGATAAATTGAGCGAATCGGAAGAGCAGATGACGATCGTCACCTTCGTTTTGGGATTAGTCCTCATCGCAGCGGGCGCGGGCGGCCTGGCGGCCAGCTTCGACCTGCTGCCGACCGAGCTCGGCCTGCTCTACGCCTGCTGCGGCGCGATCCTCGTCAGCGGCGGCGTGGTGACGGTGGCGATCGGCGTCGCCGTGCTTCGGCTCGAAGCGCTGACGCAAATGGTGCATTTCGCCGCGGCGGTCGAAGACCTGCCGGAAGAGGCCGAGGTCGCGGCCGCCCTGCATTTGCATGACCATGCGGAGCACGAACCTGACGCGGCGCCCGCCGAGCTGGAAGCCGCCGCGGAGGAGGGCGAGGCGCACGCCGTCGAAGCGCCGCCAGTCGACGCCCATACCGCTGCCGAGGAGCCGGCCGACGAGGCGCTGACGGAGGCGCCGGTCGAGGAGGCCGCCGTCGCCGGCGCGCCGAGCGTCGCCGATCTCGAGCAGGCGCTCGCGGCCGCCGCGGCGGTGGCGGCGCCGACCTTGGTCGGCCACTACAGCGCCGGCGGCGCCAACTACAAGATTTTCTCCGACGGCTCGATCGAGGCCGAGACCGAGGGCGGCGCGTTCCGCTTCGCCTCGATGGACGACTTCAAGTCGTATCTCGCCAGCGCGCGCGCCTGAACGCGCTTCGCGCCGCGCGCGCCGTTCAGACCGCGAGGCCGCTGTCGCGCGCCAGCGACGCCAGCGGCGCCTCGGGCCGCGCGCCGAGATGCTGGATGATCTCGGCGGCGGCGAGCGCGCCGAGCGCCGCGCAGGCCTTGAGATCCGCGCCGCGCGCCAGGCCGGCGAGGAAGCCGGCCGCGTAGAGATCGCCGGCGCCGGTGGTGTCGGCGAGCCGCGCGATCGGGAACGCCGGGACCTCGTAAGTGTGGCGTCCCTCGACGACGACCGAACCCTTCTCCGAGCGCGTCACAGCGGCGAGCACGCCTTCGCGGCGCACCGCCGCCAGCGCTTCGTCGAGACTCGGCGTCTCGTAGAGCGACAGGATCTCGTCGGTGTTGGCGAACAGGGTGTCGACGATGCCGCGCCGCATCAGATCGATGAATTCGCCGCGAAAGCGGTCGACGCAGAACGAATCCGAAAGCGTCAGCGCGACGCGGCGACTGGCGGCGCGCGCGATCTCCCCCGCCTTGAGGAAGGCCGACTTCGCCGCCGGCCGGTCCCACATGTAACCTTCGAGATAGACGATGCGGGCCGCCTTCACCAAGGCCTCGTCGACATCGGGCGGCGCGAGATGCGAACTCGCGCCGAGAAAGGTGTTCATCGTCCGCTCGCCGTCTGGGGTGACGTAGACCAGGCAGCGTCCGGTCGCCGGACCGTCGGCGGCGGGAGGGGTGTCGAAGGCGACGCCGGTCGCGCGCAAATCGGCGATGAAGGCGTGGCCGAGGTCGTCGGCCTTGACCTTGCCGATATAGGCGCCGCTGACGCCGAAGGAGGCGACGCCGACGATGGTGTTGGCCGCCGAACCGCCGGAGACGACCCGCGGCGCGACGCGTGCGGCGTAGAGCGCCTCGGCGCGCTCCTCGTCGATCAGCGTCATCGCCCCTTTGACCATGTCCTGCGCCCGCAGATAGGCGTCGTCGGTCTCGGCGATGATGTCGACCAGCGAATTGCCCAGGCCGAGAACGTCTACGCTTTCAACCATGATGGAGAGGCCCCCTCGCGCCGCGCGCCTTCTGGCGCCTCGGGACGGCGAGGTCAAACGCCGCCGCCGAGCCGCCCTCTTTCTCAGCGCCGGTCGCGCCGGCGCAGGCGCACGTAGAGCGCGCCGGCGCCGCCGTGGCCGGGGCCGGCCTCCTCGAAGCCGAGCACCGTCGAGCGCAGGTCGGGCTCGCGCAGCCAGTGCGGGACGAGGCGGCGCAGCACGCCGGTTTCGTGAAACCAATCCTCGTCGTCCCGAGCCGCGCGGGCGCCCTTGCCGGTGATGACGATCACCAGGCGGAAGCCCTGCATCTGCGCCTGGACGAGAAACCCGCGCAAGGCGTGATGCGCCTCGGCTTGGCTCATGCCGTGCAGGTCGAGGACGCTGTCGACGTTGGCGCGGCCGCGTGCGAGGTCGCGCTTCAGCCGTCGCTCGAGCGGCGCCAGCGGCGGCGGTCCCGCCGGGCGATGCGGCCTCGTCGACGCGGTCGGCGGCGGCGGGGCTTCGGCGGCGGGGGCGGGCGCGGCGGCGGGCCGCGGCGAAGCGAGCGTCGGCAAGGTCGCGCCGCGTCGCCGCGCGACGCTCTTGGCGACCTCGATCCACAGCGCGATCTCTTCCTCGCTGAGGCGGCGCAGCCGCGCCGGCCTTTCCGCCGTCTCCTTCACGGCTCGTCTCCCCATGGCGCGAGAACGGCGAAGAGGCCGCGATGGCGGATGGCGCCGGCGTGCGCGCCCGCTGCGTCGCCGGCGCCGAAAAAGATGTCGGCGCGCGCCGGGCCGACGATCGCCGAACCGGTGTCGTGGGCGACCATCAGCCGGCGGAACGGGCTCAAGTCGTCGTTCTCCCAGGGCAGCGCCGCGTCGATCCAGAACGGCAGGCCGTAGGACCACAGCGCGCGATCGATCGCGATCGAGCGCAGCGGCGTCAATGCAATCCCGGCGCCGCCGATCGGTCCCAGCGCCGGGTCGACGTCCTCGACCAGGCGGAAGAACACGTAGGAGGCGTTGCGCTGCAGGATCGCGCGGCCCTTGTCGCCGGGCTTCAGCCCGTTCGCGCGCAGCCACGCCTTGAGGCGCGCGAGCGACATTTCGCGCTCCGGAATCTCGCCCGCCTCGATCAGCAGCCGGCCGATCGACGCATAGGGCTGGCCGTTGCGGCCGTCATAGACGAGTCGCGCCCTGCGCCCGTCGGCGAGCCGCAGCCGCGCCGAGCCCTGCACCTGGGCGAAGAACACTTCGACCGCGTCGGCGAGCCAGGCGACCGCTTCGCCGCCTTTCGCCTCGATCGAAGCGCGGTCGG
>Ga0302320_10020196_pt1 | contig 13309 bp, 10 predicted proteins | sample Bog_T0_3_FD_202130 | JGI IMG/M metagenome (GOLD analysis project Ga0302320, IMG submission 202130) | Peat permafrost microbial communities from Stordalen Mire near Abisko, Sweden - Bog_T0_3 | ecosystem: Environmental > Terrestrial > Soil > Wetlands > Peat | place: Sweden: Abisko, Stordalen Mire...
ATGTGCTCCCAAAATATCCATCCGGCTTCTGCAATGCGATGACCTTCTCCACCAGTCCATCGAGGCCCGCAAACGGCTTCCCATAAACCCGCGCCGCCGTAGCCAGCCCGCCAATGTAACGCCCCGACGTATCTCCGCTGAATTCCGTAAAGCGCCGCACCGCCTGCGGAAGCACATCCGCCAGCAGAAACTCCTCGCTATACGCCGGCGATTGCCCATCCAGCACGCGGCGCAAAGTCAGCTCGTAGCGCGCACCCAGCTGTCCATCACTCGTCAAAGTCGACGATCCAGCGACACCCTCAGCAGCGCCAATTCCCGCCCATGCAATCGATGCTCCCCCCGCAACCAGCGGAACCAGCGCAGCAGTCTTCACAAAGTGACGGCGATCCATCCAGACCCTCCCAAGCACTCATAGCAAGCGTGCCCAATTCTAATCCGTCGCATACCACGCGGTCTCCAACACCCATCCTCTGCCAGAACGTCGAGCGACAAAACCCATATCCTGATCGAGTTTCCCCAACCTTTCTCGCAGGTTGTAAACTGCTTGGTAAACGCTTTCCGTCCACCGAAAAGCCGAGGAAGTCCCCATGCTGCTCGCCGCGCTTCGCCAAAAGGTTCTTCGCGCCAACCAGGAAATCGCCCGCCGCGGCCTCGCACCCCACACTTTCGGCAACGCCAGCGGCATCGACCGCTCCGGCCCTGAGCCGCTGGTCGTCATCAAGCCAAGTGGCGTCGACTACGCCTCTCTCACCCCCGGCGATCTGGTCATCACCAACCTCAAAGGCGAAATTGTCGAAGGCTCCTTGCGGCCTTCAAGCGATCTGGATACCCATACTCTCCTTTACCGCGAATTTCCCGCAATCGGGGGCATCGTCCATACTCACTCGGAGTTCGCCACCTCCTGGGCGCAGGCCGGCCATCCTATTCCCTGCTTCGGCACCACCCACGCCGACTACTTCCACGGCCCGGTTCCCGTCACCGAACCCCTTACGGCCGAAGAGGTAGCGGAAGCTTATGTCCGCAACACGGGCGCAATCATCGTAAGACGTTTCAAATCCGAAGGCCTCGATCCCATTGCCGTCCCCGGCGTCCTTGTAGCAGGCCACGCTCCCTTTGCCTGGGGGAAATCCCCAGCTGAGGCCGTCGAACATGCAGATGTGCTCGAATACATCGCCCGTCTCGCCTTCCGCACGACCCTGCTCCGCTCGGTTTCGGCCCCATCTCTCCCGTCCGGTGGTGAGATTCCGGTGTACGTTTCCGAACACCACTACATGCGGAAACATGGCCCCAAAGCGACCTATGGGCAGAAGTAGTCGCATGGCCATCTGGGCCTGGAAACGCTGGCAAGTGATCGTTATCACGGAATAAACCGCTTCCCTTCAAGGACCTACCTGATTCCATAGCAAGATCCCGTTCCATGGATACTAGATACCATTTCCTGCATTCTTGTCAGAAATCCCTAATGCGCCCGTTGACGTTTCACGGAACAGATCGTCCTTATCTCACGTATTCTCATGTGATTGCGATTCGCCTTATCGCCAAGGTCACATTTCGCCCACATGGCAACTGACGTGCAACAAGGACCACTGATGTAGAGCGTCCCCCCATGGAAACAAGCCTCTTCAACCGTTTGCAGGCGACCGTGCTGGCCTTGGCCACACTGGGCCTCTTCCTGCTTGCGGTTCTGAACTTTAGGCAGGAGGCTCAATTCCAGCAGCCTGACGATGGCGTCTGGTGGCATGAGGTCAAAGGAGGCCTGCAAGCCGACAAAGTCCTGCCCAACAGCCCTGCCCAGCGCGCAGGAATTCAAGAACACGATTTGCTGACCGCGGCCGAGGTATTGCCAGACCTTCCTGCCGCACGCGGGGGGATGCCGGCGCAGGACCTTCTGAACGGCGAAAAGCCGCTGGCGAGCGTAGCCCCGAATACGGAAATCACAGTCAAGCGGCCCTTGCCCAAAAACACCGTTTCGCAGCTCTCCGACCTGGAACATGTTCTCTACGAAACAGGCGTTTACGGGAAGGCAAGTTACGCGATCACCCGTGGCGGCACTCCCCTGGATACTCCGGTTGAAGTCATTCCCGAGCCACTGGACCGCGGCCTGGTGCAGGCACAGCGCATCATCAGGCTGGTTTACCTGGCCATCGGCATTTACGTGCTCTTCCGCCGCTGGGGAGCCGCGCGCGCCACGCACTTCTATCTTTTTTGCCTGGTCTCCTTCGCGCTGTGCACGTTGAAATACACCGGCGAACTGGACAAGCTGGATTGGTCCGTTCTCTGGCTGAATTTGATCGCCGAGTCGCTGCAACCCGCACTATTCCTTCATTTCGCGCTCAGCTTCCCCGAGGAACGATTCAAGAAGATCCGCCGCCGCTGGCTGTTGCCGCTGGTCTACGCACCCGGAGTGTGTCTGCTCGGCCTATGGCTGTGGGCTATCCAGACCCGCGCGGCAACAGGGATTCTGAAGCACCGCCTGGACCAGATCGGAACAGGCTACGATGCCTTCTTTTACGTGCTGGCCGCGCTGCTCTTCATGCTCAGCTACCGAAAGGCCGACACACCTCTGCTGCGCCAGCAGCTGAAGTGGGTCACGCGCGGCACTCTGCTGGCGGTGTTGCCTTTTACGTTGTTCTTTGCCGTTCCGTTTCTTCTTGACCTGGATCCGCCCCGGCTGCTCACCGATCTTGCCGGGCTATCGCTTGTCATTCTCCCGCTCACGTTCAGTTGGGCCATCGTCCGTTACCGGCTGATGGATACCGATCTGATCTTCAAGCGGGGGGTGGCCTACACGCTGGCCACCGGTCTGTTGCTCGGCGCTTACTTTGGCGTCATCGCGCTGATCTCGGTAATGGTTCACAATGCGATGCCGGAAGCGGTGCGGGAGTGGGGCCTGGTGATCGCGATCCTGCTCACAGCCGCCATCTTTGACCCGCTCAAGCGCAGGATTCAAGGTTGGGTCGATCGGGTATTCGATCGGCATCGCTACGATTACCGCAAGGCACTGGTTGAATTCGGCCGTGGCCTGAGTTCGGAGACCGATCTTGAAGCCCTGCTCGAGTCCATCGTCGAGCGCCTGCCGCGCACGCTGCTTGTCGCGCGCGTTGCTGTGTTCTTAATGCGGGATTCCGGACGTCTTCGCCTGGCCGCCTCTCATGGCTTGCCTGCTGAAGTGAACGCAACACAAGACCGGCTCGTGACTAGCCAACTCCATCTCGGCTTCCTGAACTTCGACCATGCGCAGGACCACTCACACATCTTCCTTGAGAACGCGCAACAGGCTCTGCATCTCCCACCCGATGAGCAGCGCACCGCCGCGCAACTCGACCTGAACTACTATCTGCCCTGTCGCGTGCAGGACGGCGCGGCCACTCGAACCATCGCCGTTATCGGCCTCGGACGCACCATCGGCGGCGACTTCCTCTCCAGTGAGGATGTTGAATTGTTGGAATCCTTGGCCAGCTACATCGGCATCGCCCTTCAGAACGCCAGCCTGTATTCCCGTCTCGAAGCCAAGATCGGCGAATTCGAGCGGCTGAAGGAGTTCAACGAAAACATCGTCGAATCCATCAACGTCGGCATTCTCGCCCTCGATCTCGACGACCGCATTGAAAGCTGGAATGCGCAGATGGAAGCCATGTACGCTCTCAGCCGCGCGGAAGCCATCGGCCAATCCCTCCGCGATGTCTTCCCGCCCGAGTTCGCCGGCGCCATCGACAGTTTCCGCAACGAGCAGGGCGTCCATCACCTCTACAAGTTCCGCCTCACCACGCGTGCCGGAGAGCAGCGCACTGCAAACATCGCTGTGGCACCCCTGCTGTCCCGCGAATTTGTTTCCGTTGGTCGCATTATCCTGGTGGACGACATCACCGAGCGCGTATCGCTCGAGTCCCAACTCGCGCAAGCCGACAAGCTCAGTTCCATTGGTCTTCTAGCCGCCGGCGTGGCCCATGAGATCAACACACCGCTCGCCGTCATCTCCTCGTATGCGCAGATGCTTTCCAAGCAAATGAAGGGCGATGCGCGCCTGGGCCCCGTACTGGACAAGATCACACAGCAGAGCTTCCGCGCCGCTGAAATTGCGAATGGGTTGCTCAACTTCTCGCGCACCTCAACGACTGAGTTTCGCGAAACCAATCTGAACCAGGTCATCCGCGATACCCTTTCACTGCTCGAGCACCAGTTCAAGACTGCGCAAATCAACGTCGAGCTTGACCTTGTTGACCAGCTTCCTTCCATCAATGGCAATCCCGGCAAACTTCAGCAGGTCTTCCTCAACCTGTTGCTGAACGCCAAAGAGGCCATGCCGGAAGGTGGCCGGCTGCGAGTAGCTACGGCAGTCAACGGCCATGTTGAAGCGGTGGTGACTGACTCCGGCGCAGGCATCGCGCCCGAGCACCTCAAGCGCATCTACGATCCTTTTTTCACCACCAAGACCACACCCAAGCCCGGCGATCGCCGCGGCACAGGCCTCGGCCTCTCGGTTTCCTATGGCATCATCCAGGAGCACGCCGGCAAAATTCATGTTGAGAGCGCCATCGGCTCCGGCACAACGTTTCATCTCGAGTTTCCGTTGTTGAGGAATTCAGTACATGCCTGAAGTTGAACTGCCGTTAAATCTATCTAACTCCGGCTCCCCAACCAGCGACGTCACCAATGGCGCCAGCATCCTCGTGATTGACGACGAGGCGGCGATCCGCGAATCGCTTGAAGTACTCCTGACGCTCGAAGGATATTCGGTAAGAATGGCGAACGACGGCGAGCAGGGACTGCGTGTTCTGGAAATTGAAAACTTCGACCTTGTGCTCCTTGACCTTGCCCTGCCCGGCCAGAGCGGCCTCGAATTGTTGCCCCAAATCAAAGAACGCCAGCCGGAACTCCCCGTCATCATGATCACCGCCTACGGCACCGTGGATAACGTTGTTGAAGCGGTCCGCGCCGGTGCGGAGAACTTTGTTCAGAAACCATGGGACAACGAAAAGCTTCTCGCCGACATTCGCTCCGCTGTCGCACGCCACAAGGCCGAAGAAGAGAATCTCCAACTCAAGCGCACCCTCAAGCAGCGCTACAACTTTGTAAACATTGTAGGCAAAAGCGAAATCATGCTGCGGGTATTCGACCTCATCGCGCAGGTCGCGCCCAGCCGGTCAACAGTCTTAATTCAAGGCGAAAGCGGCACTGGCAAGGAGCTTATCGCCAAGGCCATCCACGCCAACTCGCCGCGCAAGGACAAGCCATTCGTCCCCATCAACACCGGCGCCATGCCCTCCGAACTGCTTGAGTCAACGCTCTTCGGCCACGTCAAGGGTGCGTTCACATCCGCCATCGCTTCGAAGAAGGGGCTCTTCGAAGTAGCCAACGGCGGCACGCTTTTCCTGGATGAGATCGCAACCATGGGCATGGACACCCAGGCCAAGATTCTGCGTGTTTTGCAGGATCGCCGCTTCATGCACCTGGGCGGCATCACGGAAATCCAGGTCGACGTCCGCATCATTGCCGCCACCAACATCGATCTGCGCCAGGCTGTCCGCGACGGCCGTTTCCGCGAGGATCTTTTCTATCGCCTGAATGTAATCACTGTAGATCTTCCGCCGCTGCGCGCCCGCCGCGAAGACATTCCCCTGCTCGCCAACCACTTTCTCGAGTTCTATGCCAACGAAAACGGCCTGGCCCCGCGAAAGCTCTCCGCCGATGCCCTGCGCGCGCTCGTCGATTACGAATGGCCCGGCAATGTGCGCGAGCTTGAGAATTCGATCGAACGCGGCGTTGTACTTTCCAGCGGCCCCATCATCGGCTCCGACCTGCTGCCCGGCCACATCACCGGCCGCAGCTTCCAGGACGCTTTGCTCGAGCACAACCCCAACGCCTCGCTCTTTGACATTCTCGAAGACATCGAGCGCCGCATCATCATCGAAAAACTAGAGCGCTGCAACTGGAACCAGACCGACGCCGCCGAGCAGTTCCGCATTCCTCTCTCCACCCTCAACCAGAAAATCAAGCGCCTGAACATAGAGATCCGCAAAAAGGGCCGCGAGTAGAAGCGATTGGCTGTTGAGGCGGGTTTTTCCCAATGTTCATATCAAAAATAGACCTGTCATCCTGAGCGAAGCGTACTTCAGCGGAGTCGAAGGACCTGCTTTTGGGGTACTTCGCGGCCTGAGTCTTTACTTCAAGGAAATGCAACGAACTTCAGATTCACCACACGAGCGTCTTATCCATATCCACTCATCGCCTGCACCCATCTCCCCAGAAACCCCTTCAACTCCGCCGGTGGCCGAAGCCAAATGTCCGCGTCGGTCTCGCGGTTCTTTTCCCGCACAAGCACGCTCAGTCCGCGATTCCCCGCTTGACGCACAGCGCGAAACCCCGCCTCGTCGGTGAGGTCGTCGCCCAGAAAGGCGACCGGCGCATCCGTATCGGCTTCGCTCAGAATCGCCTCCACGGCGCCGCCTTTGTCCCGGCCCACGCGCAGTTCCAGGCCAGACTCAAACTCCAGCAGACCGAGCCCGTCCATCTGCGCCGGCGGCTCAAAAAGCTGGCGCGTCTTCTTCTCAATCAACCGAGCCTTCTGCGGCGAAGCCCCACGCCAATGCATAACGACTGCATTCGGCTTGTCCTCGAATAGGCCGCCCAGGCTGTCGCGGCGCAACATCTCGCGCAATTCGTCGAGCTTCCGCTGAGCCTCAGGCGCGGCCTCTTCCAATTCTCGGCGGCCATCCGGATAAAAGCGCTCCGCTCCGTGCAGTCCCCAGACTTCCAACGCCGGCTCAAGCCCGAGCAGTGGCGAAATCTCACTAGCGGGCCTTCCTGTAATTACCGCCATGTGTGTTTTGCCCTGCTTTTGAATACGAGTAAGCAGTTCCCGCACGCCAACCCACGGCCGCGCCTCAAATCGGTTTAACCGGAACGGCGCAAGCGTCCCGTCGTAATCCAACAGCAGCAGGGGCTTGGTTCCGTTTCGAAGTGTCTCGAAAAACGCATCCAGCTTCTCAAGTGCTTCCGGCGTCAACGCGACCTCGCTCTCTAGGCCAGTTTACGATGCAGTCCACGGTGGGCCGAAATGGATTCCGGACCAATCGGGCCAGGATCCTCGTGGCTCGAGCTCTCCATGCGCAACTCGCGTAAGTCGCCCAGGATACTCGCTGCCCAGCGATATACGTTGTGCTCCATTACATGCCTGCGCATTCGCTGCATGCGCTTGCGGCGCTCTCCGCGACTCATCTCCAGGCCTTCGTGAATAGCCTCCGCCACGCCCGCCGTATCATAGGGATTCACGATCAACGCATCTCTCAATTCGACGGCGGCGCCGGTGAACTTGCTCAAAACCAGAACGCCATCGTCGTCGTCGCGCGCGGCCAGAAACTCCTTGGCTACAAGGTTCATTCCATCGTGCAGCGAAGTCACCAGGCACAGGTCCGCCGCGCGGTACCAGCGATCCACCTGTTCGTGATTACACTGCCTCTCAATCAGAATGATCGGTTTCCAATTCGCCGTCTGGTAGCGCAGATTAATGCGGTCGGCAGTTTCCTTAACCTGCCTGCGCAGGTCGATATAGCTGGGAATCCGCGTGCGGCTTGGCGCGGCAATCTGCACCATGGTCAGGCGCTCGCGGTGCCACGGATGCTCTTCCAGCAGATACTCGATCGCCATCAGCCGCTCGACAATTCCCTTGGTGTAGTCGAGGCGGTCAACGCCCAGAGCAAGGTACTCGCAGCTAATGCCAAATTCATCCAACAGTGCCTGCGGAGCGGAGGGCCGCGCCCCTCCGTTGAATGCATCGCGACTCACACTTATCCCATTCTTCCCGTTTCCGTTCCTGGCGACGCTGTCCACAACCACGCTCACCGGATAGGGGCGCACAGTGCTTAAATGCCCCAGGCGCAGCGCCGTCATGTGTTCCCTGTCGGTACGCGCTTCCAGCACACGGTCAACGGTCGCCAAAAAATTATTGCAATGCAATGGAATATGAAAGCCGATCAGGTCCGCGCCCAGCAGGCCGTCAAGCAACTCCGCCTGCCAGGGGCAGATCCCGAACCCCTCAGGATTGGGCCATGGAATATGCCAGAAAATTGCTACGCGTGCGTCCGGCCGCGCCGCTTTGATAAGTCGCGGTAAAAGTGCGAAATGATAATCCTGCACAAAGACAATTGGATCGGAACAACCCTCCATCTCTTCCAGCAGCGCGGCTGCAAACTTCTCATTGACACGCTGGTAGCACTCCCAATCCGATGAGCGAAAAATCGGCCGCGTGTGTGCGATGTGGCACAGCGGCCACAGCCCCTCGTTGGCAAAGCCGTCGTAGTAACCTGACTCCTCTTCGCTGGAAAGCCAAACACGCCGCAGGGTGTAGCGCGGATCGTCCGGCGGCACACGCAGGCGATCGAATTGATTCACGACCGTCGCATCTTCGCTGCCGCTGCCGTGCGCCACCCACACACCGTCGCAGGCGCGTAAAACAGGCTCAATCGCCGTAACCAGCCCACTAGGCGGAACGATGCAGACTGTCTCCCGGCCCTGTTTCACATGCATGTAAGGCTCGCGATTCGACACCACAAAAATCTTGCTTGAGCCAAACCGCGCCCGCACATGAACTGCCAGTCGCTCGGCCGTCCACTGGTGCTCGCCTGCATCGCGCAACCGCGCCTCGGTTTGTGCGGCAGCGCGCGCTTCCAGCAGGCTCTCGGCCATTGTCTCCACTTCGCGAGCCAGCGGCGTAAAAAGGCTGAGGTCGGCGATGCTTTTGTCCGGAGCCTCGTCGGCGTTTCCCATGCGCAAGCGTCGCAGCCGCTCCGCAACCAGCACCATCGGTCGCATCAGAAACCAGCGAACCATCAGCAGCGTGACCCCGACAATCAGCACCACGAAAGCGGCAATCCGCAGAAAGCTTCGCCCCCATACCGCGTTCCCTTCCGCGTGAATAAATCGGGCATCTTCCAAAATCACAAGAACGCCATTCAGTTTCCCACCGTCCTCGAGGGGAAACACGTCTTCGAGCCACTGCGCATCTCCTTTATGCCCGAATACAGATACCTCGGCGTTCTTCCTGATTGCTCGTTCCAGGGGATCCACCGGAAGCCCCGCGAAAAGGTCCGCTGGGCCCGCGGAGGCCAGCAGCCGCCCTCCGGGGTTATAGACCGCCAGGCCAAGCGTCTCATCCGGGCGATGCAGGCGAAGGACGGCTGCAGCGATCGCATCGCCTTGACCGCTGGCAACCGCCTGCTCAATCTCCGGCTGCAGTCGCACCCCCAGCCACGCGCTCCTGCGCTCAAGTTCCCGCCGCAAAGCGAGTTTGTGGGCCAACACATCGAAATAAGTAAAGCTGACTGAAACAATTGTGATGCCCGCAATGAGCGCGAGGATCAACCGCATGCGAAAGAATGGCATGGAATTCCTCCCGGTCCTGATTCGACAGGCCTCTCCATCGCAAAAAAGACCCCCATCAGCCCGTTAGATGCAGAAGAAGCAAGCAAAGCGCCAGCCAAGTCGCAAGGCATTGAAAGCACAGGCGAAACAGCGCAACCTGGGGAAAACCGGTAGGGATTGTTTACCTGGATGCGGAATTTTCTTCCAAGGAATCAGGCCGGTCCATGCAAAAGCTCCCTACCCTTGTCATTCTAAGCGATGCGCAGCGAAGCAATCGCATGAATAGATGGACACGATGGCGGTTTCGGCCATCAGGGCTTCGTCGGCCTTCAAAGACTGCTGCATTCCTGGTGCAAAGTGGCTGATTCCCGCAGGTTCAAAGTCGTAAGCCGTCTGTTTTCGCAGCCATTTCTGGTCATTATCGACATAACCTCATTATTTTCAAATGCATGGGGCGAAAAGGGGGAGGGGTGGGGTAGATCATCGCCGTCTGGGGCGCTGCGGCATTTGGCGTTGCGGTATTTTGTGGTGCGGTGGAGGCCATTGAGTTGATTATCCCCCTTTTCACGAATTGGACTGCAAACTCCGGGAAGATATCGGAGATTAGTTTTATCGGCAGGCTTCTTCATGCGATTGCCCTGGCCGTGTATCCTGCTTGCGTATTCAGAAATGCCGCTGTGCAGTGGCGCCCCTCTGACAACTGAAAGCTGACAAATGACCATGGCCTACTTCCTCTTCAAGACTGAGCCCGATGTTTACTCCTTCGACGATTTCCTGCGTGACAAGGAGACGATCTGGGATGGCGTGACCAACCCGACTGCAGTTAAGTATCTGCGCGAGATGAAGGCAGGGACGAAATGGGTTTTCTACCATACGGGCGACGAGCGCACCGGCGTGGGCACGGGAACTGTGCTGAGCGTGGACTCGAGCGATCCCAAGGTTCCGATTGTCAAAGTCAAGGTGGGCAAGCGGCTCAAAAAGCCTAAGACGCTGGGAGAAATTAAAGAAGAGCCGCTATTTGCGAAGTCGCCGCTGGTGGTTATCGGAAGGCTTTCCGTCGTTCCGCTCACGGAAGAACAGTGGAACTGGTTCTTGGCGTAATTTCGCTATCGCGCAGATGAGGCTGGGGTGCCCCAGGTCTCGCATTTGAGACCTGGGAAACCACAAAGTCAGTCGATCACGACACTAGATGAAGATCAATCGCGATGCTCACCCGAACAACACGAGCCCGCGATTTTTACGAGCTCTGCCTTTTCAGGTTCCATGTAGGGCCGTGTTGGATCCACCGAGTAGCCCTGACCGTACTTATCATGGTGGCGGACCCAGGCCATGCTGTGCGCCAGCCCCTCTTCATCGCGGCCCTTCGGCGCCATGTCGAGGAAGTTATACGTGCCGACAAGAATGTCGAGGCCTCGGCCATAACTCGAATAAGTGTGGAAGATATCTCCATTCGCGTCCTTGAAAAACACACTTAGTCCCGGACCTTCTTCACTGGGAAACTGGGTGGGTTCGTAGTTATAGTTTACTTTCCCCTGCGCCCGTTCCTCCGGTGTGAACGACACATGATAGTCGTAATTGAAATCGGTGCCGAAGGAAGACACCCAGTGGAATCGCCATCCCATGCGCTTCTTGAAGGCTTCAATCTCCGCGATAGGCGCGCGCGAAATCACCGCAAGCGTCGCGTCGCGATTAGCCAGGTGGATAGTGGCGCCGTCGTAATGGTCGGCCAGATACGAGCAGCTGGGGCAGCCTTCCTTCCAGCCCGGACCAAACATGAAGTGATAGACGATGAGTTGGCTGCGGCCGTCGAATAAGTCGGCAAGCGTCTTCCTTCCACTGGGACTGTCGAAGGTATATTCCTTCTCAACTTTTTCCCAGGGTAGCTCGCGGCGCTGGCGGCTTAACTCATCGCGCAGGCAGGTGAATTCTTTTTCCTTGGCCAGAAATGCCTTGCGCGCCTCAAGCCATTCGGAATGTGAGGCTGCTTTCGGATGTTCGAGTTCTGTGATGGTGCTAGCCATGGTGATCCTCCCTTGTCGTTGTATTTCCTTTTTTGGGCTTGGGGATGTTATTCGCGGCATTGCCGGTTGCTACTCTTTTGAGTACGAGCGCGGTCATGCCGCCGGTCGAGACAGTTGCAACAGCGATCCACGCCGCTGTTGCCAGACATACTGGACACATAAGGACCTCCTGCTGTGCGCGATGGGGAATTATCGCACTTGCCATTCTGCTCTTAACGGGCCTCCGCCGCCTTGCGCACACGCTCAAGAATCGAAGCCCAGCCCTGGTTCACGCCTTTCCTGTGGTCTTCCTGAATGAACCCAAGCGCCGTGTGGCGGAATGCGATGGTTGTTGCGCCGTCCTTCTCCGTAAGCCGGTATTGCACGTTCGAGACGAAAGGATACGAAGCGAATAACGGACCTGTAAACTCGAGCAGCGTCGGCCGTTTGATGGCTTGCACGTGGGCCCACAAATGACCGTTATTGTCGCCCAGGTCGCGGTACCATCGACCACCGGGCCAGGGCTCCAACTTCATTGGCATGGGGTCGCCTTCACCCCTCGCGTTGAGCGGACCGAGTTGTTCGAGCAGTGCCTCGAAAGTCACTTCGAGGGATGCGTTGACATGGATCTCCTGGGTGATGGTCAAAGTGAGATCCGCTATGCTTTCGGCTGTGGCGATCATGGTTTCTCCTTTGGGGTGACGTTGGGGTTTAGTTTGCTCATCTGCTCTTCGGCCCGTTTCTTGACGCTTAGCAACTGGTGCTGCCAGTAGCGTTCAAATGTGCCGGCCCACTCATACAAGGGGCGGATGGCTTCGGCGTTGGTGCGGTAGTATTTGTGGCGGCCATGGCAGCGCACGTGAACCAAACCAACGCTTCGCAGTACGCGAAGATGCTTGGACACGGACGGCTGGTCAAGGCTGAGGTTTTCCACGATGTCGCCAACGGGGCGCTCGCCCAGCGCCAAGTAGCTGAGGATTTGCCGCCTGCGGGGTTCGGCTACTGCATTGAAGGCATCGGAGGTAGTGGCGGCTCGCGGCATGGTTTGAAAAATACATACTTATATAGGAATATGTCAAGTGTTTTTGCCTAATTCTCTAGATCGAAGTCCCGTTGCCCGAATTCCGGCTGGTTGAACGGGGCTATCTTCTGCCGAATCCTTCGCGATGAATAGGGGGAGAATGGCGAATTTCGGTCTGGTGGCTGGATAAGACGGGTGAACCGCTATTTTAGAACCCGCTAAATTCGTCTCTCGCCTCTTGGATTCCCTAGCCGAAATGCGATTGCGATATAGAATTCAGGCGTGACCTTCAAAACCAGTGCTGCTGCCTATGCTTTTCTTGTCGGGACCATCGGATTGGCCGGATGCACGTCGGTCACGCTCGCGCCACGCCCATATCATGCCTATGGCGACTCGATCACTTTCGGATACAGCTTAGCCGCTCCCGCAACACAAGCGTACCCCGCATTGGTGAGCGTTGATGAGGGCGTGGCATTCGCAAACTATGCCTCAGGTGGAAGTCAAGCTTGCGATATCCCGACCAACCAGATCTTCGCTCACAAGGACGCACCCTCGCTGGCATCGCCCTCGAGGTACTCTGTGTTGATAGGGACCAACGACGCGGATTTAAAGGGAACCGGCGCATATGAGCAGGTATTTTTTCTTTGCCATAAGGCTATTCTGTCCTGGCTTGGGGTTCCGGCGGAGTATAAGGTGCTCGCTACTGATAGCGCGGTCACCGCAACAGGCGCGGGGTCGATTGACGCTTCGGATCATTGGAATGCCTGGACAACTGGCGGGCTTGGATCGGCAATGAGCTTTCCTATCACAACCACTGTGAGTGGGCCTATCTATCTATGGCCAAGAATCAGCGACACCAACCCGGCAACCTATACATATTCTCTCGACGGGGTGGTTCTCGGAAGCGGAAACACCCAGACGACTCCGG
>Ga0302320_10020197_pt1 | contig 13309 bp, 8 predicted proteins | sample Bog_T0_3_FD_202130 | JGI IMG/M metagenome (GOLD analysis project Ga0302320, IMG submission 202130) | Peat permafrost microbial communities from Stordalen Mire near Abisko, Sweden - Bog_T0_3 | ecosystem: Environmental > Terrestrial > Soil > Wetlands > Peat | place: Sweden: Abisko, Stordalen Mire...
CCCTGACCTACTCCGGGTCGATCGGCGGCATGGGCTCGCTGGTCAAGAACGGGAGCGGCACACTGATGCTCACCGGCGGCCCGAACGTCAACTACAGCGGCGGCACGACCATCTCCGCCGGGACCCTGCAACTGGGCAGCGGCAGCAATGACGGCACGAGCAATGCCAACATCGGCATCACCGGAAATTACAATATCGCCGGCGGCGCCACGCTGGTCGTAGCCGGAACGACGGCCAACAATGGATCCTTCCCTGTCCTTGGCAGCGCTTTCAGCGGCGCGGGCACCCTGTTGCTTAATGGAAACAGCTTGTCGAGCGGCACGATACAAAACAAGAGCAATGAGTCTTTCGCCTTGACCAGTGCGTTCAGCGGCACGGTGGCGCTGCAGAACGCGACCGCCAAGGTATCCTCGCCGTCGAACTTCGGCGGCGCCACCGCGATCGATGTCCTCCCAGCAGGCCAACTCTCCTTGAATGCCAACGGGACCTATGGCGTTTCCATAGCGGTCTCCGGAAGCGGGACCAGTAGAAGCTGGGACTCGACGGGTTCCGGCGCCATTATTATTGACGCCAGCAACATTACCTTGAGCGGTTCGATCACCCTGACGGCCCCCAGCGTCGTGCTCGGTTGCACGGACGTGGCGGCGACGACCACGATCACCGGTCCCATCAGCGGCCTCTACGCGGCCCAGTTCGGCTCCCCGGCCACGTACTATTACTACCATATCGTACTGGCGCCCACGGGAGCCGCCATTTCGGTCCCCTCGGTGACCACCGTCGCCGGCATCGACGTCGTGGCCGGCAACGCCAACGCCTTCGGCACATCCAAGTGGAACATCAATGGCGGCGGGGACTCCTTCCTCACGACCAACGGCTACAACGTGAGCGTGGCCGCCCTTTCCGGAAATGGCGTCGTGCGGAACAACAGTTCCACCGCCTCGACAATCACTATCGGCTCCGACAATAGCAACCAGACCTTCTCCGGCCTGATCATCGACGGCGGCACCGCCAGCGCCAGCCTGGCGCTGGACAAGACGGGCACGGGTACGCTACGACTCAGCGGCGGCAACACCTACAGCGGCGGCACGACGGTCAACGCGGGCGTGTTGCGATATGGCGTCGCCGCCGCGTTGTCGTCCACCGGCACGGTGAATGTGAACGGTGCCTCGGCCGTCCTCGACCTGGGTGGATTCAGCCCCACGGTCGGCGCCTTCACCCTGACCAGCGGCACTCTACAGAATGGCACGCTGACCGCCGCTTCCTGCGAGGTGCAGAGCGGCTTGGTCGCGGCGGTTCTCGCCGGAGGCAGCGGCGTCGGCCTGACCAAGGACACCGCGGGCCTGGTGGTGCTCACCGCCGCCAATACCTACGGCGGCGCCACGACGATCAGCGCCGGCACGCTCGAACTGGGCGGCGGCGGCACGACCGGTTCGCTGAATACCAGCAGCGCCATTGCCGACAACGGCGTGTTGGCCTTCAATCGAAGCAACACCGTCTCGCAAAGCAGCGATTTCAGCAGTGCCGGCATTACCGGCAGCGGCAGCGTGGTGCAGGCCGGAACTGGAATCCTGGTGCTGAGTTTGTCGAACGGCTATACGGGCGGCACCGTAATCCAGAACGGCACACTGCAACTGGGTAGCGCCGCGGCCCTGGGCACGGGCAGCCTGGCCGTCAACGGCGGCACGCTCGATCTGAACGGCCAAAGCGTGACAGTCTCCAGCTTCAGCGGCGCCGCCGGCACGATTACCGACAACCGGAGCTTCGGATCAGATGCCAGCTTCATCGTGAACCAGTCGGCAAGCATCGCTTTCGGCGGTTCGTTCCAGGCCGGCAGTTACGGCCATTTGGTGAATTTGTACCAAGAGGGATCCGGCACGTTGGCCCTCAACGGCGCCAGTAATAACCTCGCCAGCGCCAACGTTCAGAACACGGTCACGCTACAGATCGGCGGCAACGTGACGGCCACCAGCTTCAACCTGAGCGGCGGCGGATTGATCGCCGGCAGCGGCACGATCAGCCTCGGGACCGGCGGATTGGATTACGCCAGTTCCGCCGCCTGCAATTTCGCGGGCACGATTGCCGGCGCCGGCGGCATCAAGGTCGATCAAGGCAGCCTGACGCTCAGCGGCGCGAACAACATCTTTGCGGGCGGCGCTACGATCACTGGCGGCACGCTGGCCCTGGGCGTCAACAACGCCCTGCCCAGCGGCACGATCGCCTTCGGCGGCGCGAACAACGGCACCTTCGACCTGGCCGGTTTCAATCAGACCGTGACAGGACTGATGGTCAACGGCGGCACGCCCTCGGCCCAGATCATCGGCAACAGCAGCGCGAATCCTTCGCTGCTGACTTTCAACGGCGCGGGTGGCTCGACCTTTGCGGGCACGATCCGGGACCACTTGGGCAGCGGCAGCGGGTCCGTTGCTTTGACTGTCTCGAACGGCTATCTCACGCTCAACGGGGTCAATACCTACTCCGGTACGACGACGGTTAGCGGCGGCGTGTTGATCGCCGGCGCCAGCAACGCGCTCTCGCCCAACTCGCCCGTGTTCCTCAGCAGCGGCATTCTGGACGCCAGCGGCTACGGCGAGAAGATACTGTCGCTCACTATGGGCAGCGGCGGAGCGTTGGTTCTGGGCAACGGCAATGTTCTGACAAGCACTGGCTCAGCGGAATTGACCGGTACGCTCGACCTTTCCGGCGACACTGGTTCGGCCGTGCTGATGACTTATAGCTCCGAATCGGGCAGCTTCAGTTCGCACAGCGCGCTTCCCATCGGATACGGGTTGGTCTATGGAAAGAGCGAATTGACCATCTCGTCTACCGGCACGCCTACCTGGAGCACCGCAACGAGTGGAAGCTGGAAGGATAACACGATGTGGACCAGCTACTCGGTGCCCAACGCGGCCGGGCAATCGGCCGTCGTCAACGCGCCCACGGCCACACCGGTCACCATTAGCTTGGACAGCCCGCAGACGCTGGGCACGTTGACCTTGGGGAACAGCACCAGCAACACGGTTGGGTACACGTTGACGCCGGGTACCTCGGGCAGCCTGACGCTGGCCAACACGGGCTCGTCGCCCGCGCTGATCACCGTCACGGGCGGCAGCCAGGCCATAGCGGCCAACGTGGCCCTGGCGGGCAGTCTCACGATCGCCCCATCGGCCGAGACGACGCTGACGATCGCGGGCAACATGAGCGAGAGCATCTCCGGTAGCGGCTCGCTCTTGTTGAACGATGCGGGCACATTGATTCTCAGCGGCAGCAACGGATTTACGGGCGGTACGGTAGTTACCAACGGTACATTGATTCTGACGAACAACGAGGCGCTCGCCGGTGGTTCGAGCTTGACCATCGGCGACGCCTCCGCGTTTGCAGGCGGACCGGGTGACGCAAACCCCGGAGCTATTAGCTCCGGGCTAAGCGCGCCGCTTGCGGCTTCGCCTTCAATCACGCCGGTGCCGGAACCGGGAACGTTGCTGCTCCTGGCGGTTGGCGGGCTGTTGACGATCGCATATCGCCGATGCCGCAAGGCGCACGCGAGTTGATCGGTCAAAGTAGCAGGCACGCTCCGCGTGCCGTCCGCCCTACGGTGTAAATGGCTTCCGACGCTTAGCGCTTCGGGCGGACGGCACCCGGAGGGTGCCTGCTACTTTGCACGGTGGTACAATAGCAGTCTACTTCCCGATCCATGCCCGCCCGTTTTCTAGGAGACCGCCATCATGTCGTTTCGCCTAATTGCCTTGGTCCTAATTTCGATGGCCGCGACCACCCTCGCCCGCAGCGAGGAACCGCGACCGCTCAAGGTGTTGTGGTGTACTGGCGGCGGCTCGCACGACTACAAGGGCCTGACTCCGTTGTTGACCAAGGGCATCCGGAAATATGCCAACGTCAAGTTCGACGTCAGTTGGGACTACAAGGCTTGGGCGGCGAAAGGTTTTGCCGACAAGTACGACGCCATCGTGCAGTTTCATACCCTTCACGACAAGGACCTTGCGGTGAGCAGGTCGGTTGCCGACAACATCGCCGCGACCATCCATAACGGCAAGCCGGCGCTCGTCATCCACGGCGCGCTGCATTCGTTCCGCGAACTGAACGCGGGGCGCGACGCCTATTGCGAAGCGTTCGGCCTGACCTCCTCGGCCCACGACACAGCGCGGAAACTGTCCACCAAGAAGGCGGCGGACCATCCCATCACGCGGTTTTGGCCCGACGACTGGACGACCCCCAAGGACGAGCTTTACCAGAACATCAAGCTCTGGCCCGGCGCCGCGCCGCTCTTGACCGCCTACAGCGTGCAGTCGAAGAAAGACCACGTCGTCGCCTGGATGAACCACTACGGCAAGGGCCGGGTCTTTGCCACGACGCTGGGCCACGGCCCGCCCACGACCGACATGGAGACCTATCACCGGCTGCTGGCCAACGGCCTGTTGTGGATTTGCGGCAAGCTCGACGACAGCGGCCAGCCGAAGCCCGGTTACGCCTCCGGCCCGAACCATTCGCCCGGCTGAATCGGGTGGCCGCGCAGCAACTCGGCAATGCCCATCGCTCGCTTGCCGGCAAGCTGGATGGTCCGCGGGGCAACCCCGCCCTCTCCGGCGGCGATGACCAGGCGCTCGCCGTGGGCCTCAAGCACCATGCCGGGGCGGACGGCACCCGGAGGGTGCCTGCTACTTTGGACGGCGCTCGGAGCGGGCTTGCCACTTTCGACCACATCGAGTGGACCGAGGATCATCCGCAGCGGCGTACCGTGAGCACGATGCCAGAAGGTGTACGTCCGCGGCCAGGGTTCCAGCGCGCGGACCTGGTTTTTCAGGCACAAGGCCGGACGCCGCCAATCGATGGCCCCGTCGGTCTTCTTCAGCCGCGGCGCCTTCGAGGCCAAGGCCGGGTTCTGCGGCAGGGCTTCCAGGCGGCCCTCGGCCACCGCGTCGATCGTCCGCCGCACCAGCCAGCCGCCCAATTCGGACAGGCGGGCTTCAAGCTCGACGGCCGTCTCGTCGGCGCCGATTTGCGTGGCGGCCTGGGCGATGCACGGCCCGGCGTCGATCTGGGGCGTCATGTGGATCACGGTCACGCCGGTTTCCGTCTCGCCGTGGTACAAAGCCCAATTGATCGGCGCGGCCCCGCGATACTTGGGCAGGAGCGAGCCGTGCAGGTTGATCCCGCCCAACCGGGCCGCGGCGAGCGTCTCCGGGGCCAGGATCTGGCCGTAGTCGCAAACCACCATCAGGTCGGCGGCCGTATCGGCCAGCCGCTCTTGGGCCTCGGGCGAGTTGATGCTCTCCGGGTCGTAGATCGGCGTGGCATGCTCGTGGGCGATGTCGCGCATCGCACTGGCCGGTTCCACTTCCTTGCCCCGATGACTGCGCAGTGGCCGGCTGACCAGCAACGCCACGTCGTGCCGGGCCTCGTACAACTGCTGGAATGTCGGCACGGCGAAGGGGCCCGTGCCCATCATGATCAAACGCATATAAGCAGTGAGCAGGGAGCAGGGGGCAGGGGGCAGGGAGTCGTTTCTTCTTACTCCCTGCTCCCTGCTCCCTGCTCCAAGCTTATTCCACGGTCGTCAATTGTATAGGGAATGATTTCGTCCGGACAGACGCTGCCGCGGTGTTTGCTGACGTACATCGCCCGGCGGAAACGCATCCCTTCGCGAATCTTGCCCAGGTGGATGATCGTGTTGGCGTTGGCCAGCAAGTCGCCTTCGTCCAGCGAGCGCTCGATCAGGCCGTCCAGGGTCGTCTCTTGCGACGTATACAAGAGCATGCAGCCGATCGACTGCGGATCGTAGGCGTGGGCGGAAACCGCCGCGGCATTCTCGCGATAGTGCTCGCGGAACAGGTCGCGGGCCACCCACTCCGCATCCTTCCGCAGGATCTGGTGATAAATATACTCGAAAAGCTCGATCTGCACCGAATCGCTGGGCCGATCGACCGGCTCGATGCCGTCGATCACGGCGCGCCGCACGCCGCGGACGAAGTTGCCGTAGAAGAAGGCGATGGTCGTGCTCAGCCGTCGGGCAAGCTCGCCCTGCCAGTCGTGCCAGGCCTCAATGTCCATGTCGTTCCGCGTGACCCGCCGGCCGCGGGTATTGAAGATGTGCAGGCACTCCTCGCGCGGGCGGTCCGCGGTAAAGAATCGCGACAGTTCCACGTGGGCGTCCGGGTCGCCGGTCAGCAGGTCCCAGCCGAACATTCGCCGGGCGTAGTCGGCGTGGTTCTGCGAGTCGCCACGGGCGGTCATGTCGAAGATAATGCCCGGCGACGCTTCCTGCGCCAGCCCCGCGCGGGCGAATTGCAGGCCGAACTGGGTCTTGCCGATGCCGGTCGAGCCAACGACCACGGTCAGCGTGCCCGGCAGCAGTCCACCGCCGAGGAGTTCGTCGAGGCCGTCGATTCCTGTTGTCAAACGCTTATTGGTATCCATTGTAACCTATCGTGTCGCCTCGGCCACGCCGACCGACCAGCGCGGGAGCGTGAAACGCACCTCGTTGCCCTGGCCGTCGATTGACGCTTCGACCTCATGAACAATGTGCTGCTTATCGAGCGTGTTGCGGGCATTCAAGTCGTCCGGGGCCACCAGGAGCAGCTTCCATTGCCGCGGCTGGAAACGGCCGTGGATCTTCACTCGCACCGGTACCGCGCGGTCCGACGGATTGACGGCCTTGAGCACCAGCCGCCGGCCGTCGACCGCTTGCGTGGCCATGACGTTCAGCGGCCCCGCATCGCCGGAGACGGCCAGGCGGTCGCGTGCATAATGATCGCGATAGAGCTTCATCACCACGTAGTTCGGCGCGGGGAACCAAGTGAGATAGTCGAAATTGATGAAGGCGTTGTCCCAGGCCGGGGCCGAAACATGCCGCAGAAACAACGCGGGCGTGGCCATCGCCACGAGGTCGCTACTGCGCTCGAAGCCGTTAAGGATGCCGCCGCAATAAAGGCCCGTTCGCCAATCGGTACTCTGGGCGTTCCACTCGGAGACGAAGAGTTTCGCCTGGGGATTTTTCGACGTCGCGATGAGTCGGCCCGTCTCCCGAAAGAACGCTTCGTACTTACCCGGCCCCGTGGCGAAGTTGTCCGGGTTTTCGTAATGATGGATACTCAGATAGTCGAATAGGTCGGCCGCCTGCTGGATCACGATGCGGTTCCATTCCAGGCCGATGCCTCGGGGACTAATGCCGCCGCTTCCGCACGCGGCGATCTGGATCGAAGGGTCCGCCTTCTTCATCGGCGGAACGAACTGGCGGACGACTTTTGCGTAGTTCTCGGCGCCCATGCCCCAGGTTTCGTTGCCGATTTCGAAATACTTTACGCGGTATGGCTCGGCATGGCCATTTTCGGCCCGCAGGCGGCCCCATTTGGAATCGGCCGGCCCGTTGCAGTATTCGATCAGGTCGCAGGCGTCCTGGACCAACTCGGGCTTGTCCAGGCCGACGTTGATCGCGATCAGCGGCTCGCTGCCCACTTTGCGGCAGAGGGCCATGAACTCGTCGAGCCCGAAACTGAGCGGGTCGAGCTCGTCCCAGCCGTTCTTGCCGATGCGGGTGTGCTGCGGACCGATGCCGTGCTTCCAGAAATACCCGCCTACGAAACTACCGCCCGGCCAGCGGATCACCGGCGGACGAAGCCCCTGGACCGCCGCGAGCAGGTCGGGTCGAAAACCGCCGGTCGCCTTGGAACGGTCGGGCATCAGGCTGACCTGATCGAGCCAGACTGTGGCCTTGCCACGGACGACGATCTGCAGATTCGAGTACTCCGCGGTCGTGGCGGCTGCGACTTCCAGCGGGAACTCCTGCCAATCGGCCTGGGGCGCGGCGAGGGTTTTCTCCCAGACGGTCTTCTCACCGTCGCGGAAGCGGACTACGATTCCCGCCGGGGCATCGCCGCGGGCCCAGAGCGAGCCGCGATAGACCTCGCCTTTGAGAATGCGGTACTTGTGTTGCTCGACGCCGGTCTCGCCTTCGCTGTTGACGATTTTGATGCTTCGCAGGCTGTTGAGGGGCCGGTCGGTATCGAGAGAAATCGAACCGTTGCCGATGGTCTGCCAATGACGGGCCGGCGAGGGCGGCTGGCCATCGAACAACTCGCGGCCATCCTGCGAGACGACGCGCAGATTGCGGAATTCGGCACGCGCCTGCCCGACGCCAAAGCTCACGGGGCCGTTCTTCGGACCGTGGTTGTCCGCGGAATCCAGGAGCGGCACTTCGTCGAGCCAACTGTTGATCCGCGGTCCTTCGCACAGAATGCGGACCAGGTACCAACGGCCAGTCTCGATTTTCCCCTTGCGGGCGGTGAGTACCCGTGTTTCGTCCTTGTGTTGCTTGCGATTATTGACGGTGTGGACGAGTTGGAATCCGGCCGGGCCATCGCCCAGTGCGAGAGCAAGCTGACCATGATCGCCGCGCACGCCGATCAGCACGTCGCCCTTGGCGCTGGTCCGCCGGACCTCGACCGCGCAAGCGTAATCCTTCCAATCGCCGTCGCCGATGACGAAGTGCGACTCCTTAACGATCTTCTCGGGCGATACGATGCAGCCTCCGCGCACAAACCACGGGTCGCGCGTGCGGGCCTCCTCGAAGCTCCGGTTCCAGACGATCTCGCCCCACAGTCCGCCGTTGCAGGAGTGGTAGATGTGCTCCAGGAAGTGACTATATATCCGTTCGTCGATCTGCCCGACGACATGGTTCGAGTCGATCGTAAGCGAAACGGCGGGCTCCTCGGCGGCAAATGCCGGGCGGAGCAAGGCAACACCAAGAACGAACAAGCAAAGTAAGGCGAAACGGCGGTGATTCATGGTGGTTTCTCAGATAACCGATGAAGTTTCAACAGAAAAATCAGGGGGACAGAAAGATAGAAGCAAGGCAGGGGGCCAGTGCGTCTATTGTGGCACATTTCTTCCCGGCCGCACAGGATGGCACCCGTAGTACCGGCTTCAGCCGGCAGTGCCGCCGCAACGCGGGATAGCCAACGCCTGGGTGCATTCCCGTTTCTGCGCATCAATGGGCGCTCATGATGCGCGGAAACGGGAATGCACCACAGCCCCACCCCCGGAACAAGGCCAGAAATCCCGTTCAACCTTACTCTTGTAAAGGATCGCTGGTTTCGATTGCGAATTGCACCTGCCCGGCGGCGATTTCCAGGATGACGATTTCGGTCGTCGCGTTGATGCGGATGCGTTCGTTCTGCCGGCGCTCGACGATCAACCGTCGCCGCCCGCCCGGACCGGTGACCTAATGCGCTTGGCCCCGGCCGCGAATGGTGGCCAGTCCGTCGCGGACCTCGCATTCGATGCACGGCAGCGCCGATGGCCGCGTCGGTGGGCGTTGCTTCGACACATAGGAAGCGGCGGAACTGGTCCGCCGCAAAACGCCCCCCGCGCTGCCAGGCGACGATTCACCTTCATGGTCACTGAGCATGAGCATGAATACGGCCCTTCATGGCATTTTGGATTTTGCGGTAGATTTCCAGGCGATGCACCGCAACGTCCCGCGGTCCGTCGATGCCCAGTTTCACTTGCCCATGGCGAATTTCCAGCACACGGACCTCGACGTTGTCGCCGATCCGAATCGATTCGCCCGGCGTGCGACACAACAGCAGCATGATCAGAACTCCGGTTCGATATTGAAAAAGCTGTCCAACTTCGTCCATTCGAGCAACTCGCGGACTTCGGCGCGGAGGTGGCACAACACGAGTTCGCCCCGGTTCTCCCGCATCCGCCGCTGTAAGATCACCAGCTTGCTCAGCATGGCGCTGCTCATGAACTCGACGTTGGAACAATCGACAACGAGCTTCCGGCAATTCGTGCGGTCTGCCATCGCGAGCCACTGCGCCACGTCCTCGACGGCATAAGGTTTCGAGTGGTCGTGGTTCTTCAAACGCACGACGCTCACCGGTCCGCAACTGAGTTGCTCGACATCCGCAATGCCCGACATGGCCTTCGTCTCCATTGATTTGATGCGATCGAACCTGCAATGTCCTTTTGAACCCCCGTCGTGGCGCGGTGCTCGCGGCGTTGTGCAGAAAAGAACGGAGTTAATCATTCGTTGAAAAACTGCCCAATACCATCCCGATTCGAGACTATTTCGGCATAATGGAAACCATTACCGTTGATTGGTAGTAACTAGTTAGTACAGCGATACGTAGTCTCTGGAGGTATATATTTATAAATTCATTATGGTACCATCGTTGATGGAATCACATTAGACTTGAGATATTTATTATGGTCACCAAAGTCCTGATCGTTGATGATCATCCCTCAGTCCGTGAAGGGCTGGCCGTGTGCATCGCCGCGCAGTCCGACATGGGGGTCTGCGGCGAGGCCGCCGACATCCCCCAGGCCATGGAACTTGCCCGCACCACGGCCCCCGACGTGGCCATTATCGATATCCAATTGAAGACAGGCAACGGCCTGGACCTGATCGAAAGACTCCGCGCCCACAACAAGGCCATCCGCATCCTCGTCTGGTCGATGTACCCCGACGCCATCTATGCCCAACGCGCCCTCCGCGCCGGAGCCCTGGGTTACATCAACAAGGAATGCACTACGGGCCGCATCGTGGAGGCCATTCGCCGCGTCATCGCCGGCAAAATCTATCTCGCCGAAGAGACGACCGAACTCCTGTTGGGACAGGAAATCAGCGGGAACAAAGCGGGCAAGCCCGCGGGCGTGGAATCGCTCACCAACCGCGAACTGGAAGTCTTTCGCCTCATCGGCCAGGGTCTGGCCACCTCGCAGATCGCCCAGCGCCTCCGCCGCAGCACGCATACGGTGGAGGCCCACCGCCAAGGGATCAAGCGCAAGCTGACCTTGAAAACTGCCGCCGAACTGCACCGCGCCGCCGTGCAGTGGACGCTGGAAAACGGCTGAGGAAGGAAGGGATTAGGGATTGGAAATTCGTAATCCCTAACCTTGCGGATACTGCCGGCAGTATTCAGAGAGGGCCATCGCCGTGGCCGTGGCGGCATTGTGGGCGTAGGGAAGGCCGTAAACCGGAATCTCGATCGTGCCGTCCAGCAGTCGCAAGATTTCATCCTCGATGCCCAACCGCTCGTTGCCGATCACCAGCACGACCTTGCGCGGGAAACAGAACTCGAAGATCGACGCCGAATCGCTCGCCTGCTCCAGGCCGATAAGCGGGTATCCATCCTGCTTCAACCGCTTGAGCACCGGCGGCAGCGTGCGGTGGATTTCAATCTGGATCGAATCGCCGGTCTCGCGCGAGATCTCCGGCAGGATGCGGGCGTTGCCGCAACAGATCATCCGCTGAATGCCGCAACACGACGCGGCCCTGACGATCCGCGACAAGTTCACGTTGCTCCGCATCGGCGGACAGGCCAGCAGCAACTCCCGCGGACGCTCCAAGGCCACCGGCGGCTTATGGCGATGTTGGACGAAATCGGACATGGATGTTGAAAAAAATGGGGCCAGGGAGCAACCTGGCGGTCGAATTCGCCGGAGTTGGCCCTGGCCCCGTGTGGCGCAGGAACTAACGCTACGGTACCTGTGCGCGCTCTCGAAACGGCGCGCAAACGCCACGTAATTTCTGGCCCGAAATGGGACCGGATGTTTGCTTGTTTAGTGTAGGAATCGACCGCAAGATAAGCAGGCGCGGGGTACACCCGACGCCACGGATGAATGACAAGTAGTTCGACTCAGCCCTCCACGATCACACGCCCGTAATCGGGCAGTTAGGACTGCGAGTCCATTCTACAGCGAACTCAAAATCTTGGGAAGCGAACTTTCCGCGGAATTGTGCTACGAGCTTTGAGCGGTGAGCTATGAGCAATGGAGAAATCTTTGCTCATAGCTCACTGCTCACTCCGCCGGCAGGACATCGACCGTCGTGCCGCCCTGGGCGGGCTGCTTTTGCCGCCGACTCGTGGCTTCCGCTTGCAAGCTGATCGGGCCGGGCTGGGAGGTGGTCACGTTGATCCGGTAGTTCATGATCATCTTGGCCGGCAGTTCCGATACGGGAGTGAAGTGAACAATGCCTGCCTGCTCCTGGAAAGTAATGCTCGGACCGGGACCGGCGGTGCCCTTGCTGACCAGCAACGAACCGCGCGGCAGATAGACGATGACAACAATGTCATTCTCGGCCGTGTCGCCTTCGTTGGCGACCTGCACCGAGAACTCCTGGACCTTGCCCGCGGCCACGATATTGCGATTTGCGACCTTCACAGCCAATCGGCCGGGTTGCGGCGGCGGGGCCGGCGCACCCACTCCGCCCCCCCCGAGAAGCGGGCTGGCGGCGGCAATCTCAATACATGCCTCCGAGTTGGTTGTCTGTCCGTTGGCCAGCGTCACCGTGAAGTGGCAACACGCCTTGGCGGCCGGTTGCAAGCACTTGCATTGGACCTGGAACGGAACGGTTCGGCCGGGCGGAAGCGAAGGCACGTTCCAAACCCACTGGCTGCCAAGCTGGATCGCCTCATCGGTCTTTTGCACAACGCTCAACGTGGTATCCGCCTGCTGAGCGATGACGACATTGGCCAGCGGTTGCTGGGTAAGGTTGCGAATATTGGCCGTGAAGACCACCAGTTCGCCCACCGTGGCCGTGGCCGCCCGGGAGGTGACATGGATTTCCAGCGGCGGCACCCCAGACGCGATGGGCGGAGGGGTGGTGTTTGTATTGCCGGCAGGCGGGGCCGTGAACGCCGGCCCGGTCGCTTCGGGCGACTGTTCCGCCGTGACGCAATAGGGCAGGGCCTTTCGACCACCATCGGCCGCCTGGACTTCGATCTGCTGACAGAGCCGCCCTGGCCGGGTTACGCGGAAGGTGACCGAAAACCGACGGGTCTCGCCCGCGGCCATGTCGCCCAACTTGACGCCGATCGGGCTCGGTTTCTCGTGCTCCAGCCCCGCGTCAAAAGTATCTTGCACCGTTACTTCGCGGGCGGTGGTCGTGCCGCGATTCGTAACTTCAATGCCGAACGTCGCGTTCGACCCGACGACCGCGGACGAACGCGGCGTAACCTGTACGTCCAGGATCGACGGGACCGCGGGGGTCGGATGATTCTCCGGCGGCGGAGTCGTCGTGGGCGGCGATGTCACGACGGGCGGCGCCGTCAAAGCGGGCGTCGTCGTGGCCGGTCCCGGCAGCATTGCGGGCGTCGGCCTCGTCATCGCCGCGCCTTCCGCCCACGTAACCGGCATGCAGGCCTCGCGGACCAGGAATTGCGGGCCGCATTGATCGGCTGGCCGGAACAGTTGCACGCGAATCTGGGTCGTGCCCGGCGACGGGGCCTTCTGCACGATTTCCACAGTCGCCTGCCCCGCCTGGTCGGTGGGCATTTCGACCATGGTCGTG
>Ga0302320_10020198_pt1 | contig 13308 bp, 8 predicted proteins | sample Bog_T0_3_FD_202130 | JGI IMG/M metagenome (GOLD analysis project Ga0302320, IMG submission 202130) | Peat permafrost microbial communities from Stordalen Mire near Abisko, Sweden - Bog_T0_3 | ecosystem: Environmental > Terrestrial > Soil > Wetlands > Peat | place: Sweden: Abisko, Stordalen Mire...
TTCAACCCGGTATCGACAACTATAACCTGGCGATGCTGAAGGACGTGAAACTGCATGAGGGAATCGTATTTGAGTTCCGTGCCGAGTTCTTCAACGTCTTTAACCACGCGCAGTTCTCTAACGGAATTGATGGCAGCATCAATGATAACTACCCGGGTGGCTTCGGCTACAGCCAATCCTACCCCGGCGGTCGCGTTGGGCAACTTGCAGCCAAGCTATCGTTCTAAACCGCACACCAATCGGGAGGGCAGCGCTATGCTGCCCTCTCGCATTTTCATTCCACCGGCCACAAGATAGCACAAAAGATCGCCTATTCACACATAGCCTTCTTAGTGCCGCGATCTCACGTAAAATCGGAAGCAGCCCAGGCGCCTTGGGCAGTGGGCGCGAGCCGAAGCGGGACCTCGGGGATTCGTGTGGAAAACGCATCCGGAACCTCCTCCCTTCCATTTGTCTCTTGGCAAGGTTCCGCAGTATTGCAGGGGACAGGTCTGGCCTTTGGGCGGATCGGACAAGGGGACGATGGCGATCACGCGACGGACAGCATTGAAGAGTTTGGCGGCAGGGTTGATTTCCGCTCATGTTCCGGTCGGCGCGCAGGAACCTGCGGGGCTTGAGCCGCTCCCTAAACAGTTCCGCGCCTGGGATGCGCACAGCCATCTGGATCAGGTCCCCGGCAATACGCCGGAAGAGCGCATGGATTATCTTGTGCGGTGTATGGACAAGCTGGGTATTGAGCGCTTGATTGTCTCCCAGGGCTTCGACGAGTTTGAGGATCGTCCGACTCCCCAACAGGTCCGCGTGGAGAACGATCGAGTGATGCGAGCTGTTCGTCACCGTCCCGATCGCGCCTACGGTTCGCTGTTTGTGAGCCCGGCCGATGTCGAATTCAGCCTGCGGGAGTTCGATCGATGCGTGCGCGACGGGCCGATGGTATGTGTGGGCGAACTGCAGTGCGATGTGCGTTGCAATGCGCCTGCTCTGGATCCTATAGTGGCGCGGGCCGAAGCCCTCGATGTCCCAATTCTTCAGCATACGTGGATCAAAACGGGGGGAAATGATGTGGGCGAATCCACGCCGCGCGACCTTGTGGAACTGGCGCGTAGGCATCCGAAGGCGAAGTTGATCTGCGGGCACACGGGTGGCAACTGGGAGATAGGCATCCGGGCCATCCGGGATACGCCCAATATCTATGCCGATATTGCAGGTTCCGACCCAACCGCGGGTTTCACCGAAATGGCAGTTCGCGAACTCGGAGCGGAACGGGTTATCTATGGCAGCGATGTGGGAGGTAGAAGCTTCGCTTCGCAGATCGCCAAAGTCCTGGGGGCCGATCTGCCTTCGTACGCAAAGGAGTTGATACTCGGCGGCAACATACGCCGCTTGCTGGCTCCGGTACTCGAGGCGAAAGGGTTGCCGTCGTGATTGACACCAATGTGCATCTGTTCCAGTGGCCGTTTCGGCGTCTTCCAGCGGATGACCCGGATGAATTCGTGTTGAAGCTGAAGGCCCGAGGCGTCGAACAGGCTTGGGCTGGCAGCTTTGAGGCTCTGCTCAATCGCGATGTGAGTGGAGTGAACGAGCGGCTTGCCGCTGCCTGCCGCAAGCACGGGGCTGGCTATCTGATTCCATTTGGCTGCGTAAATCCTCACTTCCCCGGATGGGAAGAAGATCTGCGGCGATGCCAGGAGATCCATCGCATGCCCGGTGTCCGCATTTATCCGAATTATCACGGATATTCGTTGGCCGATCCAGCGTTGATCCAGCTTCTTGCATCGGCGGCAAATCGTGGGATGATCGTCCAAATCGCCTTGTCGATGGAAGACCCGCGCATGCAGTTCCCGTTGATGCCCGCGCCCCCCGTCGACCCCAAGCCGCTTGCAAAAATTCTTCCCGGCATGCCCGAGCTGAAACTGATGCTGCTCAACGCGGGGTACTGGGATGGCGACGACGCCCCTGAAATCCGGACGATTCGCGCAGCCGCGAACGTGTGGTTCGATATCGCCATGAATGAAGGCGTTGGGGGCCTCGACCGATTGGTCGCGGCAACTGCTGTAAATAGGGTTGTCTTCGGGTCTCATGCCCCGTTCTTTTATTTTGAGGCGGCTCTGCTGAAGCTTCTGTCCTCCGAATTACCTTTGCAGCAGCAAATGAGAATTAGTGCGGAGAATGCCCGGCAGCTTCTGCGGGACTCAGCTTACAGCTTCAAGCAGCTTGGCGGCATTGAGCAGGACGGAGAGCAGTTCGCCAAGATGCGAGGACACTGACCTCCCATAGCAACCAAGGACAACTGCTAGAATTCGGGCGGAAGAAGAACCAGCAGCCAGACTACAATTGGACGGTAATCGACCATGGCGAAGAAACTCATTACTCGAAACATCCTAAAGGCGCTGCAACTCGTTCGGGCGCAAGAGTCCATCTCCCGATCGCAAGTCGGAGAGAAACTTGGCGCGAGCCCCTTTCTGGTCTCTCAAATCTGCGATGCGCTGCTGGGGGCAGGCTTCATTACTGAAGCGGGCTTGGGAGATTCGACGGGAGGCCGGCGCCCGACGCTGCTTTCGTTGCGGAAGGGATTTGGCCGGATCGTAGGAGTCCATTTCGGTAGCTTCAATGTGCGCATTGCATTGACCGACTTCGGCGGCACGCTGATCGAGTACTTGAAAGACGAGAGCAAGGCCTCCCATGGGCCCGAAGTGGCCTTGCATCATCTTTTTCAATTGATCGATCGCGTTCTGGAAAAAGCGGGCATCGGCTATTCCGAATTGGATGGAATCGGAATTGGCGTTTCGGGTGTCCTGGATCGTAGTACGGGGCAAATTCTGTTTTGGCCGAAGCTTCCTCTTTGGGTGAATGTTCCGATCAAGCACATGCTTGAGGAGCGCTACAAGACCCTGGTTGAGCTGGACGATACGTCGCGCACCCGGGCGTACGCTGAGTCGCGCCTGGGGGGAGCTGGGTGGGCCAATCATTTTGTCTATATTTCTTCCGGTGCGGGGGTTGGCGCGGCACTATTCCTCAATGGTCAGCTCTATTCCGGAGCGGCCGGTTTTGCCGGCGAATTCGGACATATGACGGTCTCAGAGGAAGGCCCTCTCTGTTCCTGCGGGAATCGCGGCTGCCTGGAGACGATGGTTTCCGCATGGACCCTGATTCGCAAGGCTCGACAGGGGCTGGATGATGGACTGAGCAATACCCTGAAAAAAATGACGCAAGACAGCCCGGAAAGTCTGTCCGTAGAAATGATTGCCAAGGCCGCACGCAACGGCGATCGTTTTTCGCGTCGATTGCTCTCTGAGGCGGGAATGTATCTGGGCCGGGGCATTGTGGGGTTGGTGAATCTGCTTAATCCGGAGCTGATCGTGATTGGGGCGGCGATGGCCTCGGCGGCAGGTGACCTTTTACTTCCGGAAATTGAACGGGTAGTCCAGGATCGCGCCATGATTCTGGGAGAGCATCAGGTGAAGATCCAGATTTCAAAGCTCGATGAAAAGGAATGGGCCATCGGCGCGAGCTTTCAAGTTGCGGAGAAGGCGTTGATCAATGCTTTTTTGCGTTTCCAGGAGAAGAAGAAGCGTATCGTCCGTTCCCCGGCTGTCCGCAGCAGTAAGGACGATCTTTAGCTTGACTCGACTATTCCATAAAATATGTGGAACTTTCGCATAGTCAGCTTGAGCTATAGGCACTTATAAATTATTTTAATCAATAACACCAGCAATGCGCCTTTTTCTATTGAATCTTCTGCGTAATTAAGCAATAATGATTGCACCGTGGGTAGGTAGTCTCTAAGATCCTTGAATCGCGGTCGCATCCCTGCGGAAGGTCGTGCCGGGTGGTCCATCCTTAGTCGCATCGCAGGCTAATTGTGTGCGCCCATCCATCGAGACGATCTAGATGCTGCTCGACGATCGGATCCAGATGCGATAGGCGAAGAAGATGCTGATTGCGGAATGAGGGGTGTGCGGATGAGAACAGAATTCGAAATAAATGAGATGTTTACGAAATCTACATTGGCGATCAATGGAGGCGTTCCGGTGCGCACCGCGCCATTGCCGCTGGAATTTCCTGGAATCCATTTCATGGGAGAAGCTGAGATTGAAGCAGCACTGCGCGTCCTTCGCAGCCGTTCTCCGTTCCGTTACTACGGAATCGATCTTCAGGGAGAAGTGCAGGCCCTCGAATCCGAGTTGGCGTCCTTTGTGGGCACTACTCATTGCCTGGCCACCAATAGCGGCACTGGTTCACTCCATATCGCACTCGCTGCGCTCGGTGTGGGACCAGGACAGGAAGTCATTGTCCCGGCTTACATGTGGGTTTCAGTGATCGCAGCCGTGGTCAATCTTGGGGCGATCCCCGTTCTCGCGGATATAGACGTCACGTTCTGCCTCGACCCCGCATCCGTAGAAGAGCGAATCACTCCGCGAACCGCGGGAATTATCGCCGTTCACATGAGCGGCGCACCCGCGGACATAAAAGCTATTGCGAAAGTAGCCGCCAAGCATGGCCTGTTTCTGCTGGAAGACTGTGCCCAGTGTGCGGGTGGCACTGTCGACGGCAAGAGGGTTGGCACCTTCGGGGATATGGCAATCTTCAGCTTTCAGATGAACAAGAACATGACAAGCGGAGAAGGTGGTTGCATTGTCACCAACAATGAACGTCTATACCAGCGCGCCGTAGCGAGTCATGACACCGGGTACGCCCGTGATGCCAGCGGGCGTGCTATCTTGGACGATCCCGACTTATGTCTTTGGGGGCGCGGATATCGGCTGGATGAGATTCGAGCCTCAGTCCTGCGCGTCCAATTGGGAAAGCTTCCCGCGATCATCGCGCAAATGCACCACAGCAAATACCGCATTCGCAAGTCGTTGGAACGCCATCCCGCCGTGGGTCTGCGCAAGATTGTCGATCAGCGGGGCGATACAGGCTGTTTTCTGATCACGACCTACGAGAGTGCGGAACTGGCCGCGGAAATCAATCGCGCCTTAAGGGCAGAAGGGATCGTTACTTTTCCGCAGGGCGTCAATAACATCATCATGACGCAGTGGGGGCTCCACATCTACTACAACATTCCAAGCCTGGTAAACAAAACCGGTGTGGATAAGAGCCGTTCGCCTTGGTCCCTGGCTGAGAACAAGGATTCGCAAATGGATTATCGAAAGGGAACGTGCCCTGTTGCGGACAGCCTCGTTGAACGAAGCATTCTGTTGGCTATTCCCTCTTGCCTCACGGAGAAGGATGAGCAGGACATCATTGATGCGTTCGATAAGGTTCTGGCCGGTTGTTAGGGGCGCCTTACGCCGGTTTGCGGGCAGGAACCCGACCATTGCCGCCGACTTCCAACCATGTGCGGAATATCGTTAGGCGGAATTCGGAGTACTTCTGCTTTGACATAGGGCTAAGAAGAAGGAGTTGAAATGGGCTGCAGACCATGTCTTGCGGAAGCTGAGTTAAATCGCCGCGAGTTTATCCGTCTTTCTTTGCTGACTTCTGCCGTGCTGATTGGCTCAAATTCTAGACTGGAGGGCGCGGAGGCAGATTTGAGTCCGCATACTTTTGCCGCCTTGCAGGCCTTGCCGCCGGGAGCCGTCCAGCCCGCGGGCTGGCTACGCGAATACTTGGAGAAGCAGGCGTCTCAACTCGGCTCGAAGTTGCCGGACGTTTCCTGGCCATTTACCGAAGCGTATTGGGCCGGTGAGGAAAAGGGGATTTGGACCAGCGAGGAAAAGGGGGGAACGTGGTGGCCATGGGAGCAAAAGGCTTATTGGCTCGATGGCGCGGCACGTCTTGCTCTTGTACTCAACGATCAGCAGCTCATGGCGCAAGTGCGCTGCTCCATCGACTATACGTTGGCGCACCAAGGAGCTAACGGGTATCTTGGACCGAAGAGCTTCGAAGATCCGATCAAGGACTATCACCGCTGGCCGCAGAATGTATTCTTCCGTGGCGTGGCCGCACTTTCCGATGCACAGTCCCCGTTGCGCGAAGAATCCAGCGGACGCATCGTCGAGGCTCTCCGAAAGCATTTCTTAAGTGATAAGGCGTCCTATGGGACGCCCATAAGAAATGTCACGAACATCGAAGCGATGCTTTGGTGTTACCAGCACACCGGCGATCTTCGGCTGCTTGCCCTGGCAGAGAACGCGTGGAAGGAATACATGACCAAGGCAGCCGACCCTGTGCATGGAGACCTTTCGGCGCTGCGCGTCTTCGCGGCTACGCCCATCGACGCCCACGGGGTTACCTATGCCGAGACCATGAAACTGCCCGCAATCCTCTATCTTTACACGGGCAAGGATGAGTATCTTACGTTTGCACTCGCGGCTGAGCGTCGCATCTTCGACCACCACATGTTGATCGATGGCATCCCTTCGTCCACAGAGCATTACCGTACCGTAACTTCCCTTGATTCCCATGAGACATGCGATGTTGCCGACCACACCTGGTCGTGGGGTTACATGCTCATGGCAACCGGCGACGCCATCTGGGCGGATCACGTCGAGCGGGCTTGTTTCAATGCCGCGCCGGGCTCCATCAAGAACGACTGGAAAGGGCTCCAATATTTTTCCTGTCCGAATCAATTCCTGGCGACACTGAACTCCAACCACAATATGCTGGATACGGGCGGCCGGCAGATGGCGTATCAGCCGAATCCAGGACTGTCTACAGCCTGCTGTGGCGGCAATGTCCATCGTATCTTTCCCAATTATGTAATCCGCATGTGGATGAAAAGTAACGATGGGGGTCTGGCGGCCGTTCTTTACGGTCCATCAAAGGTGAATACAACCGCCGGGTTGAGCAACCAGCAAGTCGAGATTGTCCAGACAACCAACTATCCTTTCGACGACGAGATTCAGTTCGCGATCAACTCCGATCGCCCGGTCTCGTTCCCACTCTCATTGCGCATCCCGGCGTGGTGCAAAGCTCCGCGCCTCACGGTCAACGGCGCCCCGGTTCACGCGTCGCGAAATGACAAGGGGTTTCTCGTCCTAAGTCGCAAGTTCAACCCCGGTGACCGGGTGACCTTGAAGCTTCCCATGAATCTCGCGGTCACGCATTGGCCTCAGAACGGCATTGGAATCGACCACGGTCCACTGGTTTACGCATTGCCAATCCATGCAAACTGGACATCGCTCGCCGAGCCGAGATACACAACGGCCGAGTTTCCCAGTTGGGAAGCGAATCCAACCAGTGCGTGGAACTACGGAATTGAACTTGATTCAACCAGGCTGGAGAGTGAAATTGAGATCAAGAGACAGCCGGCGACCCAGAACCCGCTGCACGATCCATGGGAAAACCCACCAACTACACTAACGGTGCGGGCAAGAAAGATCGAGGGCTGGGAGTTGCTCTCCAACCCCGACAACATGAGTCAGAAATTCACTCCTCCTTTGCCCGATTTAAGCACCAGCAAAGTGAGTGAAGCAGTAGAGCGCGTGTCCCTGGTTCCATACGGTTCGACGCACCTGCGAGTCACGATATTTCCGGCTCTCAAAGCTCTTGGAAGCTAAAGCTGAAACAGGATAGCGCATTTGTGCTTCTTGCGTGGAGCGCCGGCCCAAATGCTCGGCGAGTTCCAGTCTGCCTTGACAGCTCCATGCGCTCTTATGCTCAGCGTCGATGCCCGGTGCTCGATGCAACAGTAGCGGTGAAGCATCGGGACCATGGATTGAAGGAAAAAATGACGGACTTTGCGAAGCTCTATCACCAGTACCGCAATTTGTTGCTTGATAATGTCATACCTTTCTGGTTTCGCAATGGCATCGACTGGACATACGGGGGGGTACTATCCTGCATCCGCGACGATGGATCTATAGCCAGTGGTGATAAGTTCATCTGGTCACAGGCGCGCTCTGTTTGGACGTTTTCAGCTCTCTACAATCGCATTGAGCGGCAACCTCAGTTTCTACAAGCCGCTGAAAACTCCATGAGATTTCTGCTTGCTCATGGACGCGATAAAAAGGGCCGTTGGGTGTATCAAACTGACCGGGAAGGCCGAGTCATTGAGGGCGCGACTAGTATCTATGCCGATTGCTTTGTGGTTTACGGATTCAATGAATACTATCGTGCGACGAAGGATGAGGAAGCGCTTTCTGTGGCGCGAGCGACACTTGAGCGAATACGGCGCCGCGTAGAAGAACCGGACTTTCAGGAGACCGCGCCCTATCCGTTGCCGCTGGGATGGAGAAATCACGGCATCCCCATGATCCTTATCAGCGTTACCGATGAGTTGGCGCGGACGGCCCCGAACCGTGATCTCGACTCCTTGACAGACGACTATGTCCAGCGGGTGATGAATCACTTTGTGCGGCCTGAACGCAAGGCCATCCTTGAGTTTTTGACTAGAGATTACAAAGAGTTGCCGCCGCCGGCAGGCACCTTTGTAATGCCTGGCCATGCAATCGAATGCATGTGGTTTGTAATGCGCGTAGCTCAGCAGCGCGGTGATCTGAATCTGATCCATCGTGCAGCCGAAGTCATGCGCTGGCACCTGGAACTCGGCTGGGACAAGGAGTTTGGCGGGATCGCTCTTTCATTGGATATCGAAGGGCATGAACCGTATTTGCCGCATTCCGACATGAAAGTGTGGTGGCCCCATGTGGAGGCTCTCTATGGTGCTCTGCTGGCCCATGAGCTAACAGGGGAGCCGTGGTGCCTCGAATGGTACGAGAAAGTGGCCAACTGGACGTGGTCGCACTTTCCCGCGGGAGAGTGCGGAGAGTGGCATCAGCGTCTCACGCGTAAGGGCAATCCCACTTCAGAAGTTGTAGCTCTTCCCGTAAAGGATCCCTTCCATTTACCCCGAGCCGCTATTCTGATTTCGCAACTGCTGGAACAAACTCATCCGGCCCAGATCGGGTGTGCAAATACGCAGCAATTGCCCCACCCGGAGCAGACAGCATGAGATCCCGCACAATATACCCTTGACTGTTGGCATTGTGGAGCTTATCGACCAAACAGGTACAGTTTCTCGGAACCCGCGATCCTTCGCACCTTTTAAGAAAATCGAGCTACCTGACGTGAGGCCGCACCATTGCCGAAGAGACATATTGAACCGATCACGCCAACCGTGGAAGCTGAGCCCACGTTGTCGCGTCTCCGCTGGGTAATGATCAGCCTCGGCTTCGCCGCCACCCTCATCAATTATCTTGACCGCCAGACATTATCAATAGCTGCTCCCATTCTTAAAGTAAAGTTTGGAATGAGCGAGGAAGTCTACGGGCTAATCGTCTCTGCATTTATGCTGGCGTACACAGTGTCGAATGGTCTTGCCGGGCCCATGCTGGACCGCTTGGGCACGAAGATCGGTTATGCCTTGTGCATGTTTTGGTGGTCCACTGCCGGCATTCTACATATGCTCATTACTGGACCAGTGAGCTTGGGAGTTTTTCGTTTCCTGTTGGGCATGGGCGAGGCTGGTAATTGGCCGGCGGCCGTAAAGGTTGTCACAGAATGGTTTCCTCCGGAGGAGCGGGCTTTGGCTTCCGGCATATTCAATAGCGGCTCGGCAGTGGGTGCAATCATTGCGCCACCATTGGTGGTGTGGCTAATCCTCGAATGGGGCTGGAAAAGTGCATTTTGCGCAGTGGGATTGGCCGGATATTTTTGGCTAGTCGCCTGGTGGCTTATATATCGTACTCCGCGTAACATTCAACGAGCGGTAGCGGCGCGTCCAGCTCCGCCGTGGAGATTACTGCGCACAAGATTCGGTGGCTGGTTTACATTCTCTCGAATCTTCATCGATCCTGCTTGGTACTTCTACGTCTTTTGGTTTACCAAGTATCTCAGTACAGTACGCGGATTTACGATGGTCGAAATCGGCAAGACTGCTTGGATTCCATTTCTTGCGGCAGGCGTCGGCAACCTTGCCGGAGGCGCCCTGATGCCTGTGTTGCTGAGAATGATGCCGATGCCGGCGGCACGCAAGGCAGGCTTCGCGTTGTTTACCGCGATGATGGCGGCCGCTATCCCCGCTGTGTTTGCACCCAGTGCGACGGTTGCGATAGCCCTGATCTCGCTGGCATCCTTCGGCTACGCTGGTAGCCTCGCTAACTCCATGGCGTTTCCGGCCGACGTGTTTCCTCCGAACATGGTTGCTTCTATTTATGGCCTGGCTTCAATGGGCTCGGGGTTCGGGGGCATGATCTTCAGTTGGCTTTCGGGAATTATCATTGGCCGCTTCGGGTATACGCCGGTATTTATCAGCTATGGCATCATGCCACTGATATCAATTGTCATCGTTTTGGTATTCGTGGGGCCATTGCGTCCCGATCCTCATTTTCAGACGAATCTTTCTTTACCTCTGCGGGAAGTTACCCAGGAAAGTTGAGATACAGCATGCAATACGAACTTCCAGAGATTACCAGCGAGAGAGAAGCACGTCGTGGCCGCTTCAGTGCTCAGATTGGCGAACTAATAACCCAACTGGCCAGACAAACACCTGCCGGGCGGCTGCAATGGTACCGCGACAATCGAGGAAAGTGGTTCTTTGAGCCGGAGCAGGTCCAAGAGCGGATTCGAAGTATCAATCAAGCTTCGCCGCAGCACAAGGAGCAGACAGTTGCTGCTGCTGCTCGGATCTTGCAGCATCAATTTGATATTCTTGGCAGCGGTTTGGTTTCCCTTGGCGATCAGATTGATTGGCAACGCGACTTCAAGTCAGGCTTTCGCTGGCGCAATGATGTTGTCTATCCCGCATGGAACTGGCGCAAGGTAGATGATCTTGCCGCAACAGAGATTTTCCGCGGACACTTCTATTCCGTAGACGATGCCTCGGATCTCAAGGTGCCTTGGGATCTTTCCTCGTTCTTTCACCTACCGACTTTGGGAGAGGCATTCTTACAAACGGGGAACCAGCGGTACGTTAAGGAATTGATCGACGAACTGAATGATTGGCACACCAACAATCCTTATCCCTGCGGCGTCAATTGGACTTGCGCGATGGTAGCGGGAATACGAATTGCCAATATGATGTTTGCCCTCCGGTCAGTGGAGCCTGAGAGCGCTCAGTTCATGGCTGAATTTGGTGTGCTTTCGATTCTCCGCCATTTGAAGTTCATCCTCGACTTTCTGGAGGTGGATCAGGACGGGCGCCGTAATAACCACTATGTGAACAATCTCGTCGGCTTGGGTATTGGAGCGGTTGAAATCGCGCGTAGCGAACTTGGTTGTGCATTATTGGATTTTGCTTTCGAGGAACTCAAGCGGGAGATCCTTACCCAGTTTTCCGAGGACGGGACCAATTACGAAGGGTCTATCCCCTATCAGCGCTTCGCTACAGAGAGCATCGTAGTAACCGCGATTCTTCTGGAACGCAATGGCCGAAAGATGCCCGGCGAATGCCGCGACAGATTGAAGCAGATGGTGCGCTTCATTGATTACTATACGAAGCCGAACGGTTTGGCTCCTCAGGTTGGGGACAATGACAATGGTCGCATCCTGGTATTGCACGACTATGCCGGGCAGGAATATCGTGATCACCGCCACATCCTGGCCGTTGGTGCGGCGTGGCTTGGCATGGATGGCTTGCTTTCCGACATATCCGGACAGAGCGCAGATGCGATTTGGTTGCTTGGAACAAATCCAATTGAATCAATTGGACTGAAGAAGCCGTCTTTGGCGGCAGGGCTTTATAACAGCAATGGTTATGCTCTGGCGAAGACCGAAAATTCCAGCCTGCTGCTGCGTTGTGGCATCATTAACCTCATGTCCGGCGGAGGGCACAATCATTGCGACCAACTCTCATTCGAGTTCCACGATAGGGGCCAGGACGTAATCGTCGATCCGGGCGCTCTTATCTACAGCGCGGATTCTGCCTTGCGAAATCGGTATCGTTCGACATGGGCACATAACACCCTGCAACTAGCAGATTTAGAGCAGCAGGAGTTTTCCTTCCTGGATTTGTTTGCCATGCGGGACCTGGCAGCGGCAAAAGTCGATGTCTGGGAAATCGAAGAAACCTGCGTCCGTTTTCGCGGACATCATACCGCCTACTCGACGGCGGGCTGGAAAGTCTCTCGGGAAGTAATCTACGAGGGAAGTGAAGGTGCGATTTATGTCTGCGATTCGGTGCAATCACTTGGTCCATCCCAGGAGCAGGAATTGTGCGGACGCCTTCATTTTGCCGCCAACATCGAGCTGAGGCAAACTGCACCGGCTGTTTTTCTCCTGCACGCCGGAACGCTGGATTGGGTTTTGCAATTTGGAGGAGCATTATTGGTGGGGCAGACTGAAGGGATAGTTTCGCCGGGATACGGCATATTCCTGCCCGCCTCTGTTTTGGAGTACCGTTTCACTACGGCTGTCGACCAAGAGGTGAGTTTCTCGCTGACTCGCGTGAAAAAGTAGACGTCTCCTTTGTCTGATCCGAACCAAATTCACCTACAAGTCGCGCGACGGGCGAGTTGTAAGTCGGGATGAGGACTTGTTGAAATCGATCATTTTCGGCGCCAGACGAAGACCTCTCGTTGTGGAAGCCAGATATACGAATCCGAATTGGAACCAGATGCCTCCGACCACTGTGGTAAGAACAGATCTTTTAATTATTAATCCTGGCTGATAGCCTCTTGGGTATTCTCTTTGCTGCCGCTTTATGGCCTTCTCTTCAGAATCGATCAGCATCAAGTCGCCCGTGCGAAGATATGATTCGTCGTTATCTTCAGTCATGTACCAGCACCAAGGATCAGATTAGCCGGCCTGAATAGCCTTCTTGCGGAGGCTCTCGAATCTCGACGAGAACAGCACTCAGCAAAGAGGAAAACCTGCGTGACGCCGTAGTCTTGCAGCCCTTTCGGGTAGGCGACCAGCAGAAAGTTATATGCAAATCCAAATCAAGAAGCTGATAAATAGTGAGTCCAACTCACAGCTGTCCGGTTTAACTTAGTAGTTTTGCCGTCAAGTTCATTGCCAACTATGAGTTATAGCGATATCAGGGTGTCCACGATTTGAATTGCGTGCGGCTCATTTGCGATGCTTTCGGGATTCAACGACCGGGAGTGCCGCATAAACCTGGGCAAGACGCTGTTCGCGCAAGTGATGGAGTTTGTGCCGTGGAAAACCTTTGCGCGCATCGTCGAACGGCACAAGGGCGATGCGGGTGTGCGCACGCTCGGCTGCGCTGACCTGTTTCGCGTGATGGCCTTTTCTCAACTTACTTGGCGCGAGTCGTTGCGCGACATCGAAGTGTGCTGGAAGCCAACCAGTCCAAACTGTTTCACATGGGCATTGCGGCGCCTCCCGCCCGTTCCACGCTGGCCGATGCGCTGAACCTGCGCGAATGGCGCATCTACCACGCACTAGCTCTGCGGCTGATCG
>Ga0302320_10020199_pt1 | contig 13308 bp, 12 predicted proteins | sample Bog_T0_3_FD_202130 | JGI IMG/M metagenome (GOLD analysis project Ga0302320, IMG submission 202130) | Peat permafrost microbial communities from Stordalen Mire near Abisko, Sweden - Bog_T0_3 | ecosystem: Environmental > Terrestrial > Soil > Wetlands > Peat | place: Sweden: Abisko, Stordalen Mire...
CGGTCCGCGTCCTCGATGCAGTCGCCACCGGCCAGAGCGGAGTAGATCAAGGTCATGGCCTTGAGCCCGACGTTGGCGTGCCCGGGCCCAGCACCAAGGTGCACGTACTCGTCGAAGAGCTCGCGCAGACCGAGATGATCGGCCAGCGTCGCCGGCTGGATCAGCCCGGCATTGGCGACGGCATGGTCGTCGTCAAAGGTCACCGAAATCCGGTCCGGGCTGTGCGAAGATGAGCGCATCGAAATAGTGCCTTTCTCAAGGGGCATGGGTTGGTGTTGTGACCCCCATTTTCCCTTACAGAAAGGCACTTTTCGCGGATGCTAGGCCGGTCCTGGCCTCCGGAACGCCCTATTTTTCGGTGGATCAGGGCTTAGACCAGCTCTTAAGACGGCTGACCCGGGGTTGGGCTGGCGGCTCGCTTTTATTATCGACCCGAACTTGGACATATAGAGGGCTCGCGGAGCCTCGCGGAGTTCTCGATAGCGAACTCGGCCCTTGCGTAACGACCGCGCGACCGGTTCGCCCAAGCCTGGGAGGCGTAGGATTGCCAGGTGGCCCGATGTCAGTCCGGTCGAATAAAGAAAGCCCTCACGTCCAGATGTGCGACTCCAATGGTCGTCGTAGTGGCTCTCTATGTTGTAGGAACCCTCGTTGCCCGCAAGCGCGGCTACAACATGGGCGGCAACGTAGTGGTGCGATGCCGCCAAGGCCATCTCTTCACGACGATCTGGATCCCGGGCGCGTCCATCAAAGCTCTGCGCCTCGGCTGGGCGCGATTGCAGCGTTGCCCGGTCGGCAAGCATTGGAGCCTCGTGACACCCGTGCGTGAGGCCGACTTGAACGAGCAGGATAGGCAGACAGCTAGGCGAGTTCACGACGTTCGCGTCCCTTAGTCCGAAGACATAGCCGGGACATCCCCTTAGTCTGGGCGCCGCGCAACGAACCGGCTTAGAAATGCGACTTAGTCGCTCGCAAGCACCCCTCCGAGCCACTCAAGCGCCACCTGGTAGCGCTCGCGCGAGCGGCCACTGTGGCTGCCGGCATTCTCGGTGCTCTCGTGGGTGATGCCCGCCTCGGCCAGGTAGTGGCTGAGCAACCGATGACCCCAATGCAGTTGATAGTCGTCATTCCAACCAACGTCCAGCAATATGCCGGACAGCTTTTTGAGGTTGTCTACACGCTCCCGCCAGTTGACAACAGGGTCGAAGCTGAGCCAGCGGTCCCAGACTTGCTCAATGAGCTCGCCGCTCGGAAACGCGACAGGTAGGTCGACAAAAAAGGGAGGGCTGCCCGCGTTGGGCGAGTAGCACGCTGCGTACGCATAGACCATCTGCGACAGGTCATTGCCCACGACGGGACCGTTGGGCGGTTCTGGCCAGATGCTGTTCAAGTACTCGTACACGAACCTCTTGTGCGTCATATTCAAATAGGAATCGCCCGACAGCATCGCGAGGGCACCGAAGACTTCCGGATTGCGCGAGGCCAGGTTCCATGCCCCCGAGCCTCCCGACGAGGAGCCGAAGACTCCACGGCTGGCGCCATCGGGAATCGTTCTGTAGTGCTCGTCGACATAGGCCACGACGTCATGTAGCAAGTACTGCTCGAAGTTCCCGCAGACCGGAGAATCGACCCACTGGCTGCAGCCGTACGATGTCCAGCCGTCGGGAACGACGACAATCATGGGCGGAACTCCGAGGCGGCCGAACACGGGATCGAGAACGTCCTCAAGCGGCGGCACCCATCGCTGGCGGTCCAACGCCGGCTGCACCTGTTGTGCGGCCGAGCTGCCAAACGCATGCAACAAGTAGGCCGTCGGGTAGCGAACCTCGGACGTCTCATATCCGGGTGGCAAGTAGACGAAGATGTCCCTTTCGCTGGGGTCCCCCAGCAGGTTCCCGACGAGTCGAATACCCTCGATGCGCGAGTGAACGATCATGTTGCCTCCCGAGACCCTTCCTCCGTCGACTGCGGCCCGTTCGAAGCCTTCTGCCTGGAACGGACTCAGTCTGTCATGGAGAGGTAACGCGAGCTCTGCCCACTACTGGCTGTGTGACGTCCCCGGGGTCTGTCCGGCCCTGGCAAGCTTTTCGCCCGAAGCCTTGAAAAGCGCCACAGCCGCTGCAACCTGCACCAAACCGGCGATAATGGTCAAGAAGATGCCGACTTGCGGACCGTAGCTGTACGCGCCGTCCTTACCGTGCCCGCTGGGCAACGTGATCCATCTGACAATCACTATCAACGTCCCTAGCGTGGCCGCCCCAAGCACGACAGCCAGCGGGGTGAGTGGCACGACAATCAGGTTGACCTTGGAACGCTGTCTAGCGAGATACACGCCAGCTGCAATGATCAGCACTCCCCCTAACCAGCCATAGCTCGTGTGCCATCCGCTCGATGACGCGCTGATAAAGCCTGCCGAGAACCCGTACCAAGGCAGAAAGAGAGAGACGAAGCTCAGTCCCGCCGCGCCGACAACCGTCCAGTCCAGCTTTGAGAACCGCTTTGCTTCGAACTTAGCCATCTAGCGCACCACCTTTCGTCTTGCAATGGATTCGCCTCAGTTGTGCTAGTTCGTAAGCAGCAATGACAGTGCTTTGTCAGTACGAAGGAATGCAGCTTAACCGCACTCGCTCTCAGCGACATGGAAGACCATGAAGCCGGTATGGTTGCTCCCTTTTGCTGCCTCGGTCTTAGTACGGTTTTTTGTGTGTCGGAGCGCGAACAATCTGTGCCATCGAGGCGTTGGTCAAAAGGACAAGGTCAGCCGGATCGAGTTCCAGCTCGAGACCTCGCCGCCCACCACTTACGAACACCGTCGGCCACCTTGACGCGCTCTCATCGACAACTACTGAAAGGTGGCGCTTTTGGCCGAGCGGGCTGATACCGCCCACTACATATCCTGTCGCCCGTTCCGCCGCGACCGCTCCGGCCATCTCGGCCTTCTTCACTCCTAGGGCGCGGGCCATTGCCTTTAGGTCGAGCTCGGTGCTGACGGGAATCACCGCGACAGCCATGCCGCCGGGGACCGCGACAACGAGAGTCTTGAGGACCCGGTCGGGCTCGGTCCCAAGTGCCACGGCCGCCTCCTGGCCGTAGGCAGCACCGGGGTCGTGGGTGTACTCGTAGGTGCGGTAGGGCTTGCCGCTTGCTATAACCCGATCGAGGGCGGGCGTGGCGGCCATCACTCCATACTGCCCGTCACCCGCAACCAGATGCACTAGGGCCACCTCTAATCGCGAGTTGAGCGCTCGTGCACCTAGCGCCGGATCCCACCTCAAATTGCGACCACTGTTCGCTCTCCAAGGAGATCCTTGCGATCCGTCTGGAGAAATTGCCCAGGCAAGAGCCTGCTCAGTGGTTGGCGCCCCGGGCCACGACACGCCACCGGTCAACGACCGTGCCGCCGGCTTCCACGACTAGTTCGTCTGCAAGATTCACCGCTGAGCAAACGTGGTTGGGCACGACGCGCACCACAGCGCCGAGGTCGGGCGCCGGGACGAACTCGGGCCACGACACGGTGGCGTGGTGCTCGGATAACTCGCTGAGACGCGCCTGCGGATAATCGTAGAGCCGCCCAAAGTCGGGCATCCAAGCTGGTCTGTCGGCGCCTAACACCTTGCTGCCGGCGTCGAGGACCACCCGTCCGGGTGCTCGGCTGACGACCGTAGCAGCGACCGTGAGGGCGACATGGGCCAAGTCGCATGACCCCATCTCAAGCTGTTGAGCGTCGTTGAAGACATAAGACCCCGGTCTCATCTCGGTCAGGGTCGTCGAAGCTGTCAATGCCGCTGTCGGTGTCGACCCCCCACTGACGACGGCGGCATCCACTCCCACTGACCGCAAAGATGCAGCGGCTCGAAAAAGGGCAATCGCCTCGTCCTTGCTCGCGGAGGCCGCCCGTGCTGGTCCGTAACCGTGGCCCGGAAATGTGAAGACTCCTCGCACGTTAAGACCGGCATCGATAGCAGCCAAGGCCACCTCACCTGCGCTCTCGGGGATGACACCGGTGCGGTGGTGCCCACTGTCAACCTCGATCAAGACCTCCAAACCAGCGCGGCTCGACGTGTTGTCTGCCATGGCCCGGGCGCCCTCGGCTGAGTCGACTCCAACGCGCAGCGAGGATCGCTCCGCCAGTGCGCACAGGCGGGCACCCCGCGCGCTGTCGACCCAGAGCGGGTAGGCGATAAAGACATCGGCGACGCCACCGGCCACGAATATTTCGGCCTCCGACACGGTCGCCACGGTGAGGCCAACCGCCCCAGCCTCGAGCTGACGCAGAGCGATCTGGCGACACTTGTGCGTCTTAGCGTGCGGTCGGAGAAAGACGCCTAATTCTCGACCCAGCGTTGCCATGGTGGCGATATTGCGGTCGAGAGTGTCTCGATCAACCGCGAGGTACGGCGTTGGCAAATCAGTCGGTTGATCGGCCATGTGGCATTTTTCCACACGTCGCGCGAACTGAGAATCTGCTGTGAGTTGACTAGCCCGCTTCGGGTGCTGTTTCGTGGGCCGGTGAGGGATCTTTTCGCCCCGTTCCGCAGCCGGGCCTTCCGGTGGCTAGAGGCAACAGGGCTGGTCGCAAACACGGGCGTGTGGATGATCTCCCTCGTGTGCGGATTCGTCATGGAAACTATGACGAAGCTGCCAGTGCTCGTCACTCTTGCCACGACGGTAGCTCCTCTGGCCGGCATCTTTGCAGTCCTTTTCTCAGGTGCGGCTGCTGACTCACGCGACAGGCGGGCCATCTTGCTCATGGCCAAGGTGCTGCTCGCTGGATCATTTGCCTTCCTGGTCGTGATGGCATGGGCACAACTGCTGACGCCCGCCACCTTGCTCTTGGGGCTAGCGGGTGCAGGCATCTCCAACGGGATTTCCTCGCCGGCATGGTGGACGACGGTGGGCAGCCTCGTGCCGCCTGAACTCGCGCCCGTCGCTTTCAGCGTGGACAGCCTTCAGTGGAACATCGGCCAGCTCATCGGACCTGTGCTCGGCGGTGCCGTGCTCAGAGGAGCGGGAACGACAGTGTTTTTCGCGCTCTGCGCGGTCGTCATCTTCCCCCAGGTCGCGTTCCTCTTCGTGTGGCGAGGAAGAGACGACCTACGCCTGTCAACGCGCGGGGCCTCTGCCGCCGAAAGCCTGCTCGGGGCGGTCTCCTCCGGCTGGCGGTACTTCAAGAACACGCCAGGACTGCGAGCCGTCGCCGTCCGAACGGCCCTGTTTGTCACCCCCAGTGTGGCTCTAGGTGCCCTCTTCCCCCTCTTTGCCGCTCGGTACCTGCACACAACCGCACTGGGATACGGCCTTTTCATTGCAGTGAGCGGAGTGGGCGCCATGTTCGCGGCCATCGTGCTCCCCCGTTTGCAAGGCCGACTTCCCCTCGACGCCATCGTGGCGGGGGCGACGATCGCCGACTCTCTTGCCGTGGCAGCCCTCGTGATTTGGCCGACGCGAATCGCAGCCCTACCGGTTCTTCTCGTGACCGGAGCGTGTTGGGTGTGGTCGACGGTTGCCTTCATCCTCGCCGCTCGTCATGTCACCCCCGAATGGGTGCAGACAAGATCCCTGTCGCTCTACTACGTCGTCCTCCAGGGTCCCTTTGTTATCGGCGGCATCGGCTTCGGCATCATCGACACATTCCTGCCGCTACGCACGACGCTGCTCGTTGCCGCCTTGGCCTTTGTTCCCGGTGTCCTTGCCATCCCCCGCTTCCGCCTGCCAGTCGTGGACCGTTCCTCGATGCAACTCGTCGCCAGTCCGTCGCTTGCCATCGGCGAGCACGTTCGACCCGACGACGGCCCTGTCCTCATCCTCGTCGAGTACAAGCTCGAAGACGACCTCGTCGACGACTTCCTCTTCGCGATGGCAGACCTGCGCATCGTGCGTAGGCGTCTTGGCGGAACGCGCTGGGGCGTCTTCCAGGATGTGACCACCTACGGCAAGTTCTTCGAGACATTCCTGGTGCCGTCCTGGCAGGGCTACCTGCTCCAGCGCGAGCACTACACCAAGGGCGACAAGGAGGTGGAGGATCGTGCCTTTGCCTTCCATCGGGGACCCGGCGAACCGGCGATCACCCGTCTCGTGCACCCTGAGGCGGTCGAGGCCGCTCGCGCCAGGTCAGCGTGGCGCGCTGAGATGCTCCGTCTGCTGCACCTGCAATGGGAAGACCTCGCCCCGCCTTCTGAGCCACCTAGCGCTCCTTTAGAAGATGACCCTGGCTAGTTCGACTCCTTCGACGCCGCCGGCAGCGCCTGTGAGGATGAGCCGTCGGGCGAAAGGAACAGGCCGGACTCGAGCGAGCTCCTTGTCCGCGGGCGGAAACTGGAACTTGCGACACTCGCCTGGGGTCTCGTCGGCATCGCCGTCCTTGCCTCAGCCGCAATTCCCGCCCGTGTTCTCGCTCTGGCCGGTCTCGGCCTCGACAGCTTGATCGAGATCGCAGCTTCGACTGTCGTGGCCTATGAGCTGGCCGCTGTCGCCCAGGATCGTCTAGGCCGAGGCTTTGGTCTCATCGGCGGAGCCTTCTTGTCCTTGCTATCTAACTTGCCGCGCAAAGCACCCTGGTGATCGCCGTCGGCTTTCAGCCCCGCCACGGTATCTCGGTATCGTCTGGACGACACTCACCGCCGCAGTCATGTTCTCGTTGGCGGCTGGCAAGGCGAGAACAGCAACCGCGCTCGACAACCCAGTGCTCGCGACCGAAAGAGGGTCACTCTCGTCGACGGCATGCTTTCATCAGCGGTACTTGTAGGACTCGTGCTCAACACCGAGCTCGCATGGTGGTGGGCTGATCCCGGTGCCGGCTACGTGCTCGTCTTCTACGGCGTCCGCTAGGCGCGAAGCCCTCCCGCTCATCGATGATCGGAGGCCAAGGTTGCCTCAATGCCTCGCAGGTCGCCGTCGTCGTCCAAAAGAGCCTCGACGTTCGAATATCCCAGACGTTCGAGATCTCCGGCGAGTGCAGCCGCCTGCTCGCCACCGAGCTCGAGCAACAGTGCACCACCGCTGCGCAAAAAGAACGAGGCCTCGCCGAGAACGCGTCGCAAAACGTCCGTGCCGTCGGGACCGCCGTCGTAGGCGAGCCTCGATTCGAAGGCAAATGTGTCGTGGGGCAGCAGCTCTAGCGCGTTGGTCGGCACATAAGGCACGACCCCTACGACCAGGTCCGCCCGTCCGGCGAGCCCGGCGGGCAACGGGGTGAACAGATCGCCGCAAAATGCCTTTACGCCGTTATCTGCGGCGCAGGCTACGGCGCGAGCGTCGGAATCGGTGCCGAATACACGAGCCCGGGGGCGCTTAAGCGACAGGATCTTTGCAATCGCCCCGGATCCTGTGCACAGATCGATAGCCACACCGCTCTCACAAAGGCGCGACGCCGCGCGAAGGGCTAGTGGCTCGCTTTGCCAGCGCGGAACATAGACCTCGGGGTGGACTCGGATGTCCAGACCGCAAAAGCTGACATGTCCGGTGATCCAGGCGAGCGGCTCTCCAGCTAGGCGGCGCTCGATAAGAAAGCCGAGGCGATCGGTGTCGCCGTCTGCGCAAGCAAGGAGATCAGCCGCATCCTCCTCCGCCGCCACGAACCCAGCGAGCGAAAGCAAAGCGACAATGTCCTCCCGCTCGTTTGAGCTCGGCACACATCTATTGCAGCACGCTCCAACAGCACAGTCCGGACGTGTGTCTCTCCCAGGGCCTTCGAGATGGGGCGCGACCCGAGACGGGACAAGCAGCGAGCCCATGGCCTGGCCAATGATCCACTCTCGAGTCAGATCCCAACTCGAAGCGGGTGAACCCGAGACGACGCCAGGTCCTCTCATGTACGCCTTCGCCGGTGCGATCACCCTGAAGCCGTCGCGGCCGTTATCATTGGTCGAAAGGTTCGGAGCTTGGCGCGTGTTCAAAGGGGGCTGCGCAGCCCGAAAGGGTGCGGCGATGGTTTTGAAGACGAGCGACTCGTATGTGCCGTGGTCGAAGGAGCAGACGGTCGTAGTCGTCGATAAGCACCGCGGCGAACGGGGAGCCTTGATGCCGATCCTGCACGAGCTGCAGGAGACGTTCGGCTACATCGACCCCGAGGCCGTCGATCTGCTTGCCGCCGAGCTCAACTTGTCCAAGGCCGACGTGCACGGGGTGGTCACGTTCTACAAGGATTTTCGCTCAGAACGGCCCGGAGAATCGATGATTCGTCTCTGTCGCGGGGAGGCCTGCCAGTCAATGGGAGCAGAAAGGCTGGCCAGTCATGCTTGCGAGCACCTCGGAATAAGCTTTGGAGGTACTACTTCTGATGGCGCAGTCACGCTCGAACAGGTTTTCTGCCTTGGGAATTGTGCCCTTTCCCCTGCCGTGATGGTGCAGGGGCGCCTCAAAGGCAGGGTCGACGAGGCCCGATTCGACGAAATCGTCGACGAATTGAAAGCCGGGCGGCGATGACTGGCACGGTCACGGTGTTTGTACCCCGAGATGCCGCCGCGCGATCTCTGGGTGCCGACGAAGTCGCGGACGCCATTGTGCGCGAAGCCGCCGCGCGGGGCAAGCAGGTCCACCTCGTGCGTAACGGGTCACGGGGGATGTGCTGGCTCGAACCTCTCGTGGAGGTCTCCACGCCACGTGGCCGGGTCGCTTATGGCCCGGTCAAGGCTCGAAGCGTCGGCGAGCTCATGGATAAAGGCATGCTTGACGGTGCCCCAAATGCCGTCTGGCTCGGGCTAACTGACGAGATAGAGCACCTGAAACGACAGACCCGCTTCAGCTTCGCGCGCGTCGGGATCATCGACCCGCTGTCGGTAGAGGACTACGAGGCGAACGATGGCCTCGTCGGCTTGCGTCGAGCTCTCGAGATGACACCGCAGCAGATCGTGAGCGAGATCACAAAGTCCGGGTTGCGCGGCCGGGGTGGAGCGGGATTTCCCACCGGCATCAAGTGGCAGACCGTCCTCGACACTCCCTCTGAGCTCAAGTTCATCGCCTGCAACGCGGACGAAGGTGACAGTGGCACCTTTGCCGATCGAATGCTGATGGAGGGTGACCCATTCGTCTTGGTGGAAGGGATGGCCATCGCGGCGCTCGCCGTCGGCGCCACCGAGGGCTACGTCTATATCCGCTCGGAGTATCCCGACGCCGCCGCCACGATGCAGGCGGCGATAGACATTGCCAGCCTCAACGGCTGGATCGGGCCTTCGGTGCTTGGGAGCGGCCGCGCTTTCAACCTCTACTTGCGTGTCGGGGCTGGCGCGTACATCTGCGGCGAGGAGACCGCCATGCTGGAAAGCCTGGAGGGTCGCCGGGGCGTGATAAGGGCCAAGCCGCCCTTGCCTGCGATCGCTGGGCTCTTCGGCCGGCCAACAGTCGTCAACAACGTCCTGTCGCTCGCGGCAGTTCCGCCCATCCTTGCTAAGGGTGCAGATGCTTTCTCTGAGCTCGGCGTCGGTCGCTCTAGAGGAACCCAGGTTTTCCAGCTCGCGGGCAATATCAAGCACGGCGGCGTATATGAGGATGCCTTCGGCCTGTCACTCGGCGAGCTCGTAGAAGGAATCGGTGGTGGCACGTCCTCCGGGCGACCCGTCCGGGCCGTCCAGGTCGGCGGTCCGCTCGGGGCATACATTCCCACAAGCCGATTTGACCTCCCCTTGGACTACGAAGCCTTGGCCCTCGAGGGCGCCATGCTGGGCCACGGCGGGGTCGTCGTGTTCGACGACACGGTGGACATGAGCCGACAGGCGCGCTTTGCAATGGAGTTCTGCGCCGAAGAGTCCTGTGGCAAGTGCACACCGTGCCGGCTGGGGTCAGTGCGCGGGGTCGAGGTCATCGATCGCATCGTCGCCGGAATAGACCCGGAGGCCAACATTGCGCTGCTCGAGGACCTTTGCGAGACGATGGCCGACGCATCGCTGTGTGCGATGGGGGGCCTCACGCCCTCGCCGGTGCGCAGCGCTCTAGAGCACTTCCCAGAGGACTTCAAAAAGAGCCGGGCCCTCTCGCTGTGAACTACCAGAACCTTTGGCGGCGGCGCAGTGCCATAATTGACAATTGCCCAGCTAGGGTCACATGCAGTTGGAAAATGTCGAACAACCGAGGAGAGCGGTCATGACCTTGCTCAAAGAGCACGACCTCGGAACGCCGGCTCAGCCCGGCCCGGCGAATGTCCAGCTGGAGATCGATGGCTTGGCGGTGACCGTACCCGAGGGCACCTCGGTCATGCGCGCAGCCGCCATCGCTGGGATCGACGTGCCCAAGTTGTGTGCGACAGACTCCTTGGCGGCATTCGGTTCCTGCCGCCTGTGTCTGGTCGAGATTGAAGGCAGGAGGGGTACACCAGCGTCTTGCACGACCCCGGTGGAGGCCGGGATGAAGGTCTCCACCCAGACGTCGCGCCTAGAAAAGCTGCGACGGGGCGTAATGGAGCTTTACATCTCGGACCATCCCTTGGAGTGCTTGACCTGTGCAGCTAACGGCGACTGCGAGCTGCAAGATATGGCAGGCGCGGTAGGGCTTCGCGATGTCCGTTACGGGTACGCCGGGGAAAATCACCTCAACGCCGAAAAGGACGAGAGCAACCCGTACTTCACCTTCGACGCGTCAAAGTGCATCGTCTGCTCGCGTTGCGTGCGGGCCTGTGAGGAGGTCCAGGGCACTTTCGCCTTGACGATCGCTGGTCGGGGCTTTGCCTCGAAGGTCGCACCCGGAGCGGGAAACTTCTTCGGTTCCGAGTGCGTCTCGTGTGGCGCGTGCGTGCAGGCCTGCCCGACGGCGACATTGGAAGAAAAGACGGTCATCAACCTCGGAGTGCCGCTTCGCAGCGTGATCACCACGTGCGCCTACTGCGGCGTCGGCTGCTCGTTCAAGGCCGAGCTGCGTGGAGACGAACTCGTCCGCATGGTTCCCTACAAGCTGGGTGGCGCAAACGAGGGCCATTCCTGCGTAAAGGGTCGATTCGCTTGGGGATACGCGACTCACAAAGAGCGCGTGCTCAAACCGATGGTCCGGGAGGCGATCACCGACGCTTGGCGCGAGGTGAGCTGGGAAGAGGCCATCTCGTTCGCCGCCGAACGCCTTCAGTCGATCCAGGCTCGCTCGGGTGTAAACGCCATCGGAGGCATCACCTCCTCACGCTGCACGAACGAAGAGGTGTTCGTCGTACAGAAGATGGTGAGAGCCGCCTTTGGTAACAACAATGTCGACACGTGCGCCAGGGTATGTCACTCCCCCACCGGCTTCGGGCTCAGCCAGACATTCGGCACCTCTGCCGGGACACAGGACTTCAAGTCGGTCGAGCAATGTGACGTGATCGTCGTCATCGGGGCGAACCCGGTCGCGGCACACCCGGTATTCGCCTCAAGGATGAGGCGCAGGATCCGCGAGGGAGCCAAGCTCATCGTGATCGATCCCCGTCGCACTGAGCTAGTCCGCTCGCCTCACGTGGAAGCGGATCACCACCTCCAGCTAGTGCCTGGGACGAACGTCGCTGTCGTCAATGCTCTCGCCCACGTTGTGGTCACAGAAGATCTAGTCGACCACGAGTTCATCGCCGAGAGGTGCGACCCGGACGAGTTTGCCACATGGGCTGCCTTCATCTCGTCGCCCGAGTACAGCCCGGAGGCGACCGAGCAAATAACAGGTGTTCCCGCCGGTGAGCTGAGGGCCGCTGCCCGCCTTTACGCCACGGGAGGGAACGGAGCCATCTACTACGGCCTCGGAGTCACCGAGCACAGCCAGGGCTCAACGATGGTGATGGGACTGGCCAACCTCGCCATGGCGACGGGCAACGTCGGCAAGGACGGAGTTGGCGTGAACCCGCTCCGGGGTCAGAACAACGTGCAGGGCTCATGCGACATGGGTTCGTTCCCCCACGAACTACCCGGATATCGCCACGTGTCCAACGACACCGTCCGCCACCAGTTCGAGGAGCTATGGGGGCGCACCCTCGACTCCGAACCAGGCCTACGTATCCCGAACATGTTTGACGGTGCCGTCGGGGGGACTTTCAAAGGCCTCTATGTCCAGGGCGAGGACATCGCCCAGTCCGACCCGAACACCCACCACGTCACAGCCGCCCTTGCCGCCCTCGAGCTGTGCATCGTGCAAGACCTGTTCTTGAACGAGACCTCGAAGTTCGCCCATGTCTTCTTCCCGGGGACCTCGTTCCTCGAAAAGGACGGGACGTTTACCAACGCCGAGCGGCGGATAAACCGCGTGCGACCTGTCATGGCCCCCAAGAACGGCAAACAGGAATGGCAGATCGTCTGCGAGCTCGCCACAGCCATGGGCTATCCGATGAGTTACGACCAGGCAAGTCAGATCATGGACGAGATCGCGGCTTCGACTCCGACTTTTGCGGGCGTGTCTTTCACCAAGCTGGACGAGGTCGGAAGTCTCCAGTGGCCGTGCAACCAAGGGGCCCCTCTCGGGACGCCCATCATGCACATCGGCAAGTTCGTCAGGGGTAGAGGACGATTTGTCGAGACTCCCTTCGTTCCTACAGAGGAGAAGACCAACCGGCGCTACCCGCTCATTCTCACCACGGGCCGAATCTTGTCGCAGTACAACGTCGGCACGCAGACGCGAAGGACCGAGAACGTCAGCTGGCACCCCGAGGACCTGCTGGAGATCCACCCGTGCGACGCCGAGGAGCGAGGCGTCGTGGACGGGGGCTGGGTGACACTCGAGAGCCGTGCAGGCGAGACCGAGCTCCGAGCTCACATCACCGACCGAGTGCCACAAGGGGTCGTCTACACGACTTTCCACCACCCCGTGACCGGCGCCAACGTCGTCACCACCGAGCATTCAGACTGGGCGACGAATTGCCCCGAGTACAAGGTGACCGCCGTGCAGATCCGTGCCCGTGTGCGAGCAACTGCGCCAAAGGCCCCCCGCACGGCTCGCAACAGGGCAGGTTCCGACCTCCCAGTGCTCAGCTGAGGAGGAAATATGGTGCGGGCGGACCTTGTGCGAATGGCCAACCAGATAGCGGCGAACTTTCGCCACCATCCCGAGGAACAAGCGGCAGGCGAGGTAGCGAATCACATCCGCATGTTCTGGCCACGCCTGATGCGAGACGAGCTTCTTCAGAACATCTCGACAGGCGACTTCGATCCGCTCGTGATCTCAGCTGCGCGGCTTTTGCGCGAGGAGACGCCAGCTGCTTAGGAACCTGCCCTAAAGGGCAGTTGGCACTGTGGGCGCCGCGGAAAGTTGGCTCAGCTGTTGAGGTCGATCCTTTCGGGGTGGCTGTAGATGTTGAACCTCTCACCACGGAGGAATCCGACAACCGTCATCCCGAGCTTCTCACCAGCTTGCACGGCGAGGCTGGAAGGGGCC
>Ga0302320_10020200_pt1 | contig 13308 bp, 9 predicted proteins | sample Bog_T0_3_FD_202130 | JGI IMG/M metagenome (GOLD analysis project Ga0302320, IMG submission 202130) | Peat permafrost microbial communities from Stordalen Mire near Abisko, Sweden - Bog_T0_3 | ecosystem: Environmental > Terrestrial > Soil > Wetlands > Peat | place: Sweden: Abisko, Stordalen Mire...
ACACGCCGAACTACAGCATCGCCAAGCAGGCGCCCTCGCTGTCGCACCCCTTCGGCACCGACTACATCGGGCGCGACGTCTTTTCGCGCACCCTCGTAGCCACCCGCATCTCGCTGCTGGTGGGCGTGATCGCCGTCAGCATCGCGCTGGCCCTGGGCCTCGCCCTCGGGCCGCTGTCGGGCTACTACGGCGGCGCCATCGACTCGGTGATCATGCGCGTCGCCGACGTCTTCTTCGCCTTTCCCTACATCCTGTTCGTGCTGCTGCTGGTCGTCGTCCTGGGGCCGGGCTTCACGAATGTGTTTATCGCCATCGGTCTGCTCTCGTGGGCGTCGTATGCGCGCATCGTGCGCGGCACCGTGCTGTCGGTGAAGACCATGGAGTACATCGAGGCCGCCAAGGCGGCCGGCGCGAGCGACCTGCGCATCATCTTCGGCCACGTGCTGCCCAACAGCATGGCGCCCGTGTACGTCTCGATCGCCATGGGCATCGGCGGCGCCATCGTCACCGAGGCGGCGCTGTCGTTCCTGGGCATCGGCGTGCAGCCTCCGACCGCGAGCTGGGGCAACATGATCTCCGACTACCTGAACTACCTGCAGGCGGGCCAGTGGTGGATGGAGCTGTTCCCCTGCCTCGCTCTCGTGATCACGGTCTTTGGCTTCATCTCGTTCGGCAACGGTCTGCGCGACGCGACCGACCCCAAGCTCAAGGAATAGCATGACCGAGCGACTCCTCGAAGTCACCGATCTCTCCACGCACTTCTTCACGCATGCCGGCGTCGTCAAAGCCGTCAACGGCGTGAGCTTCACGCTCGACCGCGACGAGACCCTCGGCATCGTGGGCGAGTCGGGCTCGGGCAAGACGGTCACCGCCATGTCGCTCATGCGGCTCATTCCCGACCCGCCGGGGCGCATCGTGGGCGGCACCATCGTGCACAAGGGGCGCGACCTGCTGGCCGTCTCCAAAGAAGAGATGAGCGACATCCGCGGCAACGACATCGCGATGATCTTCCAGGACCCCATGACCAGCCTGAACCCGGTGTTCAAGGTCGGCGATCAGATCGCCGAGGTCATCCGCCGCCACCAGGGCAAGTCCAAGCGCGAATCGTGGAAGATGGCCATCGAGCTGCTCGCCAAGGTTGGCATTCCCGACCCCGACAAGCGCGCCGACCAGTACCCCTTCGAGTTCTCCGGCGGCATGCGCCAGCGCGGCATGATCGCCATGGCGATCTCGTGCAACCCCGACGTCCTCGTGGCCGACGAGCCCACCACGGCGCTCGACGTTACCATCCAGGCGCAGATCATGGACGTCATCCGCGAGATGCAACAGGCCTACCACACCGGCGTCATCATGATCACGCACGATCTCGGCGTGGTCGCCCAGATGGCCGACAAGGTCATGGTCATGTACGGCGGCCGCACCCTCGAAGACGGGCCGGTCGACGAGGTCTACTACAACCCGCACCAGCCCTACACGTGGGGCCTGCTGGGCTCGCTGCCGCGCCTCGACGAGAACGAGAAGCAGCGGCTCACGCCGATCGAAGGCCAGCCGCCGAACCTGCTGCTGTTGCCCGACGGCTGCCCGTTCTCGGGGCGCTGCCCCTACGAGCTGCCGGTCTGCGCCGGCGAGTTCCCGCCGCTCGAGATGGTCGGGCCCGGTCACGGCGTGCACTGCTGGATCCCCGTCGCCGAGCGTTTCAAGATCCGCGCCGGCCTGCCTCGCTTTCGCGACAAGGCGGCCTCATGAGTCTGCTCGAGGTCCGCGACTTAAAGAAGCACTTTCCCATCAAGTCAGGGGTGCTCAAGCGCACCACCGGCCAGGTCTACGCGGTCGACGGCGTGTCGTTCTCGATCGACGAAGGCGAGACGCTCGGCCTGGTGGGCGAGAGCGGCTGCGGCAAGTCGACCACCGGCCGCGTGCTGTTGCGCCTGCTGCCGGCAACGGCCGGCCAGGTCTCCTTCGACGGGCTCGACGTCATGGCCGCGTCGCGCAGCACGCTCCAGCGCCTGCGCCGCGACATGCAGATCGTCTTTCAAGACCCGTATGCCTGCCTCAATCCGCGGCGCACGGTCAAGAACATCATCGCCGAGCCGCTGCGCATCCACGACATCGGCACCGAAGCCGAGCGCAAGCGCCGCGTGTTCGAACTGCTCGAGACCGTCGGTCTGACCGCCGAGCACGCCGAGCGCTACCCGCACGAGTTCTCGGGCGGGCAGCGCCAGCGCATCGGCGTGGCGCGCGCCCTGGCGCTCAACCCGCGTCTCATCATCTGCGACGAGCCGGTGAGCGCCCTCGACGTCTCCATCCAGGCGCAAATGATCAACCTGCTCGAAGACCTTCAGAAAGAGCTCAAGCTCACCTACCTGTTCATCGCCCACGACCTCTCGGTCGTCAAGCACATCTCCACCCGGGTGGCGGTGATGTACCTCGGCAAGATCGTCGAGGTCGCCGACTCGACCACGCTCTACGTCAAGCCACAGCACCCGTACACCGAAGCGCTGCTCTCGGCCGTGCCGATCCCCGATCCGCGCACCGAACGCGAGCGTCACCGCCTCATCCTCGAAGGCGACGTGCCGAGTCCCGCCAACCCGCCGTCGGGCTGCGTGTTCCACCCGCGCTGTCCGCGCATGCAGCCCGATCCCTGCACCAAGGCGATGCCCACCCTCAACGTCGTGGGCACCGCCGGCGACGACCACGAGGTCGCCTGCTATTTCCCCACGCTGTACGACGCCGCCGGCGCCGCGCCGGCGAGTGTCTGACGACCCTCATCCGTCCTCTATGATGGGCGACACCCGTAGCTCATTCGCTCCGTCCGTGGCCGACCGGGCCCGGAGATTCGCCGCAAGCTCGCGGCCACGGCACGCCCGGACGGCGCTCACGGCCGCCTTGGTCGCCCTCGCGGCCGCCGCGCTGCTCACCCTGCTGTTCGTGGCGGGCTGTGGCGGCACGGCCCACCCCGCGGCCTCGCCGACTGCCGGGCAGGGCGCCAGTCCGGGAGCGGTCGCCACCAGCCCTGCTCCGGGCGTGGTGGCGGCGCGGGTCGACGGCGAAGCCGTCTACCGGGCCGAGGTCGAACGCACGCTTGCGTTCTCGCGGCTGTCGTCGAAGGCACTCTCCTACAGGCAGGCGCTCGAGGCTACGGTGCGCACTCACCTGTTGCGCAACGAGGCGGCGCGCCTGGGCATCACGGTCGCCGACTCGCAGGTCGAGGCGCGCCTCGCGCAGGTAGCCGCGAGCCTGGGCGGCACCGCCGCCCTGCAGCAGTCGCTGCTGGCCGTGGGTCTGACGCTCGCCGACTATCGCCTCGAGCTGCGCGACGGGCTGATCTCCGAGCAGCTGGGCGCGCGCAAGTTCCCAGCGGCCGTCCCGAGCAGCGCGCAGATCCTTGCCTTCTACAAGGCGCATCTCGGGCAGTTGACCACGCCGGCCGCCGTCAGGCTCGCCGAGATCGTCGTCAAGACGCAGGGGCTGGGCCAGGCCGTCGTCAACCGCCTGCGCCAGGGCTACCCGTTCGCCGAGGTCGCGCGCGCCTACTCCATGGACCCCGAGTCGGACTCGGGCGGCGTGATCGGCTGGGTGACCACCTCGTCACTGCCGCCCACTCTCTCGCGGGCGCTCGCCAAGGCTCGCAAAGGAGTCATCGTCGGCCCCGTCTCGGCGGTCGGCGGCTGGCACGTGCTCAAGCTCCTCGGCCGCCGCGCCGCGTCCGTCCACTCGCTGGCCCAGGCGCGCCCCGCCATCGTCGCGCAGCTCACCTCACAGCGTCGCGCGGCGCTGCTCGAGGCGTGGCTCGTCAAGGCGCGCCCCGCCGCGCACGTGCGGCTCGGTCCGTAGAGTCCCGCCGTCGCTCGCGCCGCACCGCGCTATACTGCGGGCGACCGAAGAAGCGTCGCTCCCGGAGCCGCGCCATGAAGAACATCCTCACCGTGCTGCTGGTCGTCGCTGCGGCCGTGCTCGTCGTCGGCGCCGCGAGCCACGGCGCCCACGCCGACGTGAGCTACGTGGCCGGCACCTGGCACCACGCCTCGCTGCTGGCGGTGGCCGCCATCGTGGCGGCGCTGCTGCTGGCGGTCGGCGTGTTCGCGGCCCTCGCCGCCGACCTGCACAGCGCGCGCATCCGCAAGACCCTCGAAGACGAGCTGCAGTGTACCTACGTGCGGCTGCGCGCCGCCGAGGCGGCGGCGCCGGCGCCCACGTCTGCCACGCTCGCCCTGCCCGGGCCGGCCGGCGACGGGCCGGCCGGCGAGCGCCCATAGTCGCGCCGCTGCCCTCTTCTTTCAGTCCGCGGCGCCTGTAGACTGCGGCTATGGCGAGAGAACAGACCTGGAAGATCGCGCCGGTCGACCTGCGGGCCGCGGCCGTGCTGGCCGACGAGCTGCCCATCGGCCGGCTTGCCGCCGAGATCCTCGCGCGGCGCGGCTTCACCGACCCAGAGCTCGCCCGCGAGTTCCTGCACCCCGACTTTCGCGTGCACAGCCCGTACCTGCTCGACGGCATGGTCGAGGCGCGCAAGCGCATCGATCGCGCCCTGGGCAGCGGCGAGATCATCGCCGTCTACGGCGATTACGACGCCGACGGCATCACCGCCACCTTCCTGCTCGCCGAGTTCCTGCGCGCCCAGATGGGCGCCGAGGTGGTCTGGCGCCTGCCCAACCGCTTCACCGAGGGCTACGGCATCGCCCGCGAGGCGCTCGACGAGCTCGCCGCCGCCGGCGCCGGCCTGGTCATCACGGTCGACTGCGGGATCGGCGCGTACGCCGAAGTCGAACATGCCCGCGCGCTGGGTCTCGACGTGATCGTCACCGACCACCACGAGCCCATCGGGCAGCTCCCCGACTGCATCGTCATCAACCCCAAGGTGGGGCGCTACCCGTTCCCTCACCTGGCCGGCGTGGGCGTGGCGCTCAAGCTGGCCCACGCGCTGCTCGAGGACCGGCGCGACGACCGCGTCGAGCTGCCCCTGGCGCTGCGCCCGTACCTCGACGTGGTCGCGGTCGGCACTGTGGCCGACGTCGTGCCGCTGCTCGACGAGAACCGCAGCCTGGCGGCCATGGGCATCGGCCGCCTGCGCAGCGCGCCGCGGCCCGGCCTGGCCGCCCTGCTCGAAGTCAGCGAGACGCGCCCCGACGACGTCGACGCCTCGACCATCGGCTTTCGCCTGGCGCCCCGGCTGAACGCCGCCGGGCGCCTCGAAGACGCCTCGCAGGTCGTCGAGCTGCTCGGCGCGCCCGATCGCGCCGCGGCCCTGCCGCTGGCGCAGCGCCTCGGCGCGCTGAACGCCGAACGCCAGGAGATCGAGGCGGTCATCTTGCGCGAGGCGCTCGACCGCCTGCCCGACCGCCTGCCGGCGGCGGTCGTCATGTCGTCGCCCGACTGGCACGCCGGCGTGATCGGCATCGTCGCCTCTCGCGTCGTCGAGCAGACCGGGCGGCCCACCATCCTGCTGAGCGAGACCGACGGCGTGGCCAAGGGCTCGGGACGCAGCATCCCGGCCTTCGACCTGCTGGCCGGCGTGGCGGCCTGCTCCGAGCGGCTGCTGGGCTACGGCGGGCATCGCGCCGCCTGCGGCCTCAGCCTGCGCGCCGACGACGTCGCAACCTTCGCCCAGGCGCTCGCCGGCTACGCCGGCGAGCGCCTCACCGACGACGACTTTCGCAGCGTCACCAAGGTCGAAGCCGTGGCCGCCGGCGACGAGCTCACCCTGGGGCTCACCGACGACCTCGACCTGTTCGCGCCGCACGGGCTCGGCAACCCGCGGCCCCTGCTGCTGCTCCACGGCGCCCAGATCGGGTCGTGCCGGCTCACCCGCAACGGGCGTCACCTGCAGTGCGACGTGCGCCTCGACGGCGTCTCGGCGCCGGGCGTGCGGTTCGGCTTCTCGGCGCTCTCCGAGATCAAGCCGGGGGCGCGCTACGACGTGCCGGTGGCCTACACCAAGAACTCGTTCAACGGCATGGTCAGACCGCAGGCGCAGGTCAAAGGCGCCTTCGAGCTGCTGCGTCCCGCCGACGACCTGTGCGAGAGCGATTGCGGCCCGGCCTGTCCGGAGTGGGTCACGGGCGACGAGTTCCTCGAAGCCCTCGCCGACGCCGAGCTGCCCGGCGCCGCCGGCGCCGACGGGGCGGCGGCCGCGATCGCCGCCCTGCGGCGCGAGCACCGCCTGTTCGATCGCCGTCGTCGCCCGCTCGGTGCCACGCTCACGTCGCTCGTCGCGGCGGGGGGCAGGCTACTCGTGCTGGTGGCCGACGTCGGCCGGCGCCGGCCGCTGCTCAGCCGCGACGTCTGCCTGTCGCAGCTCGGGCGCTCGTACCTGTACCTGCACGGCGCCTGCGTGCCATCGCGCCTGGGCCTCGCCGTGTGCGGCGACGGCGGGGAAGACGAGCCCGACGTCGTCATGGCCGACGTCGTCGTCGCCGCCGCCAACCCCGAGCTGGTCGACGCCTTCGATCACATCGCCTTCGTCGACCCGCCCTTCGACGGCGGCCTGTTCGGCGCCATCCTTGCCGGAGTGGCCCCCACGGCCTGCGTTTCGATCCTGTGGGGTGAGAGTGAGGTAGACTTCACGAAGGCCGTCGTGGCCGAGACCTACGATCTCGAGGCGGCGTGTCGCGTGGTCTACAGGGCGCTCGCGGCGGGGGGCGACTCAGACGACCTGCTCGCCCGCCTGCTTGGCCACGAGCGCCTGGCCGGCCTTCCCGTCGTGGCTGCCGCCTGGAACACGCTCTCCGAGGCCGGTTTGCTGACCGACCACGAAGGCAAGAAGGGAGTCAACAAGGCGAAGGGCAAGATCGAACTCGCCACCTCCGCCACGTATCGCCGATGGCACGAACGATTCCACACGACGACGTTCCTCAGGCAGTGCCTGACCATCCGGCTCTAGGGCTGCTCGCCCCCGAAGCCGAGCAGCAGCGTGGGCTGCTCGAGCAGGTGCTCGCCGCCGTTGCGGTCTACAACCCCGATGTCGACGAAGCGCTCATCACGCGCGCCTTCGCCCTGGCCGCCGTCAAGCACGACGGGCAGGTCCGCAAGAGTGGCGAGGACTTCATCAACCATCCGGTCGGCACCGCGCTGCTGTGTGCCGAGCTGCGCTTGGACGACCCGACCATCGCCGCCGCGCTGCTGCACGACGTGGTCGAAGACTCAGACACCCCCATCGAGTACATCCGCGAACAGTTCGGCGACGAGATCGCCATGCTGGTCGACGGCGTCACCAAGCTGACCAAGATCAGCTTCAACTCGACCGAAGAAGAGCAGGCCGAGAACTACCGCAAGATGATCGTGGCGATGGCCGAGGACATCCGCGTCATCCTCATCAAGCTCGCCGACCGCCTGCACAACATGCGCACGCTGGGATACCTGGGCAAGCAGAAGCAGATCCAGAAGTCCAAGGAGACTCTCGAGATCTACGCGCCGCTGGCTCACCGCTTGGGCATCAACAGCCTCAAGTGGCAGCTCGAAGACCTGGCTTTCGCCGCCCTGCATCCGCGCAAGTACGCCGAGATCGAGCGCATGGTGTCGCAGCGCCGCGCCGATCGCGAGGACTACATCGTGAACGCCGCGCACTTCCTCGAGGACGAGCTCTCGAAAGTCGGCGTGCGCTCCGAGATCACCGGCCGCGCCAAGCACTTCTATTCGATCTACGTCAAGATGAGCCGGCGCGGCAAGGAGTTCAACGAGATTTTCGACCTGACCGCGCTGCGCGTCCTGGTCGACACGGTCAAGGACTGCTACGGCGCGATCGGCGTGATCCACGCCGTCTGGAAACCCATCCCCGGGCGCTTCAAAGACTACATCGCGATGCCCAAGTTCAACCTGTACCAGTCACTGCACACCACCGTGATCGGCCCCGGCGGCAAGCCGCTCGAGATCCAGATCCGCACCTTCGACATGCACCAGACCGCCGAGTTCGGCGTGGCCGCGCACTGGCTCTACAAGGCCAAGGGCGACGGCGACCGCCCGGCCGACAAGCTGGCCTGGCTGCGGCAGATGATGGAGTGGCAGTCCGACACCGCCGGCGACCCCCGCGAGTTCATGGACACGCTGCGCATCGACCTCTTCGAAGACGAGGTCTTCGTGTTCACGCCGAAGGGCGAGGTCAAGAGCCTGGCGGCGGGCTCCACGCCCATCGACTTCGCCTACGCCGTGCACACCGACGTGGGCGCGCACTGCGTGGGCGCCAAGATCAACGGCCGCATCGTGCCGCTGCACACCAAGCTGAACTCGGGCGACATCATCGAGGTCATCACCTCACGTTCGAGCCGCGGCCCGTCGCGCGACTGGCTGGGCATCGCCACCACGCCGCGCGCGCGCCAGAAGATCCGCCAGCATTTCCGCCGCGAGCAGCGCGAGGACTCCGAGCACTCGGGCCGCGACCTGCTGCAGGAGACCCTGCGCCGCCAGGGCCTGCCGGCGCAGAAGCTGCTCTCGTCCGACGTCTTCTCGCATATCGTCAAAGAGCTCGGCTACCAGAAGGCCGACGACCTGTACGTGGCGCTCGGTTCGGGCCGCATCCCGGTGCGCGCCGTGGTCAACCGGGTCATGCAGCACAGCGGCAGCGAGCAGGCGGCCGTCCCCGAGGTCGCGATGCTGCCCACCGAGCCCAACGCAGGGGCTCTGGCGAGCGCCTCGTCGAGCGAGTTCGGCATCGCCGTCGAGGGCATGAGCGACATCGTCGTACGCATGGCCAAGTGCTGCAAACCCATCCCCGGCGACGAGATCGTCGGCTACATCTCGCTGGGCAAGGGTGTCACCATCCATCGCGCCGAGTGCAAGAACGCACGGGCGCTGCTCGCCAAGAACCGCGAGCGCTTCACCACCGTCACCTGGGAGGGCCTCGGCGTGCAGGCCTTCCGCGTCGAGCTGCAGATCGAGGCGCTCGACCGCAACCACCTGCTCGAAGAGATCGCCCGCACCCTGTCGGACTCGGGCGTGAACATCGTGGGCGCGGCGGTGCAGACGCTGCCCGACGGCATAGTCAGGGACCGCTTCGTCTTGGAGATCGGCGACGTGCATCAGGTCGCCAACGTGATCGCCAACCTGAAGGCCATCGGCACCGTCTACGACGCCTACCGGGTGGTCTCGAACTAGCGGCGGGAACGCCTCGCCGGGGCCGACGCCCGCTCGACGACGCACGGCCAGGCCTGATAGCGTAAGCCGTTCCATTCCGCGCAAGTGAAGGAAACACCAGATGGCCGATCACTTCGATGTCTTCATGCTGACCCTCGGTGCGCTCGGCGCGAACTGCTTCTTGCTGGCGAGTGGCGGCAAGGCCCTGATCGTCGACCCCGGCGACGAGGCCGACGTAGTAGCCGCCGCCTGCGACGAGATCGCCGCCGCGCCGCAAGCCATCCTGGTGACGCACGGCCACTTCGATCACATCGGTGGCGTCGACGCCCTGGCCAGACAGTTCGCCGTGCCCGTCTATGTCGGCGAGGCCGACGCCGGGCTGCTGCGCCGTCCCGACATGGGCGCCATGGCCGGCTTTGCCGTGCAGCCCGTCACAGTCGACCCCGTCCTGCTCGACGCAGAGACCGAGCTCGACCTCGCCCTGCCGGTGACCGCCGTGCCGACGCCGGGCCACTCAGAGGGCTCCTTTTCCTTCTTCATCGAGGGACATCTGTTCAGCGGCGACGTGCTCTTCCAGGGCAGCATCGGGCGCACCGACCTGCCCGGCGGCTCCTCCGACGTCCTGCTCAACTCGATCGCCGGGCTCATCCGCCGCTTTGCGCCCGACACGGTCGTGCATTGCGGCCACGGGCCCGACACCTCGCTGGGTCGCGAGCTCGCGCTCAACCCATTCCTGTCGCCACTGCGCTACGACCCGGAGCACCGCTGGTGAGCGCCCCGAAAGCCCCTAAGGGCACCTACGACCTGCTGCCCGACGGCGCCGAACGGCGCGCCGACATCGTGGCCATCGCCGCCGACATCTTCACCTCGTACGGCTTCCGCCAGATCGTCACGCCCGAGTTCGAGGAGACGGCCCTGTTCGCGCGGGGCGTCGGCGACGCTAGCGAGATCGTGCGCAAGGAGATGTACTCGTTCCCCGACCGCAGCGGACGCGAGCTCACGCTGCGCCCCGAAGGCACGGCGCCCGTGTGCCGCGCCTACGTCGAGCACGGCATGTTCAAGCTCACCAAGCCGGTCAAGCTCTGGTACTACGCCCCCATGTTCCGCTACGAGCGCCCCCAAGCCGGGCGCTACCGCGAGCACTACCAGTTCGGCGTCGAAGCCCTGGGCTCCGACGACCCCATGGTCGACGCCGAGGTCATCGCCATGCTCGGCCAGGTCTACGACGAGCTCGAGATCGGCGACCTCACGCTGGCCATCAACAGCATGGGCGACGCTCAGTGCCGGCCCGCCTACGTCGAGCTGCTGCGCGAGTTCCTCGCCGGTCACGCCGACGAGCTCTGCGGTGAGTGCCGCGAGCGCACCGTCACCAACCCGCTGCGCACTTTCGACTGCAAGGTCGCGAGCTGCCGCACGGTCATGAACGACGCTCCGCGTCTGGTCGACCACCTCTGCGAGCCCTGCCGCGAGCATTTCGATACGGTCCTCGAGCTGCTGCGCCACGTCGGCCTCGACCCGGTGCTCGACTTCCGCCTGGTACGCGGCCTTGACTACTACACGCGCACCACCTTCGAGTATCAGTCCAACGCCCTGGGCTTCGCGCAGAGCACGATCGGCGGCGGCGGGCGCTACGACGGCCTGGTCGAGCTGATCGGCGGCCCGCCCACGCCGGGCTTCGGTTTCGGCAGCGGGCTTGAGCGCGTCACCTTGGTCAGCGGGCTCGAAGAGCAGGAAGACGAGGGCCCGCTCGCCTACGTGGTCTCGTTCCTGCCCACGAGCAGGACTGACGCCTTCGCCCTCACGCAGCATCTGCGCCGCGACCTGCTGATCGACGCCGAGTGCGATCTCTCGAACCGCAGCCCCAAGGCCCAGCTCAAGCATGCCGGGCGCAGCGGCGCCGAGCTCGCCCTGCTGCTTGGGCTCGACGACTTGGCCGAAGGCGAGGTACGGCTGCGCGACCTCGAAACCGGCGACGAAGAGGACGTGCCGATCGACGAGCTCGCCGACTGGTTCGACGACTGGCTCGGCGACGACGACCTGAACGGCCACGGCCACCACCACGGCAACGGCAACGGCAACGGCAACGGTCACCCGCTGCCCGACGGCGGCGGGGAGCAGCCATGATGCGCAACGCGCTGCCCGGCGAGCTGCGCGCCGCCGACGTGGGCCGCGAGGTACGCGTCGCCGGCTGGGTGGCGCGCCGCCGCGACCACGGCAACCTCATCTTCGTCGACCTGCGCGACCGCTCCGGTCTCGTGCAGCTCGTCTTCGACCCGCGCAGCGCCCCCGAGGCGCACCGTCTGGCCGAAGGGCTGCGCTCCGAGTACGTCGTCTGGGCGGCCGGCGCCGTGGTGGCGCGCGACCCCGAGACGGTGAATCCGGGCCTGCCGACCGGCGAGGTCGAGGTGCGCGTCGCCGACGTGGGACTGCTGTCGAGCTCCCGTACGCCGCCGTTCGAGATCGAGGCGGGCGAGGGTCACGAAGTCGACGAGACCCTGCGCCTGAGGTACCGCTACCTCGACATCCGCCGGGCGCCCATGCTGGCGCGCCTCGAGCTGCGTCACCGGGCCGCCACGGCGGCCCGCGAGTATCTGAACGCGCGGCGCTTCCTCGAGATCGAGACACCCATGCTGACGCGCTCCTCGCCCGAGGGCGCGCGCGACTTCCTCGTGCCCTCGCGGCTGCAGCCGCACAGCTTCTACGCGCTGCCGCAGTCGCCCCAGATGTTCAAGCAGATCCTCATGGTGGGGGGCGTCGACCGCTACTACCAGCTCGTGCGCTGCTTCCGCGACGAAGACCTGCGCGCCGACCGCCAGCCCGAGCACACCCAGATCGACGCCGAGATGTCGTTCATGTCGGCGGCCGAGATCCGTGAGCTGCTCGAAGGCCTCATGGCGGCCATCTTCGAGGGCGTGGGGGAGGGGCCGCTCGAGCTGCCGCTGCCCACGCTCACCTACGACGACGCCATGCTGCGCTACGGCTCCGACAAGCCCGACCTCCGCTACGGCCTCGAGATCGTCGAGCTGTCCGACGTCTTCGGCGCCGGTGAGTTTCGCGTGTTTCGCGAAGCCGTCGCCGGCGGCGGCGTGGTACGCGCCATCCGCGCGCCGGGCGGCGGGCGGCTGTCGCGCGCCCAGCTCGACGGCCTCACCGAAGTCGCCAAGGCGCGCGGCGCGCGCGGCATGGCCTATGTGATCGTCGAAGAGGGACGCTCGCTGCGCGGGCCGATCGTCAAGTTCCTCTCCGCCGCCGAGCAGAGCGCCCTGCTCGAGCGCACCGGAGCCGAGCCCGGCGACCTCGTGGTGTTCGCCGCCGACCAGGCTCTGCCCGCCGCGGTCGTGCTCGGAGCGCTGCGCAACGCGCTGATCGAGCTGCTGGCGCCCGAACCGTCGCGGCGCTGGTCGCTGCTGTGGGTCGTCGAGTTCCCCCTGTTCGAGATCGACGAAGAGTCGGGCACGCTGACCTACGGCCACAACCCGTTCAGCCTGCCGACCGACGACACGCTACAGTATCTCGACAGCGATCCCCTGCGCGTGAGGGGCGCCCAGTACGACCTCGTGCTGAACGGCGTCGAGCTGGGCTCGGGCTCGCTGCGCATTCCCGACGCCGCGTTGCAACGCAGCATCCTGCGCACGCTCGGTCTGAGCGAGGAGCGCATCGACGAGTCGTTCGGCTGGTTCCTCGATGCTCTCGGCTTCGGCGCGCCGCCGCACGGCGGCATCGGCCTGGGCTTCGACCGTATCGTCATGCTGCTCGCCGGCGAGACCTCCATTCGCGACGTTATCGCCTTTCCCAAGACCTCATCGGGCTCCGACCCCATGACCGGTGCCCCGGCGCCCGTCGACCAGACCCAGTTGCGCGACCTGCGCATGCGGCTCGCCTGACCGTCGCAGCCCGCGTGCCGTCGCCGCGGCTGACGGCCGCCGCCTTGCGGCCCTCGTGACGGTCGCCGCCGGCGCCTTTGGCTGCGCCGCCTGGGCCGCGAGCGGGGCCGGCGGCGCCCCGTCGCCGGCCGTTTTCACGCTCATCGCTCAAGCATTTCGCGCAGGTGCCGACTTAGTTTGTGGGACGAGCATACTGTCTGCTACCATGCCGACTGCTCTACCTTGTGCGTGATTCGCGGCGTTATTGAGCCAACACTCACGCGCCGGGAGCCCGGCTCCGGAAGGTCTGTGGACCCCCGGGAGGGCACCCACCTGCAATTGCAGGTTCAATAAGAAAGCGAACACGGCAAGGTGGAGC
>Ga0302320_10020201_pt1 | contig 13307 bp, 9 predicted proteins | sample Bog_T0_3_FD_202130 | JGI IMG/M metagenome (GOLD analysis project Ga0302320, IMG submission 202130) | Peat permafrost microbial communities from Stordalen Mire near Abisko, Sweden - Bog_T0_3 | ecosystem: Environmental > Terrestrial > Soil > Wetlands > Peat | place: Sweden: Abisko, Stordalen Mire...
GCCTGAATTCATTCGGTACGTTTTCATATCCAATCCGCACTCACTTGCATTCATATGCGAAAGGTCTGGCCCGGGGCATAACCCATCGCTGCTTTTCAGCAACGATACATTCTGGATTGTGTTCCCAATGGCCAATGCATCCGCTCCAAAGTTAGTCTCTATGACTGCCGACTGCCTTAGCATAAATACGCGCATTGAGAAATCGCCATGGTCTAACAATTGTTTGACAATACTATGACATTTCGCGGAGATGAGATTGCTATGTTGACATTGGTTGGTCGCTACACCACCTTAGTTCTGTGCGGCCCTCGATCTCGCACTTCAGTTACATGGGGAGTTAGACACTTGTCAGTCTGGAAAGGCAAATGAACATGGAGCATACCAAGCGAATGAGCTTATTGCCACTTATCTGGCAGCTTAGCAGCTACATTCTGGACGAACCGACACGACGTCCTTGATTCCCATGGAGGCATTACTTGAGAGCGGATACGTACTCGCCGTTAGCTGCTGATTGCAATGCCAAGGATCGCCCTGTGCAACCGGACAAACTTAGCAGTGTAGCCTGGTTCAAAGGGCCGAGCACGTATTGCAACCTGACTGCGGCAACACACTGGCTGCTCTCAGTCCGCGGAAAGCGCCTGAGTCCCTGGTCTTTGTCAGGCACGAAGCGCCTGTTAGATTGTGCCTTGGTTCTGTCATCGCTGCCTCTGGTTGTTCCGACCTGTCTGGCGCTCGCCCTGGCCGTCCGGTTCACTTCATCCGGTCCGGTCCTGTTCCTGCAAAAGCGCATGGGGCGATACGGGCGGACATTCACCATTGTGAAGTTCCGCACGTTGGCGCACAAAGCAGGGATTGCTCACCAGGCTATCACGACAAAGTGCAATCAGCGATTCACTCCCATTGGCTCCTGGTTGCGGCGCTCAAAGCTGGATGAACTGCCGCAATTGTGGAACGTAATCAAGGGAGATATGAGCCTGGTAGGTCCCCGCCCAAAGCTTCGGGAACATCGGCTCTACGTTCTTTCATGCCGTCCAGGCATTACCGGCGCCGCTACCCTTGCATTCGGAAACGAAGAGACTGTCTTCGCTCACATTCCTCAGCATCACTTAGAGTCCTGTAATCGCAGTTCCATTCTTCCCGCCAAGCGCGAACTAGATGCGGATTACATGGCCCATGCCACCTTTCTCTCGGATCTCAAGATCATCGTCAAGAGCGTATTGCGCCGTTGGGACAATTCTGTCATGGAAGACTTGCTCAATACCCGAGAGTTTTGCGCGCTAGAAAGAGCAGTGCAAAGCGAGATACCTGCTCCGTCCCGCTGCATTGCCGACGTTGCCGATACCGCGCCCATGAAGCTGGCGATCCTTGGGACTCGTGGCATTCCTGCGCGACACGGAGGCTTTGAAACATTTGCGGAACAACTTGCAACGCGCCTTACCAAGCGCGGAGTCGAGGTCACCGTCTTCTGCCCCGCCCGGACTCACAAGAGCGATGAGACTTATCGCGGCGTAACATTGAGGTATGTGGAATCTCCTTGCCTGGGAAGCCTGACAGAGACTGTTTGGGATACGAAATGCTTTTGGGCAGCGCGCCGCGATTTCGATGTAGTTTATATGCTCGGTGTCGGTGCGGGCTTTGCAGCGTGGATTCCCCGCTTGTACGGCTCCGCGGTTTGGATCAATTCCGATGGAGTTGAGTGGCAGCGCGCGAAATGGACTCCGTTACAGCGGACCTACCTGGCATTGGCGGAGAGGATCAGCGTTCTATTCGCGTCACGGATGGTAGCCGACGCCGGTGCAGTTGCCGAATATTTGAGGAAGCGGCATCCACTACTGAGACAGCTCTCCACGATTGCGTACGGCGCGGAGATTCCGATCGAAATACCTGAGCAGGCGCTTCTCGATAAGTGGAGCCTGAAGTCCGGTGGTTACTACATTGTTATCTGCCGGCTGGAGCCCGAAAACCATGTGCTTGAAATCGTGGAAGGCTTCGAAAGGGCGCGGTCCGCGCTGCCTCTCGTAATCCTGGGAAATATAGAGAAGCCAAACGCGTATGTTCAGAAGCTTCTTGGCCATCAAAGCGATCAAGTTCGCTTTTTGGGGACCGTCTTCGACAACGATATGTTGACCGCGCTACGCTACCATGCACGGGCCTATATGCATGGCCACAGCGCGGGCGGAACGAACCCCTCACTGTTGGAGGCGATGGCTTGCTCGAATCTGGTAATCGCCCACGAGAATCCCTTTAATCGCGAAGTGCTTGATGATTCAGGGCTGCATTGGCAAACGAGCGAAGAACTGGCAGCTATCGTGAACGCGGTGGACGAGTCTCGCGTAGATGTGGATACGCGACGGCACAGAGCCACGGAAATCGTCCGTTCCCGCTACCAATGGGATCAGATCACCGAAGACTATTTCAGGCTGCTCAGGATTTCCTTGAGAGACCCTGCGGCAGTGGCATACGGTGAGTTGGATTCCGGCGTCATTCTTCCCAGGGCGACGCGGCCTGGGCACAACAGCCGCAAGATTCCCGCCGGAGACGTTGCAAGAGTTTCCGACGGACTGAGTTAGCGGGGGTACCGCTCTCCAAGGCAGACTTCGCATTCACGCGACAGTCAAGGAGCGAGAACAGCCTCGTATAACTCCTTCGTAGATTGCCCGATGCGATTCCAGTCGTGATGCTTCCGAATATACTCTGAGGCCCGGGAGGCGATTCGTTTTCTCTCTGCCGCATCCCGCATTCCGCGAATCAGCGCTCTCGCCAGGTCGCTCGACGATCCTTGCTTGAATACATATCCATTCACGCCATTGGAGACCACTTCCGTCATACCCGGTAAATCGGACACGACAACCGGTCGACCGTAGGTCATCGCCATCATCAGAACTCCGCTTTGATAGATGCGCCGGTAGGGCAGGGCGACCAGATCTGCCGCAGAAAAATAGCTCGCCACTTCTTCGTCAGGAACAAAGCCGATGTTCAAACGGCAATAGGCTCCGACCTTCAACTCCTCGATGAGTGCGGCGTATCGCGTAAACTCCGTCTTCCATGGGCGCCCCGCAATGAGAAGTATGACGTCCGGAATTTCGTATGCAACCTGTGGAAGCGCATCAATCAAGATATCCAGCCCCTTGGCGTCCTTGATTTGTCCGAAGAATAGGACCACCTTTGCGGACGGTACGATCCCGCAGGCGCGTTTCGCTTCATCTTGCGCCGTGAGCTCGCGACGGCTGTCAAGATAGTGTCCGTGCGGAATCACGGCGATCATGGCCGACGGTACGCCAAGGACTTCCAACTCCTTCATCGAGGCATTGTTATGAACGATGATCCGGTCGGCCAGCCGATAGATCCAGGCCGTGACTTTCCGTTTGCGGCTAACGCACTCCGCAAGCGAGTCCACATCGTGGACAGTTAAGACCAATGTTCTCCCAAGCAGTTTTGCCATCGCGATGACGGTCAGCTCTGCGATCAAGTCGTTGAAGACCTGAAAATGACATACTGTCTCGCCGGAAGCGACCGCATTTGTCAGGGATGCGAAGGTACCCCAAAGATAGCGCAGCCCTCTTAACGAGCGGTTGTTTTGCCCATAAATGCGCCGATAGAAAGGGTGAAAGGTAAGCCCAGGGATGACCGGATCTGTTGTTTCGTCGCATGTATACAGGGTGACCCGGCATCCGGCGGCCAGCAAGCCACGGCATAAGCCGAAGTCATAGTAGTGTGCACCGCTATGACCCCCTATGGGCTCAATGATTGCAACGGAGATTGTTCGCCGCATCTCGCCGCGATTTGCCGGTTGGTTCATTGCATCCTCATATCCTTCTTCAATGCCCGCGATGATTCGGCAATTCCCTTGAACATGGCTACTACCGCATCCAGGCGTCCTCCAATGAGGAATGGAACAGCGCGCCGAAGGAGCATGAGCGGGAAGAATACCATTGCCGTGAACCGCTGACCTCCATGCGCGTGGAGGTAAACATTCAGCAGCCGGTTGCGCGTGACTTGGAAGGCGTAGAAGGGAAGGCTGGCGTTGTCGACAGACCAAAACTCCTCCCGCTGGGCTGTAGGAACACGGCTGCTTCCCTGTACGCGATGAAGGATCAGGGATTGAGGAATATATCGAATCCGAATTTGCTTCTCACGGGCTCTCAGGCAGAACTCCACGTCCTCCTCGTACATAAAAAAGCGCGGATCGAATCCGTTCAGCTTCTCCATTGCCGAACGCCGAATAAAAAGCGCGCAACCGGTGGCGAAGCTCACGTCGCGTTCCGTCATTGCAATCTGTGCATTTGCGGCCCGGTTGTGGCCCGGAGTGTAAACGCTGGCCCGACGCCAATCTATCTCGCCGCCCCCATACCAGAGAATCGCCGGGGCATCGAGGTATGCGATGCGCGGCGCCATGATGCCCACATCCGGATGAGCCGCCATTGCACACTCGAGACGCTCGATGGAATCGGGAAGAACGATGGCATCGTTATTCAGCAGAAACAAGAACTCGCAGACTGTATGGCCAAGCGCCCAGTCGATGCCGAGATTGTTACCGCATCCGAACCCAACATTTTCGGTCGCGTGAATTACCGATAAATCCGGGACAAACCCCAGTGCATTTTCCAGTTCCATGTCGTATGGAGTGGTGTCCACGACTACCGTCTCCACCGGAACAGTGGACGCGAAAAGCGACCGCACGCATGCGGCGGTGTCGGCCGAGTTTTTATAACTCACACTGATCACGCAGGTCTTGGAGAATTGCATATTTTTCCGTTGCGGAAGAGGGACGATTCAACTGCGGCTTCTTCGGCAGAAATGCCGCACAACAAAGCGATAAAACAGAGAGTGACCTCTGCACTCCAAACGCATAAGCCAGTCTCCAGCGAGTAAAGAGCGGAGAACAGAATGAAGGCTTTGGTCGCATCCAATAGAGGTCTGTGGCGGGAATCCACCGGCTTTCTGGCAGCAACTAATGCAAATCGATACTGCATAAGATACAAGAGCGAGCCCAGAGCTCCGTAGGTGAAAACGACGCCGACGACGCCAATATCGGATGCGAAAAAGTACTCGCCCATCACTGCCCCGGCTCCGCCATGCCACTGCTGGCTGATTACACCATTGCCGAAGAACGGATGCTCGCGGATATATGGAAGAGCAGCGAGGGTCTCGAATAGCCGCGCAGTGGCGGATGAGTCCTGGGTTGCAGAACCTGTAAGCACAGTAGTGAAAGCATCGGAAAAGCGGGAGATTCGAGCAGAAAGAAATGCCGGGAAGATGGCGTAAGAGACTCCTCCCAGCATCATGACGATGCAGATGAACTTAACTGCCGCAAAACTGGCGCTTCGCAATCCCCGAACCCGGTATAGACAAAAAAGGAGCGTCGCGCCCACGCAGACAGTTAATCCGCGGCCGCTACCGCCCAACGTAACTGGAAACAGAACCGCCGCCGCGAGATAGTATTTTGTACGTTTGGTTCGCAAGCCCAGGATCGCGTAATAAAATACGCCGAACAGGATGAAGCTGCTTTGGAACTTGAAGCTTGGTTCTGTTCCCGGCATAGAAAGAGTCACAAATCCATCACCATACGCAGCAAAGTTTGAAGGATTGAGCAGAAGCCGCATCGTGCCGAAAAGGACGAAGTTACTCCAGGCCAGAAACAATAGCGCCGCTTCGATGTCTCCGGGGGCAATCTTCCCGCATCGCAGCAAATTCACGCCAATGAGCAGCGCCGCAATGAGCACCATCGCTCGTTGAGAGAGGGTTCCATACATAAGCGGCTGCCCGAACACCTGCTGAGCCCGGCCCGCGGCCAGGATCGTGCCAACAGACATGAGTACGAAGAGATAGACCTCGAACGACGAGAATCGCAATCCACTCCATATCTTCCAGAATGGATAGGCGAAGAGCACAGCCAGAAAACAGAGCGCGAACCACGACTCCTGGACATAGAACATGCCGGGGAAGAATTGAAAGGTACGGAAGGTCAACGTCAGGGCCAGTGCAATAAGCCCGCGCCAGATCAAACGCTTCATTCCGACTGCATCCAGATGTGGATTCTTCGCGATCAATCGCCGATCCTTTCCATTCTCAGCTCCCGGCTTCATACTTGCTCAGCGAGGATGAGATTGATTGAAACAATTTGGCCCAAGATCCAGCAATTGGCATGGACCACCCCAGAATCAGCTCGGAGATGCGAAAGCGGTTCGGCGTATGCCCCAGCAATTGCCGAGGCATTTATGCGCACCGTGTTAGCCAATGCGTTCTTGATTACTGTAAAGCGCAGCCGATTCAAGGCATTGTCCCAAAGAGTGGCTGGTGGTTGGGTCCCTGAGTTCATTTAGGGCCGGTCCGATTGCTGAGAATTCACAAGTGGCGTTAGCCGAACTCCGCCTCGAGTGCCGTGTCCGCCGCTCGCCGATCGATGGAGCCAAGGAGAATGAAAAACAGAAAGGCAGCCGCAACAGCAAAGGCAGCAACGCCCGCCAGGACTTTAGGGTATCCGTATCTTACAAACATCGCTCCGGCAATGACAGCCGCGGCAGCGTGAGACAGCGCACCGACGATATTCTGCAGGGCGGAGGCTGTGCTACGCTCCTCATCGGGCAGTTGATTCATGACCAATGTATAGATACCTGGTCCACTCATGAACTGGAGACTTGTGAAGGCGAGATAGAACAGGATTGCCAGGTATCCAATACGCGTTCCTCCGAGAGCCATGGCCGCGATCCCGGATGCAACCTGTGTACACATGATCCCTGTTATTGTTCCTATCCTTCGATAAAGGAGAGGGGCGAGTAACACCGCGGCAAACTGCGCAAGTTGCGCGGCGGAGAATATGAGGCCAACCTGGGTCAACGGAAATCTGAGGCGCTGCTGAAAATATACGGCTGCGAAAGGAGTAAATGCGCCGGTAACAACACTCCAGATTGTGAATGCCGGAAGAAATCGAATGAGAAATGGATTCACCAGGCGAAAGGGATGCTTTTCGGAGCGCTCTGGCGGGCCTAACTGGAGTTTGGCGACGGGGTAGATGCCGAGCATGACAATTCCACAGGCGAGCAGCAACACCGCGCGCAGATGGTCAATTAGATGACTGCTTCCGCTGGCTGTCGAGAGTAACTGCGGAAGATATCCTCCAACCAGCCCGGCAAGCGTCCCCGAGCCGATCCCGGTTGCAAAGACTATGCTGAACGCGGACACCCGGTTTTCCTCCGTTGTCAACCTTGCAACCGCGGGCGAAAAGCATACGGGCCAACAACCAATTGCGACACCTGCTAGAAACGCCAGTCCAATCTGTGCCGGCATCCATAGGATGAGTGCTCTCAGGACACATAGGAGAGGCGTGGCGACAAAGCAGATGAGGAGAACCTTTTGCGGGCCGATTCTCTTAACCAGCATGTTAATAGGGATGGCTCCGGCAACGCTTCCCAAGGTAAGTGCGCCGGTAACAAGCCCAAGGATGTTTTCTTTGTAATGGAGATTGGCCAGGAAGAGATTAAACAGGAAGAAGTACAAGCCAAACCCGAAGTCAAAAAAGAAGGCTGCTGTGAAGAATATCCAGAAGTTGGTGCTGAATGGCTTGCCAAACCAGCGCGACATTCCCTCAGTCAGTTGCGTGGACACAGTGCGCGGACGAGGCTGTTCGCTAGTATCGAGAATTGGCATCATTATTTTCCCTCGACCGCGAGCCGCCCGAGCCGTTCCATTGCCCAGTCGAGGTCGGTGTAGCGGAGTTCCAGCGGGCCTGACGCCAAAAGCGCGTGAATTGCCGAGCTCTGGGCCCTCCGCGTTTCAGGCAAACTGTGAAGCCTCTGGAGCATGGAGTACTTCGCAGCCTCAAACGGGAAAGGGCTCAATTCCTGGCGCTTGACCTCGCGCCGATTTAGAAACACAACGTAATTGACGCGGGAGATGTGCGCTGTAGCAATGTTGTGAAGAGTCGATGTACGCAGCTCGATGGAAGGCTTGCCGATGTCGCCACGTTGGGTAATGTTCTTTCCGGCGAGTTCCGGAAAGAACTCCTGCGCGTTGGGACGAAAGCGGGCCTGATTGCAATTGCCGACCACCAGGCGGTCGTGCCGGTTGTTCAGTAGAAAACTCGCATCGTCCGTTATATAGGTCCACCCAGCCTGCGCACAGGCAAATGCAAGCGTAGACTTTCCCGCACCGGAGTCTCCACAAAGCAGGACACCGCATCCCTCCATTTCCACGCAGGCGGCATGGATGGGCGTTGTGTAGGAAGTGGAAATATGCAGCATCGCGGCTGACTCCAGGAAGAAATAGCGGAAGTAGTTACGGTGTGCAAGCGCAGCCTTGGTCAGCCAGATTTGCGAGACGCCCTGCGCGAAATCGGAGATGGTGAAGTTATCGCTGTCGGCGATATTGGATGCGAGGTGCTCCTGGATTCTGGGGACCGGCTTTGGAGGGAACTCAGAAGAAGAACCGTTGTGCACGACAACTCTAAGTCGAAAAGGCGGGGTGTCAAACAGCTTCATGAAGCCGTGCCAACTTTCCGCAACGGCGGTCAATACTTCCTCGGAGTTGGTCTCGATCTCCAGGGCAAAGCCCAGCGGATAGAATGTCTCTTTCAGTGGCAGGCTCGCGGCCGCGGACATGGGGTCGCCGAAAACGATTGGCTCCGATCGCTCACAGGCTGTCCGTATTTGATCAATCGTAAGCATGAAGAGCCCCTTGTGTTTCTTGAGCGCCTGGGATGAGCTTGTGAACCGATTGAAGACCCAAGACTGTGCGTCAGAACTGATATTTCAAAACAAGCTGAATAATGCGTGGATTGTTAGCCGTCGATGTGATCAGGCCGAAGGCCGGAGTGAAAACTGTATTGTTAGGATTGGCAAAATTCGCGGTGTTGGTGAGGTTGAAGAATTCGCCTCTTATGTGAATGCTTTCAGCTTCTGCAACGGGAATTGCGCGCTCAAACGCCATGTCGATGTTGCGCTGTGCGGGGCCGCGCACCATGCCGACACTGCTGTTACCGAAACCCGTATCGCCGGGACCGGTCCCAAAGGGAGCCTCGGGCGCGGAGGTGAACGCCGCTGCATTCAGGTATCCGTTCAGAACTCGCGAATAAATCGAGCCGGATGTGGAAGGATTCAAACCGGTGAGTTGCGCGCGATTCTCGAAGGGATAGTTACCGTAAACCGCACCCGCACTGTCGTCGAGGATGGTGATGGGTGTGCCGCTTTGCGCTACGAACAAGCCCGAGATTTGCCAGGCAGAGATCGCTTGCCGCATCAGTCCCGGCAGACGGCTTGCGGTGGGCGTGGTGTAAGTGAGGCTTAGAACAGTTCGTTGCGGTCGATCGAAGTCTGTTGGCCCATACGCCTGCCGCGGGTTCGTCTGGTCGTTGGTCATCAGCCAAAGTTCGAAGACCTGGCTTCCGGAAGATCCGCTGGTCTCATTCAGATTCCTTGACCAGGTGTAACTGCCGAGAAACTGAAGCCCATGGCTCAGTCGCTTGGTGAGACTGCTTTGCAGCGAATTGTAGTTGGATATGAATCGCGTTTGCGCGTAGAGCGAACCGGGACTGACACCGGCAAATGGAAGGCGCTGCCCCACGTTGGCGGCGGAGTTGGTGACGGCACCGTTCACTGAATTGGACGGACTCGCGAGAGAGGCCTGATTGAACTCAAGAGATCCAGAAGCGTGCAGCGTGCGGTTTCCGACGTAACCAATCTCAAAGAGGTAATCGTGAGCGAGAGCAATCTGCGTGTTAAGGTTGTACTCCTCCGTGTACGGGTTGGTCACTTCTCTTGAGACGGCAGAGACGCTTGGGCCTCCGCCTGGAATTCTCGGAATGAAGATGGGATAGCTTGACTCGCTCGGCAAGAGCGGACTGAACGGCTGCTGCAGAGTTGCTCCGCCGTTTCCGGCGCCGAAGGAGTATTGCTGCGTGGAAAAAGGCTCCTGCGCAATGAGACTTTCCGCCATGCCGCCGGAGATTCTATCGAAGTAGATTCCGAATCCTCCGCGTAGCACGACTGTAGGCCGATCCGCTAAGCGAAGGGCGAAGCCAAGACGCGGCGAAAAGTCGTCGAGATTCGTCGGCCAGAGACCGGGGATGGAAGACTTGATGACGCCCGCAGGTATGGGGCCGGGGAAGTTGGACGGTACAACAAAGCCGCTGAGTGTGCCGGCCGGCGGAGCGGAGGGGCTGGCGATCGTCGGGTCGAAGGTCACCATCCTTCCATGAATGTCGGAAGGCACGCCGAAGATTTCATAGCGCAGTCCCGCGTTGAGAGTAAGGCTTGGCGTGACTTTGATGTCGTCCTGATAGAACCCCGCGAAATCGATGTAGCGTTCGTCCTTCCGGAATAAGCCGGAACTGCCGTCGCTGGTGGTGATGTTGCTAAGGCCTTGCGGACTGCCATTCTGAGCGGCGCTCTGGCCTAACAGGAAATCGTTGAAGGTGCGGATGTCGAGAAGCCCATCGGTTGAGTACGGCGCTGCGACCATGACCTCGAAGCGTTTCGCTTCCGCGCCCATCCGCATCGACTGATTGCCACGGGTGATAGCGACAGTGTCCTGCCAGATAAAGCCGTTCGTCACCTGCGATTGCAAGGGTGTGCCGGCGTCGCCTATTGTGAACAATCCATCGACCGTGATGCCGGGGGCGGAGACTGTGCCTCCGGAAAGCCCTGTGGGAGATTGTGTCCCAAGATCGGATGCGGTGATCGGATTCGAGACCGCGGCGATCCCGTCAAAGCGCATGTAGCCAAAGCGAGCAATATTTACCCGGCTCGAATTAAAGACATGGGTATCGGAGAGGACGAGCATTGCATTCTGATCGAGTTCATTGGTTCCCCAGCCGGGCACGTTTGCCGCGAAAGGAGAAAACGGCTCGATGGTTGGAGCCCTTGAATAAAACAATCGCCCGGAGAGTTCATTCTTCTCCGAGACGACCTGATCGATGTTTGCGCTGTATTGATCTTCGTTGTAGTTGGCCGGAGTTGCGAAGACCGACTCCCCGATAGGAATCTGTGTTGGGCCTGCGGAGGGAAGACTGATCTGCGGGCTCGGGATGGCGAATTGGCCGTTGGAAAACTTGAAGTTCAGAAGCGCCAAGGTAACAGGATTAATGTTCGATCCGTTGCATGCTACCTGAGTTCCTCCGGCGAACGTAGCATACGAGCAGAACTGAGAACCAAGCGTCGCCGCTGACCGGACCGATGTAAGTTGCGGCAGGATGGCGGTAACCTTGTCGCCTAACCCATTACTGGACCGGAGGCCCTGATAGGCCCCGAAGAAGAAAGTCTTTTCCTTCCGGATGGCGCCCCCCAACGCGCCACCAAACTGGTTCTGCTTGAGAACGGGCCGCGGTTGGCCGGTCATGTTGGAGAAAAAGTCGTTCGCGTTGAGTGCGTCGTTGCGGAGGAACTCCCAGGCAGTCCCATGAAAATGATCGCTTCCGGTTCGGCTGACGACGTCAACGTTCGCGCCGGTTCCTCTGCCGTAAGTCGCATCGTAATTTCCGGTCTGGACCTTGAACTCCTGGATGGTGTCTGGCGCGGGAACAGCGACGCCTACTTCTTCGCCATCGTTGGCCGCCGAATTCTGGGATAGGTTGTTGGCGTCGATTCCGTTGAATTGGATGTTGTTTGCCGTGGTTTTGTTCCCATTGGCCGTAACGTCCTGGGTGCCTCTGCCCAGCGCTGTGGCGTCGGGAAGTGCGACCACGACTCCTGGGGAAAGCGCGAGGATCTGGGTGAAATTGCGGTTTGAAAGAGGGATGGCCTCGATCATTTCCTGGTCGACGGCGCGGCCTAGAGTAGCGCTCTCAGTTTGAGCAACCTCAACATCGGGCTCGACCTGAATGCTGACTCCAACCTTCGCGACGGAGAGTCGAAACTGGACAGCGCTGGTCTCGCTGACTACCACGCGAATGGAACGCGCGGTCTTCTCCTCGAATCCCGCCCCACTCACCGTGACGGAATACGAACCGGGCGCAAGGAGGGGCACCGAATACTCTCCGGCCTGCGTAGTAACTACAGATCTGGACACTTGTGTCGATTCGTTCACAACGGACACACTGGCATTTGAGACCGTTCGGTCAGAGGGATCGAATACCGTGCCCGTGATGGCTCCTGTGCCCGGCGCCTGACCTGAGACGGCTCCCGTCAAAGTGAATAGAACAATCGCCAAGGCGCCTATGTACCGTTCGAATCCGCAAGTCTTCATTTCTTCATCCTTTTTTCAGATGTCATCGAGCCCGTTGCCAGCATAAGTGAAGGTTGAAACGATGCTTGTCATCGCGCTGTCTTTCCTTTGTCACTCCGACCTAACTCTCTGTTGAGCATTGGTCTTCGCCAGGTGCGCACTTACACAGAGCAGACCCAATGATCCAATCAATCGGACGCATTTTGCCGCTATCAAGGAAACTCCGGCAACTTATGGATTCAAAAAGCGCAAGATATCTTGCTGGTCTTGTTTGCTGAGGGACGCACGCACGCGCATGTGCAGCGTGATCGTTCCAGAGATACGTGGCGAGAAGCCTTGCGGCGGGTTGTGGCAGCGGCCGCAGTTCTGCGCACACTTCCGTGCACCGTCGCTTTGATGAACAGCGCTGGGACTGGGGCGTACGTTCTTTTGTGCTGCGCCAGGCGGCGCTGATGAAGTGCCGACCACCTGAGAGAGCAGCGGCAGCGCTGCAATGCAAAGCACGGCCGGCGCGAGACGTATCCAATGGTTCATTCTTTGCCTTTCCATACGGGAAACAGAAAATGGTACACGATGCCGGTTTCCCAGATATTGCTGTTCCCGGTGATTGAGAACTGTCGAGAGTAGCTTGTGTTGATCCTCATCTCATGAGGCAGGTGATAGTCGAGGCCGAAGTCAACTCGCTCGGTGTCGGCGGAGGGAAGGCCATCCTTTGAGTCAGGGCTATTACGGAATACCTGCTGCCAGCGGAAGAGGGGTTCCAGTCTGCCGAGCGGAGTATCCTCACCGCCGAAGCGCGCGAGGCGATAGTCTGTCTCGACCCAATACCCCTGTGAGTGGGAGCTGTGCGCGTACTCCGAGCGAAGCTTGAAAGAGGAGTTTCCAGGCTCCCACCATGCATGCGCACCTTCATTATTGGTGGGTGCACCATTGGGCATGCGGGTATAGGAGGCTCCAAGCTCAAGGCGCTGTTCCGGGAGATAGACGCTGGTCCTGCCACCCCACAAGTGATCCGAATGAAAGTTCTGGTTTGAGCTCCCTGCCGAGTAGTAGGCGGAATAGGAAACGGAGAATCGGGGCGTTGATACGGCCGAGCCTCGCACCTGACCACCTACGCTCGAACCGGTTCCTACTCCCAGGTTGAAAATGAG
>Ga0302320_10020202_pt1 | contig 13306 bp, 11 predicted proteins | sample Bog_T0_3_FD_202130 | JGI IMG/M metagenome (GOLD analysis project Ga0302320, IMG submission 202130) | Peat permafrost microbial communities from Stordalen Mire near Abisko, Sweden - Bog_T0_3 | ecosystem: Environmental > Terrestrial > Soil > Wetlands > Peat | place: Sweden: Abisko, Stordalen Mire...
ACCCTGGATCGGTCACCGGCGGCCAAGGCGTTTCTGCGTGCACTCATCGAGGACCTGAAGGCAGATGGGTTCATCGCATCAGCCCTGGCTCGCTCAGGTCAGGACGCCACCGTCGCCCCGGCATCCTGACCCGGCTACGCGGCGCAGTTGTGGAAAGTTAGCTCCGCAGGCCAGGGAGTGACGCCGCCGATGTCCCGGAGCCGACCGTGAATGTGCCTGGCGTCGTGGTGCCGTCGGCGGTGGTCAGCGTGACGGAGACTGTGTCACCAGGCGTAACGTGCCATTCCCCGCCGGGGCCTTGCGGGGAGGGCACCGTGAAGGTGACGGCGTCGTCGCTCCAGCTGTCGATGGTGAGCGTGGCGCCGTCAAATGGTGCGCCCCAGCTGGTGCACCGTCGGCGGGGGCGCAGCGATCAGGCGAAGTGGCGCGCCGACGCTGCTGCCCGCGAGCACTTGAGCGGGCCCTTGAACGCCGGTCCGGTCAAGAGAGTTCCGTCGTTCGCGCGACGACGTCGCGGGGACCTGGCTCGCGCCCCGTCATGGCCAGTTGCCGGTGATCGAGTCGAGGATGATGGAGGCGTACTGCGTCGGCGTCTCCTCCCAGGCGAAGTGCCCGGCATCGATGATCACGAGGCGGCTGGTGGGCAGCCGCTGGTCGAGAAACTCCGCGTTGGCGAGCGGGACTACGCGGTCGTGGCGGCCGTTGATGATCGTGACCGGCGTCGTGATCTGCGGCAGCAGCCCGGCAAGCACGGGCAGCTCCTCGGGGTATCTGCGGGCATAGCGCATCGACTCGGCGAAGCGTTCGCCGTCGTAGCAGGCCAGGTAGTCCGCCCGAATGTCGTCGGATATCCCGCCTGCGATGGTGTCCAGCGTCGCGCCGACGATCATGCGCGGGTCCATCCTGCGGTACTTGTCGAGGTCGGGGTCGAGCACCCATGACGCGAGCGGCTCACCGAGCTGGATCGGAACCGCGGTTCCGCCGCTGCCTACGATCGCGCTGGCGATCCGCTCCGGGTGCGCGGCCGCCGCGAACAGGGCGGCCGAGGTTCCGACGTCCGGCGCGACGAGGTGCGCCGTGCCCAGATCGGCCTCGGCGATGAGCTGGGCCAGGAACGTGCCCATCGCTCGCGGAGACAGCAGGTCCTCCCGGCGTTCGGATGCGCCGAAGCCCGGTAGGTCAACGGCGAAGAGGCGGGCGTGCCCGGAAAGCGAGGCCCACATCGGCGCGAACGCGTACACGCTCTCCGGCCAGGGACTGGTAAGCACGACCGCCGGCTCCCGCGAGCCGCCGCTGTCGGCGTACCGGATCCGGACTCCGTCCACAGTCCGGAAGCGGACTTGTGGGGTCATTGTCGTCGGCATGCAGCCCATTCTCCAGCTCTGGGCCGTCCTTCGCGCCCGTGAACGCCCTGGCCAAGTCCCTGGTCATCCGAGTCCCAGGTGATCCGCTGTGGACTTCACCAGGTAAAATGCGTGACTATTGGGACGGCTCGGGAGTTGTTGCCACGAGTCGTAAGTGGTACCTGGGGGGGTACGGTGAAACCTATTCCAGCTCTGAGGGAGCGCACGGCTCCCAGTAGGCTGCTGTCGGCCGATGGCGTCACCGTCAATGCCGCAGCCCCGGCTCGCTAAGCACGCGCTGGCCGCCGAACTGGCGGCGGTGCAGCAGCGTTACCGGACGCTGTTCGAGACCCTACCGCTGGGCGTCATCTACTACGCTGCCGACGGTCTGATCACGGCGGCGAACCCGGCCGCGAGCGAGATGATCGGTGTCGACGCGAGCGATATGCTCACGTGGCCCACGGCGCCAGGATGGCATGCGGTACGCGAGGACGGCACACCGTTCCCAACCGAGGAGGTGCCGGTCGCGGCGGCGCTGCGCACTGGCGAGGTGGTCGCCGATGTGCTGATGGGCGTACCGCATGGCCAGACCGGCGAACTGCGGTGGCTGCTCATCACCGCGGTTCCCGAGGCGCCGGACCAGGACGGTCGGCCTCAGCGGGCATATGCGATATTCAAGGACCTGACCGAGCAGTGCCGGACGGAGGCAACTCACCGGGAAGGCATCGAGCTGATGGGTCGGCTGAGTGCAGCGAACGTGCTCGGCATGGTGGTCGCCGACGAGGAGCGGGTCTACGACGCCAACGATACCTACCTCGAAATCATCGGCTACACCAGGCATGACCTGGACGCCGGAGGAATCGCGTGGCGGGAGATCACCCCGCCGGAGTGGGCTGACAGGCATGACGACGCCGTAGCACAGCTGCGGCAGTTCGGAGCTTGCCGCCCATTCGAGAAGGAGTACGTACACCGGGACGGCCACCGCGTGCCGGTCCTCGTTGGCGCGGCAGTGACCCGCCGCGACCCACTGCGCTGGGCCTCCTACGTTGTCGACCTGACCGCCCCGCAGCGCGCCGAGCAGGAACGCGCTGAGCTGCTGGCTCGGGAGCAGGCCGCACACAACGAGGTGCAGAGAGCAAGCGAACGGGTTTCGTTCCTGCTGGGAGCCGGTAACCTGGCTGCCGCCGGTGACCGTTACGAGCTTCTCCAGCGCGCCGCCGAGTTGGTCGTGCGCAGCATCGCCGACCTTTGCGTGGTGTTCCTGCCGGACAGGGACGGGGAGCTATGCGCTACCTCGGTCGCGCACCGGGACCCACTCCGTGAGGTCACCGTGGCGGACCTCCGCGACTGCCGGGTTCCCGCGACCGGCCACCTGACCATTCAGGCAGCCTGGGCTACCGGCGCCAGCCAGCTTTCCCTAGGCGTCGCCGACCGGATCGCCTGCCAGACCTCCCTTCCCCCGGTCCTGCGCGAGATCCTGGACCGGCTGAACCCCGAGCACTTGCTGGCAACACCGATTATCGCCGGGGGCCGTCCGCTCGGCGTGCTCGCCCTCTGCCGCAGCGCGGAACGGCCTGGTTACGGCGAAACGGATATTGCGGTGGTCGAGACGCTCGCACGCCGGATGGCAGCAGGTCTGGCCAACGCCGAGACGTCCGCCCGCGATCACACCGTGGCCGAGACCCTGCAGCGCGCTGTCTTGCCCGCCACCCTCCCCGAGATCGCTGGGCTAGAGCTCGCGGTGCGGTACCTGCCCGCGACCGACGGCATCAACGTCGGCGGCGACTGGTACGACGCCTTCCCGCTATCCGGCAACCGAATGGGGCTTGCTATCGGCGACGTGGTCGGGCACAACATCACCTCGGCCTCGATCATGGGGCAGGTACGCAACATGCTCCGCGCCTACGCCGTCGACACAGCCGACCCCTCCGACGTCCTGCACCGCGCCAATACCGCTCTGAGCCAGCTGCTGCCCGATGCGATGGCCACCGCGATCTACGCGGTGCTCGATCGAGCCACCGGCGAGCTCAGCTACGCCAACGCCGGGCACCCACCGCCGGTCTGCATCTCGGTTACTGGGTCAGTCGACTACCTGGACGCTGCAACCGGCACCATGCTCGGGGCTCCCGGCGACGGCGTCTTCACCACCGGAAACCGGCGGCTGCCCCCCGGCGCCGGACTCCTGCTCTACACCGACGGGCTCATCGAATCCCACGACCGAGACATATCCGACGGTCTCACCGCACTCGCCAGCGCCATGCACCAGACCCGTGGCCTCACCGCAGACCAAACCTGCACGACGGTCCAGACCGTGCTCCTGGCCGGTGCACCACGCGCGGACGATGTCTGCCTGCTGGCCGGCCGGCTCACCATCTGATCCGCGAAGATAACTCCACTGGGCGCTGACTGCCATGTCCCGTCCGCGGCCGCTGCCCGGCTGGTCGCCGAGTTCGCGCGACGGCACATCGCCTGCGGGGCGGACTGGGCCCGATCATCAGGCTCGTTTCCGGCGGCGACCTTGTGGTTCCCCGAACAGGTCTGCTACGGAGCTGCCCAGGCGACACGAGTAAATACCCATGTCCGCCGTCCTGGAGCTGGCGCCGTCATCACGCTCCGCCGACCGCTGCTCCCCGGCCGGCGCCCCAGCCCGCCAACGCACACCACAGGTGATCTCAACTGATGCGCTTGATCAACGAGGTGCTGACCATGGCGCCTGAGTTCGGCGGCCACATGGTGGCCACGCCGCTCGGCGCGATCCTCGATTGGACGATGGGGACACCGGCCGGCTTCGCCGCCTTCCGCGACCCGCGGGTCAACGCGATGATTAAGAAAATCCTCAATTCCTGGTGTGAGTTTCCTCAGCAGCGGCGACTCGCTCTACGTGCTCAACGATTCGCCGTCCGGCTGGAGATGCGCCGAGGCCCGGCGCACGGTCGGCATCGAGCAGTACGAACACGATCCGAAGGACGAACACGGGGGCTTTGCCTCGTGGAACGACTTTTTCACCCGGCGCTTCAAGGACGGCGAGCGTCCGGTGGCATCCCCGGGCGACGACAAGTGCGGGCGCGATCGCCGAGTTCGCCCTCGCGGCCATTCCCCAGCCGCACGACCCCAAGGCGCCACTGATGCTCGTCCGCTCGAAGCTCGCCGTCGCCAGCACGGCGGTCTGAGGCACGGCGGATGGCCGCCGCCCGATCAGCCAGAGGCAACTAGTGACTTCAATGCAAGGGAGCAGAATCCGCACCTACTAGGGTACGAGGATGGCGCTGGCACCTGGGCTGCTTTCTTTCGTGCAGATCGTCGTCGCGGACACTGATACAGCGATGGCGCTGGGCAGTGGCGACGTCCCCGTGCTTGGAACTCCCCGGCTGCTCGCGCTCGCAGAGGCGGCGGCGGTGGCAGCCATCGGGTCAAGCCTGGAATCAGGCCTGACCTCGGTCGGAACTGGGGCTGCCCTGGAGCACAAGCGGCCTAGCCCGGTCGGGGCAGAGGTCGTGGTCGAGGCCGAATTGACCGAGGTGGACGGCCGGCGACTTGTCTTTAGGTTCATCGCCAGACAGAAGCCGCCTCCCGGACCACCAGACGATGAAGCCACCGTCGTCGGCGCGGGCACCCTGGAACGGGTGCTCGTGGACAAAGAACAGTTCGTCAACCGAGCCCAGCACGAGTGACCCAGGGCAACGGCACCGCGCAGCGCCCATCGCGGCCGATTATCGTGACCCAGGCCCGGGCGGACCGGCGAGCTATCCCAGCTGGCACTCGCGGGTGGTTTCGGCGGCCCGGCGATGGTTCGAGCTGACTCCAGCAGAAGATTCCCACCGAGACGAGGTTGACGCCGGCTTCAGCCATCAGCCGGCCATCCTCGGCCGCGGTCCCATCCGGCTCACAGCGGCAGACGCTGACGTTAGGACCCGCAGGGGAATAGGCCGCAGACTCTGAACTCCCTGGTCAGCGCCGACTGCGCACAGGCCTACGGGTTAATCCTCGGCGAGCACTTACGGCGGATCATCGGGAATTACCCGCCCAGGATGATCAAGACGCGGCCTGGCGTCGGAAGAATCGAGTCATGCTTATCGCGCTCTTGGCGGTACTGGGAGTCGATCTGATAGTGATCGTCGTCCTGGTCGGTGTTCTGCTTACCCGGCGGGCCTGGGTCAGCCGCCAGCCCGGCGCTTTCAAGGGAGCGATCCGCGTCGCTGATGGCGAGGTACCCGGGCTTCGGCGGAAGTGGAAGCGCGGCTTCGGCCGCTGGGTAGGCGATGTCCTGGTCTGGACGGTGGCGCCGTTCCTGTTCCGGAACGAGCTGATCGAAGCCGACCGGACGACCAATGAGATACGGCAGGCCGGACCGGACGACAAGGTGAGGCGGGTGGGGAGCAACCCCGTGATCATGGTCGTGGCCGCCGACGGTGCGCGCATCGAGGTCGCCACGGCAGCGGACCTGCGGGAGCGGGCGCTCGGGCGGCCTGCGGACCGCGTGCCGGTCCGGCAACTTGATGCCGGACGGCCCGGGCGGCATGAACGACCACCCTCGGCGGGTGATGTGCCTGATCGGGAGGCTGGACCCGCCTAGCGCGCCTGGGCTGGCGGCTTCGCTCGGCCGCTGCCCGGAAGCGGGGGTCAGTGGTGGCCTGGCGGCCGCGCAGTCTCCCTCGGCGGCTCGCCCAGATCCAGCGGGCAGACCTCGTGTATCCAGCGGCCGTCTGATCGCCGCCGCGTGTCCTGGCCCGCGGTGATGACCGCTCCGCACCGAGCGCAGACCCGGCCGGCGGCATGTGCCTCGTTGTCTTCATCGAGGTACTCCAGCTCCAGATCCCGCTCCTCGCGGCTACGCTCTGTGATCTCGCGCTCGGGTGAGTCCTCGCGGTCTTGGGGGAGGATCCCGGGCTGCCGGTCCTGGTCCTCTTCCCCGCCGAAGTCGGGCTGGGTCATGTGGCCTCCTACGTGTCCGCGAGCGCAGCACGTCGCGCCTGGGTCCAGGATCGCACCACGGAGCGGGAATGATCCATTTTTCGAGTCCCCGATCCGTCCGGCGCCAGCATGTCGGCGGCCCCGCTAGCCTCGTACGATCGAAGGGCTCCTATATGTCCCCGGAGCATTCGATGCCTTGCCGCCGGATTGTCTTCATGACCTGTCCCCTCAGCTTCACGTCGGGACGCGGCTGCCATCTGCCCAAAGACCCACGCAAACTAATGAAGAGCCTGATGAGAACTGATGGATAGCGTTGAAAAGGCGCTGACCATATTGAGACACCGGGTACGGCTCCGGTCCGAGTGCCGGTGACCGCCGTCCGTGCCCGCCGGTGATCACGACCGCTGAGGTGCAGGCAAAAGCCGAGGGCGATCGTGGATCTCGGCGAGCGCGTCGGTGGCGCACGGCTACCCCCGGTCGCCGCGGACGGCGAACCAGGCCAGGAAATCCTCGTTGCCGAACATGGCCGCGGTGTCGGCCGCGCTCGGCTGTCCGGCTGCGGGGTCGGCGCCCGCCTCCAGCAGGGCGCGGACGATCTGCGGCTCTTTCTTGAACACCGCGCCCGCCAGCGGGGTCTGGCCGCGGTCGTTGGCCCGCCCCGGATCGGCGCCGCGCTGGAGCAGGGCGGCGACGGTGTCCGCGTGGCCGTGGTAAGCCGCCAGCATCAGCAGAGTGTCGCCTTTGTCGTTCGTCAGGTTGACCGGCACCCCGGCGTCCACGTAGGCCGCGATCGCCGCGGTATCCCCGGCGCGGGCCAGGTTGAAGATCTTCGTGGCGAAGTCGATCAGGCTGGGATCGGCCTCGGCACCGGGGATGCCGGGGGAACGGGGGTCGGGCTCACCGGGCGCTGACACGCCAACCAGGGTATGCGCCGGCCAGGCTCTGCCGCGTCGCGTCGCGAGGCGGCCGCGGGACCGTCAGCCGGGGGAGGGCTGGTTGAAGATCACCGTCAGGCTGCCAGGGTGCCGTCAACGTCCCAGATGACGACCGCGTCGATCTCCGCCCGGTTCTCCCGCAACCCGGAAATCGTGCCGGGGTGCGGATCGCACGGCTCGATGCCGGGCACCCGTTAGGGTGCAAGCGCGGCCTGGGCCATCCGGCCGCCGTAGCCGCGAGGGGGTGAAAGGCGCCGATGCCAGCCGACTACGGGAAGATCCGCGACGAGAACATCGCCCGCTACGGCTGGGACACCGCGGTGCTGGATCTGCTCGGCCAGCTCTACAGCGAGCGGACCCACTTCATCTTCGAGCTGATCCAGAACGCCGAGGACGCGGGCGCAACCGAGCTGGCCTTCGAGCTCTTCGCGGACCGGCTGGAGGTACGGCATGACGGCCGGCCCTTCACCGAGGCGGACGTGCGCGGCGTCTGCGGGGTCGGCCAGAGCGGGAAGTCCGGGGACTTCACCCAGATCGGGCAGTTCGGCATCGGCTTCAAGTCGGTGTACGCGTACACGAGTTCCCCGCACATCCACAGCGGGGGAGAGCACTTCCGGATTGAGACGTACGTCCGGCCCTATCCCGCCGAGCGCCTCCGCGGCGACACCGCAGGCACCGTGTTTGTCTTCCCCTTCGACCACGACGCCGTCCCCGCCCCGGTCGCCGTCCGGGAGATCTCCGCGGCGCTTAACGGCATCGAGCCCGGCACCCTGCTGTTCCTGCGGCACATCACGCGGCTGCGCGTCGGCGGCGTGCAGGTCGGCGGTGCGGTGATCGAGCGCTGGCCGATCCCGCCGGACCGCATCCCATCGGGCCGTCACATCGTCCTGTCCACGGGCCGCAGCGACGCCGGCGGCCCACGGCGCCCGGACCAGGAGTGGCTAGTCTGGCACCGGCAGACGAGCAGCCCCGGTCTTTCCGGCCGCCAGGTCGAGATCGCGTTCCGGCTCGGCACCACCGCTGACTCGGCCGCCGCCCTGGACCTCGCTCCCGCGCCTGATGCTCCCAGCGGGCGCCGGATCGCCCGCTGCGACCGGTCCCCGCTGAACGTCTTCTTCCCGACGCAGAAGGAGACCTTTCTCGGGTTCCTCGTTCAAGGCCCCTATCGCACGACGCCGGCCCGCGACAACGTCCCGGAGCACGATCCGGCGAACCAGGCCCTGGTCCGGGAGACCGCCGCTCTGCTCGCGGATGTGCTGGAGGAGCTGCGGGCCGGCCACTGGATCACGGCGGAGGTGCTCGAAGCGCTGCCCCTCGAGCCCGGCGACTTCCCGCCCGGCTCGATGTTCCGCCCGCTGTTTGACGTCGTGCGGGACGCTCTGGCCGGTGCGGAGTTCATCCCGGTGGCCGACGGCCTCCGGGCCGCCGCCGACGTCCGGCTGGCGTCCGACGCGGCGCTGCATCCGCTGCTCAGCTCGGATCAGCTCGGCGCGGTGTACGCCGCCGGCCGGCCGCTCTTCTTCGCCCACCCGGGCATCACCGAGCACCGCACCCCCGTCCTGTGGCGGTACCTGCGGGCGGAGATCGGCGTCGCCGACGTCACCCCCGCCGATGTGGCGGCCCGGGCTGGCCGGGCCTTCCTCGAGGCCCAGCCGGACAGCTGGATCGTCCGCTTCTACGCCTTCCTCTACCGGTTTCCCGCGCTGTGGCAGGCGCCCGGGGGCCCGGACGAAGCTCCCGGCCCGGCCCGGACCCGGCCGGTCATCCGGCTCCAGGACGGCCGTCACACCGCGCCGTTCGACGCCGGCGGCCACCCGGCCGTCTACCTCCCCGGGCCGGCCGCGACCAGCCTGCCCACCGTCCGGCGCGCGGTGGCGGGTGCGTCCCCGGCCCGGCGGTTCCTGGACGCCCTGAACCTCACCGAGCCGGACGTCGTGGCCGAGGTACTGCAGGTCATCCTGCCCCGGTACGACGGCCTGGACTCTGCCGGGCTCGATCCGGCCCAGCACGAGGCCGACCTGGACTGCATCATGCGGGCGCTCGACGGGGCCGCGGCCGGCCAGCAGCAGCGGCTGCTGGAGCGGCTCCAGCAGACGGCCTTCCTCGTCGGGGAGAACGCGGCCACCGGCGAGCAGCGCCTGCTGCCGCCCACCCAGCTGTACCAGCGAACCAGGGAGCTGGAGATCTACTTCGACGGGAACCGGGACGTCTGGTTCGCCGGCGACAGCTACGGGCCGTGGCTGACCAAGCTGCGCGGCATGGGGGTCCGGCAGGCCGCGACCGTGACCGCCCGGCGTCCCGGCCCGGCCGGGCACGTCGTGATCGCCGTCGACTTCGCCCGGAACGAACGTGGCCTCGACGGGTTCGATCCGCGCGCGGACATCGACGGCCTGGAGTTCGCGCTGCGCCATCCCAGCCACGCCCGGTCCGAGTACGTCTGGAACGTCCTGCTCACGCCGAACCGGCAGCTCATCGCCGGAGTCGTGGAGCGGTCAGTGCTGCAGTCCTTCGCCGATCCCAGCCGCGAAAACGTCCGGTCAGCGATCGGCGTGGCAGCGGAGCGCGAGGCCTGGCTGCCCGGGCCGGACGGCACGTTCCGCCGGCCGGCCGAGCTCTCCCTGGACGACCTGCCGCCGACCTACGCCCGGGATGAGACGGTGGCGCACGCGCTGGAGATGATCCAGCCCGTGGTGGCCGAAGCGGCCCGGCAGCTCGGCGTCCCGGCGGACGTCCTGCGTGGTCTCAGCGCTCACCCGGATCTGGTCGCGCTGGTCGAGACCGAGCTGGCCGCGCGTGCCCCGGCACCAGCGCACCAGGACCAGCAGCCGCCCCCGGCCTGGCCGCCTTCGTTCCCATAGCACGCCGGCCCGGCGGGACATCCCTTCTGCTCATCCCGCGGCGGCCAGCTTGCTGTCCCAGGGCACCCAGCGCGTGCAGATCGTGATCCCGCCCTTGGGCCGGCCGTCGGCCAGCGCAGCGGCTCGGATGCAGAAGTGGGTCCACATGTTCAGCTGGATCTCCTTGGCCAGCCGCAGCTTGTTGTACATCAGGTCGGAGAGCCGGTCCCCGGCCCGGGCCCAGGACTCGATCTCGAAGTGCAGGGCGTCCCCGTCCCGGTCCGCCCGGAACTCAATCTCCCCGGCCTCCAGGTGGCCGTCCAGGGTGGCCAGCCGGAACGAGGTGGCGTCCCGGCTGATCACGCGCACCGGCCCGTCCCACGGTCCCGGCATGCGCACGACGAACTCGTCGCCCAGCCGCAGCGGGCCCTCCCCGCCCCGTGTCTTACGGAATACGGCCATCTCCGGCGCCGCCTTGTTCAGATCCCCCGCCATCCGCTCGATCAGCGCGGCGGGGCTCAGCGTGCTGTTGACGATGCGGACCTCGTACGTACGGTGCAGCATGGGCCCGACACCGGCCGTGAGGGGCTGCCGCCCGTCACCCGGCTCGGTCCGCTCGCTGGCGGCGGCCGGCATGTCGCCGGGACCGCCCGTCTCCTCGGTCCGGTGCAGCGGTATGGTGCGCCACATGTACTGCCAGCTCACCACCGCGATGCCCAGCGGCCAGCTCAGCACGGTCCGCAGCCTGGCCGAACGGCTGACTGTTGCCATGAGTAGATCGTGGCACGGTGGGCAGCCATCGCGACGGACGGGGGCGCGAAGAATGCAGAAGGTATACGGCGTAAGGGAGGGTGTCGGATGACCGTGACGGGGGCGATACGGCGGACCGGGTTGCGCGGAACGTATCTGCACGCCACCTCGCTGGCCTCGATCGGGCTGTGTATCGGCCTGTGGATCCGGGCCAAGACCGTCGACCAGGACGAGCGCGGCAACGCGGAACGGCGGGCCCTGTTCGTGGGGCTCTGGCCGCCGATGTTCTGGCTGATCGGCGACGCCATACAGGAAGGCGAGTAGTGCGCGAATGGCTGCTCGGCCCGGTCGACGAGGCGGCCGCCCTCGCTGATCTGCGTCACCGCGAGGTCAACTACGACCCGGCCCTGGCCCCGGAGGACGGCCGGCCCGAGGGGCACTGGCACGTTGACTCCGGCGCCACCCTCATCGGCCGCGAGCCGCCCGGCGATCCGGTCCCGGACGGCCCCTGGGAGACCGCCCGCCGTCTGGTGAGCGAGTACGAGTTCGCCGACGCCCGCATCCTGCGTGGTGTCTACCGCGGTGACGGTGAACTGCTCGGCCGGGACATGCTGCTGGAGGGCCGGTTCCTGTTCCTCCGCTTCTACCTCGGCGTCCGGGTCAGCGGGGTGATCGACGGCACCCGCGATACCGGCCACGGTCCCGAGCGGGTCTGGGGGTGGCACTATCAGACCCTGCAGGGCCACCTGGAGCAGGGCCGCCTCACCTACGAGGTGATCAAGAACCTGGCCACCGGGCAGGTGGCGTTCCGGGTCACCGGCTACTCGCGCCGCTCGCAGATTCCGAACCCGGTGATCCGCTGGGGCTTCGGCCTGTTCGGGCGCCCGACCCAGCAGCGTTTCTACCGGAACATCCAGAGCCGGATGTACCACCTGCTGCAGGCGGCGCAGCGCGGCGAGGTGCTGCCCGCCCCGCAGAAGCGACCGGACGGCATCACGCTCGCGCCATCTGGAGTGCAGCCCCATCCGCTGGAGCGGCTGGCCGTCGGCCTGCGGAACCCCGGAGCCTGAGGTGCGCTGGCCGCCGCTCCCGCCGGTCGACGAGGTCGGCGTGCTGGACGGTCTGCACGATCGTGAGGTCAACTACGACCCGGCGCGGGCGCCGGAGGGTGGCCGGCCCGAGGGGCACTGGCACGTCGACTCCAGTGCCACGCTCATCGGCCGCGAGCAGCCCGGCGAGCCGGTCCCGGACGGCCCCTGGGCGAGGGCCCGCACGCTGGCCAGCCAGTACGAGTTCGCCGACGCCCGGATTCTGCGCGCCGTGTACCGGAAGGGTGGCGACCTGCTCGGCCGCGACATGCTGATGGAGGGCCGCTTCTACGGGCTGCGGTTCTACTTCGGCGTCCGGATAACCGGGGTGTTCGACGAGAAGCGGGATACCTGCCACGGCCCGGAGCGGGTCTGGGGCTGGTGCTACGAGACCCTGCAGGGCCACCTGGAGCAGGGCCGGATCAGCTTCGAGGTGATCAAGAACCGGGCCACCGGGCAGGTGGGCTTCCGGGTCACCGGCTACTCGCGCCGGTCGCAGATACGCAGCCCGCTGGTGCGTCTCGGCTTCGGCGTGTTCGGCCGAAATATTCAGCAGCGTTACTACCGGGCTGTTCAACGGCGCCTCTACGAACTGGTGCAGGCCGCCCAGCGCGGCGAGCCGCTGCCAACCCCGGCCGAGGGCCGGAACGGCCTGATCCTGGCCCCCACCGGAGCCCGGCCCAGCCCCGCCGAGCGGCTCGCTCCCCGCTGGGTTCACCCAGGAGCCTGACCGGCCTCGGCCTTGATGCGTTTCCGGCGGGATCCGCGTACGGGCCGTCGGCGGGGCGGCCGTTACCCGTGTCCGTTACCCCGTGTCCGGTACCTGTGTCCGTTACCCGTGTGTCCGCGCGATCAGGTCGTCCGCGGTGAGCGCGTTGAGCACGCGGTCGGGCCCGATGCCAGCCGCCTCCGCCCGGCGGCAGCCGCTGCCGATCCAGTCGAGCTGGCCGGGGGCGTGCGCGTCGGTGTCGACGGTAAAGACGCAGCCGATGTCCGCCGCCAGACCGAGCAGGTCATCGGGCGGGTCCTGGCGTTCGGGACGGCAGTTGATCTCGACGGCGGTGCCGCTGTCCCGGCAGGCCGTGAACACCGCTTGGGCGTCGAATTGCGACTGCGGCCGCCCGCGGCCGCCGAGGAGCCGCCCTGTGCAGTGCCCCAGGATGTCTACGAGCGGGTTACGCACGGCGGCCAGCATCCGGGTGGTCATCGGGGCGGCGTCCATGCGCAGCTTCGAATGCACGCTGGCGACCACGACATCCAGCTGCGCGAGCAGATCGTCGCGCTGGTCGAGCGAGCCGTCATCCAGGATGTCCACCTCTATTCCTGTCAGGATGCGGAACGGTGCCAGCTCGGTGTTGAGCCGGTCAACGAGGTCAAGCTGCGCGATGAGCCGTTCCGCAGACAGCCCGCGCGCCACGGTCAGCCGGGGGGAGTGGTCGGTC
>Ga0302320_10020203_pt1 | contig 13306 bp, 10 predicted proteins | sample Bog_T0_3_FD_202130 | JGI IMG/M metagenome (GOLD analysis project Ga0302320, IMG submission 202130) | Peat permafrost microbial communities from Stordalen Mire near Abisko, Sweden - Bog_T0_3 | ecosystem: Environmental > Terrestrial > Soil > Wetlands > Peat | place: Sweden: Abisko, Stordalen Mire...
TCCTACGAAGCGGTTCGCAGGACGACGGACTACACCGCCATCTTCCTGTGCCGCACCGGGGCGCCGGCGGTGAGGCTTTCCGCCGCGTCGATGATGGCGTTGGCGTCGATACCGTGGTGGCGATAGAGGTCGGGAATCGTGCCGGTCTGGCCGAAATGCTCGACGCCGAGGGCTTCGACGCGGTGGCCGCACACACTGCCGAGCCAGCCGAGCGTCGCTGGATGGCCGTCGATCACGGTGACAATGCCGGCCTCGCGCGGCAGCGGCGCCAGCAGTTTTTCGATCGGGCTGAGATATTGCACGCCGCGGCGGTCGCGGCGCAGTTTTCGTGCCGAGGTCCAGCCCGCATGCAGGCGGTCGGCGGACGTGATCGCGAGCAGGCCGACGTCGCGGCGGCTCTCGCCGATCAGGCCGGTCGCCTCGATCGCCTCCGGTGCGAGCGCGCCGGTATAGGCGATCACGACGTCGCAATTCGGCCCGGGTTTGCGCAGCCAGTAGGCGCCCTCGGCAATGCTGGCCTGCAAATCCGGCGTCATCATCCGCTGCGGCTGCTCGATGGTGCGGGTCGAAAGCCGCAAATAGACCGCACCGCCCTCGCCGGCGTCGCGCTGCATGTGCTGGAATCCCCAGCCCATGATAGCGGCGAGTTCGTCGACAAAAGCCGGCTCGAACGAGGCCAGGCCGTCCTGCGCCATGCCGATCAGCGGCGTTGCGATCGACTGGTGCGCGCCGCCCTCCGGCGCCAGCGTGATCCCCGACGGCGTCGCCGCCACCATGAAGCGCGCATCCTGGTAGCAGGCGTAGTTCAGCGCATCGAGGCCGCGCTCAATGAAGGGATCGTACAGGGTCGCCACCGGCAGCAGCCGCGCGCCGTTGATGGAATGCGACAGCCCCAGCGCCGACATCAGGATGAACAGGTTCATCTCGGCGATGCCAAGTTCGATGTGCTGGCCCTTGGGGGAAAAATCCCAGTTGAAGGTCGAGGGGATCTTCTCGCTGCGGAACAAATCGGCCTTTTCGGCGCGCGCGAACAGCCCGCGACGGTTGACCCAGGCGCCGAGATTGGTCGAGACCGTGACATCGGGCGAGGCGGTGACGATTCGCGAGGCCAGTTCGCTGTCGCCACGCGCCAGTTCGTTGAGCACGAGGCCAAAACCCTGCTGCGTCGACATTTGCGGTGCAGGCTTGAACGACAATTGTTGCGGCACCTCGATGACGTCAGCGCTCAGGCGGCGGTTGCCATCGCGGTTGAACGGCACCTCGGCGAGAAACGCCTCGAGCTGCGCCGGCTGTTGCGACAGCCCCTCGAACTTGTCCCATTCATGGCCGGGCCGGATGTTCTGCGCAGCCCTCCACTTCTCCATCTGGGCCACCGTCATCAATCCCGCATGGTTGTCCTTGTGGCCCTGGAACGGCAGACCGACGCCCTTGATGGTATAGGCGATGAAGCAGACCGGCCGATCGTGATCGATCGATTCGAATGCCTCGATCATGCTGGCCATGTCGTGGCCGCCCAGATTGGACATCAGATCAAGCAGTTCGTCGTCGCTGCGCTTGTCGATCAGTTGCGACACCGCTGCCTGGTCGCCGATCTCGTCGCGCAGATGGCGGCGGAACGCGGCGCCACCCTGGAAGCACAGCGCCGCATACATCTGGTTCGGGCAGTCGTCGATCCAGCGCCTGAGCGCCTCGCCGCCGGGTTCGGCAAACGCTTCCCGCATCAGGCTGCCGTATTTCACGATCACCACGTCCCAGCCGAAATTGCGGAACATGGATTCGAATTTCTCCCACAGCCCTTCGCGCACCACGGCGTCCAGGCTCTGGCGGTTGTAGTCGACCACCCACCAGGTGTTGCGCAAGCCGTGCTTCCAGCCCTCCAGCAGCGCCTCGAAGATATTGCCCTCGTCCATCTCGGCGTCGCCGACCAGCGCGATCATCCGCCCCTCGGGGCGGTCCTTCATCCAGCCATGCGCCTTGACGTAGTCCTGTACCAGGGAAGCGAACAAGGTCTGGGCAACGCCGAGGCCGACCGAGCCCGTGGAAAAATCGACGTCATCGGTATCCTTGGTGCGCGACGGATAGGATTGCGCGCCCTTGAACCCGCGGAAATTTTCCAGCTTGTCGCGGATCTGGCGCCCGAACAGATACTGGATGGCGTGAAACACCGGGCTCGCATGTGGCTTCACCGCGACGCGGTCCTGCGGCCGCAGCACCGAGAAATACAGCGCCGACATGATGGTGGCGAGCGAGGCCGAGGAAGCCTGGTGGCCGCCGACCTTGAGGCCATCGACATTGGGCCTGACGTGATTGGCGTGATGGATGGTCCACGACGACAGCCATAATACCTTGCGGGCCAGCGCGGACAGCATTTCGAGGCGTGCGGGTTCGGTCGCCATGACGGTATTCCCGGGTACATGGATGAGGCGCCATGTTAACGCCGCGGCTTGCGCTAAAAATCCCAAATTATCGCGGTATACCCTCGAAAATTGGTATAAATTACCAAAGCAAAGCCTTCCAGGAAGAATTGATCCCAATGCACAGCCTAGACGCCATCGACCGAAAAATCCTCAGCCTGCTGCAATCCGACAGCCGCACCACCATGCAGGGGCTCGCCGACAAGGTCGGGCTCTCCGTCTCGCCCTGCCATCGCCGGGTCAGGCTGCTGGAGGAGCGCGGCGTGATCACGCGCTATATCGCCACCGTCGACCAGAAATCGCTCGGCCTGCATGTCAGCGTCTTCATCTCGATCAAGCTGGCGCGGCAGAAGGAGGAGGACCTCAATCGCTTTGCGAAAGCGATCTCCAAATGGGACGAGGTGCTGGAGTGCTATTTGATGACGGGCAACCGGGATTACCTGCTGCGTGTCGTCGCCGCCGACCTCTCGTCCTATGAGGCGTTTTTGAAAAACAAGCTGACAAGGCTCGACGGCATCGCCTCGATCGAATCGAGTTTTGCACTGAGCCAGGTGAAATATTCGATCGCGCTGCCGGTGTGAAATACAATAGTCGTCATCCGCGGAGACAGACCCCTCACCCGTCTTCGCTTCGAAGACACCCTCTCCCACGAGGGAGAGGGAAAGGCTGCATCACGCGTTGGGCGACAGTTCGCCGTCAAGGGCCAGAAGCTGCGAGCGCCTGATGCGCTCGCGATGCGCAGTGTAGAGGCCGCTGGCGACGATGCAGGCGGCGCCGGTCACGGTCCAGACGTCGGGGACTTCGCCAAACACGATGAAGCCGAGAATGCTGACCCACAGCAACTGGATGTAGGAATACGGCGCCAGCACGGAGGCGTCGGCGTAGCGAAAGGCGAGCACGACGATCCACTGCCCCGCGGTCGATGCAACCCCGATGAAAACGCCGAGCATGATGTCGTGCCAGCTCGGCACGACCCAGACAAACGGCACCAGCGCGCAGAGGATGCAAACGCCCGCGATCGACGAATAGGTCATGGTGGTAATGGCGCGCTCGGTGCCGCTCATCATCCGCGTCATGATCAAGGTGCAGGCCCAGGCCAGCGCCGAGAGCAGCGGAAAAACGGCGGCAGGGTGAAACGCGCCGGAGCCCGGCCGCAGGATAATCAGCACGCCGATCAAGCCGGTCACGGTCGCAAGCCAGCGCCGCAAGCCGACCCGCTCGCTCAGGAAGAAAATCGACAGCGCGGTGACGAACAGCGGCGAGACGAAGCTGGTCGCAGACGCTTCCGCCATCGGAAAATACCGCAGGCCGGAAATGAAAAGCAGTGAAGAACCCAGCAATGCCGCGCCCCGCATCAGCTGCAGACCGCGGCGGCCGGACGGCAGGGCATACAGCGGCGAGCCCGGCACCATCGAGGGAAACATGATCAGCCCGAATACCAGAAAGCGGATCCAGGCGATTTCGATCGAGGGCAGCGTCGTCGACAGATACTTCGCGGTGACATCCGAAGTCCCGAGAAACACGGTTGACGCGAGAATCAGCGCGATGCCGCGAAACGGCCGGTCATGCGCGGACGCGGCGCGGGCGGTTTTGCTCTTCTCGGGCACGGGCAATGCAATATTGTCCAGCCGAGCGGCTGCGGCGGAAGGCGGGGTCACGGTGAAAACTCGGAGATCTATCGAATCGGGTGAGCGGTCAAAAGATAATAAATGCGCGGCATCGACAAGGCCCGAAAACAGGCAGCCGATATGCGCGATTGCGCGCAACAGCTGCAACACTTTGTTAGAAACCGTGTCCCTACAGCATCGGCAGGCTTCGCGGCCGGGGTCCGCGCGGAAATGCCTTGTCGAGCGCGGCGATTTCCTCATCGTCGAGCACGAGGCTGCCGGCCGCCGCGTTGTCGGCAGCGTGGGCCTCGTTCGAGGCTTTCGGAATCGCGAACAATTCCTGATCGCGCGTCAGAAAACCGAGTGCGACCTGGCGCGGCGAAGCGCCATGGGCCTCGGCGATCTGCTGCAGTATGGCGCCCGCCTGGCTGCGTGGCGCGGGAAAATCATCGTGACCGAAAGGCGAATAGGCGACCACCGCGGTGCCATGCTTCCGGCACCACGGGATCACCGCGTGCTCGATCGCGCGCTCCTGCAGATGATAGAGTACCTGGTTGCAGGCGATCCTGCCCTGGCCTGCTACCGCCAGCATTTCATCGAGATCGCCGACGTCGAAATTGCTGACGCCCCATGATCGTATCTTGCCGGCGCTGACCAGTTGCTCGAACGCGGCGACTGTCTCCGCCAGCGGATACGATCCGCGCCAATGCAGCAGATAGCAGTCGAGCCGATCGGTCTTCAGCCGCGCCAGCGAACGCTCACACGCCGTGATGGTGCCGCGCCGCGAGGCATTGCTCGGCAACACTTTCGAGACCAGGAAAATCTCGTCGCGCCGTCCGGCGATCGCCTCGGCGACGACGGGTTCGGCATCGCCATACATCTCGGCGGTATCGATGTGGGTCATGCCGAGATCGATGCCGCGACGCAAAGCCGCAACCGCGCTTCCGCGGTCTCCGCGGTCTCCGCGGTCGATATACCAGGTGCCCTGCCCGATCACCGGCACTTGCGGACCGCCTGAACCGAATGGTCGGGCCTTCATTTCAAATCACCGATATCCGCTGATAGCACCGTTCCACTCGCCGGTTTCACCCGTCAGAGCCGCCCTGCACCATAAACCAGCATTTTCGTGACGTCGATAATTTGACCAAAGTCGGGGCCGCCTGCGCGAAAAAGCAAGAGGCCTTGAAACGGCATGACCTCTTTGTCCCGCTGCCGCCGCGTGCTATCAACCCCGAAAGGCATGCACCGGCTCGGCCAGCACCGAACCTTTCGGCCAAATCATCACCGTCATCAAAGGCGGATTCAGGGAGGATAACGACATGGCTCATTTCGCCCCGACCCGGCGTTCCCTATTGCAGGGCACACTCGCCGCGAGCGCACTCGGCGTGAGCGGATTTCCGGCGCGCGCCGACGTGCAATGGAAGAAATATGCCGGCACCACCATCGAAGCCAATTTGATCAAGGGACCGCGCGGCGAGCTGCTGCAAAAATATGCATCCGAGTTCACTGACTTGACCGGCATCAAGGTCGAATCCGAGGTCATCCCGGAACAGCAGCAGCGCCAGAAGGCGGTGATCGAACTCACATCCGGCAAGCCGAGCTTCGACGTCATTCACGTCAGCTATCACGTGCAGAAGCGGCAATTCGAAAAGGCCGGCTGGCTGATGGACCTCACCAGGTTCATGAAAGATCCGAACCTGACGGCGCCCGATCTGACGGTGGACGATTTCTCCGCCGGCGGCCGGCAGTTCGCCGAGAACGACAAGGGCGAAATGCATTCGCTGCCGTGGTCGGTCGACTATTTCATTCTCTACTGGAACAAGGAGCTGTTCGCCAAGAAGGGCGTGACCCTTCCGAAAACCATGGACGAGATGGCGATTGCCGCGGAAAAACTCGACGACCCCGCCAACGGCATCTACGGCTTTACCGGCCGCGGCCTGCGCAACGCCAACATGACGCTGTGGACCAATTTCTTCCTCGACTATGGCGGCGAGTTTCTCGACGCCAAGGGCAACATCCTGACCGACGGCCCCGAGGCGATCGAGGCCACCAAGATGTATGATCGCCTGATGATCAAGTCGTCGCCTCCCGGCTCCGCCGGTTTCAACTGGATGGAATCGATGGCCTCATTGACGCAAGGACGCGCGGCGATGTGGATCGACGGCGTCGGCTGGGCGCCGCCGATCGAGGATCCCAACGCCTCGCGCGTGGTCGGCAAGATCGGTTACGCCCTGGTGCCGGCCGGACCCAAGGGCCAGTATTCCGCCGCCTATGGCGACGGCATCGGCATTTGCGAGGCCAGCACGAAAAAGGAAGCAGCGTATCTCTACTGCCAATGGGCGGTGTCGAAGACCATGGGCGCGCGGCTGCTGCAGAGCGGCGGCGGCGTTCCCTTCCGCAACTCGATCCTCAACGACGAGACCGTGCGCAAGGGCGTCAAGATGCCCGCGGAATGGCTGGAGGCGGTGATCGGCTCGGCCAAGATCAGCAAACTCGGCCTGCCCGTCATCATTCCGGTCGCCGAGTTCCGCGATATCGTCGGCGCCGCGGTCACCGCGACGCTGTCGGGGGCGGACCCGGCGACGGAGCTGAAAAAGGCCCACGAACAATTCCGTCCGATCCTGGAGCGCAGCGAGAAGGCGTGAGTACGATTGCGGAGCCGGCTGAAATCACCTCGCGCGGCGAACCGCAGCGCGAGTGGCGGCCACCATCCTATTGGCCGTTCGTGCTGCCCGCGCTGGTCGTGGTGCTCGCGGTCATCATCTTCCCCTGGGCCTACACGATCTGGATGAGCCTGCACGAATGGAAGGTCGGCTCGCCGCCGACCTTCGTCGGGCTCGCCAACTACATTCGCCTGCCGAGCGACACGCGCTTCGTCGAGTCGGTGTGGCATACGCTGGTCTATACCGCGCTGTCGGTGGCGCTGCCGTTGCTGCTGGGCACGCTCGCCGCAGTGGTATTCCACGCCAAATTCCCAATGCGCGGTTTTCTGCGCGGCCTGTTCATCCTGCCGATGATGGCGACCCCGGTCGCGATCGCGCTGGTGTGGACGATGATGTTCCATCCCCAGCTGGGCATCCTCAACTACCTGTTGTCGCTGGTCGGCCTGCCGCCGCAGCTCTGGGTGTTTCATCCCGCCACCGTGATTCCGTCGCTGGTGATGGTCGAAACCTGGCAATGGACCCCGCTGGTGATGCTGATCGTGCTCGGTGGCCTCGCCGCGATCCCGGCCGAGCCGTATGAGAGCGCGCAGATTGACGGCGCGACGCGCTGGCAGGTGTTCCGCTACATCTCGCTGCCGCTGATCATGCCGTTCCTGTTCATCGCGGCGATGATCCGCATGATCGACGCCGTGAAGAGCTTTGATATCATCTTTGCGATCACGCAGGGAGGCCCCGGCTCGGCCTCGGAGACCATCAACCTCTATCTCTACAGCGTCGCCTTCGTCTATTACGACGTCGGCTACGCCTCGGCGATCGTGGTGGTGTTCTTCGCGCTGATCGTGGCGCTGGCCGGCGCGTTGCTTCGCCTGCGCCAGACCTCGCACTGGAACGACGCCGGGGGTGTGGCATGAGTCCGCTGCGGCGCCTGTTGGGCAATATCGGACTTGGCTTTGCGCTGATCGTGATCGTTTCGCCGGCGGTGCTGTTCTTTCTCTGGATGTTTTCGCTGTCGATCAAGTTCGAGATCGACAACGCGTCGTACCCGCCGGTGTTCATTCCCGAGCGCTTCAACTGGGGCAATTACGCCGCGGTGTTCGCCTCCAACCGGTTTACGACCTATTTCATGAACAGCCTGATCGTGACGGGCGCTGCAACCGCGTTCGCCTTGCTGGTCGGCGTGCCCGCGGGCTATGGGCTTGCCCGCATGCGCGCGCACAAGGCGGCGGTGGTGATCCTGATCGCCCGCATCACGCCGGGCCTGTCCTATCTGATTCCCCTGTTTCTTTTGTTCCAGTGGCTCGGCCTGCTCGGCACGCTGTGGCCGCAGATCATCATTCACCTGGTGGTGACGGTGCCGATCGTGATCTGGATCATGATCGGCTATTTCGAGACCACGCCGATGGAGCTCGAGGAATCCGCGCTGATCGACGGCGCCACCCGCTGGCAGGTGTTTCGTTATGTCGCCCTGCCGATCGCCCGGCCGGGGATCGCGGTCGCCTTCATCCTGGCGGTGATCTTCTCCTGGAATAATTTTGTGTTCGGCATCGTGCTGGCCGGACGCGAGACCCGCACGCTGCCGGTTGCGGTCTACAACATGATTTCGTTCGACCAGCTGAGCTGGGGACCGCTCGCCGCGGCGGCGCTGATTGTCACCTTCCCGGTGCTGCTGTTGACGGTGTTCGCCCAGCGCCAGATCGTCGCGGGGCTGACGGCAGGCGCCGTCAAGGGCGGGTAACCTAACTCACCGCCACGGTCCGCTTCTGCCGGTCATCGGCTGGCGCGCCGCCCTGCGCGATCAGCCGCTTCAATTCCGGAATGCAGGAGCCGCAATTGGTGCCGGCCTTCAGCTGCGCACCGATTTCGGCGGCCGTGCGCGCGCCCGCGCCGATCGCCCCGATAATCGTGTTGCGGCCGACGCCGAAACAGGCGCACACGATGGGACCGGCGCTGGCGAGCCCGTCCACCGATTTGCCCGAAAGCAGCATCCGCCGCTGATCCTCGCTGAGGCTGCCTGCCGCGAACAGGCTTTTCACGACATTCCAGTCGCCGGCATCGCCCGCCGGACCGACGAAGAAGCAGGTATCGATTCCGCCATCATGAAACGCTGCCGCGCGATAAATGCCGCCGCCGAAATCCTTGTATTCGGCAAGGTCGGTGCCGGCGACGGACCGCAACCATGTCTGCCATCGCGCCAGATCGGCATTGTCGGCGAACAGATAGCCGTGGCCGCCTGACACAGCCACGCGCGACCACCAGACATGGGGCGGCAATGCGAGAGGCTTGCGCGACAGCGCGAAGCCGCGAAACACGTATTCATGGGGAACGATCGATGCCGGCGTCGCCTTGTTCTCGGGCTGGCCGGAAAATGGATCAGTAAAGGGCGCGACCAGCGCGCCGACCCGCGCGCTGGAGGCGGTCTCTTCGCTCCAGTGGATCGGCGCGAACAGCATGCCGCGCTGCTGCCGCTCGCTGACCACGACCTTGAGAATGCATTGTCCGTAATCGGTGACGACACGCGCGAACCCACCGTCGGCCACGCCATACCGGATCGCGTCATCAGGGTGAACCTCGACGAACGGCTCCGGCAAATGCTGCCCCAGGCGCGGGCTCATGCCGCTGCGGGTCATGGTGTGCCACTGGTCGCGGATGCGGCCGGTGTTCAGCCGCAACGGCCGTCCGGCCGTGGTCTCGGTTCGCAACGCGGGAATTTCCGGCGCGACGAAGCGTGCCTTGCGGTCGTTGGTAAAGAATTCGCCGTCGGCGAAGAACCGCTGCTGCGGCTGAAGATCGCCCAGCCGCAACGGCCACAACACCGGCACCATCGTATCGAATGCTTCATCGGACAGCGACTGCAACGCGCCGATATCGAAATCGCGGCCGCCGGAATTCTCGAATGCCGACAGCGCCGCATGTTCGCGGAACACATCGGCGGCGGATTTGAAGTCGAACGCCGCGGCAAAGCCGAGCCTTCTTGCGACCTCGCCGACAATCCACCAGTCCGGCTTGGCTTCGCCCGGAGCGTCGATGAACGCGCGCTGCCGCGAGATGCGCCGCTCCGAATTGGTCACCGTGCCGGATTTCTCACCCCAGGCCTGCGCCGGCAGCAGCACATGCACGCCGGCATTGACGGTATCGTTGGAACGCACGTTCTCCGAGACCACGAACAGCTCGAGTTTCCTGAGCGCGGCGCGTACCACGTCGGCGTCCGGCAGCGACACCGCCGGGTTGGTGCCCATCACCCACAGCGCCTTGATCTCGCCGCGCGCGATGGCCTCGAACATCTGGACCGCTTTCAGTCCCTCATGGGTCGCGATCCGCGGCGCTTTCCAGAACCGGCGCACGCGGTCGATGTCGGGCGGCGTAAAGGCCATATGGGCCGCGAGCTGGTTGGCGAGGCCGCCGACTTCGCGACCGCCCATCGCATTAGGTTGCCCGGTCAGCGAGAACGGCGAGGCACCCGGTTTGCCGATCCGCCCCGTAGCGAGATGGCAGTTGATGATGGCGTTGACCTTGTCGGTGCCCTGCGCCGACTGGTTGACGCCTTGCGAGTACAGCGTCACCACGCGCGGGGTATTGACGAACATCAGGAAGAAGTCGGCGACATCCTTTTCGGTGAGCCCCGTCGCCAGTGCGGTCGCGCCAACGCTGCCGGCGATACTCCGTGCGCGCGCCAGCGCCTCTTCGAAGCCGCCAGTGTGATTTTCGATGTAATCTGCATCCAGCATGCCGCCGTCGGCAAGCTGCACCAACAGCCCGCTGAACAGCGCGGTATCGGTGCCGGGCTTCAGCCCCAGAAACAGGTCGGCATCCCCCGCGCTATCGGTGCGGCGCGGGTCGATCACGACGATGCGCGCGCCGCGCGCCTGCTTGTTGGCGAGCATGCGCTGGAACAAAACCGGATGGCACCACGCCGCGTTGGACCCGACCAGCACCAGGAGGTCGGCCTCGTCGAGATCCTCATAACAGCCGGGCACGGTGTCGGCGCCGAAGGCGCGGCGATGGCCCGCGACCGATGACGCCATGCACAGCCGCGAATTGGTGTCGACATTGGCGCTGCCGATGAAGCCCTTCATCAGCTTGTTGGCGACGTAGTAATCCTCGGTCAGCAACTGCCCGGAGAGATAAAACGCGACCGCGCCCGGCCCGTCCCGCTTGACGATGTGCGCAAAGCGATGCGCGACATGGTCGAGCGCATCGCTCCAGGCCACCCGCTCCATGGTGCCCTTGCTGCAACGGATCATCGGATAGAGCAGCCGATCCTCGAGCCCAAGGGTTTCGCCGAGCGCCGAGCCCTTCGAGCACAGCCGGCCGAAATTGGCGGGATGCTCGCGATCGCCCGCGATCGCCGCGCCGCCCTTGTTATCTGACGTCGCCAGCACGCCGCAGCCGACGCCGCAATAGGGACAGGTGGTGCGGGTGGCGGGCAAGGTGGCATCGACGGCGGTCATTTGAGTGATCCGGTCATGCGGCCTCTGAACGGATGGTGAGCGAACGGCCGAACATCATGTCGCTGCGGATTCTCGCGATCGGCTGCCGGTTTCGTATCAGTTCGAGGTACCACAGCGCGTCGGCGACATCGCCGACCAGCACTGCGCCAGTCAGCCGGCCATCCGATATCACCAGCTTCTTGTAGGTGCCGGCCCTGGAATCGTTGAGCACGATGGCCTCGCTGCCCGCAGCCCCGATGAAATCGCCCGCGGAAAACACGCTGACGCCCGATACTTTCAGATTGGTCGCCACCACGCTGCCACCATAGCCGGCGGTTCGCCCGGCGAGATGCTGCGCCAGCACGCGGGCCTGCTCGTAGGCCGGCTCGACCAGGCCGTAGCAGATACCGCGATGCTCGGCGCATTCACCCAGCGCGAAGATGTCAGGCGCGGCGGTCTGCAGGTGATCGTCGACGACGATGCCGCGATTGACCGCGATGCCGGCATCCTTCGCCAGCGTGATATTGGGGCGGATGCCGGCTGCGAAGATCACCGCGTCGGCATCGATGCGGCGTCCGTCGGTCAGTTCGATGGCCTCCACGCGCGTCTCGCCGTGAATGCGGCCGGTGTTGGCATTGAGCAGGATGCTGATCCGCTTGCGCTCGACCAGGGATTTCAGGAGTTCAGCCGCGGGCGGATCGAGCTGGCGCTCCATCAGCCGGTCCATCAGATGCAGAAGCGTCACGCTCGCGCCGGCCTTGGCAAGGCCGTAGGCCGCTTCCAGCCCGAGCAGTCCGCCGCCGACCACAACGACACGCTTCTTCTGCGCGGCGAGCGTCAGCAGCAGGTCGACGTCCCGGCTGTCGCGAAAGGTGTGCACGCCGGAGAGATCGGCGCCGGGCACATTGAGCCGCAGCGGTGTCGATCCGGTGGCGAGCACCAGTTTGGAAAACGCGATGCTTTCTTCATTGGCGATCTTGAGTTCGCGGCGGCCGACGTCGATCTCGGTGGCGAGGCAGCCATATTTCAAGGTGACGCCGCGGTCGCGCCACCACGCCGCCGGCTTCAGCTCGATGTCGTGCGAGGCGGTTTCGCCCGCCAGCACCGAGGACAGCAGTACGCGATTATAGGCAAGCCGAGGTTCATCGCCGATCACCGCGATGGCGTAGCGGCCGAGCGCCGCCTTGGCGAGTTCGTCGACCAGACGCGCGGCGGCCATTCCGTTGCCGATGACAACCAGCGGTTCGCTCACGGCGTATCCTTACTCGGCGGCCTGTGGGTAGGCTTCGGAAATCATGTAGCCGGACAGCGTGCCATAGGCCGTGGTCCAGGCGTCCGCGACCTCGGGTGTCCAGCCTTCGCCGAGCCCTTTTTCCAGCGTCCACAGCAAAGCGCCGCCAACCACCGGATAGTGCTCGGGTTTGGCGCCGTAGCCGACATGGCGTTTCGCCAGCGCGCTTGCAGCGGGCAAGATCTGTTCGAGATTGCCCAGTCCGTTGACGACGGCGGCCAGCATCATCATCAGCTTCTTGCGCTGCTCGGTCATATCGGCCGGGAACAGTGGCTTGACCGAGGGCGCAACCTCGAACAGCCTATCGTAGAATAGCACTGCGGCCTGCTCCGAAATCGGAGCGACCTTGGCGAAGCTCTGTTGTACGAGTTTGACTTGATCCGGTGTCATCTGTCTCTCCCTTCAGGTGGTCGTGCGCGGGCTTGAGCCCCGCGCATCCCTTTCGAAAAAGTCTTGCGCCCCGCTTCACACCCGCGCTTCGGCGAGGCTGGTCGCCCCGGATGTCGCGGGTGCCCTGCGCAGGTAGAACCACCAGGTCAACGCCAGGCAGACCGCGTAGAAGGCCAGATAGATTTCCAGCGCCAGCGCCGGACCGCCGGTCATGGCGATCGATTTGCCGAACCCGCTCGGGATCAGGTAGCCGCCGCAGGCGCCGACCGCGCCGATGAATCCGAGCGCGGCGCCGCTCTCGATGCTGGCGGTCTTGAGGGCGAGTGCGCGACCCGCTTCGCCCTTGCCCCTGGCCTTGGCCAGATTCTCCTCGCGGAAGATCGAGGGGATCATGCGGTAGGTCGATCCGTTGCCGACGCCGGTGGTAACGAACAGAATCAGAAACATGACCAGGAAGCCGGTGAAGTCCTTGATGCCGACAAAATAGAGCACGCCGATGGTCGCCGCGCCCATG
>Ga0302320_10020204_pt1 | contig 13306 bp, 5 predicted proteins | sample Bog_T0_3_FD_202130 | JGI IMG/M metagenome (GOLD analysis project Ga0302320, IMG submission 202130) | Peat permafrost microbial communities from Stordalen Mire near Abisko, Sweden - Bog_T0_3 | ecosystem: Environmental > Terrestrial > Soil > Wetlands > Peat | place: Sweden: Abisko, Stordalen Mire...
AGACTGGACGAGTGGTTCAAAACACCGGACGGATTAAATTGGCTTCAGCGGATTCGTTATTACAATTTGAATCCTCCATTTTAGTCTTTGACATGGTTTGGCCTGATGCTGCCTTGAGTTGGCAGCCCTCGGCTTACTTGCGCGAAAACGCGCAATGGCCAGTCCTGGAAAGGTGGTGGGCAGAACTGCTTGCTTGCGCCGCTCTCCAGCCGTCTTGCACAATCCACGTTATGTCCAAAAAACGGACTTTATTGCCGCGTTTCGACGACTTGGCTCGATCCGCCCGGTTTCACCAGATCATCTAAATTCTCCGGTTCCTGCTGAAATGACTCGCTCGCGATGAACAAGCTGAGGCTGGACAAAACAAAGACAGCGGTTCCGCAAAACATGGAGGGTAAACTCGGGTTTCGCGCTAAAATACTGCCCGACCAAAGAACCATTCCAATAAACATCATGGTGTTGCACTGTAGAGGCGTGTAGTGCCAACGCTTGAGCTGCGAGGATAAACACGCCGACCCCACCACAAATGCGCCCACGAAGGCCGGAAACAGATGCTCAAGCGTATGGCCGCGATCCAAAGCAAAAGCCAATAGGCCGGCGTAAATGAGGGCAATCCCATATTTCGTTTGGAACCAGATCATGCGAGTGTCCTAATCCTGACAAAAGCCGTTGTCAATACATGGCCCAAGCTGTTGAACCCCGAAAAATTGCCCAGTTGCACCCCTCTCCCGCCATCTTGCACAATAAAGGTTATGTAGCCCTGTTGCGACGAGAGCGGTGTTGGGTGCGGAGTAGCAAGAGCGGAGAAACCAACGCCGCTCTTGTCTCGAATTGTTCACCTATCCAATTTCCGGACAATTGTCTGGTGCATGAGTTCGAGTTCCTCACCTCCAGCCAGTAAAAGTGGAATGATTACCAGCGTCAAAGCAGTTGATGTTAGGATGCCAAAAATCACGACGGTCGCAAACGGCCTTTGCAATTCCGCGCCCTGACTGATCGAAAGCGCCATCGGGACGAAGCCGACGCTGGCCACCAGCGCGGTCATCAGCACCGGGCGCAACCGCGTCTTGGCACTGCTCAACGCGGCTTCCGCCGGCTTCATTCCTTGGGTGCGAAGATCATTGAAGTAAGTTATCAAAACCATGCCGTTAAGAATGCTCAAGCCGCCCAGAGTGACGAAACCAATGGCGGCGGGCATCGTCAGCGGCAGGTCGCGTAACCACAAACCATAAACGCCGCCGACCAGGGCGAATGGCAGGCCAAAGGCGACAAGGGCGGTTTGACGCCAGTTTTTCAGCGCGGCATAAACGAGCGCCAGACTTAAAATAATAAACGCCACGCTGGCGAGCAGCAGCCGCCGACTGCCGGACTGCCAGTTTTTGTAGGCTCCGCTGAATTCGAGGCGGCAGCCGGGCGGAAGCTGGATTTGCTTTTGAATCGCCGCCCGCGCCCGCGCCACAAACCCGACCAAGTCCGGGCTGTTCACCGTGACCATGATGGCCTCACGCCGTTCGGCCTGCTCGCGCGTGATGGTGCTGACCGACGACTCCTTGTCCACCCATTTGCCCACGTCCTTCAATGTGGCCACATACGAACTGTCGGCGCTTCGCACCGGCAGTTCAGCCAGTGTCGCCGGGTTGGTGCGGGCAGATTCGGCAACACGCACGACGATGGGATAAAAAATGTCGCCTTCATCCACGCGCCCGACCTCGCGCCCAGCCAGGCCGATGGATACCGCGTTGTTCATCACGTCGCCGGCGATCATGAAGCGGACGGCGGGAATCGGATCAGGAATAAACTCGCGCATGGCGGTTCGCCCGGGCTGGTCAATGACCACTTCGCCGGCGTCGGGAATTTTTTTGACGATGCCAGCCACCTTGCCGGCCAGCGAGTCCAATTGATCGTAGTCCAGTCCGAATAATTTTATCGCCAGATCGGTCCGCACGCCTTCGAGCAGTTCGTCGAAACGCACCGCGATGGGTTGGTTGAGTTCCAGTTCTTGGCCGGGCACGCTGCGTTCGATAGTTGTCTTGATGATTTGCGCCAGTTCAGCCTTGGATACGCAGCGCCCATTGATTTTGCGCCAACTGCCGCGCGGCTTGAAGCTGATATAAATATCATTTTGATTCGCGCCCTGGGGATCGGTGGCAATTTCCGACATGCCGATGCGGGAATAAAGATTGTTGACTTCCGGCACCGCCGCCCGGATGGCGCGTTCGGTTTGGAGTTCCATGTCCACTGATTTTGCCAGGCTGATTTGCGGAGCGCGCTGCACTTCTACAACCAGCCAGCCTTCGTCCAGGTAAGGCAGGAAATTCGCGCCCAACCGGGTGGAGAGAAAACCGGCTCCGCCCGCCAGCAGCAAGGTGCCCGCCAAAAACCACCACCGAAAACGGCGACAGGCTTGGAACAATTTTTCATAAGCCGAACGCAGGACATTCAGGAACTGCGGTTCTTTCATCGTCCCAACCGATCCCAGCCCCGAGGCGCATAGGGCCGGAACAAGTGTGATGGTCAGAAGCAGTGAACTGCACAACAGCAATATCACCGATTGCGCCAGCGGGCGGAACATCCGGCCTTCCACGCCGCCAAGGGTCAGGATCGGAATGTAGGCACCAATGATAACCAACATGCCGACAAACATCGGTTTGCGCACCTGGCAACAGGCTTCAACGATGGTAGCCTGCCGCGATTCCTGACTGGCGGGCGTGCCATCGCCAGAAAGACCGGCCAATTTTCGCGCGACATTTTCCACCATAACGATGGTATCGTCCACCACCACGCCGAAATCCATCGCTCCGAGCGTCAGCAAGCTGCCCATGATACCGAACGTCGCCATGCCGCCCAGACCCAGGGCAAACGACAGGAGCAGGACGCTGGCGACAATCAAAGCCGCCCGCCAACTGCGCAGGAACAGGAGCAACACCGCCAGCACCAAGCCGGCGGCCAAAACGAGATTGTGTCCCACGGTGTCAACAACGCCATCCACCAATTCGGATCGGTTGTAAAGTGGTTTCAATTCCATTTCCGATGGTAGTCGGCTCTGGGCTTCGGCCAGAGCTTGGTTGAAAGAGCGCGCCACGGCGTGCGCATTTTCGCCGGTCAACATCATTGCCGTTCCCAGCACGGCCTCCTCGCCATTCAGCGTGGCGGCACCGAGCCGGATTTTTGAGCCGAGGTTGATGCTGGCCACGGTGCTTAACGGTTCGGCGCGCAACACCCACGGCAGCTTGAGACAGCAATTTGCCAGTTCGTTGCTGGTCTGCGCCCGCGAGCGCGAGCGGATGATGAACTGGTTTCCATCCCGTTCCACCAGCGCGCCGCCGCCCACGGCCACGTCGCGCGCCATCAGAACAGCGATGTCGTTCATATCATAACCGACGTTCGGCAGTTTGAGCGGGTCCACTTCGACCACCATTACCTGATCGTAGCCGCCCGTCGTGTTGATGTCCGCCACGCCCTTGACGGATTTCAGGCAGGGCTTGACCACAAATTCCTGCATCAGCTTCAAGCGGCGCAACCGCGCCTCTACGGAAGTGCCGGTCGGGGCGTAATTAGGTTTGTAGGCGAGCGCATAAGTAAATACTTCGCCGAGGCCCGAACTGGGCGGGGCGAGTTTCGGCGAAAGACCCGGTGGAATTTTTCCCGCCGCTCCGGCCAGCCGCTCGGTCACCATCTGCCGCGCCTGATACAGATCGGTGCCGTCAGAAAAAATCAGGCAGACTTGGGAGACGCCAAAGCGCGTGAGCGAGCGGACTTGTTCCAAACCGGGCAGGCCGAACATTTCCAGTTCGATGGGCCGGGTCACGGAGGTTTCAATTTCTTCCGGTGAAAGATCGGGCACCGGCGTCAGCACCTGTATTTGTAAATTGCTGATGTCGGGCGTGACATCCAAGGAGAGATGCGCCGCCGACCAGATGCCAAAGATGACAATCACCGCCGCAATCAGTATGGCGGCGGAACGGTATTTGACCGACCGTTCGATAATGGCCCGCAGGATTTGCTCAAAGTCTCCCGGATTTTCCGAGCGATGGGTTTTTGCTGGTTCTGTCATAAAAAATGCCAAAGGGCGGTTGTGTCAGTCTCCGTTGAGACCGCACAACCGCCGTGCTGACCGCTTGAATTACGGTAGGTTGATGACGCAGAAACGTCCGGTGTTTTACTTCAAATTGATTCCCGGGTTTGCAATTTTTCGCGTCTGGATCGAATGAATTTTTCGAAAACCAGAATCAGAAACCCGCTCATTCCCAACATCAGCCCGGTTTGCATCCGGTCTGGCACGCTGACGTCCAAGCCCCAACTGTTTAGTGTGCTTGTTCCGCCGCCGCCGTAAAGGTCCGCCAGAAACAGCGTCCAGGTGCCGTTCGCCGTCATCCCCCCAAACGTCCCATCCAATGAATTCCCCGAATCGGGCAACCACGTTCCCGTGGGAATGCCGGTTGCCCCGTGAATGCTCCCATTGACCCTCCCGCTGTCACTCAACGTGATATTAAATCCCGACCCGGACGAACCGAGCGGATTCGATGGCGTTGTTCCCACATGGTTCAGCAGAATCTCCGTCGTCACGTTCCCATTTGCATCCTGCAACACCAGGTAGCCAAACAACCCCCCGTTGTAGCCGCCGCTGATGTTTAAATCCACCGACACGTCTGTGATTGGACCGCCAGGTAGATTACCAAAGGTCTGCGCCGTCGTTATTCCAATCGGACTGCCTTCCGGTATGGCGATATTGACCGTCCAGTCCGCGTCCAGGATTGGCGTCGCGCCCGCCGGAGCGGCCAGCTTGAGCATCATTATTCCGCATAAGAACAAGGTTTTTTTCATACGTTATGTTATTAACAAGGTTTGTGGATTTATGGTTTTGATTTCACGTCAAGGGTTGTAGCGCAGACGGTAAAATATGCCGGAAGGCACGGGCGGGATGGGTATCCCCAAATCTTGGAAGTTGTCAATGACCTGAAGCAAACCGTTGGCCGGCACCGTGTTGGTGCTGATGGATACCCAGCCCAAACCCGCCGTCAGGTTCGTCGAACGCTCCACGGTGTAACTAAAGCCAGGCACACCGAAGAAATTCGCTGTAACGTTGGTTGTCGATACATTCAACTTTACGTTCGTCTGGCCGACGATGTTATTGTTCGGTATGATCACCACTGTTCCAACCCCTACTCCGCCCTGTCCATCGCTGACAGTGTATTTGAAGCTGTCAACGACATTGGCCGTAATACTGTTCGTGTATAGAATGTAGGTGCCGTTGTTGAAGAGCGTCGTGCCATTTGTGCTCAATAGATTCCGCCCGTCGGTTCCCACTCCAACCAGAGCAACCGCAGTCCCATTGGCATCCGTCACATTGGTCAACAGATTGCTGATCTTGATCAGCAACGACACATTAGCCGGGCGCGTATAATAGACCGTGCCGGCCACCGGCGGCACCGGTGGAACGCCCTGGAAGAAGTCGCTCAAGTCGTAGATGGGGGCGCTATGACCATCCACATAGTCGTAATTGCCGTCGTTCTGCGCGTCATAGTAGGCGGCGGGAATGGCATTGGTCTGATAGGCCAGCTCGAAGATTTCATCCATCGTCTTGAGGTCCGAGGAATGGTTGTAAGGCAGCGTGCTCGCATACGCGTTGCCCTTTGCCAGTGGCGAGATGATGATATACGGCAGCGTCGTGTTAGTGTCATCCGTGCTTTCCGTCTCGTCCGTCCAGATGATGATCACACCATGATCCTTATACGCCGCCGACGCCATGATCTTGGGGATGATGATCGAGAGACAGTTGTCACCAGAGGCGATGGCTGACTGGTCGCCCGTCCAAGCGGTGCCGTTATAGGTATAGGTGCCGTTCAGCGCACTATGCCACTCGTTATATTGATCCGGCGTGATCCAGTTGTAACGGCCGATGTTGCCGTTGGTCAGGTCCGACCAGAAGTTCGTCATCGGATAGCAGTATTTGTTCTGCGTATCGTTGAAGAACGCCATCGGGTTGTGCTTCACGCCGTAGTTGTATTGTTTGGTGCCGTTGTAAGGATTGACGATGGTGGTGGTGCCGGAAGCGCTTTTCTCCTCGGACGTGGTGAATTCCAAGTCTTCCTGATAGGAGCGCCACGGAATACCCGCCGCCGTCAACTGCGCCGAGAGATGCATCACGTTGGTGTAAACATTATGCACCGACGTGGACTGGTTCGGATCGTTGTCCGAGCGGACGCCAAAGTCCGTCCCGGCCTCGGCCCAGATGTAGTTCGGTTCGGACGGATGCTCACCGTTAATGGCGCAACTGAACATGTGCGTGGCCCACGCCGTCTGCGCCGCGTTCGGGTTGCCGGGCGTGATCAGGCTGTTGAAGTAGGGGGCGGCTGGATTGCCTAGCATCTGCTGCGGGCTGCCGGTCGGATTCTTCTGCACCAGATCATGGTTTTCCATCGCGATGATGAAAACCGTCTTGATGGATTGCAGCACCGCGAGCGCCGGGGTGTTGGTGATCGTCACGTTGACCACGCTGGAGGTGCTGCTCAAACCGTTGTTGTCCGTCGCCACCGCCGTCAGCGCGTAACTGCCGGCAAAGATGTTCGCCGTGGTGAAAGTGAACGGTGCGCTGCTCACGTTACCCAGCAGGGTCGTCCCTTGGTAGAACGCCACGTTCGTCACCGTGCCGTCAATGTCCGCTGTCGTCGCGGCCAGCGCCAGGTCGGTCGGGGCGGCAAAGCTGGCTCCGCTGGCCGGGCCGGTCAGGCTGACCGTTGGCGGCACAAGAACACCCGTGCCATTGAGTGTAAGGGTGAACGGATTGTTGTTGGTGTCGTTGTCGGTGATTTGCAGGGAGGCAACTCGCGCACCGGCGCCCAGCGGCGAGAAGACCACGTTGAACGTGGTGCTTCTACCGGCAACCACGGAGGCGGGCAAGGTGATGCCGCTGACGTTGAAGTCTCCGGCGTCGGCACCGGTGGTGGCAACATTCGAAACCACCAGCGTCGCGCTGCCGGTGTTGGTCACAGTGAACGTGTTGGTCACGCTCGCACCGATGTTCACCGCGCCGAAGGCCACCGCGCTGCCGCCGTTGGCCAGTGTGCTGCCGGCTTCCAAAACCGTCAGGGCCGGCGCGGGCGTGCTTGCGGGTTGGAAGAAGTCGCTCAAGTCATAGATGGTTGCGCTCCGACCGTCCATGTAATTGTAACCGGTGTTTTGAGCGTCCAAGTAGGAACTGGGAATCGCGTTGGTCTGGTAGGCCAGCCCGAAAAGCTCGTCCATTGTCTTGAGATCCGAGGAATGGCTGTAAGGCAGCGTGCTCGCATACGCATTGCCTTTGGCCAATGACGAGATGATCACATACGGAAGGGTGGTGTTCGTATCATCCGTGCTTTCCGTCTCATCCGTCCAGATGATGATAACGCCGTGATCCTTGTAGGCCTGCGACGCCATGATTTTTGGAATGACAATGGAGAGGAAGTTGTCGCCGGAGGCGATGGCTGCCTGGTCGCCCGTCCAAGGAGTGCCGTTGTAAGTATAGCCGCTGGGCAGGGAACTATGCATTTCGTTATACTGGTCGGGCGTGATCCAGTTATAGCGGCCAATGTTGTTGTTTGCCAAGTCCGCCCAAAAGTTCGTCAGCGGATAGCAGTTTTTGTTCTGCGTGTCGGTGAAGAACGCCATCGGGTTGTGCTTGACGGCATAATTGTAGTCGGTGGTGCCGTTGTAGGGATTGACCGGCGCGCCGGAACCGGAGGCGCTGGCCTCCTCGGACGAACTGTATTCCACATCCTCCTGATAGTCATGCCAGCGGATGCCCGCCGTCGTCAACTGGCCGGAAAGATGTTGCACGTTGCTCCACTGATTGTTGCCGGATGTCGGATCATTGTCCGTGCGCACTCCGAAATCCGTTCCGGCTTCCGACCAGACATAATTCGGCTCGGACGGGTGCTCGCCATTGATGGCGCAGCTATAATAATGGGTGGCGTAGGAAACCTGCACTGCGTTTGAGTTACCGGGCGTGATCAGGCTGTTGAAGTAGGGGCAGGCGGGATTGCCAAGAAGCTGCTGCGGACTGCCCTGCGGGTTTTGTTGCACCAAGTCGTGATTTTCCAACGGAATGATGAAGATGGTCTTGATTTGTTGCAGCGTGGCAAGGGCAACCGAATTGGTGGCCGTCAAGCTCACAACACTGGAAGTGGTCGAGGCCCCGCTGTTATCCGTCGCCAGGGCCGTCAGGGTGTAAATGCCGGTGGGGGCGTTGGTCCAGATGAAGTTGTAAGGAGCGGTGGTGACATTGGCCACGAGGAATCCGTTCTGGTAAAAGGCCACATTCGTCACGGTGCCGTCGGGGCAGGCAGCGGTGGCAGAGAGTGAAAGCCCGGTTGACACATCGAGGACGGCATTGTTCGCCGGACTTGTGAGGCTGACAGTCGGCGGCACATGAGGCGTGGACACCGTGATGTTCACCACGGAGGAAGTGGCCGTGAGCCCCGAGGCATCGCTGGCCACAGCGGTCAGCGCGTAATTGCCGACGAGAACACTCGGCCAAGTGAGATTGTAAGGTGCACTGGTCACGCCGCCGAGATCCGTGCCATTGGCGTAGAACTCGACATTGGTGATACTGCCGCCCGATTCAAAGGCATTCGCCGCGAGAGGGACGCTTGAACCTGGAAGGTAATTCACGTTGTTGGCAGGCGAAGTAAGGCTTACTCCGAAACCATTGGTCACCGTAATCGAAACCACGCTGGAAGTGGCCGTCAAACCATGCGAGTCAGTGGCCAGCGCGGTCAGGTTGTATGAACCGGCAGAAGCAGTCACCCAAGTAAAATTAAATGGAGCACTGGTGACATTGGCCAGCAAAGTTGCGCCATGATAGAAGGCCACGTTCGTCACCGTGCCGTCGGCGGACGAAGCCGAGGCAGACAGCGGGATGCTGGAATAGGCAGGGAAGGAAGCGCCCGACGCCGGACTGGTGAGGCTGACGGTCGGCGGCACATAACCCACTGTGACATTCACCACGGCGGAAGTGGCTGACAGGCCTGCGGCATCCGTGGCCACGGCGTTCAACGAATAACTGCCGACGGGAATGGCGCCTGGATTTCCAACGTAAACTCCCGGAATGGTGGCAGTATAGCTGGAGCCGTTGGCCGTCACGGGGAAGGGAAGAACCGTGGAACCGACGTAGAACGATACGCTGGTAATGTTGGTGCCCAAATCAGTAGCGGTGGCGGAGAGGGTGATGGCGCTTCCGGGAATGTAATTCTGATTATTCATTGGCGAGGTGAAGCTGACCACCGGGCCGTTGGGATTGTTGGCCGTTATGCTGATATTATCAATCGCATACATCTGATCCGGGCTGGAGGCCACGCAATTGTCGTCCGCCCAACGGAAATACATGACGCCGTTGGCGGGCAGTGGCGTCGGGAACGTGATCGCCACCGGGCCGCTGTCGCTGGACGTTCCCTGAACCCAGTTGGTCAGACAGAGCGCATTCACCCCAAACCAATTGGTCGCATTGGTGTCGCCGGTGAGGCTGTAAAAGAAGGAATAGCCGGGCAGTTCCAGCCGTTCCGTGCCGTCGTCGGTATAAGAGCCATTGGAAGTGGAACCATTCGTCAGGCATTTTTCGGTGTAACTAAAAATCACGCCATTCAGCGCATTGCCCGTATTGTTGGTCAAGGCCAGTTGGATGACCGTGCCGCCTGTGCCGGTCGGATCCGTGCCGAGTGCGCGGTCGTTCAAGCTGTCCCAACAGCCGATGTTGAAAAGCTGATAACTCTTGTCCGTCACCGCGCTGCCGACATTCCACACAACCAACGTTGAGGCGCCTGTTCCAAAGGTCGCCGTAACAATGGCGTTGCTGTCAATGGGCGTGCCATTGGTATAGGTGAAATGGGAACCGGGCAGATACATCGCCTGAAAACCGGCGGGCATCGTCGTGTTGCCGTTGGTCAAGGCCAAATCAAAGTTCTGCGAGTAGGAACCCGTGAAGGACGCCACGAGCGGATTCGGCAGATTCGTGACCGTCACCGAAACCGCAGTGGAAGTGGCCGAAGCGCCGGTATCCACGCTGGCTACGGCTGTCAGCGTGTAGGAACCGGCGGCTACACCTGTCCAACTGTAGCTGTAAGGCGCGGAGGCAACATTGGCCAAAAGGGTCGAGCCTTGGTAGAAAGCCACGTTCGTCACGTTGCCATCGGTGTCAGACGCCGTTGCCGCAAGTGCGATGCTGGCGGGCGCGGCATAGGAAGCGCCGCTCGCCGGACTGGTAATGGCAACGGTCGGCGATAGATGCGCCACGGTGATGTTGACGACAGCAGAGGTGGCCAGAATGCCGCTGGAATCGGCGGCCACGGCAGTCAGCGCATAGGAACCGGCGGGAACACTCGACCAAGTATAGATATAAGGAGCGCTGGCCACATTGCCTAGCTTGGTGGAACCGGAATAGAACGCGACGTTGGTGACGGTGCCGCCTGTTTCCGAGGCGCTCGCCGTAATGGCAACGCTGGAACCCGGAATAAAACTCGCATTGTTGGCGGGCGAGGTGATGCTGACTGCCGGGCCGGCGGGCGTGTAAGTTGCAATGCTGATGTTGTCAATCGCGAGCATCTGATCCGGGCTGCTGGCTATGTTGTTATCGTCCGCCCAGCGGAAATACATCACGCCATTATTGGTTAAAGGCGTGGCAAAGAGAATCGTCACCGGCCCGCTGCTCATCGTCGTGCCCTGCGTATAGTTGGGCAGACAAAGCCCATGCGCTGCCGGAATGCCGCCGGCGTCATTAATCGTGCCTGCATACCCCACCTCGGTCCAGTTGGCCGCGCTCGTGCCAGTGGTGCTGTAAAAGAGACAATAACCCGGCAGTTCGCTCTGCTCCGTGCCGGCGCTGCCGTTGGTGAGGCATTTGCAGTCATAACTGAACGTCACGCCATAAAGTGTGCCGCCGGTGTTATTCGTCATGGCCAGTTGAATCACCTGCGCCCCGGTGCCGGTCGGATCGGTGCCCAGCGCCCGATCCGTCAGGCTGTCCCAACAGCCGATGTTGTAAGACTGGGTGCCGGACTTGGCCACGGCGGTGCCGACATTCCAAATGAGCAGCGTCTGCGTGTCCGCCGCCGCGTTGGCGATGGCGGTAGCCGAAATGGGATTGGCGGCGGTGTAATCGCCATTCCCGCCCGCGATGGCCATCGAGGTGAAGCCGGGCGGCAGCGTCGTGCCAGTGGTGCCAATGCCATCAAAGTTCTGGGTGTAGGAACCTGTGAACGTCGTGGGCTGGGCCTGTGCGGTTGTAATTCCCAAAGCGCCCGCGAACAACGCGACCGCCAAGGCAAATTTTTTTAGGATGGATGCGTTCATGGATTTTATAATTGTTTTTGAATGGATGAATGTGGATTGGTTGGCCGGCGAACGGTAAAAATTTCAATGCGCCTCGACTAATCCGTCGCCGGCGCAGTGGAAAACAACTTTCCACACTGCCACGCCGAAAATTGAAAACTGGATGCCTTGATCAAATCGTTGATCAAATCGAAAAAGCGATTGGCACATTTCACCCTATAAGACGATTCTCGAAGGCTTGTTGTGAATTGATGGGTTGAGTTCAGAGATTTGCCATGCTGCTGCCACACGAATGTCACTTGCATCCAAAAAAGGAATTTCCCCGGCCACGCTCCAATGTCACATACGGATGTTTGATCAGACGCGGAGAAATCCGACCTGTTTGTGCCTTTGGCATAAGCCATGACAACGTTTCGTCGTTGGCCATTTCAAGACACCCAGCTCGGCTGGCAGACGGTCAGAAAGACCGGTTGCGGCCAGCAAGCGCGAATATATTTGCCGGCTGTGAAGACATTGCGGATGCGCTTCGGAAAATTTGCGGTGAACCGCCAGCGCTTTTTGCGGTTTGCCTTGAGCGAAGAAAAACGACGCCAGCGTTTCGTGCATCAAAAACGAATTCTGTGACAACCGCTGCGTGAGCCGCAGCAGGCGAACCGTTTCCAGACCGGCTGTGCCTTGGGTGAGCCTCAATTGACAGCGGCAGTCAATCAGCCGCCGTAGCGTCAGCAAATCAAACGGGGCCAGCTTCAAGAGATGTTGGGCCCGGCGACTGGCTTCTCCAACGTCACCGGCGGCGAGCAGCATTTCGTGACCAAGACTTAAGGCCGCCAGATCATCTGGATTAAGCTTCAACGCACGCTGAATTGCCGCCAGTGCTTCCAATGTCGCTCCGGCGAGCCGGTGGGCCAATGCCAAAGTGTGCCAGTGGACGGGATTCTCTGGCTCCAATTCTGCCGCCGCCTGAAATTTCATCACGGCATTCCCGCCGTTTCTTTGGCAGAGGGCAATCCAGCCGTCCAGATGCTGGACGGTCGCCGGCGAGTGAAAACTTTGTGCACGGGCGTTTTTGAAAATCCCGGTCGCCATTTCAATCCCGCCCAATTTGAGAAGTGTATCGCCCAGCTTCAATACCGGCGGCAAAGAAGATTGACAAGGTAGCACTTGCCGCCATTCCGCAACCGCCTTGTTCCAGTCGCCCGTGAGGTGAAATAAGTCGGCCAGTTCTAGGTGTTTTTCCCAGTTGTCCGGATTTTTCAAAACATAACTTCGCAACGATTTCATTTTTCGCTCTAACCCAAACGGCGCTTTCAAGGGAAAAACATGGAACAACTGCTCCACGCCACAGGGCAATTTCACCCGCACTGTGCGAATAAACGCAGCGGATGGAAAAAGTTCCAATGGTTTGTTGGATTGCCGTTGCGGCAGTCTTGCGGGTGTCGCGCCCGGTGGATGTCTTTCCGAAGTCTGTGGATTGCCGTTGCCATCGCGACTGTTGGTAATATCACGGCGCAAACTGGCGCGGGCCAGTTGCACGCGCTTGCGCACGTTGGCTGGTGTCAGCCCCAGTTGCGAGGCAACTTCCTTGACTGGAATTTCCCGGACCACGTGAAGAACGAACGGTTCCCGCAAGGCCGGTGGCAGCGCGGCAATTTGCAGTTGGATTTCCGATTCCGCCGCGAGGTGCAGCATGGACTGATCGAATTTCGGTTCAGTCCCCGTCTCGTTTCCCCAACTTTCCAAAGTCTCCGAGTGGCGTTGACGTTCCCGCCGCAGATCGATGCACAAGTTTCTGGCCAGCCGGTGAAGCCACGCTTCCAAATGCAAAATTTTCCCAGCGCTGGCTGGAAGGCGGTCTTGCGCCTTTAACATCACCTGGCTTAAGGCGTCCTCCGCGTCCGCCACATGACCGTCCATTTCCCGGAGACAAAGCCGGTGAAGACCTCTTTGATGGCGGTTCCACAAGCACCAAAAAGCATCCGCCCTGCCAGCGGCCACGTCAGCCAGC
>Ga0302320_10020206_pt1 | contig 13306 bp, 12 predicted proteins | sample Bog_T0_3_FD_202130 | JGI IMG/M metagenome (GOLD analysis project Ga0302320, IMG submission 202130) | Peat permafrost microbial communities from Stordalen Mire near Abisko, Sweden - Bog_T0_3 | ecosystem: Environmental > Terrestrial > Soil > Wetlands > Peat | place: Sweden: Abisko, Stordalen Mire...
AGCGTGCGGATGTCGGCACTCGATCGCCGCCTGTCTGGCGCCGCGTTCTCTTCGAGTACGACTCCGGCGCCCGCGTCCGCGCCTGCAATGAGTATGGCGGATGGCAGCGATGCGGCCAGCCCGCCGACGCTGTCATCGGCGACCCCGACGCGGCCCCAGACCGATGCGGCGGGCAGCCTATCCGGACTGCTGCGGGCGCCCGCGCCAGCAGCGGTGCAGGCACACGTGCTGCCGACGCAGCGCTGGCTGTTACCGAAAGGTGCCTTCATCGACTGTACGCTCGAGACCTCGATCGATTCCACGTTGCCGGGATTGACCACCTGCGTGACCGCGACAGACACCTTTGGTGCCGATGGCAACGTAGTGCTGCTCGATCGCGGCACCAAGCTGATCGGCCAGACCCAGGGACAGGTACAGCAGGGTACGGCGCGCGTGTTCGTGCTGTGGACAGAGGCGCGCACCCCCACGGGTGTGGTGCTGCCGCTGGATTCACCGGCCACCGATGAGCTCGGACGCTCCGGCCTTGCGGGCGAGGTCAATCGGCACTTCTGGCAGCGCTTTGGCGCTGCCATCCTGATCTCCACCATCGATGGGGCAGTGCAGGCATCGGGGCGATCTGCCGGTACCGGCGGCACGGTGATCTACAACCCTTCAGGTTCTGAGCAGGTGATGTCCGATGTGCTCAGGGACACCGTCAACATCGCGCCGACGGTGACCAAGCATAACGGTGATCGCATCCAGGTGCTGGTGGCACGGGATATCGACTTCAGCAGCGTCTACGAGCTTCGCCGTGCCGGCAGCAACCCCTGAGCGTGTGCCGCAGGGCCTGGCGGGCGGAACTGCCGAACTCAGTGCGCTGGCATTGACGCTGCGATCGCTTGGTCGGTGGCTGCAGGATCCCCAGATTACCGAGATATGCATCAATCGACCGGGCGCGTTGTTCATCGAGACCGGATGCGGCTGGCAGTATGTGTCGGCGGCCGAACTGGATCTCGATTGGTGCCGCCGGTTCGCAAAACTCGTGGCCAATCACAGCCGGCAGCGCGTCGACGCGACCACGCCGCTGATATCGGCCTCGCTGCCTGGCGGCGAGCGCGTGCAGCTGGTATTGCCGCCTGCGACCACGGCCGATTGCGTCGCGATCAGCATCCGGCGTCCGGCCCCGCAGCTGTGGTCGATAGAGGAACTGGCTCGCCGCGGGGTGTTTCGCAGCACGCGCCGGTCGGATGCAGTGTGCGACAGGCTGGAGACGCAGTTGCTGCGGATGCTCGCGGCAAGCCAGTTCGAGGAGTTCATGCGCCTGGCGGTGCGCAGTCGCCGCAACATCCTGGTCTCCGGACCCACCGGCTCGGGCAAGACCACCTGGACCAAGGCGCTGATCCGCGAGATCCCGGCCGATGAAAGACTCATCACCATCGAGGATGCGGCCGAGCTGGTGCTCGACCGGCATCCCAACCATGTGCGCCTGTTCTATTCCAAGGACGACCAGGGCCTGGCACGCGTCAGCCCCAAGCAGCTGATCGAGTGCTGCCTGCGGATGAAACCCGATCGCATCCTGCTCGCCGAGCTACGGGCCGAGGAGGCGTTCGACTACCTGCGCAGCGTCAACTCCGGTCACCCAGGATCCATCACCAGCGTGCATGCAACCAGCGCCGAGCTGGCGTTCGAGCAGCTGGTGCTGCTGATAAAGCAGAGTCCTGCCGGGCGCGAACTGTCACGCAGCGACATCAAGGACTTGTTGTACCTGCTGATCGATGTCGTCATCCAGTTCGAAACCCGGCAGCACGAACGCTTCATCAAGGAAATCTGGTACGAGCCTGCGCGCAAGCGTCGCGGCAGCGCGGGCGCGGTCTGAGGCGACGTCCGTGACACCGACAGCGGAGCTGATCTCGCTCACTCGTGGCTGGTCGGGCCTGGCAATCGCCTACGCCAGCGTGCAGGCGCCGATGCTGGTGGGGATGGTGCGCGCGCGCGCGGCCTGGCAGCGCCTGGTGCTCTCGCCGCTGATCGCCGTGCCGCTTACCGGGCTCGCCGGCATCGGCATAGCACTTGCGGGACCGGCGCTGCGCGGGCTGGGGTTGGCGCCTGCCGGCCTCTGGCATGTGGCGGTCGGCGGCACGCTGTCCGCCGGCATTGGCTACCTCGCCGGGCGATCGATCGCACGTCATTCGGCGGCGGCGAGCGCAATTATTCATCAACGTGGGGCCGTCATCGGGCGTGCAGCGGTCGATGGCGCGCCCGCTGAGCACAGCGCGGGTGCGGGCCGAAACAACAGCGCCGACCGCCCGCTGACACTCGCCGGCCTGCCGGTGGCACTGGCGGATGAGAGCAAGCATTTTAAGTTCATCGGCACCACCGGTACCGGCAAGAGCACCGCGATCACGCAACTACTGGCTGGCGCGTTGGAACGCGGCGACCGGGCCGTCATCGCCGACCCGGAAGGCGGCTACCTGCGCCGCTTCTACGACGCCGACCGCGGCGATGTGATTCTCAATCCCTTCGATCAGCGCTCGGTGAAATGGGACCTGTTCGCTGAGATACGCCGCGGCTATGACGTGGATCAGCTCGCCCGCTCGTTGCTGCCAGACCACGAAGGCGCCGATCGCAGCTGGCGTGGCTACGCGCGCACGTTTTTTACCGCAGTCACGCGCCAGGCACACGCGGCTGGCGTGCGCGATGTGCGCGAGTTGTACCGGCTGCTGGTCGTGGCCGACACCCATGAACTGCGCACGCTGACGCTCGGCACACCGGCGCAGCCGTTCCTGGATGAGCACAACGTGAAGATGTTCGATTCGATCCGGTCGGTGACCAGCTCCGCCGTCGGTGCGCTCGAGTATGTCGCCGGCCAGCGCTCGCCTGAGTTCTCGCTGCGGCAATGGGTCGAGCGCGGGGCCGACGCCGGCGGCGGCGTGCTGTTCATTCCGTACCGTGCCGGGCAGATCGCGGCTTTGCGCTCGACCATCTCCGCCTGGATGCGTATCGCGATATTTGCGGCAATGGATCGCGCGGAGCAGGACCAGCGCCTATGGTTCGCGGTCGATGAACTCGATGCGCTCGGCCAGATTGACGGCCTCAAGGACGCCCTGGTGCGGCTGCGAAAATTCGGCGGCCGCTGCATCCTTGGCTTCCAGTCAATTGCGCAGGTGGCAAGCACGTACGGCGAAGGCGACGCGCACACCATTGTAGAGAATTGCGGCAACAGCATGATCTTGCGCTGCTCGGCCAGCGAAGGAGGCGGCACGTCGCGCTTCGCCTCGACCCTGATCGGCCAGCGCGAAGTGCTGCGCACCACGCGCTCGTACAGCCGCCGGCTGACCGAGCTGTTCGGTGCCATCACGCGCAGCGAACACATCAACATCGAGCCGGCGGTGATGGACTCGGAGATCGAGCAATTGCCTGACCTGTGCGCGTACCTGAAATTTGCCTCGCGGCGCGAATGGTTGAGCGTGCGCCTGCAACCCGGTAGCGCCCGCGCCGCCAGCGAGCCCGAGCCGCCGGCGCATATTCCCTATGACATTCCCATCGCTGCGGAAATCAAGGCCGCTGGCGATACCGCCGCTGCGCCCGCTCCCGCAGTCACAGCAACAGCCGCGAAAAACAAGGCGCGCGCCGCGGCCCGCTTCCGCACAGCGAGCACCACCAGGGGGCGCGCCAGGGCAGCGGATGCTCCGGGCGCCAAGGCGCCTCGTGCTGTGCGCAACCCCGGTGCCGCGGCCGGCGGACAAGGATGTGAGCCATGAGTAGCGAGATGCCGGCAGTCGATGACGGGACCGTCAAGCTTGGTCTGCTCATGGAAACCGCACACAGCCACCAGGAACTGGTCGACGCCAGCCTCAAGCGGCTACAGGCACACACCCAGGACCTGGACCAGGTGCTACGCGATGAGATCCGTCGCGCATTCGTCGCCGAATTCGGGGCGCTGATCGATGAGGGCAACAGGACGGCCGATATGCTGCGATCGATGAGGCGCGCGGTTAGCGCCAGGCTGGGCTGGTGGGCAGCGCTGATCGGGGTTGCGCCCTGCATCGCAGTGGCGTTGGTGCTGGCGTGGTGGTTGCCGACGGCGGGGCAGCTCGCCGCGCTGCGCGCCGAGCATCAGCGACTATCGGCCGGCGTTGCGCAGCTGGCGGGCAGCGGAGGGCGCATCGATCTGCGGCGCTGCGGCGAGAGCGAACGGCTGTGCGTGCGGGTCGATCGGCACGCCCCGGCGTATGGCGAGCAGGCGGATTACCTCGTGGTTCACGGGTACTGAGCGATGAGATGGTGGCCTCGCGACATTCATCGGCGCGGCACCCGCATCACCAGGCGTCGGTCCGCACGCTTGTGGTTGCCGTTGCCGGTGGCTGCGGCGGCCGGCCGATTGAGCATTGCGGGCATCGCGCTCGCGCCGCTTGATGAACTCAAGCACTTCAAGTTCATCGGCAGCACCGGCACCGGCAAGTCGACCGCCATACGCGAGCTGCTGTCGCAGGCGCTGGCGCGCGGTGATCGAGCCGTGATCAGCGATCCGGACGCCGGCTACGCGTCGCGCTTTGCGAGCCGCTATCGCGGCGACGTACTGCTCAATCCATTCGAATCGGATTCGCTGCGCTGGGACCCGTGCGGGGAGATCGATGACCGTTACGACGTCGAACAGCTCGCCAGCGCATTGATTTCACCGAGCGCGGATCCGGCGGCGCAGGAGTGGCGTGGCTACGCGCGCACCTTCGTCAGTGCGGTGCTGCGCCGCTGCCACGCTGATGGCCAGCGCGACCCGGCTGAACTATGGCGCCTGCTCGCCATCGCCGGCAGCGATGAGTTGCGCGCAATCGTCACCGGCACACCGGCGCAGCCGTTCCTGGATCCTGACAACGCTCGCATGTTCGGATCGATCCGCTCTGTGGCCGTGTCCGCAATGGCCGCGCTCGAGTATATCCAGTCGCAACGCGCCGCGCCGTTCTCTGTGCGGGCATGGACCAGGGCGGGACGTGGTGTTCTGTTCATTCCCTATCGCGCCGGCCAGATCGCCGCGCTGCGTTCGATCATCGCCGCCTGGATTCGACTGGCAATCATCGAGGCAATGAACCAGCCGGAGGAGCGCGACCAGCGGCTGTGGTTCGTGGTCGATGAACTCGACGCGCTCGGGGCGATTGACGGGCTGAAGGATGCGCTGGCGAGGCTGCGAAAATTTGGCGGCCGCTGCATCCTTGGATTCCAGTCGGTTGCGCAGGTGTCGAGCACCTACGGTCAGGGCGACGCCCAGACCCTTGTGGAGAATTGCGGAAATACCTTGATACTACGCTGCTCGGGCAGCGAGCAGGGCGGAACCTCACAGTTTGCGTCGCGGTTGATTGGCGAACGCGAAGTCATCCGCCGCCAGGCCTCTCGCGGCCGCGACCGTGATGGGCTGTTCGCGTCGCGCAGCATCCGACGTTCCACCCAGGTCAGTTCGCAGCAGATCATCGAGAGCGCGGTGCTGGCATCGGAGTTGGAGCAGTTGCCGGACCTCGCCGGTTACCTGAAGACGGCCTCGGGCAGCGCCTGGACGCGCGTCGCGCTGCGCCGGCCTGCCGGAAGCTAGCCATGGCGATCTGTCACTTCGATACCAAGTCGATTTCACGCGGTGCCGGTCGCAGCGCCATCGCCGCGGCGGCCTATCGTGCCGGCGAGCGCTTGCGCGATGAGCGCACCGGTAAGCTGCACAATTATTCCCGCCGTGAAGATGTCACCCACAAGGAAATCCTGCTGCCGTCGCATCTGCGCGGCGCGGATGGTGCCTGGGCTACCGATCGCGCCAACCTCTGGAACGCCGCCGAGCGCGCCGAACGGCAACGCAATTCCCGCGTCGCGCGCGAATACCAGGTCGCGCTGCCCGCGGAACTGGATGCCGAGCGCCGACTTCAGCTCGCGCGAACCTTTGCGCAGGAGCTGGCGGAGCGCCATAACGTCGCAGTGGATCTTGCGGTGCATGCGCCGCGGCCCGAAGGTGATCCCCGGAACTACCATGCTCATCTGCTGGTCACCACGCGGCAAGTCACTGCCGCCGGGCTGGGCGCGAAGGCCGGACTGGACATGAACAGCGATGAACAGCGGCGGCGCGGGCCGCCTGTCGGCATCGCTGAGATCAAGGCGCTGCGCGAAAGGTGGGCGGTATTGAACAACGAGGCGTTCGCCGCGGCCGGTCTTGCAGTGCGCATCGACCACCGCAGCCTGCGTGCCCAGGGCATCGAGCGGGAGCCGACACCGCGTATTCCCTTTAGCGCGTTCCGGATGGAGCGCCGCGGGCAGTACAGTCCTATTGCCCAGAAGCTGCGGGAGCGCTATCGCGAGCGTGTGCAGGCGCGCCTCGCGCGCTCGCAGGGGATGGATCTGGAGACGGTACGGCGCCAGGCGCGCGAAGCGTGGCTGAAGTTGCGCGCGGAGGCGGCAACGCCGGCCGGGCAGCAAACATCGGCGGCGGCTGAGCAGCAGCGGTCCGCGGCGGTCCAGCAGCGGTCGGGTGCGGCACTCGAGCGCGACGCTGCCGACCAGGATCTGTCGCTGTGACGGCGCTGCTGTCCGGGTTGGTCGCGCTGGACGAGCAGATGCGCACCGATCATTGCTTCCTGGACGCCGCCGACTGCTGCCTTTGCCTGGCCGACTACCTGCCGGGGCGCAGCACGGCTGCCAACCGGATAAACCGGCTGATCGCCAATCTCAAGTGCCCACCCTCGATCGCGACCACTGACCCGCGCCGCGGGCGCTACAAGCAGCAGGCCATCGGCGAGGTCGCGCGCGCGCTGCGCGCGGCGGTCCGCCAGTGCTGGGTCGAGAGCGCCACCTGGATTCCGATACCGACCTCGCGGCCACCGTCCGATGCCGACTATGACGATCGCCTGCAACGCGTTCTGCGCCAGGCATTTGGCGGCTATGCACTGGATCTGCGCGCGCTGCTGTACCAGAGCGAGCGCACCGCCGCGGACCACGCCAGCGTGCGCCGACTGACCTGCGTTGCGCTTTCTGGGGTTATCCGGTTCGACTGGCAACTGCTCGCGCGTGCACCGCTGCGCGATCGTATCGTGCTATTCGACGATGTGCTGACCACCGGCAAGCACTACAAGTGCTGCGAGCGTCGGCTGCGTGAGTCGCTGGGCGGGATTCCGATCAGTGGGCTGTTCGTCGCCAGGCGAATTCTGAGCGCCCGCCGCCGCTGCGCGCCACCGCCCGCTCACGCCGGCACCACGCGCGCGCTCACCGTTCGCTGACGGCCGATCAGCAGCGCAATCCCCGCGGCGATGATGCCGGTGGCACCGGCGAACAGAAAGGCATCGACGTAGTCGCCCTGGAGCGTGCGCAGGTAACCGGCCAGGAACGCCGCGCAGGCGGCACCCAGCTGGTGGCCGGCGAGGACCCACCCAAACACCATCGCAGCCGCGCCCTCGCCGAACGCTTCGGTCGTCAGGCGCAGGGTCGGGGGTACGGTGGCGATCCAATCCAGTCCGTAGAACACGGCGAACACCGACAGGCTGGTGAATGAGAAGTCGGAGTAGGGGAGGTAGATCAGCGCGGCACCGCGAAAACCGTAGTACACGAACAGCAGCTTCCGGGGATCGAGTCGATCGGTGAGCCAGCCGGAGGCGGTGGTGCCCACCAGGTCGAACACGCCCATGGCCGCCAGCAGTCCCGCGGCGCGAACTTCGGCGATGCCATGATCACCGCACAGTGCGATCAGGTGCGTGCCGACCAGGCCGTTGGTGGTAAATCCGCAGATAAAGAAAGTGGCGAACAGGTACCAGAAGTCGCGGCGCCTCACCGCGGTGCCCAGCGCTCCCAGGGCAGCGCTGAGCGGATTGCGCCGCACATCCTCGGTGGCGGCGGCGCCGGTGGCCCCATAGCGGGTCAGGCCGATGCTGGCAGGGCTCTCGGGCAGCAGCCACCACACCAGCGGTATCAGCGCCAGTGCGCAGCTGGCGACGGTCAGCACCACCGACCGCCAGCCGTGATGCTGGGCAATCGATGCCAGTGCCGGCAGGAAAATCAGCGTGCCGGTCGCGGCGCTGGCGGTCATCGCGCCCATGACCACCCCGCGGTGGGTGACGAACCAGCGATTGACGATGGTGGCCCCCAGTACCATCGCCACGCAGCCGGTGCCCAGTCCCGAAAGCACGCCCCAGGTCAGCACCAGCTGCCAGCGGCTGGTCATCAGGGCGCTGCCCGCGGTCGACACCACCATCAGCGCCAGCGCACACAGCACCGTGCGCCGGATGCCAAAGCGCAGCATCAGCGCGGCGGCAAATGGTCCGACCAGGCCATACAGGAAAATGCCTATTGCCGCGGCGAGCGAAATCGAGGCGCGGTCCCAGCCGAACGCCGACTCCAGCGGCAGCATCAGCACGCCCGGCGTCGCACGCATGCCGGCGCTGATCATCAGTGCCAGGAACACCACCGCCACCACCACGAACACGTAGTTCTGGCCGAATCGTTGACGTAGCGCCAGGATCATGTTACTAACCGGTACGTAGCAGGGGCGTTGATGCTACGTACCGATCGGTAACATAGTCAAGAGGCGAGTGCGTGAAGCATAGCGCGACCAGGCCCGATCGCGCGGCCAAAGCCGGCGCGGCCAAAGCCGGCGCGTCCAAAGCCGGTCCGGCGAAGGCCGGCGATCGCATCCGCGCGACCGCCAGGCAGCTGTTCTACCGCGAGGGCATCCGCGCGGTCGGCGTCGATGAGATCGTGCGGCGTGCCGGCGCCACCAAGCCGAGCCTGTACCGCAGCTTCCAGTCGAAGGACGAGCTGGCGGCGGCCTACCTGCGCGACTGGGACGCCGCGTTCTGGCAGCGGTTCGAGGCCGCAGTGGCGGCGCACCCCGGGGAGCCGCGGCTGCAGTTGCGGCTGTTCGTGCTGCGAATGGCGAAGCGCATGCGACAACCGGGCTACCGCGGCTGCGCGCTTACCAATGCGGCGATCGAGTATCCGCAGGCCGGGCATCCGGCGCGACTGGTGGCGGTCGCCAACAAGCGGCGGTTGCGACGGCGCCTGGCGCAGATGGCGGCGGCGATGGGAGCGAGGCAGCCGCGTCTACTGGGCGATGGGCTGGCGTTGCTGCTCGAGGGCGCCTTTGCCAGCTGCCAGCTGTTTCGCAGCGCGGGTCCTGCGGACGCCCTGGCGCGGGTGGTCGATCAGCTGATCGACGCGGCGCTCAAGGGGCGTTCCCGACGCAGGGCCTGATGGCGTTCAGGCGAGCGCGGCCAGCACCGCGGCTCCCGCTTCCTGGGTACTTGCCGGCCGCTGGTTTTGCGCCGCGATGTCGGCGGTGCGTACGCCGTCGCCTATGGCGCGGTGCACGGCAAGTTCCACCGCGCGCGCTTCCGCTTCCAGCTTGAGTGAATGGCGCAGCAGCAGCGCGACGCTCAGAATCGCGCCATAGGGGTTGGCGATGCCCTGGCCTGCGATATCGGGCGCCGAGCCGTGGATCGGTTCGTACAGCCCACGGCTGCCGTCGCCGAGCGAGGCGGAGGGCAGCAGCCCGAGCGAACCGCATAGCATCGATGCCTCGTCGGTCAGGATGTCGCCGAACATGTTCTCGGTGACTGCGACATCGATATCGCGCGGCCGGCGGATCAGATGCATCGCGGCCGAATCCACCAGCATGTGCTCGAGCTGGACATCCGGGAATTCGTTGTGCATCACGCGTTCGCACACCTCGCGCCACAGGCGCGAGGTTTCCAGCACATTGGACTTGTCGATCGACAGCAGGCGCCGGCGACGGGTGCGCGCGATGCGGGCCGCCACCCGCACGATGCGCTCGATCTCCGGGGCGGTATAGGTGCAAAGGTCCGTGGCCTGGTGGGCATCGCGGGTCTTGGCGCCGAAGTAGATGCCGCCGGTCAGTTCGCGCACGAAGATCAGGTCGACACCGTCAATGATTTCCGGCTTGAGCGAGGAGGCGTTGCGCAGTTCCGGATGCACGCTGACCGGCCGCAGATTCGCGTACACTCCCAGTTCGCGCCGCAATCGTAGCAGGCCGCTCTCGGGTCGCAGCTTGACCTGTGGCGAGGACCATTTCGGTCCGCCGATGGCGCCGAGCAGTATCGCATCGGACGCAAGGCAGGCCTGCAGCGTCGAGTCAGGCAGCGGCTCGCCGTGCTGGTCGATGGCGCAACCGCCGAACGCCGCGGCCGACAGCGCGAACTGATGGCCGAAGCGCTCGGCCACGCACTGCAGCACCGGCACCGCCTCGGCGATTACCTCCGGACCGATGCCGTCGCCCGCCAGCACGGCGATCGCGGCTTTCATCGCGCGACGCCCGCTTCATAGACCGCGATCCGGTCTTCCTTCGCGAGCAGGAAGCCAAGCTCATCCACGCCGTTGAGCAGGCAATAGCGCGCGAATCCCTCCAGCGGAAATTCAACCGATCTGCCATCCGGCAGCAACAGCGTCCTGCTCTCCACGTCGACGCTGAGCGCGATGCCCGGGTGATCCAGCAGCCATTGGCCGGTGGCTTCATCGACCTGGACCGGCAGCAGTCCATTCTTGAGCGAGTTGCTGCGGAAGATGTCGGCGATCTCGGTGCTGATCACGGCACGAAAGCCGTAGTCGAGCAGCGCCCAGGGCGCATGCTCGCGCGAGGAACCACAGCCGAAGTTGCGGCCGGCGACCAGTATCGCGCAGCCGGCGGCCTCGGGACGGTTGAGCGCGAACGCGGGCCTGGGCGAACCGTCGGCGGCGTAGCGCCAGTCGGCAAACAGCTGCAGGCCCAGCCCGTCCCTGGTCGTGGTACGCAGAAAGCGCGCCGGTATGATCTGGTCGGTGTCGATATTGGTGGACGGCAGCACCACGGTGCGCGAGTTGATGTGGCGTATCGGTTGCATGCTGCGTCGTCAGCCGTTGAGGAATTCACGCGGATCGGTGACCTGGCCGCGTACCGCGCTGGCGGCGGCGGTCAACGGGCTGGCGAGCAGCGTGCGGGCGCCGGGGCCCTGGCGGCCCTCGAAGTTGCGATTGCTGGTGCTGATCGAGTATTCGCCGCTGGCGACGGTATCGCCGTTCATGCCGATGCACATCGAGCAGCCCGACTCGCGCCATTCGGCGCCGGCGGCGATGAAGATGCGATCGAGTCCTTCGGCTTCGGCCGCCTTCTTGACCTGCTGCGAGCCGGGTACGACCAGCGCGCGCACGCCGCGCGCGATGCGGTGCCCGCGCAGCAGTTGCGCGGCACTGCGCAGGTCCGACAGGCGGCCATTGGTACAGCTGCCGATGAACACCACGTTCACCGGCTGACCGCCAATCGGCGCGCCCGCCGTCAGTCCCATGTAGGCCAGCGCACGGTCGAATACCGGATCGTCGCGCCGGTCGGGTATCGAGCCCGACACCGCGATCACCATGCCCGGGTTGGTGCCATAGGTGATCATCGGCTCGATCTTGCTGCCATCGAGCGTGAGCTCGCGATCGAAGCTGGCATCCACATCGCTCGGTAGCCGACGCCAGCGCTCCAGGGCCCGCTCCCAGGCGTCGCCGTGGGGCGCGCGCGGCCTGCCCTTCAGATAACTGTAGGTGGTTTCATCCGGCGCAATCATGCCGGCGCGGGCGCCGGCCTCGATCGACATGTTGCACACCGTCATGCGCTCCTCCATGCTCAGTGAGCGCATCACCGCGCCGCGGTACTCGAGCACGCAGCCGGTACCGCCGCCGATGCCAATCGCGCCGATGATCGACAGGATCAGGTCCTTGGCGGTGACCCCGGGGCTGAGCGCACCATCGACCGTGATCGCGAAGGTGCGTGGCCGACGCTGCAGCAGGCACTGGGTCGCGAACACGTGGCCGACCTCGGTGCTGCCGATGCCGAAGGCGAGGGCACCGAAGGCGCCGTGGGTGCTGGTATGGCTGTCGCCGCAGACGATGGTCAGCCCGGGCTGGGTGAATCCGAATTCGGGTCCAATGATGTGGACGATGCCGCGCTGGTCGCTCTTGAGATCGAGCAGCTCGACACCGAAGTCGGCGCAATTGCGCTGCAGCTGCGCGATCTGGCTGGCCGCCGATTCGATGGCGATCGGCACGCCGCCGAAGATCTGATCGCTGCGGGTGGGGCTCGAGTGATCGATCGTCGCGAGCGTGCGATCCGGGCGCCGCACTTTCAGCCCACGCTCACGCAGAACGGTAAAGGCCTGCGGCGAAGTGACTTCATGGGTCAAGTGCCTGTCGACATAGAGCACCGCCGGCGTGTCTGGCGTTTCCGCAACGACCTCGTGCTGTTCCCAGATCTTCTGAAACATGGTCTTCAAATTGGCATCCCCGCGGGCATCGGGCCGGCGGCCGACACCGCCACCGTGTTCGACTGGCGGCTCAACTGGCGGCGGCAACGCGCGGCTTGGCTTGCATGTCGACATAGTCGAGCCAGCCCCATTTGTCGGCGGTGGTGCCGGCGAACAGTCCGAAGAACGCCTGCTGCAACCGCTCGGTGACCGGGCCGCGCTTGCCGTTGCCAATCGCAATGCGATCCACGGAGCAGATCGGGGTGACCTCGACCGCGGTGCCGGTAAAGAACAGCTCATCGGCCAGGTACAGCAGTTCACGCGGAATCGAGGTCTCGCGCACCTCGAGGCCCGAGTCTCGCGCCAGCTTCATCACGGTGTCGCGCGTGATGCCTGCGAGCGCCGAATGCGCCAGCCCCGGCGTCAGTAGCACGCCGTCGCGCACCATGAACAGGTTTTCACCGGCGCCCTCACTGACCAGGCCGTCGGGTGACAGGCCGATGCCCTCGGCAAAGCCCAGGCGCTTGGCCTCCTGGCTGATCAGCTGGCTCGAGAGGTAGTTGCCGCCGGCCTTGGCGAGTGCCGGCAGCGTATTCGGTGCCACGCGCTGCCACGATGACACGCACACGTCAACGCCGGTTGCCTCGCTCTCATGACCCAGGTACTTGCCCCATTCCCAGGCGGCGATGGCGACCTCTACCGGCGGGTCGATCTTGGGCGCGACACCGATCTCGCCATAACCGCGAAAGGCGATCGGGCGGATGTAGGCGCCATGCGCCAGCCCGTTGACCGCGATCACCTGGCGGCAGGCGTCGTTGATCTGATCGGCCGAGAATGGCAGCTGCATGCGGTAAATCTTCGCCGAATCGAACAGCCGGCGGGTGTGATCGAGCAGGCGGAATATGGCCACGCCCTTGGGCGTCTCATAGGCGCGTATACCCTCGAACACCGAGGAGCCGTAGTGCAGCGCGTGCGACAGCACGTGCACGGTGGCCTTCTCCCAGGCCACCAGCTTGCCGTTGGACCAGATATACGCTGTTGCAGGGATCGGCATGGTCGTGACTCCTGGATGACGGCTCAAGCCTCAGATGACG
>Ga0302320_10020207_pt1 | contig 13305 bp, 12 predicted proteins | sample Bog_T0_3_FD_202130 | JGI IMG/M metagenome (GOLD analysis project Ga0302320, IMG submission 202130) | Peat permafrost microbial communities from Stordalen Mire near Abisko, Sweden - Bog_T0_3 | ecosystem: Environmental > Terrestrial > Soil > Wetlands > Peat | place: Sweden: Abisko, Stordalen Mire...
CTTTCGCTTCCAATCGCCCCAGCTTGTCCAGCACCTTCTGTTGGAAATCGCCGTCGAGCCGAACCACCAACGGCGATTGCGACTCCCCCGCTCCCTCATCGTTTGAATATTTCATGTCAATGGATAATCGACGTGCAGCGCCGCTGAAAATCGAGAATACTTCGGTGGCACGCTGCCGTCATAACTCCTTAAGAAATAGTTCTGTGCCCGTGCGTACCGCGTGAGCGTAAAGCTGCTGCTGGTGAAGCGCCCGATCAGATTGCCGCTGTAACCATCGCCCCACCCCTCGTCCGAATACCGCACTTCGACGCCGCCGCCCGCAGCAGGATTAACTCCCGCGTCGATCGTTACCGTCGTCGAAGTCACAGTTACAACCTCCGCGTCGATAAGGTCCGCAAGATAATAGCTCCCAACCTGGGTCACGTCGATCGCCGTCAGCGCCTGGGTCTGCTTCATTAGCGCCGTAACAAAAGTAAAATCCAGCGATGGATCGCCCGCATCCACAAAACGCAGCGTATAGCGGCTGTTCTCCCCGGCAATGTCCACGATATCCAGTCCCACTTCGCGCACGATCGCCGTAAAGAAAGCCATCTGCGACGGCACATTCACCGCCAGCCCGTCTCCCGGAAAAATATCCGCTGCCCCACCCGGCAGAAACTTGCTCCACGCCTGATACTCCCCGCTCCACGCGTGCCCTGCGTCATCCAGCAATGCCAGCGCCGCCGTCTCGCAATCCGCCGAAGTGCGCGGAGCCGGAAGCCCAATCTCCCGCACGCTCCCGCGCACTCCGTCGTCGCCCCCGCGCGCATGAGCCGCAATGCTAGCCGAGTTAATAACTCTGGCTACGGCGTGGCCCTGCCCGCGGTAACGAACCTCGATCAACGCATTCGCCGCCGGTATGTACTCCGGATAAAACTCCAGCGCCGGCGCGGTAGTTACCTGACATGCGGCGCCGTCCAGCAACGATCCCGTCAGTATCGTCACCGGATTGTCCCCGGGCAACGTGCCGCGCACCAGCGCATCGACCGGCAGCCACACATACGTGAACGCAAGCGAACACTGTATGTTGCCAGCATTGATGAGCGCATACGTGCAAAAGCCCGGGGCATTCGCAATCACGCCGTCGAACAACACCGTAGCCGGCGCCACCTGCGTCGCCGGGTTCGCCGGATCGATATCCTGTACTTCCAGTACAACTCGCACATCGCACCCGACTGCTCCGCCCCCGCGCGGCGATCCCGATGGATACAGCGAAGAGTGAAACACCTGCTCCATCCGATACGTCTCCGCCGGATACAGCATTGTCGTAAACACGTAGTGGTGTCCCGGCGTAGTGACCAACGCCGACCCGGTGGTCGCGCCTTGAACCAGCGCCTGAATATCGCAATTGCTACCCGAGGGCGTAACCAGAAAGCCGGCCAGACAATTCCCGATCGAGACCGCGCCCGCATACAGCCCGCCGATAACTCCATCCGACGCCGCATTGAATACAACGTCGCCGTGCTCCATCATCGTCGTCCCGCCCAACTCGACCTGTTCAATGAAATTCAGAAGCGTCTGGCCATCGACTCCAGTTCCTCCCGCCACCTGTAACTGCCCATTGGCAACCGTGATCACTCCCAGCGGATCGGTTACGGTCCAGTGCGTAGGGTCTAGCTCTGTGTAAGTCTCGTCGAGAATCACGCGGTTATACAGTGCCACTTGACTGCTTCTCGTGAACGGCTTTTGCGACAGATAGAAATACGACGTGTAGCCGTCGCCGCAAAAGTAATCTTTCACATGCGCACTCGGCTCCAGCGGCCCCAGGATCGTCAGGTCGTTAACCGGCCGGGTTACGCTCTGCAACTGCAAGTCGCCCGGAGAAAATGTCTCCGCAGTCTCCGCCAGCGCATACGTGTTGGCCCCGAGGGGCGCGAAGTACAGATTGCCGCTGTCATCGCGATAGGCGCATCGCGCCAAGACCGCAATTTCCGCCGCCGATGCCGTCCATTTCTTGGCTGGGTCCACGCTGTAATAGGGAATCGGATCGCCCGCCTCCACGCCGCTAACATCAAACCAGCCCGGCAACGCCTCCGCCGTAAGCTGATCGAACGCGCTGCCCCCGCTGCGGTCCACAAACGGAGGATGCGGCGGCGGCGCCTTCCGATCCATCAGCATCACGTCGCTCAGCGCGTCGACCTCGTAACGATAAACCGGCCCGCGATCCGCCCAACCCTCATACTGGTAAGCTGGCGTCTGTGCAATGTAACCCGTGAACAGATCGTTGCCGCTATCCAGGGTCAACGAAATCCGCCCGCTGATCGCCGGCACAGCCATCCCACCCAATCCGCCCACTAGTCCAACCTTCAGCTCGGAAGGACTGTTTAGCTTGCGCACCAGGCGAGGATGTTTGCTAGTATCCACAAACGCCGTATAGTCCAGCGCTCCCAGGCCATCCAAATTGTCTATCGTCAGCTTCATGGCTTATCAAACGCTCAGCAGCCCCCGTGCCCCTCTGCGTACCCCGTGGTTAAAGCTCTTGCTCTTGGTCTCGGTGTTGCTGTTGCTGTTGCTGTTGTTCCTGACGTCCTTCTCGCAGCGCCCCCTAGTAAGCCGCCGCCCCGGCCGCCGGGAAGTAACTCCTGTAACCAAGCACCACCGCCCCGTCGTTGGTATCCACCGTTGGCAGCGCCGTAAACGAAGCCTGCAATGCCAATTCTCCAATCGGCTTTTGAATCAGGACCACGCTCTCCCGTGCCCACTCCGCCTTCACCGTGCAGGGACTCAAAATCGGATAATAGAAACACACCCGCCCGCCCGATTCGTCCTCCGCCACGAATAGCCCCGACCACTGTTGCAAAAACGCTCCGCCCTCCCGGTCCACAAAAGCGATCACCTGTTGCACCGCCGCGCCCGTAGCCGGCACTCCCCCCGCCAATGGCTGCGTGAGTAACAACGAAGTCGCCGTAACCAGCGCGACCCGCCCTACGTTGAACGTGACGCGCCGCACATAGTTGGCATCGTCTTGCACATTGGACGAGTTACTCACATACGCCGCCGCAATGCCGCTGCCCACATATCCAACTTGTTGCGCATAGTCCACATCGCATGCCAGCAGGTTTCCCGCCTCGAATCCCGCAACGGCCCCCGCTCCCAGCACCAATTCCAAAGCCGTCGAACCTGCCAGCAAAGGAACAGCCGGTATCGGAACCCCTCCCGACCCCGCTGGCGATGCGGTCGCGTTCGTCGCCAGCACGTTCATGTGCTCCGCGCCTCCCGCCAGCGCCATCTGCAACTTTCCCCAGTCGCGAAATTCGAAATCGATGCGCGCCCCCAGCGCGTGCCGCGCCTGCGCCGAAACCGCACCCGCCGCCCCGCCCGCCAGCGGTGCGATCTGCGATGTGCTCGTGCGTTGAAAGTTTTCAATCCATCCCAGGTCAATCCAGGGAGCCAAGGGAGCATCCAGCAAAAACCCGCTGTTTTGCGAAGGATCGAAAACCGCCGTCGGCCCATTCACTCGATCCACCGGTGCAAAATAGGCGCGCGTCTGCCGCGCGATCGGCCGCAACCCCGCCCGCGTCATGCCGTCGCCTCGGGCAGAAAGAAATAAATCCTCAGCTGCGCGTACCGATCCACCCGCGCCATCCCGGCGCCCCACTGTTGTTTCTGAATCGCGGCGTCTCCCGGCGCATTTCCCATCTCCGGCACCGTCCAGAAAATCCCAGACCCTAAATCCGCAGCCGGAGTCCGGCTGTAATCGAGCATCTCGGAATGCGGAGGATCGCAAATTCCCAGCAGCTCCGCGTCCATCTCCGCCAGCATGCGTCCGCGATCCACTCCCGTTCCGCCGCTGCCCTCGCTGGCATACCAGATGTGGCAATCGACTCCCAGCATCGGCCGCGTGCTCTCCGCAATCAAGATGTCGCCGAAATCCAGATAAAATACGCCCGGCTGCGCTTCCCCAAACCGCGGCTCCATGTTTTCGCGGACCACAATCGCCGGCACCGTGACCCCGTCAATCACCAGCGTGCGGGCCGGATTTAACGCTGCCAGCCGCGCCCGTAGCGCCATATAAAAACTGTCTTTCGCCGCCTGCATATCTCTCCCCGTTTAATCCGTTCCGTTCTAACTCCGTCATTCCTGAGCGAGGCGAGAGCTCTGCCGTTAGCGGCAGACCCTTCGCTCAGGCTGATAATTCGTGCAAGGCGTCAATAGTGCGCCCGGTCTAACTTCTGCAATCTGACCTCTTACCTTCGCCCTCTTCTAGCTCATCGCCGCCACCCGGTACAGATAGGCCACTCCCCCCAGCCGCTCCACCACAAATCCCTGGATATGAAACACTTCTCCCCGATACACCAATCCCAGCGCCGTCTCGAATAACACGTCCGCCGTCGCCACACTCCGCTGACTTACCTGCTCCGCCAGCGCCGAATACCCCGCCAATAACTCGATCCGCCGCCGCGGGCCGTTGTTCTCGGTTGTCAGTTCCCGCACCACCACCGGCGCAATCGTCGCCTGCTCCACTCCCGGATCCACCAACCCCAGCTCCGACGCGCCGCCCGCCGGTAATCCCGCCGCGGCAAACAACAGCGTCACTTCCGTCCCTCCCAGCGTCCGCAACATCGCATCCGCTGCCCGCGCCGCCGCTGCTCCAGAAATCCCCGTCATTGTCAGCCCACTCTCTGCGCCACAAACGGCGCCAGCAGCTCTTTCACCATGTCGTCCACCAGCGAATCCGCGAAATACCAAAACTGCATTCCATCCGGAGCCGCATTCTTCTTCACATTCAGCGCCGGAGTCGCCTGCGCATTCTTCACCAATTGCGCGCACGCCACCTTCACCTTGTCCGGAGATACTTCAAATCCCGCCCTATAAACAATCTCGATTTCCGTGAACGCCCATCCCATGATGTTGACCGGAAGCGTGACTTCTCCCGTCTCCGCAAATGCATCCAGGTCCGCCACGTTCATATCGACCCAGGTCCCCGGAATCCCAAACGCCAGCGCGATGTCCCACGCATACGCCTCATACTCCAACTCCCCCCGCCGCGGCATCGCATACCGCCCGCGCGCCGAAACAATCGGCGACGTTGCCGGAGCCACCGCGCACAACGGCAGATAAGTCAGCTGCACCGGCCTCTGTCCGTTCTCCGTTCGCAACCGCTCCGTGTACTGATTCACCGCCAGCGTGATTCGCTTGCAATGCGCGTCGATAACTGCCGATGCCGCTGTTACCCACGCCACCGCAGTCGTTGCCTCTAGCCCATATAACTCATATTCCGATGGTTGCAAATAATTCATGATGGGTTCTCGCTGATAGGTATGAGTTACCAGTTGCCAGCGCCCCTTATTGCTGGCGACTGGCAACTGGGTACTGGCAACTGGTCTTACCGGTTCACCAGCACTTCGTAATGCGCATAATTCGCGCCTTTCACGACGACCCCGCCGAATTTCACGACCACGCTCTGCGTAGTCAGCGCGCTCGGCAGCCCCAGCTTGAAAACCCGCGGATTCGGGTCCGTCAGCCAGTGGTACTCGATCATGTCCTCGCTCACGATGTAAGCCGGCAGCACCGCGCTGCCGCTTCCCGGTGTGCCTGTATAGGGGAGGGCCCACTCCGGAATCAGCGGCAGTTCGCCGGCTTGCGTGCTCAACGCCTTCACCGTGATGCCGCCGGTGATCTGCACCGTCGACAGCACGACGTTGAACTCCGTCTTCATTTCGCGGTCGATCAGATCGAGCAGCACCGGATTCGCATAAATCGCCGTCGGCCGCACGTCGAACGACGAACTTGCCACCATCTCCGCGATCGTGCTCTTCAGCCCGTCCACGATGCTGGCCGTGGTGCCGATCGTCACCGTGTTGCCTCCCGCCTCGATCTGCCCGATCGCGCCGAAATACTGCGGCGTCGTCGGAGCGATCAGCGAAGTGTCGTTGCCGTTCCACAGCGACACATCGTGCGTGCGGAGAAGCCCATCCACCGCATCCGCCAGATCCTTCGCTTGCAAATACGCGAACTGGCTCTGCTGCGTCCCCACCTCCATGTCGAACAGGTTGTAGTTGATCTCCGAGACCAGCGCCTTCAGCGGAACCGTCCGCTCCACGCGCGTCGGCGTTTGCAGCGTCGGCGCAATGTTGCGCGGATCGACAAACGCCTGTGCCGCCGTCGGCGAAGCGATCGCAGTCTCTTCGAAGAACCGCGAGGGCTGTCCCGTCGCCGGAACCTGCTTCATCCGTTGCCCGAACACGCCCCTCCGCCGGACAATGTCCGTGATCTCGGTCTGATACCGGTCGATTTCAATCGCGCCCGGCCCCAGAAAATCCGCTGCCGCATGCAAATCCAAAAAATTCGCTTTCATGTCTTCTCCTCAATTGAATTGTTACCGCCCGTACTCTCTGTCTCCCACGTGTCATCCCCACTAGCGCCTGTCATCCTGAGCGAAGCATGAACTTCACGAAGTGAAGTCCATGCGGAGTCGAAGGACCCCTACTCCCGGCACACATCTTCGGGACAACGGGAATCCCTCAGCGATTCATCCACCAATAAAAAAAGACGCGAGTAACTCGCGCCCCCACGTCGATCCCGTTCCCTGACGGCTAATAGCTAGAGCCAAGAGCTAATAGCTAATAGCTAATAGCTAAGAGCTGTCTTACTCGATCATCCCCGCCCGCGCCAGCTCCGCCTTCACCGCGATCCGCTGCTCCACGCTCAACGCAGCCAGCGTCTTATTCAGCATTCCCGGATCCAGCCGCTCGCCTTCAACTTCATTCTTCCCGATCAGCGCCGACACCACCGGAGACAGCGTCTTCCGCGCCATCCGCGAAGCCTGCGCCTGCAAATCCGCATTCGACTTCTCCAGCTGCACCACCCGCTGTTTCAACTCGCTCTCAGCCCCCTCCGGCTGCTGCCGCTCCGTTGTTTGTGCAATGCTCTCCTCAACCGCCGCCACGATCCGGTCCACTTTCGCATTCAGCATCTCCTGCTGCGCATCCAGTTTTCCCAGGACGCGATCCAGCGTCTCCGTAGCCGCCGCCAGTCGTTCCGCCGCCGCCATCATCTGCTGCACCATCTCCTCATTCATTTCTCAAACCTCCCCATGGTTGTGCTTTTCACTTCTGCAATCTGACCTCTTACCTCTACAATCGTTCTAACTCAATCCAAGTCGAGCCATAAGCCGCCTTGTCCCGCCGCAACACCGCCGCTCCCGTGAACGTAACTCGATTCAGCACCCACACGCTTGCGGTAATATCCTCCACCAGCGCATCCGTGATCTCATACGACATCCCCAGCCCGTCAAAGGCTGCCCCACCCTTTCGTGCACTTGGCGAAAGGGTGGGAATGTTGTTCCTGACGGCTGATGGCTGATGGCTGTTCTTACCCTGCCCTGAGCCGAACGGCGAAGGGGCTGTTCTCCCGATCTCCGCCACAATCTCCGGAAAATCCCTCGCATACAAAAATCCGCCCACTTCAATCGTGCGCCCCACGATTTCCGCTCGCGTAATTACCCCAATCTTCCGCCGCGCGTCGTGCCGATCGAGCGCCGGAGAATAATCCAACCCCATCCCCATCAGTGAAGGAATCGCCGCCTCTGCCGCACGCCGCGTCAGCAGCACCCGATGCCCCCGCGCCCCCGAAGGCGACTTATCGGAAGCAACATCGACAGTCGTCAACACCCCCCGAAACTCCGCCCGATTCGGATGCGCATGCACCCGAGGCATCTCAATCGCCATCGACTCCACTGACAATCCCATCCCTGGTCTCCTTCATCTAGCGTCCTCATTTGTCCGGTCACCCTGAGCGGAGCGTGATGTCCGCGAATGCGGACATCACACGGAGTCGAAGGATCCCTACCGGCTTCTCTGTCCGTTGCGCTTGCTCCTGCCCCCGTGTTCCCCTGTGTACCCCGTGGTAAATGCTCTTGTTTTTGCTTTCACCTCTGCAATCTGACCTCGAACCTCTGCCCTCAAATAATCTCCGCCAACCCCCGCGCCCGCCGTACCTCATTCACCGTCACCACCCCGTTCCGCAGCAGGATTTCGTCGATCTGCGCCTGCTCCATCTCATCCTGCGCATCCACGTCGGTGAATACAAACTCCAGGTCCGTCCATCCCAGCCGCTTTCCAATCGCATCCCGCGTCAGATACTCCGCCACCAAACGGGCGGTTGGAACAATCGCCGACCGGAATCCCAAGTCGCTCATCGTTCCCGCCGTGGCCCGGTTCACATCCTGTTCCAGTCCCAGAAACTGTGCCGGCAGATCAAATGCATTGGCGATAATCCGCACCAGAAATTCCTGCCAGGCCAACCGCAAGTCCGCATCCGTCCCCGCCCCAAACCGCAGCACCTCGGGCTTCGACTCCGCCGACAGTATCGGCACTCGCCCCGTACCCTCAATCTCGTCCTGCCACCACCGGATCAGCCGCTCATGATGCGTCGGCGTCAACCCCTGAATCCACAATGCATACTGCACCACCGAATTCGAAGCCAGCCGTCCCGCATACCGGTAAGCGCTCAGGAACGCGTTCACCGTTTCAAACGCCACCTCCAACCGCCCCAACCCAAACGGAGTATGTGTCCGCGGATTCAGCCGTATATAACTCAGCTCGTTATCGTTCAGCACAATCTGCCCATCCGCCCCATACAACCCCGTTACCTGCGCATACCGCGGCGAGTCCGGACGCCCATCCCAATCCGTCATGATCCGAATCGTCGCCCCATCCACCGGCCACATAAGAAGAGGTAGCTTCGGTGCCCCGCCGGTTTCCTTCGTGATCCTTTGTGCCCTCTGTGGTTCAAGGCTTTCTCTGCGAACTCCGTGACCTTCGCGGTTAAGCGGCAACCTCCACCCCTCCACCAGATCCAACTCAATCGCCCCAAACCCGCCCACAATCACGTCTTCCAGCACCTGCTCCAGCAGCGACCGAAACGAATCATCCGGATTCGGCGCCTCGAAATTCTCCGTCAGCACTTGGATCCGCTGCGCGCCATCCGGCATCTGCTCCAGCACCCGCCCCCGCCGTGGCTGGATCCGCCATCGCATCCCCACAATTCGATCCTTAATTGCGTTGATCGCCCGCCGCGCCACCGGAGTCTCCGCAAACCGCCGCAGATTCGCCGGCGTAGGCTTCGGCACCAGGTTGTGCGTCGCTGCCTTCCCCGTCCCGCTGCCCGGCATCCCCGCTCGCGCAAAGCTGGGGTATGAGAACGGAGCCAGGTTCGACCCCGCTCCCACCGTCCGCCGCGCATCCCGCCCGGCAAACAAATTCGCGGAAACCCACTCCCGCATTGACAAAGACACATCTCCCACCCGGCGCCCAGCGCCGCGCACCCTCTCTCGTATGTTCATGATCTCCTTTGGCGTAGCGCGGACACTCCTGTCCGCGCACGGCGTCCATCGATTCAACGTCCCGGTTTCCCCCGTGCTCCCCTGTGTACCCTGTGGTTTATGCTTTCTGCCGAAACTGAATCAGAGTCTCTCTAACGCGTTCCTGCGCCCAAACAAAAACGGCACAGCTTTTCGCCGTGCCGTCGGTTCCTTCTCAGCGGACCTCACTTCTTATCGAACTCCCGACTCCCCCAGTTCACGAAGGCAGATCCCGTCTCACCTCGACTGCGATGTCCGCCATTTCCTCCACTCTTCTCACCCGCACGGAACCTTGCTTCAGCATCCCAACCGCGAACCGCGTTTTTTCCTCCTGTGACGCCATCCCCCGGTCTACCACCGCCGTCAACGAAGCCTGTAAGTGCACCCGTCGCATCCCTGCCTCTATTCTCGAATAGCGATAGGCTACGGCCAGCGCCTGATCCAAATTTGCCGCGACCGACACCCCGTGGAACATCTTCACCGCGCCCCCGGATCGATACCCAAAATCAATCCGAAACGGATCCCCCAGTCCGGTGTACTGCATCACATCCAAATCCCGCTGCATCAACTCCAGTACACCGGCATTGGCAAATGCCTCTATCATGCTGTGAACGATCGCCATCCGCCCCGTCCGCTGCTGAGTTCGTTCACCACGTGCCGTTGAAACCAGGTACATCGAAGTCAGCGCTTCCATTTCTTCTTCCGGATCCTGCGTAATCACCGCCTTCGTCGGACCCACGTCCAGCATCGTCCCAAATTTCTCGTTCACCAGTTGCAACAATTCCTCGCGCCGCCGCAAGCTCCCCAGCCGACCGCGAATCTCTTGCTCCACCATCCCAAACCACTCCCACTCCACCTCTGGAGCCACGCACTGCAGCATCCTCATGTCGCGTGTAAACCGCATCTCGGCAAATCCGCCATCGCTTTCCACCAGCAACAGCCCGACCGTAACGAAATCGTCCCGCAAAGCATGCGGCAAGAATCGCAACAAATAAAGCTCAAGTTGTCTCTTCTCCGCCATCCGCCCTCAGCATTTAGCTCTTGCCAACAGCCGCACTTCCTTCGTGTACCTTCGTGTCCTTCGTGGTTAAAGCTCCTTACCTGCGCAACCAGCGCCCTCGCTCACGCCTCATTCCCCCACTCCGGAAACGGCCGCCGCGGCGATCCGCGAAACGCCAGTATCAACTCCCGCACAATCGCCTTCCGCGCAATCAGTCGCTCCACCAGCGCTTCCAGTTCATCCCAGGACCCGCCATACCATGCCGGAGGAATCTCTCCCGCCACCCGCCAAATCGCATCCTCCTCCAGCCCCTCGATCCGCGACAGCCAAGGCTCAAACGACGCCCACCCCTTCACCCGCGCATACACCTCATTCCGCGGATACACTCCCCGCAGCGGAAAATCCGGAAACGTCCACTCCCCCGCATTAAAGCAATACCCCTGATCGATAAACGCGGCCGAGTACTTCTTCTCCCGCATCTTCCGCCAGAACGCCGCCTGCCGCCCATCCGCATTGCAAGTCCATTTATCCAGCGCCAGAATCCCCGTAAACGCCTCCAGGTTCCGCACCCGGTCCAGCATCTCCGGAGGCAAATAATCGAACACCTGCCCCTCCACCGGACTCACCACATACCGCGACCCAAACTGCAATCCCGCCTCCACCTGAATCGCGTGGTCCCCCAGCACAATCGTCAACTCCGCCGTATGCTCCACCAGCCAGGGAGCAACCTCCACCACCTCCGCCGCCGGCACCGGCAACCCCACCCGCTCCGCCAGCCGCGTCGCCAAAAACTCATTCGCCAGCACCCGCTCATGCTGCGGATTATTCCGGAACTTCACCACGTAATAATGCCCATCGTCGCAGCGCATCAAATGACTCTGCGCCCCCCCCCGCATCCTCTTTACGTGTTGCACCGCAGCCGTCGGCATCTCGCAAAACCTTGACGCTTTTGCTTTCACTTCTTCAATCTGCAATCTAACCTCTGCAATCACCCCTTGCCTGTGACCGCCACCACACCCAATATGTTCACTTTTTCCCTGCTGGGGATCATCGATGAACTCAGTTCCGCGAATCTCCCCTTCAACTCCGCGCCCTCCGCGTTAAAGCCTTTGACCTTAGTGTCCTTCGTGCTTCAAGGTTTTCACTTCTTCAATCTGCCATCTAACTTCTGCAATCCCACTTCCCCCCGCACCGCCCACGCAATCCCCATCGCCATCACGCAATCGTCATTTGTCCCAGGAGCCCCGCCTGCCCTCCCATCCCTGTCCCTCACAAACGTCCGGCACTCATTCAGCAGCCGTTCGCTCCTAAACGATTGCGGCTTCACCGCCAGCGCCTCCGTCAAATTCGCAATCATCACCGGACGGCTGTGCACCGAAGTCAGCCACCCCGCCTTCCCATCCTGCCAATACAGATTCGGACACTCCCACGTCTCCAAATGCGCCAGCACCGTCATCCCGTGATTGTTCCGCTCCACCGCCAGCATCGCCGTGTTATATTCCTTCCCCAACTCCATCACCTTGAGCGCAAACTCCCGCGGCGGATAATGTCCGCACAACTCCGCGCACTGCATCCCCGAATCGCGATCGATCACCTCCGCCACCGAATAATCCCCATCCGCCCCGCCGCCCGCCGGATCCGCCCCAATCACATACTGCTTTCCCGCCTGCGCCGGCAGCCAGATCGCCAGCCTCCCATTCTCCCGCCTCTCCACCGGCTCGCTCACCCACTTCAGCGCCGCTTCCACCGTCTCCACCTCAAACACGCATTCCCCCGACGCCCGGAAGCACGACACCGCGTCCTCGGCGAATTCCTGCGCTGCCAGCCCCCGCAATGACGCCCATTGCTGCCGCCGCCACGCAATCTGCTTCGCATTCAACCCTTGTTCGTTCATCAGCGCCTTCTCTTCCTCCGTCAACGACAACAACGACGGCTCCGGCTCCGCCACATAACTTTCCTCGTACCACCACGGGAAAAAATGCCGCTGATATCCCGTCTCCTCAGCTCGCTGCCACTCCCTATAAAAATGTCCCCATGCCCCATTCGCCGTCGACTCCAGCACAATGTCGCCTCCCGGTACCACCGCCGCCCGCAACGATGCCAGCGCCTCGTCACCTTCTCGGCCCCAGCGCGAAACTTCCGAACAATGCAGGTTCTGGATCGTCCGCCCTCGTCCCGCATTCTCATCCGCCGACGCCAGGCAGTACTCGCTGTCCAACTCCGGGAACACTAACTGCCGCGCGTTGCAGTGCGACGTTCGCAGCGTGCCTTCCCGCGCGTGATCCGGCAAGTTTTCCCAAAACCGTCGCACAATCCGGAAAACGTCCTCCGCCGATTCTCGGTCATGCGTCACTTGTAGGCTCAGCGTCCCCTCATGCGTGATCGTCTGCACAAAAAATCTCGCCGCGATATACGTCGTGATCCCAACCTGACGCGCCTTCAACACCACATTCTTCTTCGCCTTGTTCCGGGTGACCACACACGAATACTCTCGCTGTGCGCGATTCAGCTTCAAGGAAATCCCCCGCGCACTCTTCGTCCGGATCTTCAGTACTTCTTCGATGAATCCATCCCGCCGGTTCCTCTGCCACAACTTCCCAGGCTCAACCTCTCCACTACCCGCCCGTTGATAATCATCCGGTTCATCCAGGTTGCGTCCCAAGATCAACAAATCTTCCCGCCCAAAATCAAATCTCAAAACTGCATCCCCTATCGGTTCGCCAAAGACTCCATGTTGCGTCATTCTGAAATGACTGTCATCCTGAGCGCAGCGAAGGATCTCTGTATTCGCCAGCACGACCGCAGCCCTCGCAGGGTTTTACCTCTGCAATCTGACCTCTAACCTCTGACCTAGCCTTTTCACTTCTTCAATCTGACCTCAAACTTCTTCAATGGTCCCCGCCGGCTGCCCCACTCTTGCCGCGTTCTTTGCGGCAAGGGTGGGAATCTCAGTCGCCGCCCG
>Ga0302320_10020208_pt1 | contig 13305 bp, 11 predicted proteins | sample Bog_T0_3_FD_202130 | JGI IMG/M metagenome (GOLD analysis project Ga0302320, IMG submission 202130) | Peat permafrost microbial communities from Stordalen Mire near Abisko, Sweden - Bog_T0_3 | ecosystem: Environmental > Terrestrial > Soil > Wetlands > Peat | place: Sweden: Abisko, Stordalen Mire...
CAACTGCTGACCAGCCTGCTGGAGAACCAACAAAATGAACACACTTTTTCAGCCAACCGCGAACTGTCAAGATACAATCTGTCTCACCCAAGGGGTTCACCCCAAACCCTGTCAAGCGATAATTCTCGCCAATTCCTTCCAACTATCTGATTCCACACAATATAGAGTTTTCCCCAATGTGATGGATTTTCCCCTCCAATTTGCTATCCTGAAAGTAGGGACACCAATGACCTACTTAACCCTTTTAGATTCAAATTTTTGCCGGGATATATAGGGGGGTGGGGGTGTACCGACAGGCCTCCCACATCCGCCTCTTTTGGCGAATGTGGGATTGCAACCCTGTCAAGTCCGCAATCCTGTAAATCATCCCTAACTAATTGATTCCAATAAACATAGATTTTTCCATGCAGTGAGGGGATTGCCCATCTACTTTGATATTCTGAATACAGAGGGGTTTTGGGGTTCGGGGAATCGTTCCTTTCCGAATCCCGCCCAACAGACACAGCAACCCTGGGACTGCGCTAGAACCTGCGCTTGCTCAAAATTCAGCCCACCGGCCAGATGCCGAGCAGCCTTCGCAACGTCAACAACTCTCCGGCGTGATACGAATTGTGGTCGATGATGAGGATCGCCTCGCGGAGGAGATTCTGCCCGTCTCCCCAGGGAAATGGGGCTGTGAGGTCTTGCTGCAGGTCGCCCACGAGTTGAACCATGGCATCCCGATCTGACACGACGGAGGCGATTGAACTCTCCCAGGCTCCCTCACTGTCAGGGGCAGCGGCTTTGGGCCAGTAGTCGTCAGGCCATTTCATCTCCTTGTAGCTCCCATCGTGGTTGTTACGGAAGCGAAGAATGTCATTCTGCGCGATGCGAATGTGCTCCAGCAACTGCCATGCGGAGTAGGGCAAACCGGCTTTTTCGCCGCGAAGTTTGGCGGGAAATTTCGTAACGACATCTTCGAAGCGGGCGTGGGCATTGCCGCCGTTGAGCCCTGCAATCAGTTCCTGCCGGAGTGCGGCATTCGGGTCACTTACCAATTCTCGACTTGCCATCTCAAACCCTCCACAGAGGTAGATTCATAACTTGGCCACCCGTGATGCCTTGAGTGCAAACGGCGCTGGGCTATATTCTGAAGGTCCATGACTCGACTCGGCATACTTATTTCCGGACGCGGCTCCAACTTTGTAGCCATCGCCGACAACATCCGCAGCGGCAAGCTCAAGGCGGAGATCGCCATCGTGATCAGCAACCGTGAAGATGCCGCCGGAATTGCTGCGGCTGAAGCGCGAGGGCTGAAGACCGTGGTGCTGCCCAGCAAGGGACGCAAGCGCGAGGAACACGACCGCGACGTGGTGGCGGCTCTCCGCGAAGCCGGAGTGGAACTCGTGGTGCTCGCCGGATACATGCGCTTGCTTTCGCCGTGGTTCGTGCAGCAGTTCCCAGACAAAATCCTGAATATTCACCCTTCCCTGCTCCCGGCATTTCCGGGACTCGATGTGCATCAACAAGCTATCGATTATGGAGTACAGGTCAGCGGTTGCACCGTGCATTTTGTAGACGAGCATCTGGACCACGGGGCGATTATCCTGCAGAAAGCCGTCCCCGTACTCCCCACCGATGATGAGCACACGCTCGCCGATCGCATTCTGGTGCAGGAGCACCTGTCCTATTCGGAGGCGATTGCGTTGGTAGCTACGGGAAATTATCGAATCGAGGGAAGACGCGTAATTGTCAACGTGGGCAACGAGCCGGACAAATCCTACCTCTAAGTTGAGAACCTGCAAATTTAGGAATGAAGGGGATTCTCGATATGGCAGAATTTCGTGTTGGAAATTACGAGTTTTCGCGCCGCCAGAAAAATTACACGGCGGCCCTTGGCTTTCTGGCCATCGGACTGGGACTGGGTGCCTTAGCCGCGTCCTTGATGACTCCAAAAACCGGCAAACAACTTCGCAAGGATGTTCGCCGCCGTTATGAAGACGCGCGCGATGCCGTGGGCAACTTCAGTGAGCGGGCAACTGACATCTGGGAGCGCCGGGATGAATTTGCCAACGCTTCGCGACGCAAGGTAGAGCCAGTGACACGCGTTTTCCGCAGGGGCTAACTGGCACGCCTACTCGTCCCGGAAATCGTCATAGGCCCGGCGGGCGCGGAATTGCAACCTCGGATCGGCAGTCGGAAGGATTCGCACTGAATGTTGCCCGGTCATATGTTCCGGCAATTCGTAGGTCAAGACGTATCCGCCGTGCAGGTCTTCGAGGACGGCGCGTAAGACTTCCTTTACGTTTTGTCCTGGAGCAAAACTCAAGCCGCCTGTGCTCCCGGCAAGATAATCCAGCACAACGTCTCCACGCTCCGGCGCGGATTTACTGCAGCGTGAGTTTACGGAATAGATTGCCGCCTGCAGATTCTGCGCTGCCCTCAGCGCATCGGCCACGCCATGCATGCTGATCGTGTCCGCGCCATCGGAAAATAAAATCATTGCGGGCCGCAATTCGGAATCACGATCTCTTTCGAGTATCTCTGCCGCCTCAACCAGGGCGTCGTACAGAGGCGTCGCGCCGCTTGCGCGCAGCGAATCCAGCTTTGCCCGTGCGATTGCCGCGTTGCAGTTCCTCGCGCAAACCAGCATCGGCCGCAGTCCGCCAAACGCCAGGATCGATACCCGATCCCGGCTTCCCAAAGCCGAGTTTGCAACAAAGCTCTTAACCTCTGCAATTTGCTCTGGGATCTGCGACGCAACCGAATCGCTCGCATCGAGCAGAATCATCAACTCCAGCGGGCTCTCCGAGGCCGAACGGAAGCTGCGGAAATGGCGAATAATCGATCCATTGTCCGCCACGGCCACGTCCGCGGGACGCAGGTTCTTGACGACATGACCCTGGCGATCGGAAGCGGCAAACGCGAGCCGCACTTCGTTGACGCTGGCGCGGATCGTGTATTCACTTGCATCGTCGGCATGGAGGGCAATGGAGCTAAGAACAACAGCCGCAAACAATGAGAACAGAAAAATTGCGATCCGCTGTTGGGTCGAAAGTTGTGTCGAAGGCTGCATTGCCCGCTCCTGCGCTCATCCTTGCGAATGGTTCTTTCGAGTCGTGCATCAAGTTTTCCGTTGCCGTCCCCAACTCACTTTGCGCTGGCCGAAATCATTGACCCTCGCGGAGGATTGCGGGTTTCGTAGTTCACGCTGCGCTCCATCATTCTTGCCGCCAACTCTTTCCGCTCTTCGTCGCGCTCCCAGTCAGTACGCAACGTCATCTGTTGAACGAAGAAGCGCGATTTCGTTTTCTCATCGTCGGAGAACAGCACGAGCTCGTTCTTTCGAATCAGAAATTCCAGATCCTCTGCCAAAGGAATGAACTCCTCGGCATGTCTTCCCACCACGACGTACACCACTTTGTCGCTCATCACCGTATATTCCGGACAAGTACACGGGAGCTGCGCCTGATTCCCAGACATCGCGGCCATGAAGCTCTTCTGTGCGATGCAGCCGGCCATTCGCATCTTGATTACCGTTCCCTTGAATGACCACTGCCCTTGCGCCTGCAGCAGAGTTGCGGCACCGGCCACAAAGAGGAACAACAACGTTATGCGCTTCATTTCCCCCTCCAAAGATCCCTGACACTCCAACTTACGTGACGCCGCGCCACGCAAAACCGTCTTATAGTGCGAGGACTCTGTCTTTCATAACGGCAGATATGTTGGCACGCAGGATAGGTGGAAGGAACGAACCATCCCTTCTATTCCCGGATCAGCACAAGTTGGGATATTTTCGGTTTTGGGATTACGACAAATCGAGAACCGCATGGAGAACTCCAGCGAAGCGTGCGTACTGGAGTATGGCTACCGGATCAATCGCAGACTTTCGTATTTACGTTTGCCTTGGAAACGTCCAATTCGAAAAGCTGCTGGAGAGCGGTGGTCAGCTCGGGGCATCCCGGCAATTCCTTCAACTGTCTCGCCAGGGTCGCCGATATTCGCTGCGTAATATGGGACGAGAGCGTTTGGAGGGCGAGTTCCTGATCTTCCGTGAACGGACCAAATTGTTCCTTCAACTGGTCCATCTCCTGATGGCAGATCTGTTCCAGTCGCTCGCGCATGGCTGAGATCGTGGGCAATACTGACTCCGTCAGAAGTTTGTTGCGAAGTCCGGCCGATTCTTCGGCAACAACCCGTTCTGCCATCGGCATCATTCTAAGACGCGCTTCGCCTTGATCCAGCGCGCGGCACAGATCGTCCAGGTCGTGAACGCGAACGCCTTCCAAAGTGCGAACGCCCGGATCTACGGCGCGGGGCACTGCCAGATCCACAATTACGACGTGTTTGTCTTTGCGTTCGCGCAGCACCAATTCGAGCTCTTCTCGCGTCAGCAAAATCCGCTGTGAAGCTGCGGAGATAACCGCATCGGCCCGAAAAACCTGCTCCCAGAGACTCTCCGCATGGGCGGCCTTCACGTTGCATTGATGGGCAAGCTGCTGTGCGTGTTCCCAGCTACGGTTCACAATCGTGATCTCGCCGGTTTCCGCGCTCTGGAACTCTCGAATCACGGCCAGCGCCACTTGTCCGGCGCCCAGGATGACAACTCGCCGCTTGCGTAAATCGCCGAGCGATTCACGGCACGCGTCGACGGCCGCATCCGCCACCGTCGGCAGCTTCGAATCATTCCCCAATTCCTGCCGAATCCGGCCCGCCACGCTGAATGCTTTTGCCATCAGCGAATCAAGGAAGCGGCCAGTCGTGTTTGCTCTCTGCGCCTGCTGCCAGGCGCCGAGGAATGAGTTTGTCGCCTCCGGCTTAAGGAATAATGCAGAATCCAACCCTGAAACTACGCTCAACACGTGGGCTATGGCAGCGTCGCCTACTAGACGGTAGTAATTCGACCACTCCACCAGCTTCAGGTTGCTCGAACGGGTCAGAAAGCGAAGAACCGAGTTGGCGGCTTCGGCTGCATTTTGGGTCCAGACAAGGAACTCTGTGCGGTTGCAGTTCGAGAGTACAATCACCTCGTCGATTCCATCCGAACGCACCAACGCCGACAACGCCGCCGCTTTCTGGGCGGAGTCCATCAAGAATCGTTCTCGCATGGCCAGATTGGCACTGCGCAGACTGATGCCAATCACCACCAGAGTCGGCTCCACGGAATTCTCCTCATCCGTGAAAATGCACATCGAGGGCCAAACCTCGGATCGATTTTCGCGGCGTAGAACCTTTTAGTTTCAGATACTTACAATTTTTGAAAGACGGCGGGTGTGCAAGAGTCAGGCTCGACTCTGGGGAAATTGACCCAGACCTGCGGACGATTCCACATCCCTTGCTGCTTTGGTAGGCTGCTTGGGGCGAACTCTACGGGGAAATACTAGCGGAATTCGCAACCGGCGACTCCACATCACGGCTGAGAATTCGAACTTACTTCTTCATCTTCTGAATGGATGAGACCAAATTTTTTCAGCTTGTAGCGAAGTGCATCGCGGCTAATGTCCAGCAGTTTGGCTGCCTGGGTTTGATTCCGGTTGGCTTGGTGCATAGCCAACTCGACGAACGTGCGCTCAATTTCCTCCAGGCTCGTTCCACCTTCTGGAATCGACAGTCTAGGCAGGTTCTTGCCATTCACCACCTGAGTCTCCGGTGGCGCGCTGAATGACGGTGAGCCGAATCCGGGTCCGGCCGCGACGTTGCCTCCCGAAGAGACCTCGAATGCGGTCAAACTGCTCAGGGGAGAACCCACGGAGAACGGGAGATAGACCGGACGCAGCATGTCATCGTCTTCGAGAATCATGGCGCGTTCGATGGCGTTTTTCAGTTCGCGCACATTACCGGGCCAGTCGTATTTTGACAGCAGTTCGCGGGTCTCGGGAGTAATGCCCCGCACGGACTTGCGAAAGCGCGTGTTGTAGCGTCCGATGAAGAACTGCACCAGCGGAAGAATGTCTTCGCGACGATCCCGCAGCGGCGGCAGGAACAGCGAGATGATTGCCAGCCGGTAATAAAGGTCCTGACGGAATTGCCCTTCGCGCACGGCGCGCTCCAGATCGCGATTGCTGGCGGCGATCACTCGCACATCCACTTCCTGATCTTTCACGCCGCCCACCCTGCGTATGACCTGCTCCTCCAGCACGCGCAGCAGCTTGGCTTGCAGCAGTCCGGAGAGTTCGCCGATTTCATCCAGAAACAGCGTGCCGCCATCGGCTTGTTCGAACAAGCCCTTCTTCATCGCTTTTGCGTCGGTGAAAGCGCCCTTCTCGTGGCCAAAAAGCTCCGCTTCCATCAGGGTTTCAGGAATCGCCGAGCAGTTGATGACGATGAGCGGCTTATCTTTTCTTCGGCTCTCAAAGTGAATTGCGCGAGAGATCAGATCCTTGCCCGTGCCGCTCTCGCCCTGAATCAGGATGGTGGTCGCCTCGCTGGAGGCAACCTTGTTAACGAACGACATCAGGTCATGCATCTTGGGCGACTCGCCAATGACGTCGTGGTAAGCTGCCCGGCGGCGCTGCAGGACTTCTTCCTTGAGGGTCTCGTTTTCCGTGCGCAACTGGGTCGCTTCCAGCGCGTTCTTCACCGCGACCCGCAGCTCGTCGTAGTCGATCGGCTTGCCGATGAAGTCGTAGGCGCCCTGCTTCAGCGCCTGCTTTACGTCCTCCAACTGGGGATCGGCGGTAATCATGATGATCGCCCGCGCATCCCCGGCCTGTTTGAGGCGCTGCAGTACCTGTAACCCATTCATATCAGGCAGGCGTACGTCCAGCAATACCAGGTCGGGAGACTCATTTCGGGCAAGCCGCAGGCCATCCGAGCCGTTTTCCGCCTCGGATACCTGATATCCCCACTCCTCGCATTTTTGGCGCAATGACCAGCGTACTAATTTTTCGTCGTCGACGATTAAGACTTTTTCATTCGTCATCTATTGTCAGTTACTCGGATTCGGCCTTTGAGATTATCACGGACGAGCACCTCTCGTAGAACGCTCCGCGAACTCCGGTACCAGATTCACTCAGATGATCTCGTTTTAGGAAGACTCAATGCGAATTGGCTCCCCTTGCCCAATTCGCTGGTTGCTTCAAGCCATCCCCCATGGTCCTCTACAATTCGGCGCGCCAACGAGAGCCCCAGTCCGGTGCCATTCCCCTTGGTCGTATAGAACGGTCGAAAGATATTCGGCAATACGTCCGGAGGAATTCCTTTGCCCGTGTCCGACACGGTGACGGTTACCATTCGGTCGTCCGTGGAGAACTCGACCCAGACGCTGCCGCCTTCCTCGCAAGCCTGCACCGCGTTCAGGAAGAGGTTCAGCAACACCTGGCGTATTTGTCCGCTATCTAATTCCAGCTTCGGGAGCGGATCGCCTTTAATCAATTTCAAGTCCACATGCTTGGTTGACGCCTGATCGCGCGCAAAAAGTGCTGCGTGCTCGGAGATCGCGACCAGGTCTGCCCGCTGAAAAACCGGTGGCTTGGGGCGTGCAACCTCCAGCAGTTCGCCCACAATTTTATTGATGTGAACTACCTCGTGCCGAACCTCGCCCAGCACTGCAATCGCCGGAGAATTGGCAGGTAAATCGCGTCCCACAATTTCCATGACTCCCGCGATGCCAGCCAGCGGATTGCGAATCTCGTGCGCCAGTCCAGCCGCCATCTCGCCCAGCGTCGCCAGATGCTCCGCGCGTGTCATCTGGGTGCGGTGCAGACGCTCGATCTCTTCCCGGCTCTCGCGTAATTGCTGCACCATTTCATTGAAATGCCGCCCCAGATCGCCAATTTCATCGTTGCGGTCGGCAAAGCCGACATTTACAAACAGATCGCCAGCTCGCACCTGCGCAATCTTGCTCTGCAATTCCACAATGGGCCGATGAATCACGACCGCAAGCACCGTGAAGAGCACCGCACAAATTACGACCGCTCCGGCAAATCCCACGGCCAGAACCTGGTTGCGGGCGGGGTCTTCCAATGTCAATGTCACCAGGGCAAACAACAACAGGCCGTTGACCAGCACGATCACTACCGGCAGCAACGTTTTGATTTGCCAGTTCAACCGAACTCGGCGCACAAGAGTCTCCAACGGAGCAAACCGAAGCCCATCAATAGGAAAGGCCGCCGCGAGGAAACACGGCGGCCTTTCCTTACAATATCAGATCATCCAGCAGCATAAGCGTGCAAGCCGGGCAGCAGATACGTCACGCCAAAAAAGGTAAAGATCACTACCATAAATCCCAAAATGGCAAACCACGCTGCCCGCCGTCCGCGCCAGCCGCGCGTGATCCGCATGTGCAGGTAGCCGGCATACACCAGCCAGGTGATGGCAGCCCAGGTTTCCTTCGGATCCCAGCTCCAGTAGCTTCCCCACGCCTGGTTTGCCCAGTAGGCCCCAGCGGCAATCATGAGCGTGAGCAGCGGGAAGGCGATACAGATGATCTTGTAGGTCACACGATCCAGAACGTCAGCCGGGGGCATCATCCTCTGCAGTCCTTCGCGCCGCCACAGCAGCAGCAGGTAAAGCAGGCCCGCAACGATTCCGCCTACCATTCCCGACAGCAGGAACGGGTTTGCCGGAAGCGCCGTCGTGAACAGGCCGTCCGCATTCGGCGCGCCATATTGGCCGTTCTTCACCCGTGCAACGAAAATTGCCAGCCCTACGGACTGCAACAAAATCGAGATGAACATCGCCTTGCTGGCCAAGTCGAAGAAGGCGATGTCCTTCTTCACCTTTCCGGCGACGAATAACGCCAAGGGAACCAGCGCCGAGACTAGAACCAGCAGGTACAGCCAGCCCAGCTCGGGAATCTGAATGAACAGCGGATGGCCGCGCGAGATCATTACCTCTGACTTTGCTTCCAAGTCGTAGGCCGTAACTCCAAGCGCACCCGAGCGAAAGCGAGTCACCAGAATGGCTGCGTAAATTGCGGCCATGCCCGCCGAGGTCAACGCCTGGAAGGATTCGGTCTTCATGTTGTCCTGGATCAGGAACATCATCGCCAGGGCAAAGCTGACCGCGCAGGCTGCGTACGAAAGCATCGCCAGCGTCACATGCACCTGCAGCCAGGTCGACTGCAACGCAGGAACCAGCGGACGCACATCGCTTGGCAGCAACTGCATCAGAATCACCGAAACCACGGTAATCGGCATCGTGATCGATCCGATGATCTTTACCTTATAGGCCCGCTCCGCAATCAACGTCAGCAGAGCCAGTGTCCACACAAAGCTAAGCAGCATCTCGTACATATTGGAGAATGGCGGGCGTCCGGCGATAGTCCAGCGATGCGCCACCGCAGCCGTGTTCGCCAGGAACCCAAGCGCCGTCAACAGCGAGGCCGCGTTGACATAGCGCTCAATGCCCGTCACGCCGTATCCCATGTAGAGTGTGGCCGCGCCGGTATACAGAACCAGCGCCGCATACAGCATGTTGGCCTCGCCATAGATCGGCCCGGAGTGCGTCTTGGCCGCAGCCAGCAGCGCAACCAGCAGCGCAAAGGCAATTCCTAGTCCTACCAGAACCAGCAGGACGGCGCCATTGGCCGGTTGCTGCCGTTCTACTCGTGCGTCAGACATAACTTTATGACTCCTGCTTGAAGCCAAGGTCTCTATGCCTTGGTCAGCGTCTTATCGTTCTCTTGGTCGCTCTTTGCGGCGGCTCCGCCTAGTTCCTCTAGCAGCGCGGCCTTTATCTGTTCAAACTTCGTCTGGAAGCGGTCACGATTCTTGTTGGTCGTGCCGCCCACCCACAGCAACTTACCACCCTTGCCGTCTTCGGCGATTGCAGCCCACACGCGCATGTGCTGGGTGTAGAAGGCAACTACCAACCCAAACGCCATCAGCACTACGCCAATCCAAACGCCGAACTGCCCTGGCTGGTGAGAAACTTCGAGCCCCGTGTATTTCGCCCATGTTGCGCTCTTGATCGCGAACTCGTAAGGGGCATCCTGCCCCTTCGTGCTGTTCATTTGCGAATAGAGTATCCAGAGCTTCTGTATCTCACCCTTGGCGTTGGTCAGGCCAAGTTGGACCGCCGGATTCTCCGGGTCGTCCGACTTCTTGTAAATCTCGTTGTCCTGAATGTAGAAGTCGGGAATCCAGCGCAGAACGCTCAGGCTCTCTCCGTCTGCCAAGGCCGCCTTGCCATTCAAAGGAACCTCGACCTCTTCCGGCGCTCCCGCTTTGGTGGGCGTAGCGGTGAAAGTGATGGTCCTCGGCGTGCCCGACTGCCCCATGCTCGCCTGATAAATTCGAATTCCCTTGTACACAAAGGGATCGTTCACCACAATCGTCTTAGACGCGACTTCCTTGCCGTTTTCAATCAATGCCAGCTTCGACCACCATTTTTTCGGACTTCCGTCCGCGTAGGTGTCTTCCCCCGCGCCATCGCAACGGATCAGGAATGGAAGCATCTTCTTCGTCTGGCCGCCACGGTTGTCTCGCAATGTGATCTGACCCAGTGCCTGCCCTTCCGGAACGTTGATGTTACCTCGATAACCCACAACCCCATCGATGATGTAGCCGGCAAAAATGAAGAGCAGGCTCGTGTGAACCAGGTACAAGGCAAATACCGAGAAACGCTGCCTTTCCGCAAACAAGCCGGTTGCACCGTTTTCCGTGACTCGATCCGCTTTGAAACCGAAGCGGTTCAATACACGCTCGGCAACAGATAAAGCCCATGCTTCGTCCGTCACCGCGATTTCGACCTTCTGGGGCAGACTCACCCGGAAAGCAGGCTTGGCAAAGCGAACCGGCTTGGCATAAACCTTCCAAGCGTTCGGCCAGCGATCCACTGAAACCACGATCAGACATACGCAGATCAAGCACAGCAGCAGCAGAAACCACCAGGCATGAAAGATGTCGGTAAGACCAAACCGGTCGAGCAATGCCAGCGTCTCCGGCGAATACGCGCGCTGCATATCTTCCGGCTCCGAGGTGGGACGCTGCAATATAACCGTGCCCAGCGCCGAAAATAAGCCAACGACAATAATGAGGAAAATCCCCGTTCGCACTGAAGCGAGCGTCTCATAAACCTTCGTCCAGAAAGCCTTCAAACCCATGCCGAGCTACTCCTAACTAACGAATCTAGCTATGCAACTCCGGGACCAATCGCGGAAAATCACACAAAGAGTTTAGTTTCCTGCAGATCCCAGCCATTCTCGATTGACCGTCAAGCGAATGTTGGGGCATTTTACGCAAGCGCGAGCCAGATATCGCGCTTAATGACTCACGATTTGAACATCTAAGCAGGCAATGTACCGCTCGTTTCCGCACCCTGGTTTAGGTTAACTCTACCCCGCTTGTTTCCGCGTGACGAATGTCACTTCTTCCCCAAAACCCGGCCACCGCAGGGCGTAGACAACGTCGAGGGCCGCGCCCGGCCCCGGGATCGCGAAGACGTTCATAGACCGGCAGAGATTATAGTGCTTTATGGATGGGCTTCCTGGCCTGGTTGATCATCTCCTGTACCTGGGCCCGATGGGGATGATTCGGATAATATTTCAGCAGGGTTTCCCATGCCCGAATCGCGCCTTTTGGATCATTCTTGCCGCGGAGGCGAACCACCCCTGAGTTGAACAGGGCTTTGTCATTCTTCGGCTCCGCTTTCAGTACCGCTTCAAACTCTTGCAATGCCATGTCCGGCTCGCCGGCGTAAGCATATGCGTTCCCCAGATTCACCCTGACCTCGGAATCTTCCTTCAGCTTCAGGAAGCGGCCATAATACTCGATTGCCGGTTTTACCTCCCCAGCTCCCATTGAGGCGCTTGCCGCTTTGGCAAGCAAGTCGAGATTATTGGGGTCCGCCTTCAGTTTCTCAAAAACCGGGTCGGCTGGGCCTCTCTGCATAGCTCCCTGATGGATGGCGGCAAGCTCCTGGGGACTCATCTTGGAAGGATCGGCGGGCAGTTGAGATCCGGTAGGCGCGCCAACCGTGGCAGCCGCCGGAAGCGCATTAGGCTGTGCCGGTCCGTGAAATAACGCTCCGACGACGACGCCCACAACCAGGCAGATTACCGCCAGCGTATAGGCTTTGGTCGAACTCCACTCACTGGTCGTCGCGGGACTTGGGGTCTCCATCGTTTTGCTGCTCCTAATGAAATGTCTGGCTGATTCTTCATGCACCGCCGAAAAAGCTGGAGAGACAAACGGACACACATAGCCATCTCTGGTTTGACACTTACTGTTTGTACTTGCACTTCAGAGTCCAAAGACAGGCCAATGTCTCGCGGCAAGATAACTCAAATGCACTGAATAGATTAGGGGCACCATTGTCGTCCGGATGAACTCACCGGAGCGCCGATCCTGTGCCTTCTCGCGCACCCCAGCGCCAGATTCCAGCACTCGTTGGACCTGCCATGGCAGGAAGCGGCCTAGGCGAGAAATCGCTGATCGGCATCGGCTGAACAGCTCATCCTCCTTGCCTCCGGGGCGATGCTATCCTAATCTTCAGATCCGCATTCATCTCCCCTTGGAGCACTATGAGGTTCCCTCTGCTTCGCTCGGAACGCGCGCCTGTGGTTATCGCCGGTGCGCTCATCACGTCAATGGTGACTCTGTTCTTCCTGCTCTTATTTTGGAATCGCTTCTTGGGCTTGCGCTCCGGTGACGGGTATTTTTCTGTTGTCGGGATGCTGGGTAGCAGCAGCGTTCCTTATCGTGATGGATTCTCATCCGCTCCACCGTTGTTCATCCTGCGCACATTAGCCGTACTTTCTGTTTTTGGAAAAACGATGATCGCCGTTCGGGGCGCGGGAATCGTTGAGAGACTGCTGCTCTCACTGCTGCTTTACGGTTGGCTGGCCCGCTTCTTCAAGGCCAGGAATGCAGCCTTGGCAGCCATCGTGACAATGGTCGTTTCTACCGGTGACCTGTCCGACCCCCTAAGTTCCTATAATCACTTCACCATTCTCTTGGCAATGGCCAGCGGTCTCGTATCCAGTTATGCGCTGGATGAGAACCGGACTCGCCGTGCATTATTTGTACACGGCTGCACATCGGGCGCGTTTTCCTTTCTTTGTCTTGCCTCCAAGCAAACCATCGGTCTCGCAATCACGGTAGCAGTTCCTATCGTGGTGGTTGCTTGCCTTACTCGTCTGGAGGGAATCCGCAAAGCCGCAGCATACCTAGGCGGGTACGCCGTAGCGTGGCTCACTCCGTGTGTTCTCCTGTTCGCATGGTTCATTCACCTGGGCATTCTCCGAACCTTCTTGCGGCAGATCTTTATTACAGGTCCCGCAGCAAAGTCGTCACATCCGATCGACTTCTTGACTCGCACCCTCTATGTGATGCGTAGCATGAAGTGGGAAGCGGCGATAGGAGTTGCCGCCATACTCCAGTG
>Ga0302320_10020209_pt1 | contig 13305 bp, 12 predicted proteins | sample Bog_T0_3_FD_202130 | JGI IMG/M metagenome (GOLD analysis project Ga0302320, IMG submission 202130) | Peat permafrost microbial communities from Stordalen Mire near Abisko, Sweden - Bog_T0_3 | ecosystem: Environmental > Terrestrial > Soil > Wetlands > Peat | place: Sweden: Abisko, Stordalen Mire...
TCGAGCAGGGCGGCCGCAGGTTCCACGGGAACAAGGGCGGCTTCAGCGAGCATGCTGCGGCCAATGGATTTCAAGGGCGGTGGCGGGTCCGATGACGACTTCGTCCAGACTCAGCGCCTGTGACGATCTGTCGGGCGATATCGCGCGGCGCCCCGCCATTAATTCCTCGGTGAGCTGCGGATACAGGGGTTGCTGGGTGGGATCGCCGTAACCGTCAGGGAAGCGTGGCGCATCATCGGCGGGGTTGTACTTGTCGGTCGCGCCCACCGTATGCAGCAATTCGTGGGCAATCACTACAGCGTTTTCGCCGTTCATCTCGGGCGCGGCAAATGCATACACGACACCGATCAAACCCTTCGTGAGGCCCAGGGAATGCGGAACCGTGGGAGTGAGCGCGGGGTCGTGGTAGAGCACGAACATGCGGATATCCTCGGGTTCGTGCACATGCCCGCTGACGCGCCAGGCCCAGTAGCGCAGCCGCAAGCTCCAAAATATGGTTGTCAGCAACCCTGCGTCGGGCGCGCGTTGCGGGGGGCGGTCCAGCAACTCGGTTCTGAGCCGGGTTCTGATCGGCTCATTCGTATCGAGATGATAACGCTCGGCTTCGCGAGTGAAGAATCGGTCGATGGGCTTGAAGCGATCGGCATCGAGTGCGTCGAGATACGCGCGTGTTACCGGGCTGTCGTCAGCCGCGATCGGGTAAATCGCGACGTACAAAGGGACGTTCCAACGGGTACTGCGGTAGTGCTCCTGCCAGCTCGCCAGTGCCACCATCAGCAACACCAACAACAGGATCGTGACGCGGAGCATCTTGAATCGGTCGCGTTTCGGTACCCTACGGGGCGGTTTCACAGCTCGGGAAGGGGTCACTCGGCGGACTCGACCGTGAAATCGACCAGCTCGCCATCGGCGGCGGTGTAGGAAACCGCCATCGGCTTGCAGCACACGGGGCAGTCCTCGACATAAGACTGCTCCGTTACCGATAAATCCAGGGTCAGGCTGATGGTTTCCCAGCAGTGCGGGCAGGTGGCGTCTTGGCCCTGGAGCAGGTTCATCGGCGCATTCTCAACATAATGGCGAAACGCCGCCTATATTACCTGGGGGCCGGCCATCCGGCTCGGTGGTCGGGCCTGCGTCGCAGGCGAGGGTCATTGTGCTGCCATTCCGTCACACACTCGCCCAGGCGCTATACTTCGGGGCTGGCTGGCAGGGTCAATCAAGAGGAATCATGGAGCCGACCGACACGTCGAGATCTGATTATTTCCATCGCGTGGTAGATTGCCAATGGGCCTGTCCCGCGCACACCGATGTTCCCGAATACATTCGCCTGATAGCCCAAGGCGAGTTCACCGCCGCGTATATGGTGAATCGAGAATCCAATGTTTTCCCGGGTATTCTGGGCCGGGTCTGCGACCGGCCTTGCGAACCTGCCTGTCGCCGCGGCCGAATCGAAGAAAAGCCGGTGGCCATTTGCCGGTTGAAACGCGTCGCCTCAGACCATCGCGACGACGTCACGGCACTTCTGCCCAAGGCGCCTCGCGAGAAAAACGGCAAGCGCATAGCCTGCATCGGCGCAGGTCCCGCCTCGCTCACGGTCGCCAATGACCTATTGCCCCTGGGCTACGAGGTCACCATATTCGAACAATACGCCGTGCCGGGCGGCTTGATGCGCACCAACATTCCGGCATTCCGACTGCCCGCCACGGTGCTGGACGAGGAAATCGGCTACATCGTGAACATGGGTGCCGACCTGCGGCTGAATTCACCGGTCAAGAGCATGCGGCAATTGATCGATTCCGAAGAATTCGATGCCGTTTTCATAGGTTCGGGAGCGCCCAAGGGCAAGGAACTCGACCTCCCGGGCCGTCACGACACGGACCGGGTGCATATCGGCATCACCTGGCTGGAGTCGGTTGCTTTCGGCCATGTTGAACAGATCGGCGAACGGGTCTTGATCATCGGTGTCGGCAATACGGCGATGGATTGCTGCCGCAGTTCGCTGCGCCTCGGCGCCAAGGACGTGAAAGTCATGGCGCGCAAACCGCGCCAGTTCTTCAAGGCGTCCGAATGGGAGCTCGAAGACGCAGAGCATGAGAATGTCGCCATCGTCATCAATCACGCCCCCAAGTCCTTCGTCACCGAGGGGGGGCACCTGCAGGGCATGATGTTCGAAAAACTGGAATACGACGTCGACAACGGCGACATCAAGGCCACACGTTCGCTCGGAGACGTATTCTTCCCGTGCGACGACGTGATACTCGCCATCGGCCAGGAAAACGCCTTTCCCTGGATCGAGAAGGGCATTGGACTCGAGTTCGATCAGTGGAATGTGCCCAAGGTCAGTAAGGTCACCTTCCAATCCACGCTGCCGCAGGTGTTTTTCGGCGGTGATGCGGCGTTTGGACCCAAGAACATCATCTGGTCCGTCGAACACGGTCACCAAGCCGCCATTTCGATTCACAAATTCTGCCATGACGAGGCCATCGATGAACGCATGCCGCGGGGCGTGACCTTGTCCAGCCGCAAGATGGGCATGCACGAATGGGCGTACAAGAACGAGTACAACGGTGTGGAACGGCGCCTGGTGCCCCACGTCGGACTCGTCGAGCGGTTCAAAAAGATCAATATCGAAGTGGAACTGGGTTTCACGGCCGAAGAGGCGGCACTCGAAGTTCAGCGCTGTCTGAACTGCGACATGCAAACCGTATTCGCGGCCAAGCTGTGCATCGAGTGCGATGCCTGCATCGACATTTGTCCGGTCGATTGTCTCACCATCACGCAGAACGGGACGGAGGCTGAGTTACGCGGCCGCCTCACCGCGCCGGCCACCAACCGCACTCAGGCGCTGTACGTCTCGGCGGCCCTGCCGCAAACGGCCCGGGTCATGGTCAAGGACGAAGATGTCTGCGTGCATTGCGGTTTGTGCGCGGAACGCTGTCCGACCGCAGCCTGGGACATGCAGAAGTCCACCATCCGTATTCCTCACGCGATCGATGAGGAGGTCGCCGCATGCCCAGCGTGATTGCCAATGCCAATCGTGTAAACGATTTCGTGGTGAAGTTCGCCAATGTCAACGGCACCGGCTCCGCCAGCGCCAATGCGCTGGTAATGAAGGCGATTTTTCGCATGGGTGTGCCGGTCACGGGAAAGAACTATTTCCCTTCGAACATCCAGGGTCTACCCACCTGGTATGAGATCCGGGTAACGCGCGACGGCTATGCCGCCCGCGCCGCCCAAGTCGACATCATGGTGGCCATGAATGCGGAAACCTACTCGAGGGATGTTCGCGAACTCGTTTCGGGCGGATACCTGATTTACGACTCGACGTGGCCGCGCAGTTCGTTGCTGCAACGCGGCGACATCACCGTGATCGAGGTGCCTCTCGCCAAGCTGGTGAACGAGAATTTTGACGGCGTCCGCAACCGCATTCTGTTGAAGAACATCGCCTATGCGGGAGTTCTCGCCGCCCTGATCGACGTCGATCTGGACGTGATCAGCGGCCTGTTGACCGAGAGCTACGGCAAGAAACCGAAATTGCTGGAATCGAACACCAAGGCTCTGCGCCTGGGATATGACTACGTCAAAACGAATCTGACGTCGCCGCTGCCGCTGCGCGTCGAGCACATGGATAAAACCCGCGGCCACATCATGATCGACGGCAACACCGCCGCCGGTTTGGGGTGTGTCTATGCGGGTGCGACGGTTGGCGCCTGGTATCCCATCACGCCGTCGACCTCCCTGATGGATGCGTTCAAGGGCTTCTGTGAGCGCTATCGGGTCGATGCGCAGACCGGCGAGCGCAATTTCGCGATTCTGCAGGCCGAGGACGAATTGGCCGCCATCGGAATGGTGCTCGGTGCGTCATGGAATGGGGCGCGCGCCTTCACGCCGACCAGCGGGCCGGGCATTTCACTGATGAACGAATTCGTGGGTCTGGCGTACTACTCCGAGGTGCCCTGCGTCATTTTCGATGTGCAGCGGGTCGGGCCCTCCACCGGAATGCCGACGCGCACTCAGCAGTCGGACATCTTGATCTGCGCCTATGCGTCGCACGGCGATACACGGCACGTATTGCTGTTTCCCGCAAATCCCGAGGAATGTTTTTACATGGCGGTGCAGGCCTTCGATCTGGCCGAACGCCTGCAGACTCCGATTTTCGTGCTGTCCGATCTTGATATCGGCATGAACGATTGGATGTGTCCCGATCTTAAGTGGGACGACGCGTACCGGCCGGATCGAGGCAAGATCCTGTCTGCGGAAGAACTCGCCGGGCTCGATAAGTTCTATCGTTACGTGGATCGCGACGACGATGCGATTACTTATCGTACATTGCCGGGCGTAAGCCCCAAGGGCGCCTATTTCACACGCGGTTCGGGCCATAATCAATATGGTGCGTACACCGAGGATTCGGCCGAATACCAAGTGGTTTTGGATCGGCTGAAGCGAAAATTCGCGAACGCGCCGAAGTATCTGCCCAAACCCGTCATGATCGGAAAAGGCAACAGCGAAGTCGGTATCGTGAGTCTCGGCAGTTGCGACGGCGCCATTCGCGAGGCCCTCGACGTTCTTGGACGGCAGAAAATCGACGTCGATTATCTTCGCGTCAAAGCGTTTCCGTTCAATAACGACGTCGAAGTCTTTTTGAAGTCGCACGCGACCATTTTCGTGGTCGAACAGAATCGCGACGCGCAATTGAAGTCGCTGCTGACTCTCGAGACCGCTGTGGAGAAATCCAAGCTCAATTCCATTCTGAGTTACAGCGGATTTCCCATGTCGGCCGACCCGATCGTCAATGGTATTCGAGCAAAGCTCGCCGAGGCCCCGCGGCTGTCGGCGGTGCCGCGCTGAGATTGGAGAGACCCCCTGTCATACATCAACAAGCCCAAAGTCGCTCATCCCTCGCTGCCGACCAATACGCTGGGAATGACCCGCCGCCAATACGAAGGCAGCATGTCGACGCTGTGCGCCGGATGCGGCCATGATTCGGTGACGGCGTCCATCATCGAAGCCTGCTGGGGTCTTTCGATGCGCCCGGAGCAGCTGGTCAAATTGTCCGGCATCGGATGTTCTTCGAAGACGACCGCGTACTTCGTCAGCGGCTCGCATGGGTTCAACGCCGTACACGGCCGCATGCCCTCGATCGCGAGCGGAGCGAATGCCGCTAATCGGAGCCTCACCTATGTGGGCGTATCGGGAGACGGCGATTCCCTGTCCATTGGTATCGGCCAGTTGGTGCACGCCATCCGGCGCAACGTCAACATGCTGTACCTGATTGAGAACAACGGCGTTTACGGCCTGACCAAGGGCCAGTTTTCCGCCTCCGCCGATATCGGCACCAAGGCGAAACGCGGAGACGTCAATTCATCGCCGCCCATCGATCCTGTGTTGCTTGCATTGACGCTGGGCGCGACCTTCGTGGCGCGCAGCTTCTCCGGCGACAAAGCACAGCTGGTTCCTCTCATACAAGCCGGCTTGCGTCACAATGGCTTCGCCTTGATCGACGTGCTCTCGCCCTGCGTGACCTTCAACGACCACGAAGGCTCGACCAAGAGCTATACCTTCACTCGCGAGCATTACCATGCGGCCGTCGAGACGGATTTCGTGCCACGAGCCGAAGAAATAGCGGTAGATTACGCGCAGGGCGAATCCATCCCGGTAAGTTTGCACGACGGCAGCCGGGTCATTTTGCGAAAGCTCGATCCCACCTACGATCCCACGGATCGAAGCGCCGCCTACAACTATATCGAGAACAAGCTCAAGCAAAATGAATACGTCACCGGGCTCATTCACATCGATGAAACGGATTCGACCGAGTTCCACAATCTCAACCGCACGGCCGCGGTTCCGTTGAATAGCATCCCGTATGAGAAGCTGTCGCCGGGCCGGGCTGCGCTCGACAAGCTGATGGGGCGCTATCGATAGGGAGCAGATCGGTAGACGCGAAACGTCTCCAGAGACCTGTCTGCAGGGTAGTGCGCGAATATTCCACGAATGACCATCGAAGCGGCGAGGCTGCCGTGCGTCGCCAGCCGCGCACGACATCAAATCTCCACAGCCGCTCGGCTCCGGCAATCTGCTGCGCGGCATCGCCAGCCCATTCAACCTGGGCGTTGCCTTGAAGGTGCAGCAGATCGCCGGTCCCGAAATCGACAAAAAGCAGGGAAGCGCGAGGTTCGACCGTGAGATTGCCCAGAGTGTTGAAATAGCGGTTGCCGCGAAAATCCGGTATGGTCAATGCATTACCATCCACGAGGACAAAACCCGGCCGGCCGCCGCGATGAGAAATATCCGCGCCATACGAGGAACCCACGCCAGGTCGTGAACGGCTGGCGACTAAGCAGGTATCGGCTCGCTCGATGAGTGCAGTAGCTGTCGCATCCAAACGATCTAGGATTTCGACTGTCTTCGGCGGCGTCATGGCCGTATCCAGTGGAGGGTGCGCCACGGTTCGCAACTGAATGTATTGGGGACAGTTTCCAAAGCTTTGGCTGACGGCCACGCGGATACCGCTTGCATCGCTGCTGACGATGCGGCCGTTGGCGCGATTGCGACGTCTCGTGGATAAATCGATTCCAAGAATGCCGATGTCCTGGCCGGGTATCAGCCCGGGTGCCGCCGGATCGCCGGTTTCCGGTACGGCGGCGATATGCAAGGTGTGGGGATCCGGTGACTGAACGAAGCCGGGCAGTCCTGTAAGCAAGGTCGCGAGCGGCCAGCCGGCCGGATCGATGGCGCCAACGAACAGGTTGGGCAACAACGCAAAGAATTCGCGATGCTGATCGGGCATGAAGTCCCGGATGGCGCCGCCACCTCGGGGGCCGCCGCCGGCGATGCGCTGCGCGGCCAACTCGTCGGGATTGAATCGAGAGCCGTCCACGGTCGCGTCACGCCTGCGGCGGTATGGGCGATGGGGGGATGGGCTTGAACTTCGGCAGCGCCTCGACGCGTCGTAACCAGGAACGCACCGACTCGTACTCGTGCAGCGGGATGCCACCCTCGGGTGCATGTGCCACGTAGGCGTAGCAGGCCAGATCGGCAATGGTGGCTTGTTCCCCCGCCAGAAACTGACGGCCGGTCAGGTGCTCGTTCATGAAGCGCAAAAGTACACCCGCGATTTTCTTTGCACGAGGAAGTTCGCCCGGGAAATTCCATTGCGTAATCATGCGTGCCACCGCCGGCCCATACATGACTTCACCGGCGGCGATCGACAGCCAGCGCTGTACCTGCGCTGCGGCGACCGGCTGTTCCGGCAGCCACTGACTGCCCGGTGCATAGCGTTTGGCCAGATAAACCGGGATGGCGTTGCTGTCTGCCAAGGTGAGATCGCCATCCTGCAGAACCGGGATTTGGCGCAGAGGGTTGAGCTTTTGGAATTCCGGGCTGCCGCGCACCGGGGCGGGTGCGCCTTGGACTCGGTACGGCAGGTCGAGCATTTGCAGCAGCAATTCGACGCGGTGGGTGTGGCCCGATAATTCCGTGCCGTAAAGAACGATTCCGGGCTCACACATGGCGAGGATTCCCTTTTCAGATGCCTGGATACGACTCGAGGCGGCAATTCTACTATTGCAACTGATGTATTAAAGTCGTTAAATGGAAAGTTAGAATTCCATATTTCGGAATAATGCATGGACAGACTCGATGAGCTGACCGTTTTCCTAGGCATCGTCGACGCCGGCAGTTTGGTCAGCGCTTCACGACGACTCCGGCGATCGCCACCTGCCGTCACTCGCGCGCTTGGTTCGTTGGAAGCTCGGATGGGGCTGCGGCTGATCGAAAGGACCACGCGGCGTCTGGCACCGACCGAGGCGGGCAGCGACCTGGCCGAGCGGGCACGCGCTTTATTGGCGGACTATGACAAGCTGCTCGCGGGGGCGGCCGAGGCGCCGGTCCGCGGCGTGCTGCGCATCACAGCGCCCGTGCAGTTTGGCCGTCGTCACGTGGCGCCCATCGTGTCGGCATTCCTCAACGAGTATCCGGATGTGGGAGTCGAGCTGACGCTCAACGACCATAATCTGGATCTCATCGAGCAGGGACTGGATGTCGCCGTGCGCATCGGGCCGCTCGATGATTCGAGCTTGGTGGCGCGACAGGTGGGCAGCGTGCGTCGAGTGGTCGTGGCGAGCCCCGAGTATCTCGCGCGACGAGGACTGCCGCAGACACCGCAGGATCTGGCCGCTCACGATACGATTTTCGGCATGGCGCGTTCGCCGGCTCGGGAGTGGCGCTTCGGTCCCTCAGCGCGAGGCGCGACCGTTCGACTTTCGCCGCGCCTTCTCGTCGACGATGTCGAGACCCAACTTCAGGCGGTACTGGCCGGCCGCGGCATCGCTCGCGTGCTCTCTTATCAGGTTCGCGACCAGCTGGCCTTGGGCACATTGGTGCAGTTACTGACAGGTTTCGAACCGGAACCGGTCCCCGTGCAGCTCGTGACCTCGAGCCGGATTTACATGGCGCCCAAGGTGCGGGCCTTCCTGGATTCGGCAGCCAAGGTTTTTCGGGACACCGACGTCATCCAATAATGAGCACGCTCATGGCTGCAGGCGTGTGACCGACCAGGACGTGCCGGAAGCCGCATTCCTGAGTGCGGGCAGCGTACGGGTCCAGCGCGCACGGTCGTGGATGCGGAAGTCGCCCTCCACCCATAGTTCCACGGCATCGACGTACAGGCGAAATCCGCCCCAATTGGGCGGTCGTGGTACCTCGACAGTCACGTTGTCCGGCTCCGGGGAACCTGGACCTTCATAGGGAATCCCAAAGCGCCGTGCCATTCCCGAGACGCTGCGCACCAACGCTTCGCGCGATTCCACGGGCTGACTCTGCCGGCTGGCCCACGCCCCGAGCCGACTTTGCCAGGGACGAGTCATAAAGTAACTGTCGTTCTCGGCATCGGACAGCGGCTCGACTTGCCCCTCGGCACGCACCTGGCGATGGCGGTGATCCCAGTGAAACACGACGGCGGCCCGTCGATTGACCGACAGTTCCCGGCCCTTGCGCGAATGGTAATTCGTGTAGAACAGGATGAAACCCGGCTGCGCGACGATTTCCTTGCAGAGTACGACCCGGGCCGAGGGCTGCCCGTGCTCGTCCACCGTCGCCAAGACCATGGCTTCGGGATTGGGCTGGGAGGCATCGAGCCGGGCCTGGGCCAGCCATTGGGCCGCCAGAGGGAGCGGATTCTCCGGCAGCGGGTCGGGTAAGGTCTCGGTACTAAATGTCTTTATGCTGCTGCTCATATGAGAATGTTAGCCGTGCCGCTGCCCTTGCGATAGCCGCAGGCGGCCAGTAAAAGGGGAGCCGCGAAGAAGTATGGGAATTTTGACATGAATCTCGATGAACTCCGAACCGCTCTGACCGAACTCGATGGTCAGCTGGTCGAATTGGTGGCCCGCCGTCAGGCATTGAGCGAACAGGTGGCTGCCGTCAAACGCGCCACCGGGCGCGCGACCCGTGATTTCGGCCGCGAGCGCGAGGTAATCTTGCGAGGCCGTAACACGGCAGCCCGCCTTGGGGTATCACCGGATCTGGCCGAATCGTTGCTGCGTCAGCTAATCCAATCCTCCCTGGCCACCCAAGAGCAGGCGCGAGTGGCCGCCCAGGCCCAAGGCAGCGGCAAGCGCGCGCTGGTCATCGGCGGCCGCGGCAAGATGGGGGGTTGGTTCGCGGAATTTCTGGCCTCGCAGGGTTTTCGCGTGGCCATTGCCGATACCACGGGGGGAATTCCGGGATTCGACACCGTGGCGGATTGGGAGAACGATGCCCTGGATTTCGACTTGATCGTGCTGGCCACTCCCCTGAGCGCGACGACGCGCCTGCTCGAAATCCTGGCAACGCGAAGGCCGCGCGGACTGATTTTCGATTTGGGTTCGCTCAAGACGCCGCTGCGCACGGGCCTCGAGGCATTGGTCAAAGCCGGCTGCCGCGTGACCTCACTGCACCCCATGTTCGGACCGGATACCGAACTGCTGTCGGGGCGGCACGTCATTTTCATCGATTTAGGGAACGCCGATGCGCTTCGCGAGGCGCAGGAATTATTCGCCCCGACCATGGCGGAGCGGGTGGTCATGGGTCTGGATGAGCATGATCGCCTGATTGCCTATGTGTTGGGCTTGTCGCATGCGCTCAATATCGCCTTTTTCACGGCGCTGGCCGACAGCGGTGAGGCCGCGCCGCGGTTGGCGAGGATGTCGAGCACCACCTTCGATTCACAGTTGGAGGTAGCGAGCCGCGTGGCGGCGGAAAGTCCGGATCTGTATTTCGAAATCCAGAGCTTGAATGACTACGGCGGCGAGTCGTTGCTCGCCTTGCAACAGGCGGTGCAGCGCCTGGTCGAAGCCGTAAAGTCCGGGAATGCGGGAGAGTTCACGGACATCATGACTCGTGGCCGCGCCTACTTGGATGTACGGGCGGCGGCGCGGGCGAGCTGATCGCGAACGGGGACAAGGACATGGATGATGTGATTCGCGAGAACGAAGATCTCAAGAAGCGCCTCGCGGAATTGACCGCGGAGGCTGCCAATAACGAGACCATTTTGAAGCGCACCCAGGCGCGCGAATTGACCTTGCTGCGTGCCGACAGTTTGGCGCAGCTACTGCGGGCCATGGTGGAAGGTTTGCGAGAGTCCTACGCGCTCGACGCGGTCAGCGTCGTACTCTTGGATCCCCAACATGAGGTGCGGCATTTGCTGCTGGCCGGCGGTGATCGCCCTGAGGAATTCAAGCAGATTTTCTTCGTCGATTCGTTGATCGGCCTCGCGCCGCAACTGGCCGTGCTGAACAAGCCGTGGCTGGGGCCCTTCGTCGGCGCCGATCACCATCTTCTGTTTCCGGGCATAGCGAATCTCAAGAGCACCGCGCTCTTGCCGCTGCCGCGCAAGGATCGCGCCACCGGCGCACTGTGTTTCGGCAGCCGCGATCTCACGCGCTTCACGCGACATCATGGTACTGACTTTCTGGCGCACTTGGGAGCGGTAGCCGCCGTGTGCATCGAGAACGCGGTCAATCGCGCGCGACTGCTGCGCGCGGGCATCACCGATTTCCTGACCGGCTGGCACAACCGGCGCTATTTGCAGCAACGCTTGAAAGAAGAGCTGGCACGCGCGCAACGCCGTGGCGCAAGCATAGCCTGCCTGATGATCGACATCGACAAGTTCAAGAGCATCAACGACGGTTATGGGCATCTCGCCGGCGATAATGCACTCAAAGAGGTGGCACAGCGGGTCGAGGCGCAAATTCGCAGCATGGATACCGCTGCGCGCTTCGGCGGCGACGAGTTGGCCATACTCCTGCCGGAAGCAGGCGCGGTCGAGGCGGCGAAGCTGGGCGAGCGCATTCGTGAAGTCATCGCGGCAGTACCGTTTACACTTTCACTTCAGATTCAACGCAATTTGACGGTGTCGGTGGGCGTGGCGTCGGCGGCTCCCGGACGGCATGAAACGGATTTGAAATCGGTGGCCGACCGATTGTTGGCGGACGCGGATGCGGCTTTGTATCGGGCCAAGGCGTTGGGCCGAAATCGCGTGCAGGTGGGAACGGGTTAGGCGGCCGCGCTGTATTTCGCACGAGTTTGCGTGACGGCGTTCATCAGCCGTCGGGCTCCGCCGCCGAACGGGCGTGTGCAACGCTGGGCGTCGTGTCGTCGCTGTCGGGGGTGAGGCGCGCCTGCAGCATTGCCAGCGCGGCCGCCGGGTCGTCGGCGAACTGGAATAGCTCAAGATCCTCTCGCGAGATCATGCCGTGGCGAACCAGCGCTTCGAAGTTGATGATCTCCCGCCAAAAAGCCGACGCGTACAGGATGATGGGAATCGGACGATCGAGCTTTCGAGTCTGAGCCAGCGTCAGGATTTCCGTGAGCTCATCGAGAGTGCCGAAGCCGCCGGGGAACACGATGAGCGCGCGCGCGAGTTCGGCGAACCATAGCTTGCGCATGAAAAAATAGTGGAACTCGAAAGATAGTCCGCGGGTGAGGTAGGGGTTCGGGCGCTGCTCGCGGGGCAGGCTGATGTTGAGGCCGACGGTACGGCCGCCCGCTTCGGAAGCACCTCGATTCGCCGCCTCCATGATCCCGCCACCGCCCCCGGAACAAACGACATACCGGTGCACGTGCGAGGACAGGTTCTTCGACCACAGCGTGATGAGGCGGGCAAGCTCACGGGCATCATGGTAATACCGACTCATCAGGCTGGTGTCCGAGACGCGCGCCGAACCGAAGAACACGATGGTGTCGTGCACCTGCGCGCGGCGAAAACCGCGCAGCGGCCCTAAGTACTCGGCGATGATTCGCAGCGGCCTGGCGTCATCGCTGGCCAGGAAATCCGAATCCTCGTAGGCCAATGGTGCGCCCGATGTCTCGATCAATGCCATGCTACCTCACTCGAGAAAAATCGATGAAACCGCGTGCCGTATCGGTATGAACGAGTCGTACGCGGACACGGTCTCCCACTTTCAGTCCGCCTGCGCCCTCGACCACCCGTCCTTCCGCGACCGGCGCCGAAATACGCACCCAGGTTCCCTTGTCCGATGCACCCGTTACCAAGGAATCGAATTGCTGTCCGACTCGCGATGAAAGCAGGAACGCCGCGGCGGATTTCTGCACCTGGCGCTCGACTTTTTGCGCATTGTTCTCCTGCTCCGTACAGTGAGCGGCCAGCGCATCGAGGTCCGCCGTTGAATATTGAGGCGCCGTGCCCGCCAGAGCGGCCTTGACCAGTCGCTGGGTGATCAGATCCGGAAAGCGGCGATTGGGAGCGGTCGAGTGAGTGTAGTCGCTGACCGCCAGACCGAAGTGTCCGGGCGAGGCTTGGCCCGGGAGCTCGACTTGGTACTCGCCGCGTCCGAGCAATTTCACGACCGAGAGAGACACATCGGGAAATTGAACGGGATCCGCCTTTTGCCGCGTCGACAGGAATTGGCTGAGTGCGGCCGCATCCGGAACCGCCGGCAACTTCTCCCCCAGTGCTGCCGCCAGCGCCACAATACGCTCCCACTGTTCCGGCGCTCTAAGAATCCGGCGCAGTGCCGGCAAGCCCTTGGCTTGGAGAAAGCGTGCCGCGACTCCATTGGCGGCTATCATGAAGTCCTCGATCAATTGCTTGGCGTGATTGGGCTCATCCGGACGCAGGTCGCTGAGGACTCCGCCATCGAATACCGCTCGGGTCTCCAGGGTCTGCAGCACCAGCGCTCCGTGTTGGTGGCGCACCTGCCGTAGGCGCTGCGCAACCCGGTCCTGGATTCGCAATTGCTGGTCGACTCCCGCCACCGCGCTCACGGCCGGCGGTGCCGGCGCGGTGCCGGTGAGCCATGCGGCGAC
>Ga0302320_10020210_pt1 | contig 13305 bp, 8 predicted proteins | sample Bog_T0_3_FD_202130 | JGI IMG/M metagenome (GOLD analysis project Ga0302320, IMG submission 202130) | Peat permafrost microbial communities from Stordalen Mire near Abisko, Sweden - Bog_T0_3 | ecosystem: Environmental > Terrestrial > Soil > Wetlands > Peat | place: Sweden: Abisko, Stordalen Mire...
GGAGAACATGTACCTCGATTTCCAGGGGGAGATCTCGCTCGACACCGTTCGTCAGTTCCTCCGGGGGGACGAGAGCCGCGAAGCGCGGGCCTTGCTGGCGAAGCTGATCGAGGACAAGGGGGTCGACGACCTGCTCCTGACGCTCGCCGACTGCCTGAAAGACCACATTCGCTCGGGCGTGAACGAGCAGGTCGTTCGCGAGCAGCTGTCACTCTACGCCGAGAGCTGAGCCGTACCGTCGGAGCGATTCTCGCGGTGAGCCTGCTTGCCGCCTGCGACCTCGGCCCGGCGCGCAACGAATCGCCGGCGCTCGTCCCGGTCGAGCTGGTTGCCGCGGGGACCAACATCGGCCCCGGCCAGAGCTTCACGATCGATCAGCCGATCCGCCTCGCGTTCAGCCGGTTTCTGAACCCGGCGTCGGTCGTTCGTCAGTCCATCTACCTCGAGGACTCGGGCGGCAGCATCCTGACGGACGAGCTCGTCGCCTACGACCCCGTGCTCTCCACCGTGACGCTGAGCAACCCGGGCTCGATGCTCAAGTGGCTCACGGTGGGCCAGCAGTACCGGGTGGTTCTCAACGTCCCCGACCCTGAGGCCGGCTTCCCCTACGGCGTCGTGGCGCTCGACGGGGCCCCGCTGGCGGCGCCGCAGACGTTGCTCTTCACGGTCGGCGCGCCGGCGAGCCCTCCGGCAACGGGCGACCCGAGGATTCAGTTCTGTGCGCAGGTCCTGCCCATCTTCAACAGCCACTGCGCTTCCTGCCACGGCACGCCTGGCGGCAACTCGTACTCCCCTTCGCCCGACGGAGGGCTCACGTTGCCGCGCGACGCGCTCATCCTGAGCACCGTCGACGGGATCCGGGCCACCGCGATCGGGCAGGTCGCCGACGAGTCCAACACGGGGCCCCTGGCCGCGCCCCAGAGCTACCCTCTCGGCACGCCGTTTGGCCTCGACATGCCCATCATCAACCCCGGCGACCCGGGCAACAGCTGGCTGCTTTACAAGACGCTCATCCCGCAGCCGACGCCGAGCGCCGAAGACCCCGACTCGGGCATCCCGATGTTCGAGCAGGCGCCCCCGACGGCGCTGACCCAGGCACTCGCCTCGGACCGCACCACGCTGCAGAGCTACATTCTGGGAAACAGCATGCCCTATCCGGTGCCCACCGATGCGGGCGCGTTGGTGTACCCCCCGCTCACGCTCGACCAGCTCGAGACTCTGCGCGCCTGGATTGCCCAGGGCGCGACGTTCGACCAGGACCCGTGCCCGTAGGCCTGTGACGGCGGCGGCCGAACCGATAGCATCGGCGGCATGAGCGCCCTGACCCAATCGCCCGCCTGGAAAGCCCTCGCCGCCCACCACGAGACGATGCGCGAGGTCCACGTGCGGAACCTCTTTGCCGACGACCCGAAGCGGTTCGAGCGCTTCTCGCAGAAGGACGGCGATCTGCTGGTCGACTACTCCAAGCACCGGATCACGGGGGAAACCCTGAAGCTCCTCCTCGCGCTGCTCGAGCAAGCAAAGGTGGGCGAGTGGCGCGACCGGATGTTCCGCGGCGAGAAGATCAACACCACCGAAGACCGCGCCGTGCTCCACGTCGCCCTGCGAAACCGGAGCAATCGGCCCATCGTGGTCGACGGCAAGGACGTGATGCCCGAGGTCAACGCGGTCCTCGCCAGGATGCGCGCGTTCACGGATCGCGTGAGGTCGGGCGAATGGAAGGGGCACACGGGAAAGCGCATCACCGACATCGTCAACGTCGGCATCGGTGGCTCGGACCTCGGCCCCGTGATGGCCACCGAAGCCCTGAGGCCTTACTGGCAGAGCGGCCTCCGGACCCACTTCGTGTCCAACGTCGACGGCACGCACCTCGTCGAGACGCTGCGGCCGCTCGACCCGGCAACCACGCTCTTCATCATCGCCTCCAAGACGTTCACGACGCAGGAGACCCTCATGAACGCGCGATCGGCGCGGGCATGGATCACGCTGCAGCTCGGCGGAGACGCGGCCGTGCCCAAGCACTTCGTCGCGGTGTCGACGGCCGAGGCCGAGGTGAAGAAGTTCGGCATCGACGTCGCGAACATGTTCCCGTTCTGGGACTGGGTCGGTGGGCGCTACTCGCTGTGGTCGGCCATCGGCCTCTCGATCGCCACTGTCATCGGGATGGACCGATTCGAGGAGATGCTCGCCGGCGCGCACGCGATGGACGAGCACTTCAGGACGGCGAAGCCCGAGCAGAACCTGCCGATGATCCTGGGTGCGCTCGGCGTCTGGTACATGAACTTCTTCGGCGCCGAGACCCACGTCATTCTCCCGTACGATCAGTATCTCCACCGCTTCGCCGCGTACTTCCAGCAGGGCGACATGGAGAGCAACGGCAAGCGTGTCGACCGCGACGGCAACACCATCAACGATTACACGACCGGCCCCATCGTGTGGGGCGAGCCGGGGACGAACGGCCAGCACGCGTTCTACCAGCTGATTCACCAGGGGACGCGCATCATCCCGGCCGACTTTCTCGCGCCGGTCGAGACGCAGAATCCGCTGGTGGCGCCATCGCCCGACGGCAAGGCCGGGCAAGACCATCACGAGGTGCTGCTCGCGAACTTCTTCGCGCAGACCGAAGCGCTGATGAAGGGCAAGACGGCGGACGAAGCAAAGGCGGAGCTCACCGCGCAGAACGTCTCGGCCGAGCGGGTGGCCGAGCTCACGCCGCACAAGACGTTTCCCGGAAACCGCCCCTCGACGTCGATCCTGTTCCAGCGCCTCGATCCACGCACGCTCGGGCGCCTGGTCGCGCTCTACGAGCACAAGATCTTCACGCAGGGGATCGTCTGGCAGATCCTCAGCTTCGATCAGTGGGGCGTCGAGCTGGGCAAGCAGCTCGCGAAGAAGATCGAGCCGGAGCTCCACGGCACCACCGAGGTCACGTCGCACGACGCGTCGACCAACGGGCTCATCAACCACTACAAGAAGAGCCGCGTCCGCCCCGCCTCGTGACGTAGCGCTCGCATCGACTACCGCGCTCGCACCAACCCACGTCGCCGGTCTGCGACGGCGGGTAGTGCAATGTGTGCGCGCCCGGCCGAGCGCGAAACCGACGAATTTTGCAGCGCAATTGTCCGCGCGACGTCAGCCTTGCTGCACGTGGGCAACAACATTCCAATCAAGACAGTTTCGACACGATTGTCGCCAGTCTTCCCATTGATCTCTCCAGATCGGGCGCGCATAAACGAGAGGCATTCGTGCGGGACGGCCCGCAGCCCGAGACCACGATGGTCCCGAACCGGAGGCTTCCGATGGCGATGATGCGAGGAATTCCCGCGGCTCTCCTCCTGCTCCCGACGCTGATGCTCGTGGACGGAGCAGCGCGTGCGGCGGAGCCGGCGAGCGCGGCGAGCGCTCTCGATGTCGTCAGCGTGCAGCTGCCACGCGGCATCCACCGGACGCCGACCGGGCGCTACGTGCAGGACCTGTGCGACCACGGCAAGAGCCGCTTCTGTTTCACGAAGATCCTCCTCCCCGACGGCTGGACGCCAGACCAGCCCGTTCCTCCCAAGCGCGGCCCCGAAGGCTTCGGGGGCGGTGGGACGCCGCAGGGCGGTATGGGCCCGGCCGACATCCAGGCCGCCTACAACCTCCCGTCCAACGCGGCGGCCAACGGGAAGATTGTCGCCATCCTCGACTCCCCCGACTCGAACGCGCTGAGCGACCTCGCGGCGTATCGCGCGGCCTACAACCTGCCGGCGCTCCCGCGCTGCTCGGGCAACCCCACCGGGACGCTCCCCGCTTGCTTCGCGCAAGTGAGTGAGACCGGCGGCGCGAGCACCAACGAGGACTCCGGGCAGAGCGGCGACGGCGAGACGTCGCTCGACATGGACATGATCAGCGCGGCCTGTCCCGACTGCAGCATCCTGCTCGTCGAGATTGGCGACTCGCAGGGCAACATCCAGGACCAGGACTTCAAGACCGGCGTGGCCACGGCCATCTCGCTCGGCGCCGTCGCCACCAGCATCAGCATCGGCGGCTCGGAGCAAGGTAACGATCCGAACGGCTACTCGACCCCCGGGCACCTCGTCCTCGCCGCCTCGGGAGACTACGCCTACGACAACATGAACGTGGGAGGCGGCGGCCCGAGCTACCCGGCGTCCTCGAACGAGGTGCTGGCGGTCGGCGGCACGGCTCTCTTCGACAACGGCGGCAGCTACGACGAGGCCGTGTGGAACGACGGTACCTTCAGCTCCGGACAGAACGGGCAAGACGTCACGACGAGCGGCTGTAGCCAGGAGTTCTCGCTCCCGAGCTGGCAGGCGAGCGCCGTCTCCGGCAGCGGCTGCAGCGAGCGGGCGAACGCGGACGTCTCGGCGGCCGCGACGTTCTTCGCGGGTGGTCAGGAATCGGCCATCAACATGTACCAGGGGGGCTGGTCGTCGGCCGAGGGGACGAGCGCCGCTTCGCCGATGGTCGCGGCGATCCTGACGCGCCTCGGCCTCACCGACGCCATCTCATCGAGCATTGGCTGGGTCTACACGAACTCGGCCGCATTCAACGACCTCGGCTCGAGCGCCTATCCGGTCGATTCACAGGGCTCGAACACCGACTCGAGCAGCCCGAGCTCGTGCGGCAAGATGTGCACGGCGGGGCCCGGATGGGATGGCCCGAGCGGCGTCGGCACCCCCAACGGCACCAAGCTGGCCGCGCTGGCCGGCCTGCCCATCCCGCCGCCCGACGCAGGCACGTCCAGCGGAGGCAGCGGTACGGGCAGCGGCGGCACCGGTGGAACGGGTGGCACGGGCGGCACCGGGGGCACGGGTGGAACAGGCGGCACCGGGGGCACCGGCGGAACAGGCGGCACCGGGGGCACCACCACCGGAGGCAGCGTCCCCCTCGGCTCGATCTGTCTCTCGGCGAGCGCCTGCGGCGACGGCGTCTGCGCAGCTCAGTCCGCGGGCGCGGGCTACGTGTGCACCGAGTCGTGCGGCACGGCCACCTCGGCCGTCATCCTCTGCCCCGAAGGTTTCGCGTGCACGGGTGGCTACTGCTTCGCGTCCAGCTCGAGCCTCGACCTCGCCTCCACCGGCGACTCCGGCGGAAGCTCGGGCTGCAATGTCTCCACCGGGAGCAAGGGCTCCGACGCTGGCGGCCTTGGTTGGCTCGCCGTGGGCCTCGCGACGTGGGTCCACCGCCGCCGCAAGAACCGAGCGGCCGGGCGCTAACCACGCGGGGCGGTGCGCATGCCGCCCCCGATTGACGGGCACGCTCGCTAGAGGGTGACCGTACGCAGCTGGATCTGCGAGCGGTCCGCGATCCCCAGCCCGAGGTCCGCGGCAGCCTGGATGTAGGCGGCCGGGCGGCCGAGCGCCTCGAGCGTCGGGAGCTTGTGCTCGGCGCGTACCTTGGCGACGAGCTCGTGGCCGATGGTGTCCATCGCAACCGGGTCGGTCGTCACGTACACCGACTCGTGCGGCACGACATGCTGCGGCTGACGCCACAGCGGGCCGCCGTCGGCCATCAGCTTGAAGCCGTCGGTGATGTTGAGCCGCACGCGCGTCTTGATGATGTCCTGCGCGTAGAGCAGGGCAATCTGTGGCGAGGCGTGGTGCGTGTGGAAGTAGTGAGGCAGGGTCTGGCAGCCGTGCGTCATGTTCTTCAGGCAGCCTGTGTACCCGCAGATGCCGTGATCCTTGATGAGCGAGAAGTTGAAGGCGGCAGTGGCCTCCGTGAGCGCGCGGCAGAACTTCGTCGCCACGCCGGTGCCGGCGATGACCCTCTCGGGCATCGTGGTGTCGCCGTTGTTGTGGATCGAGATCTTCACCCCTGCGGGCACGTTCGCCGCGCTGACGCGCGTGCCGTCGAGGAAGTTACCGTACTGCTCGAGCACCGTGATGTGGTCGGGGCGCACGCCGCCGTCGATCATCGCCTGCAGGAACGGCAGCACCAGTTCCTTGTTCGTCCCCATGTTGCGGAGCGCGATGCCGTTGACCTTCACGACCACGATGTCGTCCGGGTGCACGAACTCCTTCACCGCCGCGACGAGGTCGGGCTTGCCGGTCAGCTCGGTCATCGCGCGCTCGAGCATCGCCTTGGCGTCTTCGGGCTTGGGGTAGATCTTGTTGGGCATCATGCAGTCACCCTTGGTGACCTGCACGATGCGACCGGGGGCCGAGAACGGGACGAAGCCTGCGGGCGGAGTCGCGGCGAGGTTGGGGCCTGCCGGGTCTGGGCCCGCGAACGCGTTCTTGCTGCCGAGCATCGGGACAAGCGCTGCAGCGGCCGCGGCGCCCATCACGAATCCACGACGGCCGACCCCCGAGGCCATCGCCTCGGTGCCCGCGTCGATGTGCCGCACGACGGCGGCCTCCTCGTTACTCAAGAGCACGTCCGTCTCGTTCGACATCAGGAGCCTCCGCGCAGCATCGCTGCCTCTATCGACTAGCACCCTACCGGGGGCACGGGCAAACCGCTGGACGCGCGCCCGATGGCTGTCCCCGGACAGCACATCCGGGGCGCGGACACCGGCCCCGCGCGCGAACGAGCAGGGAATTGCCGTGTGCGCGCGGTGGCACGTCGGTCGCTATGTCCCTTCGCGAGGTCGGCCGAGGTGGCCGGCGTCTCGGAAGAGGTGATGCGATGGAAGCGAATGGGCAGTCGATGAAGGCGGTGTTCACGGTGGTCGATCGCGGCGCGGGCAAGTCGTACTGGACGCGGGTGGGCATCGGGTTCGTGAACCGCGACGGGTCAATCACGCTGAAGCTCGACGCGATCCCGGTCAACGGGACGCTGCAAGTGCGCGAGTGGGAGTCACGCGAAGAGCTCGCGCGTCGACCGGTGGAAGGCGACGCGACGCAAGCGGGAGCTCGTCCGAGGCCGCGACGCGACGAGGCGCCGCCCTCGGGCCGGAGGCCGAGCGATTCGGCCGATGGGCTCCTCTAGTCGAGGCGCACCCCGATGAAACGGCTCTCTCCCCCCCGGACCGCACGCATCCGGGCATGGCTCACGCGTGCCCGTGAACGCCTCGCGCAGACGGTCTCGACGGTCCGCGCGTGGCGATGGGGCACGGTGATCGGTCGCGCGGTCCTGGGGGGCCTGGGTCTCGTGATCCTGGGAGCCATCGGCCAATCCGCGTTCGCGCGAAACGTCCTGTCGGGCCCTCCTCCCGCCTCGCCCGACGCTTCCACGCCGGCCGCAGTCGCCTCCGTCGCGGTGCCCCTCCTGGTCGGGGCCCCGTTGCCCCCTGCGCCTTCGCCCGCTCCCGCTCCCGTCGCGCCCGTCACGACGACGCCCGCCGAGCCGTCGCACGGCCACGCGACGCCCGACGACCCGGTCTACCTGAACCAGGCCACGCTCGCCGACCTCCACCGCCTCCCGGGCATCGGCCCCAAGCGCGCCGAGGCGATCCTCGCGCTCCGCACGCGGCTGGGGCACTTCCGGCAGATCGAGGATCTGCTCAAGGTGAAGGGGGTCGGCCGCTCCTCGCTGAAGAAGCTTCGGCCCCTCGTGCGGCTCGATCCTCCGCCCGCCGTCGCCGCCGACGCGTCGGCGCCCGACGCGCGTGCGAGCCCGTGATGCTCAGTCGAGGGGCACCCGGCTCACGACTCCGCCCCCTTCACGCGCGCGATGTCTGCGCCGAGCCCGCCGAGCTTGCGCTCCATGTGCTCGTAGCCGCGATCCAGGTGATACACGCGGCGAACCTCCGTCTCGTCTTCGGCCACGAGCCCCGCGATGACCAGCGACGCGCTGGCCCGCAAATCAGTCGCCATCACGCTCGCGCCGTACAGCCGGTTCACCCCCTGGACGACCGCGGTGTTGCCACGAAGGGCAATCGAGGCCCCCATCCGCTGCAGCTCGGGCACGTGCATGAACCGGTTCTCGAAGATGGTCTCGCTGATGACGCTCTCGCCCTTGGCGAGGCACATGAGCACCAGGAACTGCGCCTGCATGTCCGTCGGGAAACCCGGGTGGGGCGCGGTGGTGATGTTCACGGGGCGGAGGTCGCCGGTGCGGCGCACGCGGATGGCATCGCCTTCGGTGCTCACCTCGACGCCCGCCATGCGCATCTTGGCGATGAGCGCCTCGAGATCCGACAGCTCGGCCCCCTCGACGCGGACGTCTCCCCCCGACGCCGCCGCAGCCACGAGGTACGTGCCGGCCTCGATGCGGTCGGGGATGATGGCGTGGTCGAACGGGTCGAGCTTTCCGCGGTCGACGCCGGTGATGTGGATGACGTCGGTCCCCGCCCCGTCCACCTGCACGCCCATCTTGTTGAGGATGCGCCCCAGCTCCTCCACCTCCGGCTCGCGCGCGCAGTTGACGAGCGTGCTCCGCCCCTTGGCGAGGGCGGCGGCCATCATCAGGTTCTCGGTGCCGGTCACGGTGGGGATGTCGAAGCAGACCTCGGCGCCACGCAGGCGCCCTCCGCCGTTCGGCCCCTCGGCGTGCACGTAGCCGCGCTCGAGGCGAATGGTCGCCCCCATGGCTTCGAGGCCCTTCAGGTGCTGGTCCACGGGCCGGGCACCGATCGCGCAACCGCCGGGGAGCGACACCTTGGCCTTGCCGAACCTCGCCACGAGCGGCCCCAGCACCAGGATGCTCGCGCGCATCTGCTTGACGAGCTCGTAGGGGGCCTCGGCCTTGACGTTGCTGCCCGCCTCGACGGTCACGATGGGGGCGTCGACCTTCACGTCGCGCCCGAGAAACCGAAGGAGAGCGGCCGTGGTGTCGATGTCGCGGAGCGCGGGGACGTTCCGGAGACGACTGGCGCCGTCCGACAGGAGGGTGGCGCACAGGATGGGGAGCGCGGCGTTCTTCGCCCCGCTGATCTTCACCGTGCCCTTGAGCGAAGCACCGCCGCGAATCCGGATGGCATCCATCCCGCAACTATGGTCACAAGCCGGGGCGGAGTCGCCAGCGAAAAGCTCGAAGCGTTGAGCGTGGCGCTCGGCGTGCTGCGCTCACGACCCGGAGTGGTGGGCTCACGACCCGGAGTGGTGCGCTCACGACCCGGAGGGGTGGGCTCACGACTCCGCGTGCTGGATTGTCGGCGTCTGCCCCGGCGTCCAGCGCCGGAGCGCTTACCGCCGCCGTCGACGTGCCTCCACCACCACTCCACGTCGTGACCATAGCCGGGTCTCCGGCGGGTCTACCGGCCCGCAGGCTCAACTCAGCCCTCGAAGCGCTGACGCCGTCACTCGGAGCGCTGAGCCCAGCACGGCGGGTGCTAGCACCACAGCGCGCCAGCGTGGGGTCACGTCGCCTTCTTCTTGCCCGCCGCCTCCTTGGCGGCCTTGAACCTGGCGCGGAGCTTCCCGGCGTACCCCTCCTTGTTCTCCTGCTTGGTCCGCGACAGCGCCAGCGCGTTGGGGGGCACATCCCGCGTGACGGTCGTCCCGGTCCCCACGTAGGCGCCGGCGCCGATGGTCACAGGGGCGACGAGCTGCGAGTCGCTGCCGATGAACGCGCCTGCGCCGATGGTGGTCGTGTGCTTCTGGAAGCCGTCGTAGTTGCAGAAGATCGTGCCGGCTCCGACGTTGGCGTCCTCCCCGATGATGCCGTCGCCGAGGTAGGCGAGGTGGTTGGCCTTGGCGCCGCGGGCCAGGGTCGTCTTCTTGGTCTCGACGAAGTTGCCCACGTGCGCGTGCTCGCCGATGACGCTCTCCGGCCTGAGGTGCGAGAAGGGGCCGATCTGCGCACTCGCCGCCACCGACGAGTCGGTCACCACCGAGTACGGCTTGAGCTGCACGCCCGGCCCGATGGACGAGCGCGTCACCACGCACCCGACGTCCACCACCGCGCCTCGCGCGATGCGCGTCTCGCCGCGCAGCACGGCGCCTGCCTCCACCACCGCATCTTCTTCCAGCACCACCGCGTCGTCGATGCGCGCCCCCGTCCGCACGGTCACCCCCTCCACGCACCACCGGCGTGCGATGCGCGCGTGCATGATCGCCTCGGCAAGGACGAGCTGCTGCCGATCGTTGACCCCCACCAGCACCTCGGGGCGCGCGCTCACCCCCACCGTCATGCGATTGCGACCGGCGCTCCACGACACGATGTCGGTCAGGTAGAGCTCCTTCTGCGCGTTGTCCGGCGTCAGCGCGGCCAGCGCCTCGCGGAGGAGCACGAGTGGAGACAGGAAGATGCCCGGGTTGATCTCGCGCGTGGCGCGCTCTTCGTCGGTGCGCAGATCCTTGTGCTCGCGGATCTCGCGGATGACGCCGCTCGCATCCCGGAGGACGCGTCCGTAGCCGGTGGGGTCGGCCACGTCGCACGTGGCCATCGCCATGGCCGCCTGTCCTGCCTTCGCGGCCGTGCCGAGGGCGCGCATCACCGTGAGAAGGTCCTCCGCCACGAGCAGCGGCACGTCTCCGTAGAAGACGACCCCCATCGTCGCGTCGGCCGACACCGCCGTGAGCCCCGCGGTCGCCGCGTCGCCCGTGCCGCGCTGCTCGGTCTGCACGGCGGTCTTCACCCGATCGCCGAACGTGCGCCGCAGGTAGTCCTCCACCGCCTCGCGCCCGTGGCCCACCACGACGACGACCTCCCCGCATCCCGCCTCGAGCGCCGCCCGGACCGGGTAATGCACCAGCGGCCTCCCCGCGATCGTGTGCATCACCTTCGGCAGGGCGCTCTTCATCCGCTTGCCGTGCCCGGCGGCCAGAATGATGGCGGCCGTCTGCGCGAGCCCAAACGAGCTGTGTGTCATGAAGTGGGATGATGCCATGATGCGTCATCCCGTGGCGGTCGATCCGGCGCGGAAAGTCGGGCAAACTCTTGGCGAGCCAGGGGCGCCTTTCGGGGGGCGTGTGCTGGCGCGGGCTTGGTGCGTGGAGGAGCTTGGAATGAGGCGGATGGCGCGGCGGACAACGGCGGGGCAAGCGGCCGTGGTGGGTGCGCTCGCGATGGCCGCCCCGTTCGCGTGTACGCCCCAGTTCGACGCGACGCGAAACCCCGAGGTGGGCGAGACGGTCGGGCAGCAGCTGTACGGCGTCATCTGCGACCGCGTCGGCGCCCAGGCCCTGACCGACGACCTCACGGGCGCCTCGTACACGAACGTGTGTCACCCGAGCGTGGCGGGCACGTACTCCGACGCGGTAGACCAGACCCAGCTCCCGACACCGCAGCAAACGACGACCGCGTCGGGCGCCATCGTCACGCTGGCCGAGGCCCAGGCCACGCGCAACCACGCCGTCGCGCGCGTGAACGCGCTCGCGACCGATCGAACCAAGCTCATCACGGCGTTCAACGCGACGCTCCCGGTCACCAAGATCCCCGTCAAGAACACCACAAGCACCAGCCCCGCCCAGACGTGCGACATGACCGGCGCGACCGACACCCTGACGCACGAGCTGGCCGACATGCTTGGCCGGTTCACGCCGCTCTACGACGACGGGACCATCCCGACGTCCACCGAGGGGCTCGCGCGCGTGATGGACGCCCTGCAGGCCAACCAGGCGGCGCAGACGTCGTTCGCGCGCTTCGACGCGCGCGAGGGGTACCGTCCGCTCTCCATCTCGCTGGGCGCCGTGGCACCGGTGCTCGCGTGGTCGGGGCTGCGCGACTTCTCGAACGCCACGGTGAGCTTGCTCGCGAGCAACGCGAACCCCTTCGCCGCGACGCCGACGCCCGGGGCTGCCTACCCCGAGATGACCACACTGCTCGAGGCCGCGTACCAGGAGCTCCGCACCGCCACAGGCGACGGGAACGTAGCCCCGCTCGTGCTCGGGGCGACCGACACCGTGGGCCGATCGGTGCTCTCGCGCCCGCGCACCGACCTCGAGTTCATGCAGCAGATCTTCTACGCCGAGAGCCCTGCGTTCGGTGGGGGCGCGTCTCGTTACATCACGCGCCGCGACTCGCGCGGGTACGCATACGTGCTGCCCGTCGGCGGACAGATCCCCGCCCCCTTCGTCGACATGAACCACGACGGCCTTGCCGACGTCGACAGCCTCGGACTGTTCGTGACCACGAGCGGCAAGCCCGCCCCGTCGCCCTTCCTTTCCCCCGACGGCACGCCGGCCCTCGCGCGCGACTCCTACGGGCGCGCCCTCAGCGGGATGGCAGGGGGCCTCGTCTACGACTCGATCGACACGAGCCACACGTACGCCGCGTCGATGATGAACGACATGGAGGGGCTCGTCATCGCCGACCCTTCGAAGAACCACGAGACGCTCATGAACGCGCTCGCGGGCATGTACGTGATGGCGGGCGTGCGCGGCAGCAGCACCTCGGCCACCAAGCAGTACTCGCCCGACCCCACCGCCAAGACCATCTGGAGCCTCACGCACACCGGCACGCCTCCCGCGAACCTCGACACGACGCCCGTGAGCCTCGCGTACGCGGGCTTCCAGGCGCAGAAGTCGCCGATGCTCGACCTGGTCTACGGGTTTCTGCAGACGGTCTCCGGCCCGACCAACGACGATCTCCTCGCCTATCTGTCCACGCTCCTGACGTCCGACACCTCGCAGATGGCGAGGCTCATCGGCGACGGGCTCGCGATGAAGCAGAACGCGAATGCGGCCACGACGGCGCACATCCCGGCAACGTCGACGTTCTGGGACGAGATGCTCGACGTGACAGTGCAGGTCGAGCAGGAGCCCGGGCTTCTCGAGGACATCCTCACGGCCCTGGGCGACGACCGGACGCCCGGGCTCGCGCAGGCCTTCTCCAACTACAGCAAGTACAACGACCAGATCTCCTACGACCGGAGCAACATCAACGGCCCCGCCTACAACGTGACCACCAGCGCCGCCGCGCCCATGTCGACGCCCGTCGATCGCAGCAAGCCCGACAACGGCTACAATCGGAGCGCCTTCCAGCGGTTCCTGCAGATCGTCCACGACACCGACGGCCTCACGGTCTGCAACAAGGACGGCGCGACGGTCGACGCCCAGCTCGCCGGCCTCACGGTGACGATGCCGGCCGACGACCCGTGCGACAACTACGGACAGACCTATCCCGAGTGCGCCGTCTACAAGATCGACAACGCTGCCGCCTTCTACCTCGACTCTATCATCGGCAAGGCCTCGCTCTACCTGCGCGACGACGAGCTCCGGGAGGGGGTCGGCACCGACGGCGGCGTGCTCTGCAACTTCGCGGGCTCGCTCGCCTCCGGCCTCACCGCGGCCACGGTCGGCCTGATGCAGAACTCGAGCGGCATCACCGGTTCGGCCGGCAACTGGACGGCCTTCTGGGACGACTCGAGCAGCACCACGCTCCGCCCGACGCCGCAGTTCCTCGACCGGCAGATGTTCTTCGACCTCGCCAACGACAGCCCGAACGGCAGCGGTCCGAACGCAATGACCAACGCGT
>Ga0302320_10020215_pt1 | contig 13304 bp, 10 predicted proteins | sample Bog_T0_3_FD_202130 | JGI IMG/M metagenome (GOLD analysis project Ga0302320, IMG submission 202130) | Peat permafrost microbial communities from Stordalen Mire near Abisko, Sweden - Bog_T0_3 | ecosystem: Environmental > Terrestrial > Soil > Wetlands > Peat | place: Sweden: Abisko, Stordalen Mire...
GCGCAGTCGAGGGCGAGCAGCGCGAGGAGGGCGAAGATGAAGGCGCGGGCCGGTTCGCGGCGGACTCGGACAGGAGAGGCGACGGGCAGCAGCAGGATGAGCATTGCGAGCGGGCCGTTGAGGCCGATGGGCGATCCTCCTGAGGACATGGAGCCGGAGGCGAGCTGGCCGAGCGGGATGAGCAGGAGGATTTCGCGTGGGTTCCAGGGGGGGGCGGCTGGAGCGAAGCGGTGAAGCAGGAAGCGAAGGACGATTGCCAACGCCAGGGCATAGGCGAGCAGGGCGCCGACAGCGGGAAAGACGATGGTGGGAACGGCGTCGACCAGGTTGTGGCCGAGCCAGGGGATGGGTAGAAGGATGAGGGCCGCACCGGCGGCGAGCTTGAGGAGGTTTGCTGGGCTGGCGGCGAGGAAGATTGGACGGACAAGGAAGACCCAGACGAGGGGCGCGCCGAGGAACCAGGCGAGGAGCAGGATGGCGTAGGGATTGGCGAGGAAGTGCAAAGCGTTCCGGGGGACTTGGAGGGGATAGGCGAGGACATTGCCGGCGCCCCCCTTGCTGCCAGCGGCTTGCAGGATGGAGTAGGTTGCCCAGTCGTGGAGGGAATCTCCGGTAAGGCGGACGATGAGCACGACGGTGAGCGCGGTTGAGGCCGAGAAGACGGCGAGCGAGGTGCGGCGTCGCGACTGCGCAAGGAACAAAATGGCGATTACGACGCCGACGAAGAGCGCCGCGCCATCGTTGAGCCGGGTCATCATGGAGAGGCCGGAGAGAATGCCAAGCGCGGTGGCGGCGAGAGCGCTATGCCGAGGCGGCGTGGCCCTGTCGAGCGTGAGCAGGATGACGAGCGAGTAGACCTCGAAGCAGTCGGCGAGGACGTGGTAGTCGTCGAAGCGGTAGGCCACGAAGTTGATCGACGCGAAGAAGGCGCAGGCCAGGACGATTGACTTTTGCCGGCTGGAGAAGCTGGAGGAGCGCGCCAGCAGCAGCAGGCCGATGCAGTAGGCCAACAGATGGAGGACGGCGGGAAGTTTTGAGACCAGCCAACCTTTGCCGAAGAGCGCGAGGAAGGAGGCTGTCTCCAGCACGAAGAGCGGCTGCAGGGCGAGGTGCATGCCGGAGTAGAGGCGCTGCCCGCCGCGAAAGAAGGTGGCGTACCAGAACCAGCCGCCATCTCCGGCGGTCTGGGTGTCGGCGATCATCGCCAGACCGAACAGAACGCAGAGGAGGAAGGTCAGAGACTGGGAGCGGTTTTCCCGGTTGAAGGCTTTGCGAAGATGTGTGGCTTGGTTCCGTGCCATAGTCGCGTCCACTATATCTTCTGGACGCGCTGGACGTCGCGCACACCCTGCACCCGCCGCATCTTGTCGACCAGGCGATTGAGGTGGCGGACGTCGACGGTCTCGATGACGAAGTCGATGACGGCGCCTCCGTCGGCGGTGGCGTTGGAGCTGGAGGCGCGGATGTTGGTGCCGTCGTCGGAGATGATGGCGGTGAACTCCTTCAACAGGCCGGCGCGATCGTCGCAGAGCACGGTGAGTTTGACGGGGTAGGTCTGGGGCTTGGGGGCACCGGCGGCGCCGGCATCGCCTGGCAGCGGCGCCCATTCGACCTGGATTCTGCGGTCCGACTCGTAGAGCAGATTCTGCACGTTGGGACAGCTTCTTGCGTGGACTGCGACGCCTTTGCCGCGGGTGACATAACCGATGATCTCTTCACCACGGATGGGGTTACAACAGCGTGCGCGGTAGACCAGCAGGTCGTCCTGGCCCTCCACCTGGAGCGAGTCCGATCCCTTGCCGAAGAAGACGCGCTTGACCGCATCCGACATCTGCCCGAGCGTGTTGCCGACGACGCCCTGGGCCGGCGGTTCCACGGCGATGGTCGAGCCTGGCTCCAGTTTGTTGAGCACCTGGCGCGCGGAGTACTTGCCGAAGCCGATGCCTGCCAGCAGCTCCGCGTGGGTTCCGAGACCATACTCGCTGGCGACTTTGTCGAAGTCGGCCTGGGAGTATTTGGAGAGCGCCATCTTATACTTGCGGGCCTCGCGGTCGAGCAGCTTGCCGCCAATCTCAATGGCGCGTTCGCGCTGGTGCTCGTTGATCCAGTGCTTGATTTTGTTGCGGGCGCGGGAGGATTTGGTGAAGCTGAGCCAATCGCGGCTGGGAGCGTGTCCGGTCTGGGTGGTGATTTCGACGATGTCGCCGTTGCGGAGTTTGGTGCGGAGCGGAACGATGCGGCCGTTGACCTTGGCGCCGATGGTGGTGTTGCCGACCTCGGTATGGATGGTGTAGGCGAAGTCGATGGGACTGGCGTCCTTGGGCAGGACCACGACCTTGCCCTTGGGGGTGAAGGTGTAGACCTCCTCGGGATACAGGTCGATCTTGAGGGTCGACATGAACTCGTTGGGGTCGGACATCTCGCGCTGCCATTCCATGAGCTGGCGGACCCAGGCGAGGCGGGCTTCGTCCTTGGCGGTGACATTGTCGCCGGCCTTGTACTTCCAGTGGGCGGCGATGCCTTCTTCGGCGATACGATGCATGTCCTCGGTGCGGATCTGCACTTCAAACTGATGGCCGCCGGGCGCGATGAGGGTGGTGTGGAGGCTCTTGTATCCGTTGGGCCGGGGCATGCTGATGAAGTCCTTGATGCGACCGGGGACGGGAGGCCACTTGGCGTGGAGCAGGCCGAGGATGGCCCAACAATCGTTTTCCGACTGGCAGATGACGCGGACGGCGAGCAGGTCGTAGACCTGGTCGACAGGGATCTTTTGCGAGGCGAGCTTCTGCTGGATGGAGTAGAGGCGCTTGATGCGCGCCTCGACGCGGCCCGGCTTGCCGTTCCGAGTGAGGATCTGCCGGATGTCGCTGACGATGGAGGCGAGGAAGGTCTCATTGGCGTCGCGGAGGTTTTCCACTTCGGTGGCGAGTTCCTGGTAGGCGAAGGGGTCGGTGTAGCGGAAGGCGAGGTCCTCAAGCTCGCCGCGCAGCTTGCCCATGCCAAGGCGATGCGCGAGCGGGGCGTATACGTCGAGCGTCTCGCGCGCGATCTTCTGCCGCTTCTCCGGCGGCAGATGCTCGAGAGTGCGCATATTGTGGAGGCGGTCGGCGAGTTTGATGATGACGACGCGGACGTCGGTGACCATGGCAAGGAGCATCTTGCGGATGTTCTCGGCCTGGTGGTCCTCGCGGTTGGCGAATTTGATCTTGTCCAGCTTGGTAACGCCCTCGACGATGTGCGCGACCTGCTCGCCAAAGAGCTTTTCGATCTCCGGGGAGGTGACGTCGGTATCTTCGACGGCGTCGTGGAGCAGGCCGGACGCGATGGCGGTGGAGTCCATCTTGAGCTCGGCCAGCACCAGCGCGACTTCCAGGGGATGCACGGCGTAAGGATCGCCCGAGGCGCGCTTCTGCCCATCATGCTGCTGCAGACAAAATGCCCAGGCCTGGCGGATGATCTCGAGGTCGTCGCCGGGCCGGTTCTCATGCACCTCGTGGAGCAGGCGGGCGAACTTGGCATCCACCTCCGTGACCACGGCCGGGCTGGACCCGGCGAGGTGCTCCGCGGAGCTCTCCCTGGGAGTTCCGGGCAGATCGGACGTGGCTGGAGTGATTGCCATACTCCATTATAGGAGGCGGGTCAAGACAGCATGGCTGTCTGCGGCAATCGAGTGGATTTGTGAGCTCTAAGATGGGTGTAGAAGGAGCTATGCCGACCAACTGGAGACGCTGCGCTCGTCCAGCGACTCCGAGGCGCTGGGATACTTTTGCGGTTCGGAGGAGGGCGGGACCCCCAGGGTGGACGAGGCGCGGAGTTCGAGGTCCTGCCAGGTGCCGCGAATCGACACGACTTTGGCCATTTGCTCTTCCAGCATCTCGGTCGACTGCCTGGCCTGGGCCTCAACCAATTTTGCCCTCATCGTGGAGTAGAAGACGATAAGTTGCTGGGCAAGTTCTCCGCCGTCTTCGCGGTCGATCCAGTCCTCCAGATAGCCAATCACGAGCAAGGCGTGGTTGATCTCCTGGCACCGCTTCTGGATGTCGTTGCTGCGTTGGGCATCGAGTGCGCGGCGAAGATTGCCGGCAAGGGTGTCGTAGAGAGCGATCAACAGGCCGAAGCCGCTGGCGCCTTCCACGGCTGTCTTTCGGTAGGCGAGTTCCATCGGATTCATATCTTTTTTCTCCGGCCAAAGCAACCGCTGCGGCCTTCCGGAAATGTTGCGCCCGGTCTTCCTGTGCGGGCGAGCGACGGCGCGCGCTCCGCCAGGAGTTATAAGTTGAGCGATCTGCTCTGCGAAGCCGGCCTAGTGGCCGTTGGATGAGTTATTCAATCCAAGTTCCGTGTTGATCTGCTGCATCTCGGTGGGCAACTGTTGCAGCAGAATTTCAGCCTGGCTGTATTCGCTCTGCAACTGAGCCTTGAGTGGGGTGATGTAATTGGTTTCGAAGTTGCTGATGTCGGTCTGAAGGCCGGAGTATTCGGTGTTGAGGCTGGACAGATCCACGGTGAAGGCGCCGTCGGCCGGACTGATGAAGCTGGTCAGTGTCTGGTCCAGTGAGTTGGAAAAGCCATTCTGCGATGCGCCCTGGAAGAAGTTTTGAACGTCGGAGAAGTTGTTCTGGAGTGCGCTGGTGAGGGTCCCGCTATCCACGGTGAGGGTTCCGTCGTTCCCCACCGAGACGCCGAACGAAGACAGGTTGGGCATGGTGGTAGTTCCCGAGGCGGGTGTATAGGTGTAGTCCAACGCATCCTGAAGGGTGGTTTGCAGACTGCGCACATCGGAATCGGCGGCCAGCACGCCTTCGCCGTTGCCAGTATCGGTGTATTGGGTGTTGAGATCCTTGATGGCGGCGTTGTAATCGGTGACGAACTGGTTGATGGCGGTTGACGCGGAGGTAGTGTCGGGCGCGATGGCGAGATCGACGTTGGTTCCGGGGCTGGCGTTGAGCAGGTTGAGGGTGACGCCGGGCAGAGCGCCAGTGACGGTGTTGGAAGCGCTGGAAAGGTCGATGCCGTCGACGGTGAGAGAGGCATTGGCCCCCGTGACTGCCCGGGTGAAGGTGAGGCTCCCGCCGGTGGGCGCGGCGACGCTGAAGTTGGCGGCGCTGCCTGAGGTATTGCTGACGATCGCCAGGCGAGCGCCATTGGCGTCGGTGACGACGCTGGCGGTGACGCCGAGATTATCGCTATTGATGGTGCTGGCGACATCGGTCAGGGTGCTGGTCCCGGTGCCGGTGGAGATGGTCGTCGTATTGCCGGTTGCATCGGTGATGGTAAAGCTTCCGGCGGCCAGGGGAGTGGTGGCGCTGGCTACTGTATCGGAGGCCCACGAGGCGGTGGTGGCAAGGCTGGTAACCACCACGGTGTGATTTCCGACTGCGGCGCCCGACGCTGCGGATGCGGTGACCAGAGTGGAGTCGGAAGAGTTTACCGTCCTCGCGGACAAGGGGCCGGTGAAGCTGTTGAGCGACTGCATGTCGTTATCGAGGTTGGTGGCGTCGGTCTGGAGTTGGGTCAGGGCGGCGGCTTGGCTTTGCAGGGTGGATTCCTGGTTCTGCCATGCCGTCTCCGGAGCCCGGGCGGCGGTTACGGCTGCATTGACGGCGGAGGTGACGTCGATGCCCGCGGAGGATGCGCCGGTGGCCGCTTGCAGGATCTGGCTGAGGTCGATGCTCGAGGTGGGGGACGTCGAAGCCAGGAGCGAATTCAATGCGGAGACTGAGCTCATAACGTTTGCCTATTCCTTGCGCAGGCTGCGGTGCGTACTCGCGAACCCTGGGTGTTATCGATTTCAAGCGCGATATGATATCGGCATATTCGACTGCGATTTTCAGAGCGGCAAAGAAATAGGGGTGGCGCCGTGAGGCGTCACCCCTGGAAGCGAATCAAGAGGGTTACTGGAGCAGCTTGAGCACGGCCTGCTGCGCCTGGTTGGACTGCGAGAGGGCGGCCATGCCGGTCTGCTGCAGGACGTTGTACTGCGTCATCTTCGCAACCGTTTTGCCGATGTCAGCGTTCTGCACGTTGTTCTGGGCGCTGGTGAGGTTGGTGACCTGGGTGTTTTCCACGTTCTCATCCGCGGTCAGTTGGTTGACGGATGCGCCGATGGTGCCGCGAGTTGCGGAGACGGTGTCGATTGCAGCGGTGATGGCGTCCAGCGAGGCGGTGGCTTTCGCAACCGTGGTAAGATCGCCGGTCAATAGCAACGAAGCTGCCGAGAGCGCGCCGGTGGTGGTCGACGTGGTGGTGGTGCCGGCGCTGGTGCCGTCGCTGGTGAAGGTGGTAATGGGAGTTGCGCTGAAGACCGCGGTCCCGTTGAAGTTGGTGGTTGAGCCGATCTGGGTGATCTCAGACAGGATGGATTGATATTCGGTGTCCGCCGCGGTGGACTGGGCGGTGGTGAGCTGACCGTTGGAGGCTTCCGTCGCCAGGGTAACCGCGCGGTTGAGCAGGGAGGTGACCTGGGAGAGCGCGCCATCGGCGGTCTGGAGCAGGCCGACGCCGTTGGCTGCATTCTGGCTGGACTGGGTGAGTGCTGAGATACTTGCGCCCAAGCCGGCAGCGATCGAGAGCCCGGCGGCATCATCGGAGCCGGAGTTGATCTTCAGACCGGTGGACAACTGGAGGAGAGTGTTCTGCAAACTTGCTTGTGTGGACGAGAGCGCATTCTCCGCGCCCAACTGAGATACGCTGTTCAGGACACTTAGCATTTTTTTATTGCTCCTTGTATCGAATTCCGCCTGCTACCGAATGAGTCCGCGTACATTGTCAGAATCGGTACTTGGAGCAGGTGGTGGTTATTACAGGCAATCTATCGGTTAGTGGTTCTGGGGATTCTAGTGGTTTAGGAAAAATCCTTTTTATTCAAGAATCTTTCGTGTTAGAGGCAGTTGCGACCTTCGTGCCATGGAAGAAAAATGCGGGACAGCGGGATAGCGAGACAGCAAAAGCGCGCCATTCCCACATCACGACTATTGGGCGGCGGATGCGGGTGGGGTGGTGGCTGCCACCACCACAAGATCGACGCGGCGATTCATTCTTCGGCCTTCCGGGGTTGCATCGTCGGCGATGGGCCGGTATTGGCCATACCCTGCCACGGAGATCTTTCTTGGGTCGAAGCCGGCGTCGTCCACCAGGAGCTGCACCACAGCCATGGCGCGCGCGGTGGATAGCTCCCAGTTAGAGCGGAACTGGGCGTTATGGATGGGCTGATTGTCGGAATGGCCTTCGACGCGCAGATCCAACCCATGCTGGGTGAGGACCTGGGCGATGCGCTCAATCTTGGCCGCGGCCCCCGGCAGCAGAACAGCCTGCCCACTATTAAAGAAGCCGAGTTCTTTGAGGCTAATCACGAAGCCTTCGGGAGTAACCCGGGTGTCCACCTCGTGGTTCTTCAACTCCTGGCCGATGGCCGTTTGAAGCTGCTGGCGCAACTCGACGATGTTGACGCCCGCGGCGGCCGATGGGTCGCTCCCAGTATGCGGATGCAGCACCTGAGGCGTATAGCTGGAGGGGTCCGGCCGGAGATTCGGATAGGCGACTCCGCTGGTGCTTGCACCTCCGGAGAAGGCGCCCATCTGTTGAAAGCCAACGTGGATGGCCTGAGAAATCTTCTGAAGCGTTTGCTTGTCGCGATACGACGATGCAAAGAGCACGACAAAGAAGGCAAACAGCAGGGTGATGAAATCCGAGTAAGAGACCAGCCAGCGGTCGTGATGGACCGGCTCGTCGGCCGGCCTTCGTCTCCGGGTCCTCATCGCGCGGCAACTTTCTGCGGACCACGCTTGGCAGGCGTAGCCAGATAGCTGCCTAGTTGCAGCTCCAGGGAGCGTGGATTGACACCCTCGATGATGGAAAGGACGGCTTCGAGGGTCATCTCCTGGATGACCTGCCGCTCGCGCATGCGGATCCTGAGCTTTCCGGCCCAGGGCAGGAAGAGAAGGTTGGCCGAAGCGACACCATAGATGGTCGCGACGAACGCAACCGCGATGCCCTTGCCCACCTCATTAATATCCTGCAGGTGCTGCATGACCTGGATGAGGCCGAGCACTGCGCCGATGATGCCGATGGTCGGCGCGAAGCCGCCGGCGGCTTCAAACACTTTGGGAATTCGCTCCTCCTTTTCTCCCTGATAGTCGAGTTGCAGTTCCATCATCTTGCGCAGGTCCTTGGAGCTGACGCCGTCGACGGCCAGCATGAGACTCTCCCTGAGGAAGGGGTCCTGGATCTTGGCCAACTCGGCATCGAGGGAAAGGAGTCCTTCCTTGCGGGCCTTGTATGCGTAGCGCAATAGGTTCTGCACCAGGGCATCGGACTCGGGCTCGGAATCGAGAAAGACGTGCTTGAGCTGGGCGAGCGCCTGGAGGACGATGCGCAGGGGGAACTGCACCATGACTGCTCCCAGCGTGCCTCCAATGACGATGAGGGCCGCGGTAGGCTGCAACACCTGCGCCAGCTTGCCCCCATCCAGCACCAGGCCGATCCCAATTCCGGCTAGGGCGAGGGCGATACCGCCGATGGTGCTCTTATCTAGTGCGATCTTCATGACGTCCATTCATCGATGCGTGAGCAGGAAGCCGGGCTGAATCGCTGAGGGGTTGCGGCGCGCTCACATGGCAGACCCAGAGCATTTCCCTATTGCGTGGACCGGACGAAGCGTAGAGAGCCGTCTTTTCTGGAAAGAGACGGCGGTTGTGGTTGGGGTCTCGATCTAGACCTATAGGGAAAATGCTCTCGCCCTCCTCGGATTCCGGTCTCAACTCGTGCACAGTCAACTGGATGGTCACTATCGGCAGGTAGGGGTAAAACTTTCAGGTCATCGGCGCGCAGGCCAACTAGAAATTCCTGTTCTCCATGCCGATAGAAAGCGGACGATCCGGACGCGCGGCTACAGCCTGATGTGCGTCCGGCCGAACCGAATCCACCGTCCAGGCACGCGGTTACTGGAGAACGAGGCACATGTTTTCGATTATTGGAATTCTCATCGTTTTTGGCGCGGTGCTGGGCGGCTTCATGATGGAAAAGGGGCCGTTGCTGGTATTGCTGCAGCCCTCGGAGTTTCTGATCATCGCCGGCGCGGGGATCGGCACAATGCTGGCGGCGAACCCACCGCACGTGCTGAAGAAGATTGCCGCCGGCCTGACCCAGATCCTGGCCGGCTCGAAGTTCAACAAGCAGCGCTATCTGGATTCACTGAAGATGATGTTCACTCTCTTCAACAAGGCGCGCAAAGAGGGACTGGTGGGGATTGAAACCGATATCGAAGAGCCGGAGAAGAGCCCGCTGTTCTCAAAGTATCCCGCCTTCATGAAGGACCACCACATCCGCGACTTTGTGTGCGACACGATGCGGATGGCGATTACCGGAGGGGCGAGCACGTTCGACGTCGACCAGATGATGGAGCTGGACATGGACGTGCATCATGCCGGGGCGAGCCAGCCTGCTTCGGCGCTGACGACGATGGCCGATGCGTTGCCCGGCCTGGGTATCGTAGCCGCGGTGCTGGGGGTGGTGGTCACCATGAGTTCACTGGGTGGACCTCCCGAGGAGATTGGCCACAAGGTGGCGTGCGCGCTGGTGGGCACGTTTCTGGGCATCCTGCTTTGTTACGGGATGGTAGGGCCGCTGGCGTCAAACCTTTCCAAGCTGATCGACGACGAGCATGCCTACTATCATGTGCTGCGGGTGGTGATGCTGTCGTTCATCAAAGGCATGTCGCCGATGCTGGCGATCGAGATGGCGCGTCGAGCCATTCCGGAGCATCTGCGTCCCAGCTTCCAGGAAGTGGAGAAGACCTGCCGCCAGAAGGACGATTCCAGCGCAGCGGTCGCGGCGTAACGGACTGAGAGAGGATTGCCATCGTGCCTGATTCACAGCAAGTCATCATTATTAAGAAGCGGCCGGCAGGCCATGGAGGGCACCACGGGGGCGCGTGGAAGGTCGCTTACGCCGACTTTGTGACGGCGATGATGGCGCTGTTTATCGTCCTGTGGCTGATGAACGCCAGTAAACAGGTGCAGGAGGCGGTGGGCGGGTACTTCAAGGACCCGCGCGGCACCGCCAAGGTGGTGGGCACCAACAAGAATGGCGCCGGGGACTATGTGGCCATCAAGAAGGAGGACATGCAGAAGCTGAAAGAGGAGCTTCTGCAGTCCATTCACCATCTCGATCCGATGAACAAGCTGAAGGACCAGATCGAGATCACGATCACGCAGGAGGGATTGCGGATCGAGTTGATGGAATCGGCGAAGGGCACATTCTTCGAACTGGGCAGCCCGCAGCCGACTCCCGCGCTGACGGAGCTGCTACAGGTGCTGGCAGAGGAGCTGGGCAAGCTGCCGAACAAGATTTCGATCGAAGGACACACAGACTCGAAGCCCTTTTCGGGTGGGCGCGCGTACGACAACTGGGACCTGTCGTCGGAGCGGGCGAACGAGGCGCGGCGCCTGATGCAGGCCAAGGGGGTCCGGCCCGATCAGATATCGCAGGTGCGCGGCTTTGCCGACCAGCGCCTGCGCCTGCCGAAGCTACCGGAGGACCCGTCCAACCGGCGGATCTCGCTGATTGTGCAATATCTGGTTACCAATGACTCCGAAGTGGCCCCTCCCGATGCGTTGACGCGGCTGGGCATGGCGACACCTGCGGCGCAAGGTTCGACCCCGCCGAGTCCAGCAAAGTAGCGGGCGATTATCAAGTTAGCTCCGGCCAGACTCGGCGGCGGGTATGGTCATGTGCCTGGTGGTTTGGGGCAGCACCTTATGTCGGGCCTTCAGGCCCGGCCCATTCACGCCAGCCGGTGCGAATATAAGCAATGTAATAGCTTAGATACAGGGGGAAAGGGAGGGAGCCTACGCAACAAACATCGCGAAGCCACCGGCAACCGCCGCCGGACGACATAAAATAGCCCCATGTCTTTCGTTGCGGCAGTCGATCATCTGCACGCCCTCACCCAGGAGCTCGCACCCGATCCATCCGCGCCGCGCCGCAAGTTCGATCTCGCCCACATGCGCATCCTCGCCCGCGCCCTCGGCGACCCGCAACAGCAGTTTCCCTCAATCCTCATCGCCGGGACCAACGGCAAGGGCAGCACCGCCGCCACACTCGCCAGCATCCTCGCCGCCGCTGGGTTGCGCACTGGCCTCTATACCTCGCCGCACCTCTCGCGCGTCACCGAGCGTATCCGTATCTCGCAACCTGCAACTGACAACCTGCAACCTGCAACTCTCTCCGAGATTCCGGAAGAAGACTTCGCCCGCCTCTACTTCCGCGTCGACGAGACCGCCCAGCGCCTGGTCTCCGCCGGCCAGCTCCCCCACCACCCCAGCTTCTTTGAGTCCCTCACCGCACTCGCCTTCCTCTTCTTCGCCGAGCGCGAACTCGACATCGCCGTCCTCGAAGTCGGCATGGGCGGACGCCTCGACGCCACCAACATCGTCGAGCCGGTCCTCTCCGTCATCACCGACATCGCACTCGACCATCAGGATTATCTCGGTAACACCATCGCCGAAATCGCCCGCGAAAAGGCCGGAATCCTGCGTCCCGGCGGCACGCTCATCACGCTGCCCCAGCATCCCGACGCCAACCAGGCCATCGGCGAAGCGGCCCTCGCCCTCGACGTCCGCGCCATCTCCGCCACCCCCTGCCTTCCCTTCCGCGATCCCACTCAGCAGCTGGCCACTCACTTACCACTGACCGCTGACCACTTACCACTCCCGCAGAACCACTACGACCTCGCCCTCGAAGGCAAGATATTGCAGGTACGGTCGCCGCTGGCCGGCGAACACCAGCGCCGCAACCTCGCGCTGGCCATCGCAGCCGCAATGGAATTACGTAATACTTTCAGTTACAATCATGTGCAGCCCAACGCTTCCAACCTGCAACCTGCAACCTGCAACCTGCAACTCACCAACGCCGCCATTGCCGCGGGCATCGCCAACACCGCCTGGCCCGGCCGGCTCGAATTCCTGCCGCCCAACCTGCTGCTCGACGTCGCCCACAATCCCGCCGGTGCCTGGGCGCTGCGCGCGGCCATCGCCACCCTCCCTGAGCGCCAGCCACGCACTCTGCTTTTCAGCTGCCTGCGCGATAAGGACCTCACCGAGATGTCGCGGATCATCTTTCCTCTGTTCGACGCGACTGGCGAAAGGCCGCTCGACCACATCGTCTTTGCGCCCATCCACAGCCCGCGCGCAGCCTCCCTCGACTCCCTCCTCGCTGCCGCCGCCGCACTCGACATCCCCGCCCACGCCGCGCACTCCCCCACCCAAGCCCTCGCGCTCGCCCGCTCGCTCACCCCACCCGGAGGCCTCATCATTGCGACCGGCTCCATCTACCTGATCGGCGCGCTGCGCGAGGCGGTGCTCAGCCAATGACCACGCCAGCAACCTCGCCGCCGAACGCCACCCCACCCGCGCCCACTCCTCCTCCCGGCCTCAACCAACATCCAACAACCAACAACCAACAACCACCCCCCATCCCCGCCCACCTGCGCTACCTCACTAAGTTCATCTTGGCTCCCCTGATGGCCCTCACCACCGCCTTCTTCGGTTGCATTTCGTTGATCTGCGGTCTGTGGGACCGCTCCGGACGCCAGCAGCACTTTGTCGCGCGCCGATGGGCCGCGACCATGCTGCGCATCTCGCTCTCTCCGGTTCGCGTCGTTGGCGGAGAAAAGCTAAAGTATTCTTCCGTAGCGGTTTACGCCTCCAACCACCTCAGCTACATGGATACGCCGGTGCTCTTCGCCAAGCTGCCATTCCAGTTCCGCATTCTGGCCAAGCAGCAGCTTTGGTCGCTCCCATTCGTGGGCTGGTACCTGGGTCGCTCCGGCCAGGTGCCCGTCGACTCGGCGAGCCCCCGCTCGACCGTCGCCGGGCTGCTGCGCGGCGTTGCGGCGCTCAAGTCGGGAATGCCGCTGCTGATCTTTCCCGAGGGCGCGCGCAGTCCCCATGGGCGGCCTCAAACGCCCGCGTCTGGTTGCGCCTTCATGGCCATCCGCGCCGGCGTTCCGCTGGTGCCGCTCGCCCTCATCGGAACCTACGAGCTGCTGCCGATGCATGTCTACACTCTTCGTCCGCGGCCTTTAATGATCATCGTCGGCGATCCCATCCCCACCGCGGGCCTCACCACTCGCGACGCCGATGCCCTGACCGCGCGCCTCTACCAGGACATCGCAAGAATGTACCACCAGTACTCCGGCAACTGAACCGCCATCGCTCGGGTGCCCGTATCTATTTTCTTGCTCGTCATCCTGAGCGGAGCGCCTTAGCGCGTAGTCGAAGGACCTGCCGAGCCGACCGCAGGCC
>Ga0302320_10020218_pt1 | contig 13303 bp, 7 predicted proteins | sample Bog_T0_3_FD_202130 | JGI IMG/M metagenome (GOLD analysis project Ga0302320, IMG submission 202130) | Peat permafrost microbial communities from Stordalen Mire near Abisko, Sweden - Bog_T0_3 | ecosystem: Environmental > Terrestrial > Soil > Wetlands > Peat | place: Sweden: Abisko, Stordalen Mire...
CAAACACCCGCGGCACCGCCGCCAGCACACTGATCCTCTCCCGCTTGATCGTCGCCATCAGCCGCTGCGCCACCAGCCGATTCTCATAGTGAAGTTCGGCCCTGAAGATCGCCGGAACCCAAAGCCCCATCGTCTGCCCAAAGACGTGGCTCAGCGGCAGCGTGTGCAGAATGCGCAATGGATGGATCAGCCGCTCGTAGCGGAGGTAGGGATGCGCGCCGTCTTCGATCGGCCCCACGCTGGCCAGCACGTTGCCGTGCGTCAGCACAATTCCTTTGGGTTCGCCGGTCGTCCCTGAAGTGAAGAGAATTTCGAGCGGCGTCTCCTGCCCTAATCCCGCAACCGCGCCCGCTTCCTCGTCCGGCAGCGCCTCCGGCCACTCCTCAAACTCCAGCCGTGGCCACTCTTCGGATAATTGGTGCAGCAGCAGCCCATCGCCCACCACCAGCCGCGGCCGCACATCCGCGCACACCCGCAGCGCAAACTCCGCCGTTCCATAAGCGTCCAGAGGCACCGCCAACACCCCGCGCAGCATGCAGCCATAGAACGCCGCCATCCACTCCGCGCCGTTCTCGCCCCACAGCAGGACCCGCTCTCCCGGCCCAATGCCGCGGCTCACCAACAATGCCGCAAACCGCCCCGCCAGCCGCGCCAGCTTCCCATAAGTCGTCACCCGGAGGCGGTTGCCCTGGTGGCGCACCACGGCAACTTCCCGCCCGAAGCGGCGAAAGTCGTCAAGCAGTGTGGCCAAATGGTCGCGCATGGGTTCCCCGGCAACACCATGGTAAGCGATAAAACCATTCCCTCTTGATCGAACCCAAGTGAATCCGCACGGAATGTGCCCATGGCCCGAGCCGGCAAGCCGCATCTCGCGCGGGCGGGAGGCAGCCTCAAGGTGAGGCTGGCCGCCTGAGCTGGACGCCGCACTCCACCCCAGGAGCCTGTCATGCCGCGTCAAGGTCGGAGCAGCGGCCAAAGTCGAGGGATGCATTTTTGTTTTTTCTTCTCCCTCATCGCGCCTGTGGCGCTATCCTCAAAAGGAGCCATGCCACCCCGCCCGCCCAACCCGGCCCCGGCCCCGCAAGCGGATCCCTTCGCCTGCTTTCACCCCGTTACCGCAGCCTGGTTTCAGGCCGTCTTTGACGCGCCCACTGCCCCGCAGCGGCTCGGCTGGCCGGTCATTGCCCGCGGCGAGAGCGCACTCATCCTGGCCCCCACTGGAACCGGCAAAACTCTCGCCGCCTTCCTCTGGTGCCTCGACCGCCTCATGCTCCACACTCCGCCCGAAGGCAAAAAGGAGGGTTGCCGCATCGTCTACATCTCGCCCCTCAAGGCCCTGGCCGTCGACGTGGAGCGCAACCTGCGCTCGCCCCTTGCCGGCATGGCGAACATGGCCCGCCGCATGGGCGTACCTTTTCACGAGCCCCTCATCAGCGTCCGCACCGGCGACACTCCGCAGCGGGAGCGCGCCCGCTTCGCCCGTCATCCCGCCGAGATCCTCATCACGACGCCTGAATCTCTCTACCTTCTGCTCACCTCCCAGGCCTCCGAGGCCCTGCGCACGGTCGACACGGTCATCATCGACGAGATCCACGCCCTGGTCCCCACCAAGCGCGGCGCACACCTTGCTCTCTCGCTCGAGCGCCTTGAAGCGCTAACCCAGCGCCGCCTCCAGCGCATCGGCCTCTCCGCCACCCAGCGCCCCCTTGAAGAAGTAGCCCGCTTCCTCGGCGGCGCAGAGGAGCAGGGAACAGGGATCAGGGAGCAGGGAACAGCCGCCAGCCAAGATGAGCTGGGTGCCACAAGTCAAGCGAATAGAATTCAACCGGGTGCGCAAGAAGTGTCAGGGCACGACTTCAGTCGTGCCGATAGCCACTCAGAATTCGAGCTTCCTTTAGCCACCGCGGCCGATCTATCCGCGAGTGAGAACGGGCCGTCCCTGTTCCCCGATCCCTGTTGCCTGTTCCCTGTCTCACCCGAGCCCCGCTACCGTCCCGTCACCATCGTCAACGCCAGCGCCCCCAAGCAGCTCAAACTCCGCATTGAAGTTCCCGTTGAAGACATGGCCCGCCTCACCGAGCAGGAGTTCATCCCCAGCGGCCCCGCCTCGCAGATGCCCCGCCGCGTCTCCATCTGGAACGCCATCCATCCCCGCCTGCTTGAGATCGTCCGCGAGCGCACCTCCACCATCCTCTTCGTCAACAGCCGCCGCGTCGCCGAGCGCCTGGCCGGCGCATTGAACGAGCTCGCCGGCGAAGAGATCGCCCGTGCCCATCACGGCTCCCTCGCCGCGCCCCAGCGCGCCATCATCGAGGAGCAGTTGAAGGCCGGCAAGATCCGCGCCCTCTGTGCCACTTCCACCCTCGAACTCGGCATCGACATGGGCGCAGTCGATCTCGTCATTCAAATCGAAGCCCCGCCCTCCGTCGCCAGCGGCATGCAGCGCATCGGCCGCGCCGGCCACCACGTCAACGCCGTCAGCGAGGGCATTCTCTTCCCCAAGTACCGCGCCGACCTTGTCGCCTGTGCCGCCGTCACCCGCGCCATGCACGAAGGCCACATCGAGTCCACCCGCTATCCCCGCAACCCCCTCGACGTCCTCGCCCAGCAGTTAGTCGCCATCGTCGCCCATCCACCCAGTGCCGCCGCTCCAGCGCGCCGCGCAAAACTCCTCAAGCGCACCAGCACCAAGCTCCGTGCCCCATCCATTCGTCGTCTTTTTGACGAATGGGTGGGAAACCAAGAACCTCAGCCAGTCGCATCCACCACGGAGGGTACGGGCTTCAGCCCGTACAATGACGACTCTCTGAACGAAGGGGCTTCAGCCCCCGAGGGCAGCAAGCCCGAAGTCAGCGTAGACGCCCTCTACCAATTAGTCCGCCACGCCGCCCCCTTCGCCGCTCTCACCCGCCCAGCCTTCGAGGGCGTCCTCGATCTGCTCAGCGGCCGCTACCCCTCCGACGAATTCGCCGAACTCCGTCCCCGCCTCACCTGGGACCGCATCCGCAACACCGTCACCGCCCGCGACGGCGCTGCCCGCCTCGCCATCCTCAACGCCGGAACCATCCCCGACCGCGGCCTCTACGGCGTCTTCCTCGCCCACAGCGAAGGCAAGTCCGTTCGCGTCGGCGAGCTCGACGAAGAGATGGTCTTCGAGTCGCACACCAACGAGACCTTCATCCTCGGCGCATCCACCTGGCGCATCGTCGACATCACCCACGACCGTGTCCTGGTCGAGCCCGCTCCCGGCCAGCCCGGCAAAATGCCCTTCTGGAAAGGCGACGGACTCGGCCGCCCGCTTGAGTTCGGCCGCCGCATCGGCGCCATGGTCCGCGAGCTGCGCGCCCTGCCCAAAGCCGCCGCGCTCACTCGTCTCGTCGCCGAGCACGACCTCGATCCCGGCGCCGCGGAAAACCTCCTGCAATTTCTCGCCGACCAGCAAGCCGCCACCGATGCCGTCCCCGACGACCGCACCATCGTCATCGAGCGCTGCCGCGACGAGCTCGGCGACTGGCGCGTCTGCGTCCTCACCCCCTTCGGCAGCCGCATCCACATTCCCTGGGCCATGGCTGTTAGCGCCCGCATCCACGCCGCCGGCGGGCCGGAAGTGGAAACCCTCTGGGGCGACGACGGCTTCGTCCTGCGCTTTCCCGATACTGACGCGCCGCCCGATCCCGACTGGTTCCTCGTCGAGTCGGCCGAAGTCATGCAACTCGTCCTCCGCCAGCTCGGCTCGACAGCCCTGTTTGCCGGCCGATTCCGCGAAGCCGCCGGCCGCGCTCTCCTGCTGCCGCGCCGCCGCGCCGATGCCCGCTCGCCCCTCTGGCAGTTGCGCAAGCGTTCCTACGATCTGCTCCGCGTCGCCGCGCGCTATCCCTCGTTCCCGCTGCTGCTCGAGGCCTATCGCGAGTGCCTCCGCGACGTCTTTGACATGTCTTCCTTGATCGAAATCCTCAAGGAAATAGAACAGCGGAAGCTCCGCGTGCATGTCGTCGAGACGCGCACCCCTTCGCCCTTTGCCGCATCGCTCCTCTTCAGTTACGTCGCCAACTTTCTCTATGACGGCGACGCACCGCTCGCCGAGCGCCGCGCCCAGGCCCTCACCATCGATCAGGATCAGCTCCGCGAGCTGCTCGGCGAAGCCGACCTGCGCGAACTCCTCGACGCCGACGCCATCGCTGAAGTGGAAGAAACCGCGCAATGCCTGGCCGAGAACTATCGCGCCCGCTCCGCCGACGCCATCCACGATCTCTGCCTCCGCCTCGGCGATCTCTCCCGCGAAGAGTTGGCCCGCCGCGTAGCCTCTCCTGACCTCTTGCCCCACGTTGACCGTCTCGTCCGTTCGCGCCGCCTGCTTGAACTGCGCATCGCCGGCGAGCGCCGCTTGATCGCCGCCGAAGACGCAGCCCGCTATCGCGACGGCCTCGGCATCCCCTTGCCGCCCGGCCTCGCAACCGCGTTGCTAGAGCCGGTTGCGCATCCCGTCGTGGAACTCGTCCGCCGCTACGCCCGCACCCACGGCCCATTCACCCTCCGCGAAGCCGCGGACCGCTTCGCTCTCGATACCGAAGCTGTCGAAGCCGCTCTCCGCAACCTGGCTCACGAAGGCCGCGTCCTCGAAGGCGGCTTCCGTCCCGGCGGCCTTCATCGCGAGTGGTGCGACGCTGAAATCCTGCGCCAGATTCGCCGCAAGTCTCTCGCCCGCCTGCGCCGCGAAGTTGAGCCTGTCGAGCAGCACACCCTCGCCCGCTTCTTCACCCATTGGCAGGGCCTGCTCACCCCGCGCCGCGGCGCAAGTCTCGACGCGCTCCTCGACGCGATTGAAAGCCTGCAAGGCGCGCCGCTTGCCGCATCGCTCATTGAGAGCGCCATCCTCCCCGCCCGCATCGCCGACTACGCCCCCGGCGGCCTCGATACCCTCATCGCCGCCGGTGAAGTAGCCTGGGCCGGCGTCGAGCCGCTCGGTGAGCGCGACGGCCGCATCGCCCTCTTTCTCGCCGACAAGCTACCCCTGCTCGCCCAGCGCCGCCCGCTCATTGAACCCCTCACGGAGCGCGAAGCCCAGCTCATGGCCGTGCTCGAATCCACCGGCGCAAGCTTCTTCGACCCGCTTCATCAGGCCCTTGGCGGCGGCTATCCCGGCGAGACCATTGACGCTTTATGGAGCCTCGTCTGGCGCGGCCTCATCACCAACGACTCCCTCCACGCCCTGCGCGCCTACATCCTCAAACCCGACAGTGCGCGCACTCCACGCCGCCTGCAAACCGGAACTGCCTTCCGCTCCCGCCGCACCACCCCGCCCACCGCCCAGGGCCGCTGGTCCCTCTTGCCCCTCCGCGATCAGCAGGGAAGGGAAGCAGGCCCCTCCAGAATTCCGGGTGCCCCCGGTCTCGCTTTTGAGACCGGGGATACCTCAAACCTTAGCTCTCCCACTCCAGCCCGCCCACAAATGCCGGGTGCCCCATCCTTTCGTCGTTCTTCAGACGAAAGGGTGGGAAACCTCGAATCTTCGTTATCCCCCGCGCCCACAACCACTCAAGCCAGCCATGCCCTCGCCATCCAACTCCTCAACCGGTACGGCGTCCTGCTCCGCGAGTCCGTCGCCGCTGAAAACATCCCCGGCGGTTTCAGCGCCGTCTACGACGTACTCAAGGCCCTCGAAGAAAGCGGCCGCATCCGCCGCGGCTATTTTGTCGCCGGCCTCGGCGCAACGCAATTCGCTCTTCCCGCCGCCGTTGATCTGCTGCGCCAGTTGCGCACCGCGCCCGCTGCGGAAAAACCGGAGTTCGTCCAACTCGCCGCCACCGATCCGGCCAACCCCTACGGCTCCATCCTGCGCTGGCCCGATCTCCCCGTAGCAGAAGAAGATTCTGAGTCTGCGCCTCGCCTGTTAACCCGCGCCGCCTACGCCGAGGTCATTCTCCGCAACGGCCAGCTTGTCGCTTGGCTCCGCCGCGGCAATCCCAACCTGCTCGTCTTTCTGCCGGCCGAAGAGCCCGAGCGCACCCAGGTCGCCTCCGGCCTCGCTCACTTCCTCTGCGCACGCGGCCAGCAGCGTCTGCGCGCCAACGCCCATCAGGGCATACTCATCACCACCATCAACGGCCAGCCCGTCGCGGCCCACCCCATGGCCCGTTTCCTCATGGACGCAGGCTTCCATCCCGGCCCCCTCGGCATGCATCTGCGCCGCATCCTTCTCCCCGTCGGCCATCAGGCTCACGACGCGCATACTGGCGAGGTGCAGTAGCCTCATGCCTGAAGGCGACACTCTTTTCCGCACCGCCCGCGCTCTTGGCCGCGCGTTGGCCGGCAAGCCAATCATCGCCTTCCGCTCCACCTTCCCGCTGCTCACGCGTTTCCACGACGACACGCCGCTCACCGGCCAAACCGTCCTCGGCGTCGAGTCCCGCGGCAAGTGGCTGCTCATTCATTTTTCCGGCGGCGCAACGCTCGTCACCCATCTGCTCATGAACGGCAGTTGGCACATCTACCGGCCCGGCGAACGCTGGCAGCAGCCCCGCTTCAACATGCGCATTGTCATCGAGAACAGCGACTACATCGCCGTAGGCTTCCGCGTTCCCGTCGCGCACATCCACTCCGGGCAATCGCTCGCCCGAGACCCCAGAATCCCGCGCCCGGCCATCGACGTCCTCAGCGCGGAGTTCGACGCCGAAGCAGCCGCGTTCCGCGTCCTCGCCCACGCCAGCGAAGAAATCGCCGACGTCCTCCTCCACCAGGAGGTGCTCGCCGGCGTCGGCAATGTCTTCAAGTCGGAGATTTGTTTTGTGACCGGCCTCAACCCATTCTGCAAAGTGGGCGCGCTCGATCGGCCAGCGGTCACGGCCCTGATCGCCGCCGCGCAAAAGCTCGTAGCCGCCAACGTCCTTGAAGACTCCGGCGACACCATCGTGACCTATGGCGGCCGCAAGCGCCGCACCACACACGAATCGGAACCCACCGCCAGCCTATGGGTCTACGGCCGCAAAGGTGAGCCCTGCCGCCGCTGTGGTGAGTTGATCCGCATGAGAATCCAGGGTCCCGACGCCCGCGTCACCTTCTGGTGCCCACTCTGCCAGCCCATGCCCGACGGCACAGACATCGACGGTTGAATCGAGCCGCGCGCGTCAGTTCCCGCTCTTCCCCGTCCCAAAAAGTCTCTGCATCAGGTTGCGATGGTCGGCCGGGTGATCGCACGTCTCCATCGGCGCGGTCCCGTCCAGGAAGGTCGCGTCGTAGCCGACCGGGCAGGAATCGTCGCTCAGCAGGTTGGTCTCCTTGTCCAGCTTCACCGTCACCACGCCATCCGGCGCAGTGAATTCGTTGGTGTCCGAGTACTGCGGCAACTGCACGGCGCGCTTCATGAACTCCGCCCAGATGGGCGCTGCGGCGCGGGCGCCCTGGAGCTTGATGTCGGTATAGTCGTCGTTCCCCACCCACACAATGCAAAGCAGGTTCGTCGTGAATCCGGCAAACCACGCATCGTGGTCGGTGCCTGTTTTGCCCGCGGCGGGAGATACAAAGCCCATGTTCCGCACGCCCGCGCCGGTTCCTGTCCCGGTCACGTCGGAACGCAGCACGTTCTCCATCATGCTCACGGTCAAATAGGCCACGCGTGCGTCCAGCAACTGCTTGGAGGTGGGCGTGTAGTCGGTGATCACGTCCCCGGACGTGGCGCGCACGCTGGCCAGCATCCAAGGATCGAGATGCAGCCCGCCGTTGGCAAAGACGGTATAAGCGCCGGCCATGTCCAGTGGTGTTGCATCGTAGGCACCGATCGCCATCGCCGGCGTTCCGCGCGCGGTCTTGATGCCCGCGTCCCGCGCCAATGCGGCGATCCGGTCAAAGCCCACCAGCGAAGCTAGCCCAATTGTCGCGTTATTCAGCGAGCGCATCAGCGCGTGCCGGGCCGTGCAAATGCCGCAGTATTCGTTTTCAAAGTTCTTCGGCGTGTACTCGTAAGGCGTGCCCGCTCCGTAGGTCGTCTGCTCGTCTTTCAGCAGGGTCACCGGCGAAAACAATTTGGTCTGTCCCGGCAGCATGGTGCCCTCGGCGGCCGTGGCAAAAGCACTGGCATACACAAACGGCTTGAAGATCGAGCCCGTGGGCCGTTTGGCCACCGCGTGGTTCAACTGCGAACTCCCATAACTGCGTCCGCCCACCAGCGCCAGCACCTGCCCGGTGTGAGGATTCAGCGCCACCAGCGCCACCTGCGGGTAAATGTAGGGCACGCCGAGTTTCCTATCGCGCGCGTGCAGCTTGTCCACCTGCGCATCTACCACGTGTATCGTTGACTCCACCGCGTCCGTTGCCACGCGTTGCAGATCCGGATCGAGCGAGGTGTAAATGCGCAGCCCTTCGCGATTGAAATCCCGCTCGCCCAGCTTCTGAATCAGTTGGTCGTGCACCAGGTCCACAAAGTAGGGCGCCTCGCTCGCGTCCACGCTCTGCACGGACGTGTGCAGCCCTTCGGCCTTGGTCGCCTCCGCCTGCTCCTTGGTGATCGCGCCCGTCTCCACCATCGAGTCAAGCACCAGGTTGCGCCGTTCAATGGTGCGATCCGTATGGCGGAAGGGATTGAAGTAATTGGGACGCTGGATGATGCCGGCAAGCGTCGCGCACTCCGCCAGGTTCAACTGCTGCACATCCTTGCCGAAGTAGGCCTGCGCCGCCTCGCCAAAGCCGTTGATTGAAAAACTTCCGCGCTGGCCCAGGTTGATCTGGTTGGCGTACATCTCGAAGATCTGCTTCTTGTTGAAGCGGTGTTCCAGTTGGAAGGTGATCATGATCTCGATCATCTTGCGCTTGATGCGCTTCTCCGGCGAGAGAAAAAATCCCCGCGCCAACTGCATCGTCAGCGTGGAACCACCCTGTCGGGGAAGGCCCGTGACCACGTCGCGGAAGACGGCCTCAATCAGCCGCCCATAGTTCACCCCGTTGTGCTCAAAAAAGCGCCGGTCCTCAATGGCCAGAACCGCCTGCACCAGGTTCTGCGGCATCTCGTCGTAGCTCACCAGCCGCCGCTTGGTGCGGTTGGCGTCCTCGCTCAGCCCCGTGATCAGCAGTGGTTCCAGCTCGTAGCTCGACAACGGCTGCCCGTGATCGTCGATGATCGACTGCACCACGCCGGAGCCGACGCGAATCACCGCGCCGTCCTGCGAGTGATACGACTGCGTGCCGGGGCGCACGGTAATGGCCTGCACGCCCTCCGAGTAGGTGCCCAGTTGCGATGTTTGCGACGCGCCGTCCGCGGAATAGCCGGCCTCGCGCAATTCGTTGGCGAGGAGGCGAATGCTCAACTTCTGCCCCGGGCGCACCTCGCGCGGGGCGGCATAAATCTTGGCCGTATTGGCAAAGATCGGCTGTTTCAGCCTCTCGTCCACAATGCGCTGGTACTTGAAGTAGTACCAGCTCCCCACGACAACGAAAAGTAGGGCAGCGGCCGCAACCGTCATCAGCGCCACGCGCAACAGCAGGGTTGCCCATGGATGTCTGCCAGTCGGTATTGCCAGCCTGATCTTCAACGCCATTGCCGCTCCTTTAAACCCAGTGGAAAGCGAGAGCTAAAAGCTAAAAGCGGGTGCCCCCGGTCTCGATTTTGAGACCGGGGAGACCATGAGTCCAACTCCGCTGTCTTTACGCCCCAACCGCCGTCAGCAGCGCATCTTCTTCGACGCGTTCCTTCAGCAGCGCCACCACATCGCTCAACGCCACATCCACGCTGCTTGCCGTGGCGCGCGTCACCAGTTCCACCTGTCCCGCCGCGGCCTTCTTGCCCACGTTGATGCGATACGGAATCCCAACCAGGTCGGCATCTTTAAATTTGACGCCGGCACGCTCGTCTCTGTCATCCAGCAGCACATCCAGCCCCGCCGCTTCCAGCTCCGTCGCCAGTTTTTCCCCGGTCTCGCGCAGCAGTGCATCGCTCACGTTGGTCACCGTCACCACCACGGTGAACGGCGCGATCGATGCCGGCAGCCAGAACCCGTTCGCGTCGTTCGACTGCTCAATCGCCGCGGTGAGAATGCGCTCAATCCCGATGCCGTAGCTGCCCATGATCGGCGTCACTTCCTTGCCGTTCACATCCAGCACCCGCGCGCCCATGCTCTCCGTGTACTTGTAGCCCAGCTTGAAGATGTGCCCGACTTCGACCGCCTTGCCCACCACCAGCTTGCCCACGCAGCCGGCTTTCGGGCAACTCTCGCCCTCGTTCACGCTGCGGATGTCGACCGTCCGACTCCACTGGAAGTCCCGCCCCGGCGTGACGTTGCGGAGATGGTAATCCAGTTTATTGGCACCGCAGACCATATTTCTCCGGTCTTGGAGAGCGCGATCGAGGAGGACTACTATATCGCCATCACCGGCGAAAATTGGCAATCCAGAATCGGGGATAACGACTTTCTTGGGCTTTAGACCAACAGGTCCAAGAAACCCTGCCGGACCATGGAAGAACTGTTCCAATTCCTCGGCAACCATCGGACGCAATTCGCTCCCAACGACAGCCGACAGCAGTTTTGTTTCGTTAACGGAATGATCGCCACGCAAAAATGCAGCAACAGGCACCCAAATCACTTCACCGGTGATGGTCATTCCGCGTTTGACCATGTAGGCAACGCACTTGATGTCGTTTGCTGGGCTCATCTTCAAAAACGCCGCGATATCCTTGATGGCGCCCATGCCCGGCGTGTGAATTAGCTCCGGCTTCCCATCCCCTGTGGCAACCATCTCGTCCACAGGCCCAAGCAACGAAGTTGCCTTCTCCAAATTCGCCGCATACCCGCACACCGGGCAGCTTGCAATCAGGTCCTCGCCCGCGTCGGTATACACCATGAACTCCTGCGACTGCGACCCGCCCATCGATCCCGAATCCGCCTCCACCGCGACAAACCTCAACCCGCAACGCGAAAAAATCCTGCGGTACACCGCGTCGTGTTTATCGAAGCTCACGTCCAGGCCGGCCTGATCCATGTCGAACGAGTAGGCATCCTTCATCGTGAACTGCCGCACGCGCAGCAGCCCCGACTTCGGCCGCGGCTCGTCGCGGAACTTGGTCTGAATCTGGTACCAGATCTGCGGCAACTGCTTGTAGCTGCGCAGCTCGCTGCGCGCAATCGTGGTCATGATCTCTTCGTGCGTCATGCCCAGGCACAGTTCCGCGCCCTTGCGGTCCTTCAGCCGGAACATGTTGTCGCCCATGCCCGTCCACCGCCCGCTCTGCTCCCACGGCTCGCGCGGCAGCAGAGCCGGCAAAAAGAACTCCTGCCCGATCTGGTCCATCTCCTCGCGCACAATGCCGATGATCTTGTTCAGCGACCGCTGCCCCAGGAAAAGATAGTTGTAAATCCCCGCGCCCAGTTGCCGGATGTACCCGGCCCGCAGCAGGAATTTGTGACTGGCCACTTCGGCGTCTGCCGGGGCCTCGCGAAGTGTGGGAATAAACAGCTTGGACCAGCGTTGCATACGGATAAGTGCGTACTTTCCCGTCCGCCGCGGCGGACGCAGGACAATTTTTGAGCAGCTTCTATTCTAAATGTTCGCGCAGTCCCTGAGCCTTCGCGGAGCCTATTTATCCATGCCGCTGGCCTTGATCAGCATCCATTCCAGCACGCTCCATGGCAGCAACCGCTTGAGCCACACGCCCATCTTCCCAGCCCTGCCAAACACATACCGCAACCGCGGCCGCGGATTCTCAACAATCGCCGCAATCCCGTCCGCCACCACCTGCGGGTTCGCCCGAGGCTTGCTTGTCTCCATGCGCCTCCGCCACTTCGCTACTCGCCCGGCATTCGGCGACTCCGGACTCTGCATCCGCGCAGCGATGGTCGCATTCCGCGTCCAGATGTCGGTCTCAAACGACCCCGGCTCCACCAGTACCACCTGAATTCCCACCGGCTTCATCTCCAGCCGCAGCGTCTCCGTCCATCCCTCCAGCGCAAACTTCGAGGCCACATAGCTGCTCACCCCCGGAAAGCCCATCCGCCCGCTCACCGACGACACCATCACAATGTGCCCAAACCCCTGCCTGCGCAACAACGGCAGAATCGCCCGCGTCACCGCCGCCGCCCCAAAAAAGTTGGTCTCAAACTGCTCCCGCAACTCCGCATCGGATACATCCTCCGCAAATCCCGCCATCGCAAACCCGGCATTGTTCACCAGCGCATGCAGCGGAACCGCCCGCGTACCAACCATCTCCGCCAGTGCCGCAGTCTGCCCCGCATCCGTAACATCCAGCGCAAGAAACTCAATGCGCTCCAACACCCCGGCCTCGCGCGCCACCGCCTCCAGCCTCTCGCGCCGCGCCAAATCGCGCATGGTGGCCAGCACCCGCCATCCCCGCCGCGCCAGCGTGACGGCGGTCAGCAGTCCAAACCCGCTCGATGCGCCAGTGATGAGGGCGGTTCTTTCTGACTTCATGGCCCTGTCCTTTTCTCTAGAAGGATTCCGGCCAGCTTTGCCGGCCATGCAGCACTGCCGCAATCAACAATTCGTCGCCTTCAATCGTGTAGGCAACAATGTAGTTGGTCCCGGCAACAACCAGTTCGCGGGTTTCCGGCACACGCCCCACCCTCCCGGATAACGGGAAATCCTTGAGGCGGTTAACCGACATCTTGATTGTGTTCGCAACTTTCGACGCCGCGGAATGGCTGTCCTTGGCGATATAGTCGCGGACCGACTCCAGGTCGATGACCGCAGTGGGAGACCAGCGAATCCTCATTTTGGCGCAGGCAGCTCGTTGTCCGTGCCCCAGCTATCCAGCCACTCCATCACGCGCTCATGCGGCACGCCCATGCCCGCTTCCAATTCAGCCATCCCCGCGCGAATGTGCAGGTGTTCCCGGCTATTGGGTGCAACGAGCGAGATGCTGCCGTTCCCGTCCGAGACCCACTCCACTGGTTCGCCCACAGGCAACGACGCCTGGGCCACCAACTCCGCGGGGATCTCCACAGTCAGCGTGTTTCCGACACGAACAATCCGGGTCGTCATTGGGCAACTCCCGCTTAAATCATAGCGCGAATCGGTTATCTGGGGGTCCTTCTCGCAGGACAACCCTAAACAGAAAGCCTGAGTCCAGGCTTCAATTGATACGGTTCGAGCAGGATCTCCTGGCCCCTTGCCAGTTTGGGATTTGTATAGCCCCCATACTCATTCCAAAACTCCCTCCCAATATGCCCATTTTCCAAAGATGAATATCAATCTTGCTCAGGCGAACAAATAGCGATACTATATCGTCATGGCGAAAAGACTGGCGAGCAAGCGCGGCAAAATGATGACGGTGCAGCAGTTCCGGGCATCGTTTGGGGACGAG
>Ga0302320_10020219_pt1 | contig 13303 bp, 8 predicted proteins | sample Bog_T0_3_FD_202130 | JGI IMG/M metagenome (GOLD analysis project Ga0302320, IMG submission 202130) | Peat permafrost microbial communities from Stordalen Mire near Abisko, Sweden - Bog_T0_3 | ecosystem: Environmental > Terrestrial > Soil > Wetlands > Peat | place: Sweden: Abisko, Stordalen Mire...
TCATGGGCATCAAGGACCGCTATGAAAAGTTTCATGCGGTGAGCTACACGGATGCGGCGGTGGAGTTTGCCGTGTCGCACTCCAACCGCTACATTCCTGATCGCTTTTTGCCCGACAAGGCGATCGACCTTATCGACGAGGCCGGCGCGCGTGTGAAGCTGCGCCAGACTTCGCTGCCCGAAGAGATTACCGAAGTTCAGAAGCGGATCAAATTTATCGTGCACCGCATGGACTCGGCGATTGCCAATCACGAGTTTGAGAAGGCGCGGTTCTACTCCGATGAGGAACGCAAAGAGCGCGAAAATCTGCGCGCCCTGCGCGACAAATATCATCTCGACGACTCGGCGGCGGGCATTGTGGGCCGCGAAGACATTGAAGACGTCGTGAGCCGCTGGACCGGCGTGCCCGTAACCAGCATCAAGGAAGAAGAGACGCAGAAGCTGCTGCGCGTGGAAGAAGAGCTGCACAAGCGCGTGATCTCGCAGGACAAGGCGATCTCGGCCCTGGCCCGCGCCATTCGCCGTTCGCGTGCAGGCCTGAAATCGCCGAATCGGCCGATTGGTTCTTTCCTCTTTCTTGGACCGACTGGCGTAGGCAAAACAGAGATGGCGCGGACGCTGGCCCAGTTCCTCTTTGGCTCAGACAAGGCGCTCATCCGCTTCGATATGTCGGAGTTCATGGAGAAGCATTCGGTGTCAAAGCTCATCGGTTCGCCTCCGGGATACGTGGGCTATGAGGAGGGCGGCCAGCTCACAGAGCGCGTCAAGCGTTCTCCGTATTCGGTAGTCCTGCTCGACGAGATCGAGAAGGCGCACCCGGATGTCTTCAACATCCTGTTGCAGGTATTTGAGGACGGGCAATTGACCGACGGCCTGGGCAACACCGTCGACTTCAAGAACGTCATCCTCATCATGACTTCGAATATCGGCGCACGGCACCTGATGAAGAAGCAGGGGCTTGGCTTCCAAAGCGACCGTGAAGACATCGTCAGCGACAAGATTGAAGAGCTGGTGAAACAGGAAGTCAAGAAGACCTTCAATCCTGAGTTCCTCAACCGTCTCGACGAGGTGATTCTCTTCCTGTCGCTCAACGATGCCGACCTGCTGCAGATTGTCGAGCTGCTCGTTCAGCAGTTAAACGCCAACCTGGCGCAGAAGGCGATCACTATCTCGGTCACCGACGAAGCCAAGAAGTGGATTCTCGATAAGACATTAGTCGACCGCAGCTATGGCGCGCGCCCATTGCGCAGAGCGTTGCAGCGGTTTGTCGAGGATCCGTTATCAGAGGCGCTGATTGCCGGGCAGATTACCGACCGTCCGGCGTTTCTCGAGGTCTATCTCGACGGCAACCAGCTGTTCTATCGTCCGGTGAGCGCCGATGAAAACGCAACCGAAGAAAAGGCCGCGGGCATTCTGCTCAACAGCAACTAAACCCGATCAATCAAAAGCCCCCGGCCGCTTGGCTGGGGGCTTTTTTGTGTCCATGGCTTGACAGGCTGCGTGGCCTCAGTTGAGACTCGGTTCGTGAATCGAACGCCTGTGGTGCACGCTGTAGAATAGCGTGAGAGTCCCTTCATGATCGCAAGCGCAGGGCAGAATCCGGTTTGTCTCGGTAACGCAGCACTGCCTCTTCTTCCCGCCGCCGTCGCCCGCCCACTTTATGACCGGAGCCGCATCGTACCCAGGCTTGTGCACATCGGCGTGGGAGGCTTCAACCGTTCTCATCTCGCCGTGTATCTTGACGACCTGCTGGCCCGCGGAGAGCAGGAGCGGTGGGGTGAGTTCGGCATCGGGCTGCTGCCGGCGGACGAGCCGCTCCACGCCGCGCTGGCCGAGCAGGATTTTCTCTATGGGCTTTTGCTCGTAGATTCAGAACAGGAAAGCTATCGCGTCATCGGGGCGCTCGCGGGCCACCTGTATGCGCCGCAATCGAGCCGGGAAGTGCTGGAACGGCTTAGCTCACCGGAATGTGCCATCGTTTCGCTCACCGTAACCGAGGGCGGCTACTTTATCGAGGACGCGACGGGCCGCTTCCTCTCCGACCACGAAGAGATCCGTCACGACCTTGAAGATCCAGGCCGCCCCCGCACCTGGCTGGGATATTTGGCCGGGGCTTGCGAGCGCCGCATGAGTCTGGGCCGTGCGCCGTTCACCTTGCTCTCCTGCGACAACCTTCAGGCCAACGGCGCCATAGCCCGCAAGGCGCTGCTCACGTTTGCCGACGCCCGCAATCCCGCGCTGCGCCGCTGGATTGAAGCCAACGTCTCGTTTCCGAACAGCATGGTCGACCGCATTACGCCCAGGACGACCGAGAGTGATCGCGCGCGGATCCGGGAGCGATTTGGCGTGGCCGATCTTGCCCCCGTGGTGGCGGAACCCTTCAGGCAATGGGTGCTGGAGGACTCATTCGCCGCTGGCCGCCCGGCATGGGAGCTGGCGGGCGCGCAGATGACCGGCGACGTTGCACCCTACGAAATGACCAAGATGCGCCTGCTCAACGGCGGCCACTCCGCCGTCGGCTACCCGGCCGATCTGCTGGGGTTTCGCACCATTGCCGACGCCGCGGCCGATCCTCTCTTGCGCAGGCTGCTTATTGCATTCATGGCGGAGGTGCGGCCCACGCTCAAATCCCTTCCCGGCATCGATCTCGACGAGTACTGCGGCCTCATCGTCAAGCGCTTCTCGAATCCCGCTCTGCGCGATCAGGTGGAGCGCATCTGTTCCGACGGTTGCGCTAAGATGGCCAAGTTCATTGTGCCCACGCTCAACGACATACTGGAGGCAAAAACAGATCCGCGCGTATTGCCTTTTGCGCTCGCAGCATGGCTCCGCTATTTGAGCGGGCGCGATGAAAGCGGGCGCGCGATGAAGATATCCGATCCATCTCTGAACTCCCTGAAGCCATTTCTGAATGCGGGCGGCAGCGATGCCAGCCTTGCACTTTCCGTGCCGCAGTTGTGCGGTGGCCTGGCCGTGTCGCATCCACGGCTTATCGGCAGGGTTCAGGACTGCCTCGACCGTATCCGCAACCACGGCGTTCGCGCGGCCATTGCGCAAACGCTGGAAGAGGCGCAGCTCCCATGACCCTAGAAACCACGCGCGCGCACGCAGCGATCCCATTCGCCGAGCGCATTGGCATGCACCCCGAGCTGGCCATCGGCTACCTGGGCTTGCTGCTTTTCATGGTCGGCGACGGCGTTGAGGCCGGCTTTCTCTCGCCGCTTCTGATCGACCTTCACTTCACTTCCGCTCAGGTTGCTCTAGTGTTCACGGCCTACGGCGCTGCCGCAGCCCTGGCTTCGTGGCTCAGCGGAGCACTCTCTGACATCTTCGGCCCCAAAAAGGTGATGGCTGCCGGACTGCTCATCTGGCTGGGCTTCGAGATGCCATTCCTGTCCGCCGGCATTGCGCATGCAAACTATCCCGTCATACTCATCAGTTACGGGCTCCGAGGCTTCGGCTATCCGCTCTTTGCGTACGGCTTCCTGGTCTGGGTGGCCGCAGTCACGCCGGAACGCTACCTGGCCACCGCGATCGGCTGGTTCTGGTCCGCCCGCACCGGCGGATTGCCCACGCTGGGCGCGCTGCTGGCCAGCTTCACCGTGCCTTTCATCGGCGCCTACAAAACACTCTGGTTCTCTGTCGCATTGGTGGCCGCCGGCGGATTGATCACACTCTTCGGCGTGCGCGAAAGCCATGGGATGATTCCGCTATCGACCACCGGCGAAAATCCGCTGCGCGTCCTGCTCACCGGAATCTCCATCGTATGGAAGCATCCCAAGGTCGGCCTGGGCGGAATCGTGGCCACCATCACCACGACCTCCGAGTTCGGGTTCCTCGTCTTTCTGCCCATCTACTTCATCCACACCGTCGGCTTCACGCTACAGCAGTGGCTGCAGATTCTCAGCGTCATGTTCGCCACCAACGTGGTTGCCAACCTCTTCTGGGGCTGGGTCGGCGACAAAATCGGCTGGCGCCGCACCATCACCTTCGTGGGCGCGTGCGGATGCGCCGTGACTACGCTGGGGCTCTACTACGTTCCTCATCTTGCCGGAGCCAATTACGCGCTTGTCATGGCGGCAGGCATGGCCTATGGCATTGCCCTGGCCGGCTTTGTTCCCATCGCCGCCATCATGGCCATCCTGGCCCCTGAATCCCGCGGAGCCGCCATGTCCATCATGAATCTCGGCTCCGGCATGAGTACATGGATCGGGCCCGCCATCGCCGGCCTCTTTCTGCCTTTGCTGGGCGTCTCAGGCGTGATCTGGATCTTCGCGCTCATGTATGTGGCCGCGGCGGCGATCAGCTATACGCTGCGTCTGCCGGGCGTGAGACCGTTGCGGTAAACGGCGCGCAGCTCTGCCGTCCGCGCCATGTCTTGCCCCACCGCAGGCGCTCACTGCCCCAGAGTTGCAATCTGTTTGATGGCGCCCCATTTCGGCTGCGCCTCGGTAGAGCCAACAGGGTTGGGCGTATAGCCAGTGTCGGCGTCGATGTCGTAACTAATATCTGTAGACAGGCCCCACATGCCGGCCGAGCACAGGTTGTAATAGAAGAATGTTCCACCGCCCTGGCCAAACCAGAAATCGAGAAGGCCGGTAATGACGCCGCGCATGGCGGGCGTGGTTTGCGCGGCCACTTCGCCGCTGGTCATGTTGAGCGCGCCCTGGCCGCCCTCGTATGCCAACATTCCACCCTCCAGATTCCAAGTGGGCAGTAGGGCCTTGAGATTCTCAACCCAGGGTTGGATGTTGGTGGATTGATAGGACTGCATGGCTGAGATGACCTGCGCTGCGGCGAGCGTGTTGTTGGGAACATCGCCGTTGAAACCGTCGTAGACCGATCCCATGATCGCCCAAACATAAAGATTCGCGCCGCCGTGTTGCGATTGCAAGTAATTGAGACCATCGTACGTGGCGTCGTTGGCCAGTTGGCCGCCGAAGACGGGCCGGTAGATGGTGCCGAAGTTCGTTGAGCCGTAAACATTGGCAAATGCATTGGCAGTGAGCATGTCGGCCTTGGCCTCGATGCGCCATTCGAGGTCGCCTTCGTTCGGATCGTTGTCCCAATCGAGATCCGGATCGTGCGCGGCAAGGGCGGCATTCGCCTGCTGCTGAATCCATCCCGATTGGCTATTGCCGTTGTTCCAAAGCTCATTTGAAAATTCAATATAAATGTGCAGCCCCGGCTTCAGCGGAGGATTCACCGGCCCCGAGGCAGGCTGCGGGTTCGCGCCGCTCGTTCCGTTCAGCCCGGTATACGGATTGCCATTCACATCCGATCCGAATTTCATCAACAGCGCGAGATTCGCCACCCACGTGGTCGACGAGAACTGGTACGTGCCGCCAAATGCCAGGTGAGGGATATTGAGCCACAGGTCTTTGCCTGCCTCGTTGGCAAGCTGAATCGCATACTCGTACGAGCCGCCCGTTACGTAAGGCGACGTCCCGGTGCTTTGCGAAGTGTGAGGCGGAACTTCCTGCTGGCTGGCGTAGGCGGGAATGGAGCGGTCGGTCCACACTTCCTCGGTGTTGTCGTTGGTGTCAAGGTAATCCATCATGCGAATGGCCGAGAAATATTTGAGCCGGTCGAGAAATCGATCGTTAAAAATAGTGCCGGGCGCGAGAGGCGTGCCGTTGATGGACGGCCGCATGAGCGAAATATTCGTCACCCCGCTGTGCAGGGGGCTGGTTGGCGTGCGCATTGTGTTGGTAAACACAAGCACGACCTGCCCATACCCCGGCGAAACTGTAACCGTGGCCGTACTGGTATTGGTGGCGCTGTTATACGTTACCGGACCCACGCTCACGAAGCCGTCGTCCCAGTTCGTCACCATCGCCTGCCCTGTGAACGACAGCGCATAGTTGCCATCCGTCCACGTGCCCTGGTTGCCGGTGATGTCGAGTACGTACACGCCAGCGTCCTGCGTGGGCCATCCCAGCGAATCAACTGTGGCTGACTCGTCATAGGGCGAGCCAGTGCTGCCAAACTTGCGCGCCTGCTTCATGGCGTCGGCAAACAGCTGGGTCGGATCATAGTCTACGGGCCCGCTGATGTTCACGCCGAGATCGGGAGGTTGCATCAGGGCTGCGGACACGGCGACAGAGGTCGTCGCAGTCACTGCTGTTCCAGCGGCGTTGGTCACGGTCAACGTATAGGTAGTGGTGGCGTTCGCAGGAGGGGTAACGCTCACCTGATTCCCGCTGAGAATGGCCAGACTACCTGGCGTGATTACGCCCGTGCCGTTGGCGAAGTCTGCCGCAAGATTGGTGTATTCGCCAGCCGCAATCGACGAGGGTGTCGCCACGAAGCTGGAAATTGTTGGCGATGGAACCACGGTGGCCGTTGCCGATGCTGTAACCGCTGTGCCTGCGGGGTTCGTTACAGTCAGCGTATAAGTTGTGCTGGCAGAAGGGGTGATGCTCACTGGCGTCCCGCTGGTCACGCTCATGTTGCCGGGCGTAATGACACCGGTGCCGTTTGAAAACGCCGCCGTCAAACTGGTTGAATTCCCCACCGTGATGGTCGCGGGAGACGACACAAAGCTGGCGATGGAGGGAGCGGGAACCACGTTCACAGTTGCCGTTGCCGTAACCGCTGTGCCCGCAAGGTTCGTTACAGTCAGTGTATAAGTTGTGGTCGCCGACGGGTTCACGCTCACCGGCGTCCCGCTGGTCACGCCCATATTTCCGGGTGTAATGACACCCGTGCCGTTTGAAAACGTCGCCGTCAGGCCGGATGAATTCCCAGCGGTAATGGTCGCGGGAGACGACACGAAGCTCGCAATTGAAGGAGTTGCAACGACAGTGACAGTTGCCGTTGACGTAACCACTGTGCCGGTTGGGCCGGTGACGGTAAGCGTGTACGTTGTGGTCGCAGAAGGAGTAATGCTGACCGGCGTCCCGCTGATGACGGCGATATTGCCTGGCGTGATGACTCCCGTGCCCTTTGTGAATATGGCGGCGAGGCTGGATGAAGCTCCCGTGGTGATGGTGGCTGGAGAAGGCGCAAAGCTCGCAATCGATGGGGTGGTTGAAACTTGGCCGTTGATCGATCCGCCGCAGCCCAGCAAGCCGCCCAGCCCGGCTAGAAAGGCAAGTGTAACGGCGGCGACCACGCCTGAATGCTTCATGACCTCTCCAACACCGGGAAACTACAGGATATACAACGCGGGGGATGGGAAGGAAGCGACGAATGTATGTGGCAACTCTTTTCTATCCCGATTCAACGCTGTCTGGTGACGAAACTGTTAAAAGAGATGCTAAATGCGCGGCTGATCGGCAGCCCATTGCTGTTCATAAACGTATTCACCCTCGCCGTTTACACTGTTAGACGGAGAGATAAGTGGTTCTCGATAAAGTTTTAACAAAGATTTTCGGTACTTCGAACGAGCGCATCATCAAGCGGCTCACGCCGGTTGTTGCGGTCATCAACGCCCTCGAGGCGGATGTTAAGAGGCTCACAGACGAGGAGTTGAAGGCCAAGACAATCGAGTTTCGCGCGAGGATTGCGGCCCGGATCGAAGGCATTACAGATGCGGCGGCGATAAAGGCTGCCGAGCACGAGGCGCTGGATGAGATTCTGCCCGAGGCCTTTGCAGTGGTGCGCGAGGCGGGTTGGCGCGCGGTGCAGATGCGGCATTTCGACGTGCAGCTCATCGGCGGCATGGTGCTGCACCAGGGCAAGATCTCCGAAATGAAGACCGGCGAAGGCAAAACGCTTGTCGCCACTCTCAGTTGCTACCTGAATGCGCTGGCCGGCCACGGCGTGCACGTGGTGACGGTGAACGATTACCTGGCCAAGCGCGACGCTGAGTGGATGGGCAAGATCTACGAGTTCCTGGGGCTGACGGTCGGCGTCATTGTCCACGATCTGGACGACAGCGAGCGCCGCGCCGCTTATGCCTCCGACATCACCTACGGCACGAATAATGAATTTGGCTTCGACTACCTGCGCGACAACATGAAGTTCGAGCTGAAAGATTGTGTACAGCGCGGCCACTATTACGCCATCGTGGACGAAGTCGACTCCATCCTCATCGACGAAGCGCGCACGCCGCTGATCATCAGCGGCCCCACCGACCAGACCACCGACAAGTATGCCCGCGTGCGCAAGATTATTCCTCAACTGGAGATGGGCGAGGAGATCGAATATCACGACACCAAGCGCCAGAACGAGCTTGGCATTCGCCTAGCTGAGGGCGAAAAGCACCTGACAGGCGATTACATCATTGATGAGAAGCAGCGGACCATCGGCGTGACAGATCGCGGCTGGGAGACGATTGAGAAGCTGCTGGGCATCGGCAATATTGCCGACGCGGAAAACTGGGAGTTGAAGCACTACGTCGAAACAGGCATCAAGGCCCACGCGCTTTACCGGCGCGACGTGGAGTATGTGGTCAAAGACGGCGAAGTGATTATCGTGGACACCTTCACCGGGCGCATGATGCCCGGCCGCCGCTGGTCAGACGGGCTGCACCAGTCTATCGAGGCCAAGGAAGGCGTGACCATCCGCAAGGAAGATCAGACGCTGGCCACGATCACATTTCAGAACTATTTTCGCCTGTATCAAAAACTGAGTGGTATGACCGGCACCGCGGAGACCGAAGCGGCCGAGTTTGAAAAGATTTACAAGCTCGAAATCGTCGTGATCCCCACCAATAAGCCGATGCGGCGGCTTGAAAACCCTGACGTTGTTTACCTGAATGAGAAGGCGAAGTTCAAGGCCGTGGCCGAAGACATTGCCAAGCTGCACGAGCAGAAACAGCCTGTGCTGGTAGGCACCACGTCGATTGAAAAGTCTGAGCGGCTTTCGGGCATCCTGCAGCGCAAGGGCGTACGCCATGTGGTACTGAACGCGAAATTCCACGAGCGCGAAGCGGAGATTGTGGCCCAGGCCGGGCGGCTGGGGATGGTGACCATCTCGACGAACATGGCCGGTCGCGGAACCGATATTCTGCTGGGCGGTAACCCCGAGTTCATGGCCCGCCAGGAGATGGTGAAAAAGGGCCATGCGCGGGCCGTCAGCGTGGCTGAGGGCGCCATCAGCCCCATGGCGCCGGCGGGTTTTCTGCGCTTCTACTATCAGGGTCAGGAGTTTGAAGTGGCGGAGCCGGAGTGGGCCGAGGTCTATAAGGTTCACGCCGACGCGGCGCGCATTGATCACGAACAGGTGATCGAGGCCGGCGGCTTGTACATTCTGGGCACCGAGCGGCATGAGTCGCGGCGCGTGGACAACCAGCTGCGCGGACGCGCCGGACGACAGGGCGATCCCGGCGAGTCCTGCTTCTACCTCTCGCTTGAAGATGACCTGATGCGCATCTTCGCGAAGCAGTGGATGAGCACCATGATGGAGAAAATGGGCATGGTCGAAGATGAGCCCATCGTCTCCAAGATGATTACCAAGCGCATCGAGGGCGCGCAGAAGGCCGTTGAAGCCCAGAACTTTGAGGCACGCAAGCACCTGCTGGAATACGACGACGTGATGAACAAGCAGCGCGAAGCCGTCTATGGACTGCGACACCAGCTGCTTGAAGGCGTAGACCAGCGCGAGATGATCCTCGAGGATTATGTCGGCGGCATCCTGAGCGCATTTCTCGACGAGTTTGCCGGTGAGAAAGTCCGACAGGAGCAATGGAACATCAAGGGCCTTGAAGAGAAACTCGTCGACCAGTTCGGCTTCAACCTTGCGGCAACCGACATCAAGCCGATGGAACTGAGCCGCCATGAGCTGGGCGAGGAGATCTTTGCCAAGCTCTCCGAGTCCTACCAGGTCAAGGAAAAAATTCTGAGTGCGGAGACCATGCGCTATCACGAGCGGATGGTCATGCTGAGCGTGATCGACGGGCTGTGGAAAGATCATCTGCTCTCAATGGATCATCTCAAGGAGGGAATTGGCCTGCGCGGCTATGCGCAGCAGGACCCGCTCGTTGCATACAAGAGAGAATCATTTGATCTGTTTGAAGCCATGATGCTCAAGTTCCAGGAAGACACTGTCCGCTTCCTGTTCCGGATGCAGATTCTGGGGCCGGACGGCCAGCCTGTCGACGCCGCTCCGCGGCCCAATCGCGTGGTTCCCAAGGCGCCGCCGGTGGCCAGCGCCTTGCACCCCATTGCGGGCGATGGCGCGCCGCGCGAGATCACCATCAACACCCGCCAGCCCTCGACCACTATCGACGCGCTTGAGAAAGAGTTCCACCGCAAGAAGGAGCGGGAACTGGCCGTGGCCAGCCGCGCCGGGGCCGGCGAATCAAGCCAGCCAGCGCAGCGCCGGACCGGCGACAAAATAGGCCGCAACGATCCCTGCTTCTGCGGCAGCGGAAAGAAATATAAGAAGTGCCACGGAGCGGGGCAATAACGAGGGCGAGGATTCGATCTCTAACCGTGCGATTTTTACTTTGAGGTTCTTGGTCTCCCACACTCGCGCCATGAAAAAGGCGCAAGGATGGGGCACGGAGCCTTTGCGGCGAATTGAGATAGGGACGGGCACAGAGATTCCGTGCCCCATCCTTTCGATTTCTTTCTGTCAAAAGGGTGGGAAAGCACGCCCCCAACCTCGCCACCACTCATCTCGCCGCCGCTCACCGCGCCGACACCTTCTCGATGGCCTCGAAGGTCAAATCCTCCGGCGCTCCCGGATGCTGCTCTCGCCACAGTTCGAAGAGCCGTCCATAGCTGAGAGTGAGATGCTCGCTGGCGTCAATGCCGAGCCGCTCTGAGGCGCGGTCAATCCACACCGAGTCGCCTTCCAGTTCCGCATAGTTTCCGATCGGAGTCTCATCCACGACGCAATGGCCCTCGCGATCGCGCCACTCCGTACGCCACTTTTCATAGCGAAACGCGGCCACCAGTCCCAGTGAGCGAAAAACCTCGGCCAGTGCCTCGCCGTCCGCCACTTCAGTTTCAGTCTCAATGCGGTGCTTGTGCCGGTCTTCACCGGGCCCCACGTCGGGCAGACGCTTATGGGTCAGAGTCCAACGGCCCGCATAGCTGCGGATGCGAAGAATCTCAGTGCGCGCGCGCATCTTTCGATCCGGCGTGTCATAGAGCGTGTTGGTCTCAAAGGCGCGCGGCGTCTGCAGCCGGAAGCCCGCGGCCGCCAATCGCCGCATCAAACCAGCGACATCATCCACACGAAATTTTATCTCGGTTTCGATGGGCATCGTAATCAAGTGAGTATAACGCTGGAAGGCGAGTATAACTCCGGATGGCGGAGGCGCGCCTTGAGAGGCGACAATAAGAACGTGAATACTCTCCGGCTCAATGTCGATTCCGATCGCCTCGAATCTGCCCACAATTCCGAAGCGATCAATCAGGCGGCCGGAATTCTGCGCGCCGGAGGGCTGGTTGCATTCCCCACTGAGACGGTTTACGGCCTGGGCGCGAACGCGCTGGACCGCGCCGCAGTGGAAGGGATTTTTGCGGCCAAGGAGCGGCCCGCCTGGGACCCGGTGATCGTGCACATCGCCGGCCCGGAGAACGAGCCAGCCAGCAGCGCAGCCATGCTCAACCAGCTGGTCACTGAGATTCCACTCGCGGCCCAGCTCCTGATGGAAAAATTCTGGCCCGGACCGCTCACGCTGCTTTTCCCGCGGAGTGCTGCCGTGCCCGACGCGGTTACCGCAGGGCGGCCGCTTGCAGGCATTCGCATGCCGGCGCATCCCGTAGCTCTGGAGCTGATCCGTCGCGCGGGTGTCCCGGTGGCCGCGCCCAGCGCCAATCTCTTTGGCCACATCAGCCCCACAACTGCCGCGCACGTTCTCGAAGATCTCGACGGGCGGATTGATGCCGTACTGGACGCGGGGCCAACCGCGCATGGCCTCGAATCCACGGTGCTCGATCCCTGCCAGAGCCCGATGCTGATTTACAGGCCGGGAGCTGTGACTGCGGGACAGATACAGGAGATTGCAGGACCGGTGGAGATGTTTCGCGAGGTCGCTGATCTGACTGAAATGCCGCAGGCGGCGCTGCCTTCCCCCGGCACCGGCTTGCGCCACTATGCGCCCCGGGCGCGTTTGATTCTGGTGGAGGGGCCGCAGGAGACTTTGGGGAAACTACTGGAGAAGGCGGCTCTCGAGCTACAGGGCGAGCGCGTCGGAGTTATGCTGCCATTCGGCGTTGACGCCCCGCTCGGGCTTGCCGGCCGCAGCGTATTCTTCTGGGGCAGGTGGAACAGACCGGCTGAGATGGCGCGTGAACTCTATGCGGGACTGCGGACGCTGGACCAGGAGGGGTGCACCGTAATTCTGTGCCCGTTGCCGCCTGCCGACGGCATCGGCGCCGCCATTCGCGACCGCCTGCTTAAAGCCGCCGTCCCTGCAATCTAAGTCCCTAATCCGGCACCGTTTTCTTCCAGTTTGAAGATGTACTTGATCGCGGCTTTGAAGATCAGCGTCTTGCCCCGGCCGCGCACCTTGATGGTGTTGCGGTCGTACCATTCGATGCAGCCCTCGATGCGCTCGCCGTCTTCAAGCACGACCACCATCGGTGTTTGTGCGTGGATCTGCTTCTGCAGGTAAAACAACTCGGCATGCCGGTGCGGAGCGTCAATCTCCGACATCTGTGCCGCAATGCGAAATGGAAGCGCGGCAGACTGGTTTCTCCGGCTCCGATTCTTCGGCCGGCCGTTCTCAACGCCGGCTTCGCCTTGTCTGGGTGGCAAAATTATTGAGCTGCTCATTAGAATCCCCTTCGAAGAAGTTCTTTCAGGCTTTGAATCGGGGCCCAGTCACTCGAAAAAGCGCAGAAAACAAAACAGGCGCAGGCACGGTATGCCTGTCGTGACCCGAGTACACGTGCAATGCAAATGAATCCGTCTTAGAAGATGCGTGGTACAAGGGGTAGGTTGCCCTATATTAGCCGAAACCGGGACCGTTGGGAATAGTCAGTTCCGTTTTGGTCACAGCGAAACCAGAGTCGACCTATCTCGAACGCACATATCCCCAGTCGACGCGACCATCAGAGAGCGGCGACCTTGCACGGAGTTCAAGAGGATAAAGTTACTCTGGTTTCGCTCTAGATTCTCTCAAGGCTTACGGCCATGGCATCCAGCGAGAGCGAGCGCAGCAGGTTGCGCCGCATGCCCTGCTCTACCTGGACCAGCGCACGCGCCGCACCATCGATCCAATCCACGGTGAGCCCCTCGGCCAACCGTCCCAGTTCGGCCGCGAGATCGAGATTGCGGATCAGGGACGGGGTTCCGGCGACTACCAGCAGGAGATCCTCAATAAGGCTGCCCAGGGCGCGCAGCAGGTTGATGGTCTTTTCCTGGCCGTCAGCGCCGGCGCGGTAGGTTTCGGTAGCGTG
>Ga0302320_10020221_pt1 | contig 13302 bp, 9 predicted proteins | sample Bog_T0_3_FD_202130 | JGI IMG/M metagenome (GOLD analysis project Ga0302320, IMG submission 202130) | Peat permafrost microbial communities from Stordalen Mire near Abisko, Sweden - Bog_T0_3 | ecosystem: Environmental > Terrestrial > Soil > Wetlands > Peat | place: Sweden: Abisko, Stordalen Mire...
CGCATTCGGCACGCGCGACCCCGTCAATGCCCCTTGAAATGTCGGGTAACTGATGCCAACGGCCCGAGAGGCCTGGCTCGCACTCAGCTTTTTGACTGACATTTTCTTCCGGAGCAGGGACGCTAGTGCAGTCATGTCGGGCCTCGTGGGCAGAGGTAAAGGTGGTACAAACTGACCGTGTCGTGAATTGACCGAGTCAGCGCAGAGTCGAGGGGATTACGCCGATTGCAAGACATGTTGCGGGCCATTTGCGGACCGCGAGGGAATCACATCATGGCAGATATAATGGTCAGGCCCGCCGTTTCCGGGCAGTTTCAATGGCGTCTTGAAGTCGTTTCACCTCGGACGTGCGATCGCGGAACCAGGCCGTCGACCAGATCCGATGGATAGTCCATCCACGGTGTTCGAGAATATCCTGTCGCAGACGGTCGCGATCGCGCGCGCATCGGGAGCTATGATACGTCGCCCCGTCGCATTCAACGCCAATCACATAGTGGCCGCCGCAGTGGGGATCGACAACACCGATGTCGATGAAATACCCGGCCACCCCGACCTGGTACGCCGGTACCATCCCCATGGCAGCGATGACGCCGCCCACAGAACGCTCAAAAGGCGAATCCGGCTCGCGCCGCGTGAGGATGCCGCGTTCCGGGATTGCTCCCGTCTCGACGAATTGGAGGTAGTCCTTCAAATCACGAGGACCACGACCCTTGCCAGGGCTGTCGAGGATGTCACCCGATTGCAGTGAGGTGAAAACGGTTATCGATTTCTTGGCTCGCGAAAAGAGGACATTGAGGCGGCGCTCGCCACCGGCCTGCGTGATAGGGCCGAAACGCTGGAAAACCCGTCCTGATTTCGGATCTTTGCCATAGGTGCACCCGATGATCACCCGATCGCGCTCATCACCCTGGACGTTCTCCAGATTTTTTATCATCAGCGGTTCATCGAGGTCCTCCAGTAGACGGAGGGCATTACGGACCGTTTCGTCTGAACGACCGCGGGACTCGATCAGATCGGTTACACGATCGCACTGCTCGCGATTCATGGTGACGACCAACAGACTCTCGCGTTCCTTCGCCGAGCGGCCGGCGACGGTGAGGGCGTGATCGATCACCGCCTGGGCGACCGCCTCAGCCTCGATGATGTTGACCCCGCCTTGGAACTTCCCTTCAGGGAGGTACACACGCTGGATGCCCAAGGAGGGGCCCTGCATGCGATGCGATGGAAAGATGACCAGCTCGTCGTCGTAATACTTGGCATTCGAGAATTGGATCAGGCTTTCGTGCTGCGACCGATAATGCCATTTCAACCGCGCCCGACCATGCCCGAATGATGTCTCCGCCAGCTCGAGGATGCTCAATGAGCTCCCGGCCAGCGCGTCGTCGCCGGCGTCGGTCCCCCCCATGCCGGCATCGAACAGCCGCGAAGGTGGCATCTGCTTGGTATCACCGACAATCACCGCCTGTTTGCCGCGCAGCAGCGCACCGAAGGCATCTTCTGGACGGATCTGCGACGCCTCATCCATGACCACGAGATCGAATAACCCCCGTGTCCGCGGCAATAGCTGAGCCACGGACAAGGGACTCATCATCAGGCAGGGCGTCAGCCCCGTTACCGACAGCCATGCGCGATCGAGCAAACGCCGCACCGGTACATGAGCCCGCTGCTTGTTGACTTCATGCTCAATCAACCGCATTTCCGTCAGGTCAGCAACCTTGGCGCCGGCAACGCCACGTGGCACCTCTACGGCGCACAGTTTCTGCTCGATGATGCTCCGTCCGTACGCCAGGAGGGCGCGATCGTGACGACGGAAATCCGCGCGCGTGGTATCGAAGGCCGCGCGTTCAAACGTCCTCAGATTCCCCAGCCCTGAGATGCATACCTGCGCCACCCGACCATAGACATCGGCGTCGAGCGCAGCCATGAGGCCAGCAGGAGCCACATCGCCGCATTCTCCGGCCGCCAGAAGAGGATTCAGCCCAAGTGGTGCGCCATGTTCGGCATGCACGCACCATCGCGACCATCCGACCACGTGCTCACGCGTGGCGAGTGCGGCCGTCCACGTCGACATTACTTCATCGAATGCCATGGCACACGAATCCAGGGCAAAAGGACCACCCGTCACTCCTTTTCCCCACCTGGTCAAGCGCGCAATCACTTGCTGGGCCTGCTCCAAGGCAGGTGTCGCCATCGCTGCGAAGGCCTTGAGCGCCGCACACCGCGACGGGCTGTCCTGCACCAGGAGCCACGACCCCGCCGGTCCCAGAGCATGGTCGACCTTGAGAATCTGATCTGCCCATTCCAGGGAAACTCGAATGGGACGACAATCCGTCGCTTCACCGGACCAGGCCGGTCCCAACCATTCCGTCAGTTCATGTTGCGTGTTGAGTGCCGTCGCGCTCATCTGGAGGGAGGTCACGGTCGCGAAGGCGGTAGCCAGGTCTGCGATCGAGGCCGATGCCAATGCCATCCCGGAGAGGCGGCCGTAGATCACAGTGACCTGACGAACCTCGGCGATTGCAGTAGCGAGGGCCGTCACGGTACGCGCCATCGGTGTCGGCGCGGGATCAGCGGCAATGATGGCCCAGCCAGGACGCTCACGAACTGTCGGATCCAGCAGCGCACCGCAGCGGGATTCCGCTTCATCCATGGCTGAAGCCGAGATGGTTCCGCGCACAATGGTGTCGCAACAGCGTCGTACTCCATCCAGTCCGAATGCTTCCGACATTTCCGTCATGAGCGCCAGGCTTGCCAGGACTGCCTGCCACCGTGTCTCGATACCCGCAAACCCAGGGATTTCGGTCGCATGGGACCGGTCCTGCGCAAACAGCGCAACTTTACCCCGCCAATAAATCACTCGGTCGATGACTTCAGCGAACGCATGCTTGGGGAGAATCTTCTCGGAGCGAACAAACCGCCGCACGCGACGGCGCGCAGTGGCAAGCGGACCGATACCGATTACCGCCCAGATCGCGAAGGGACGTGTGCGCAGCGTCTGTCGGAGCACCTTCAGCTCGTCATCGCCCGGACAATCGTCCAGCACCAGGACCTGGAGAAGACGGTCACGTTCCCCGATGAGCTCCTTGTGGATGACGAACGCCTGCCTCACGGCCGTTCGACTCGTGCCGCGCAGCAAGCGCGGATCGAGGAGGCCTTTATGGTCCGGGTTCCTGATGAACTGCAGCAGCTTGTGCAGCAACGGCAGGCGCTGCCAGGTCACCTCACCCTCGAGCTGGAGTTCCCGCATGATCGCCTGCCCGGAGACCATGGCGCATTCAGTCGTCTCATGGAGAAAATCGAGGGAGGTCAGCAAGGTGCGGCAGTCGTCGAGCTTCAAGGAGCCAAAACCTCGCCGGCCGAGGGCCTCGCACGTCCGGACATCATCGCGGTAATCGCCCTGCTCAGGAACCTGGGCGGTGATCGTCGAGGCTTCGCCCCGTCGCTGGCGCAAATGCTCCACCTGCGCTACTGCGGACTGGATGGGGGCCCGGCGGGGGCCAGCGCTCAGCAACACCACCTGCTGAATGAGATCGATGGGAGGCTCGGGAATGCGTGTCACCGCCGATAATAGGGGTTCGCGATCATTGGGATGAGCTGACGCCGGTTGAGCAAGCGTGGTGCGTGCGGTCCATGTGCGCCGAGATCGCACGAAGCGGTGATACATGGGATCGGCTCGCTCGCAGTAAGCGCAATAGCCAGTCCGGCGATCGCCCATGCGCACAGGTGCTCCCGCTCCTGGTGACGAGGCAGCTCCCCCCTGACCTCCACGCACTCGTGGAGCACACCTTCGCCATCGCAATGACTCATGCTGTCGATGAGGTGCGTGACGCCGTGGTCCAGGGCATCGGTGAATACCTCACGGTGTCCAACCGCCCATTGGCTCTGCGATGTGTGCATGCTCTCGCGCAAATTGCAATTATGATCGCTCACGAGCTGAGCGCGACACCACGCGCGATGCGCGGACGCAGACGCGAACTCGAGGAGATAAAGGAGTTGGCGGCCATCACCATCCGGGCACAGATTTTTCCCGGAACAGCGATTCCGCCATCGGCGTTCGATGAGATGGACATGACCGTCTGGAGCGGAGCAGAGGCGACAGCCAAGATCGTCCCTATCCTGCGCCATTGCCCCGACGATCCGATCGCGATAGGAGTGTTCCGGCGCGTGGCTGAGACTTTGATCACCTGGTGGGATGGAGAACGGCGGCGACCTGGACCGGAGACGGTTTTCCACCAGGGCCACGACCGGGCAACGGCGAATCGGCTGCAGCAGGAGCTGACGTCCTATCTCTACCGCGCCTCGGATGGCGTCGCAGCGGACATCGCCGACATGCTGCTTCCCGTCATCGATCGCGATCCCCAGCGGCTCACTTGGATCCTGTCCGGTATCGTGGGGGGCGCAGACGATCCGTCGCGTGCAGCACGTTTTTGGATGCTGTGGTCTCGGTTTTCGCACCGTGTGCGCCACGCTCCGTGGGTTCGGCGGGTCGATGATGGCGATTCCCACCGACAGCTGCTGGGCCCGCTCTTCCTGAAGCCGGTGTGGATTTCGGGGCATCCCTGGCCTGCCTTGGCGGGTCACGAGCCTGATCTGGATGCGCTGTTCGACGCACTTCCGGCAACGGCTCCTGTGTTTCAGCTGTACCTCGGCTATCTGCTCCACCTGAGCACGCAGGCGCTTCCGGTCGCATTTCTGCGCATCGCCCGCACCCTCACCCAGGGCGATGCCACGGTTCTGCTGGGTGGACCGTCAACCATCCAGTATCTTGAACGCCTCCTCCTGCAGACCATCTACACGAAGCCGCACGAATTGAAACGCGATCAGCCGATGCGACAGGCGATCATCCTGATCCTCGACCGCCTTGTCGATGCCGGCTCCTCGTCTGGATTCCAGATGCGGGATGATTTCGTCACACCTCCGTCGTCCTGAGCCGAAAGGATCCTGCTGAGCGGTAGTATTTAGACAGTTCGATGATCGCCCGTTACCACACTATAGGTGAGGCGCCTATGAGCCGGCGATAGCCCTTCGCTTCGGGACTTCCGGATCTGCCATATTGTCTCGATGATGGGCGATGGCCGCGGAGTTCGACATCGGCAATTACATATCGGCGCTCCGGTGCTCGGGAACCGCAGGATTGCTGGCGGAGCATGGGCTGTCTGGGGTGGCGCGGCGCATGACCTGCCGCAGAACAAACCTGCGTCATCTGGCCCAGTACCTGGGACAGGCCACGCCGGCGGCCATCTACTGCTTCCAGAACGGCACCTACGAGGCGGTCATGGCCGCCCGCGTTCAGCAGCGCTGCGAGATGATGCGCGTACTCCTGGGCGCAGGCCAGTGGCTCGATCAGGACCGCGAGGTGACGGACCTGGGGAAATACACCATGACCTTCCCGACCTGATCGATTTCGACTGCAACCGCAAGTCGGGGAGGATCCTTTACTGAGGCCCTCATTGAAGGGAAATCCGAAAAGGCCACGGGATCAAATTCTATTGCACTGTATTGGTACGAGTAGTACAGTTATGGTGTGCTCACCCTCTCTCTTACCCCTGGATCTGCACAAGCGCTCTATGCACAGATCGCGGACCAAGTTGCCTATGCCATTCGGAGTGGGCACGTCACCGCTGGCGAAGTGTTGCCTAGCGTCCGATCGGTTGCTGAGCAATTGGCCGTCAATCCCAACACGGTCGTTAAAGCTTACGCGCATCTGGAAGTGGTGGGTCTAATCCGCGGATTGCCAGGCCGTGGATTCGTGGTTGAGGCCTCACGACCCGTGCTGAGCAAGGCGGAGCTGAACCGTCGCCTGGATGAGGCCATCTCCCCTGTGGTATCTGCCGCAGCGCGCTATGGCTGGATAAGGCAGGACATCATGGATGCATTGAGCCACCGATTCGATCAGGAAGGTCTGCCATGACTGATGCCGCAATAACCTGCTCTGGCCTTACCCGATGCTTCGGCAATCGGATGGCTGTCGACCGGATCGATCTCGTTGTTCCCACCGGGGCCATTCTGGGCCTTCTGGGCCGCAACGGCGCAGGCAAGACCACACTGCTACGTCTGATGCTCGGGCTGCTGCGTCCAACCAATGGCCGCGTCGACGTCCTCGGCTTACCAGCAGAAACTACTGATGCCACCCATCGCGGTCGCATAGGCTTCCTGGCTGAAGACCATCCCGTGCACACGTGGATGACGGTCGGCGGACTGGCACATCACCACAGGGCCTTCTTCCCGCGCTTCGACCAGGCGGTGTTCGATTCCCTCATTAATAGGGCGGGCCTGGCTCCGCGGGCTCGCCTGGGACGCCTATCGCGCGGCCAACGAGCGAGCGCCTGCCTGGCGGCCACAATCGCCGGAGACCCCGATCTGCTAATCCTCGATGATCCCGGTCTCGGCTTGGACACGGCGGCGCGCCGCGATCTGCTCGATGCCATCCTGGAGACGGTCCGGCGTCCCGGCCGCACGGTGATCCTCAGCTCCCATCACATGGCTGATATCGATCGCGTGGCAGATCGCATCGCCGTCCTGGATGGCGGCATTCTCCGGGCGAATTGCACCTTGGACCGCTTCCGTTCGGCCATCCGCCGCTTCGTGTTCCATTTCGATGCTCCACCGCGTGAACCCACTCTGCCAGGCTTGCTCACTTGGACGTCGGATGGCAACGACCTCGATGTCATGGTGGTCGCTCCGGACGTCCAACCCGACATCTTGGCGCAGTCCATCGGCGCTCGCTCGGTGCGAGAAGTCCCGGCCTCGCTCGAGGATATCTGCACTGCGTACACCGGTCCACGTCGCCCGCGTCCGACCCTGGCCTCGACCTTGGCGAAGATCCGCTCCACCGTCGTCACGGGAGGATGACCATGCTCCGGTCCCTCATATGGATCGAAATCCGTGCGACCTGGTGGTGGTGGCTCCTGGTACTGCTGCCCTTCGCCATCGCCAGGCAATTCAATCCGCACGAGCAGTCCGCGGGGGTATCGGTCCTTATGGAGACCGCTGACCTCAACCTGCTCTGGCTGTCCGTGGTCACGGTGGGGTTGGGCCTCGCCTCCGGCATGCGTGATCGGCATGGCAACCGCGATGCCCTCGTACGCCACGGCGGACCATGGCGCATCCTGCTCGCCAAGGTGATCGTGCCAGGGACCCTGATGCCGCTCTACTTCTCGGTCGGCCTGGGCATCAGCTACGGTTTCACCGATCTCCCACTGCATATCGGCTCGCTGTGGAGCGGGACCGCCATGAGCATCAGCCCGACCATCCTGCCACCCCTGTTCCTCGCCGGATTGGCCGCCGGGGTGCGGCAGGCACGCTGGTGGGCGACACGGCTCGCGCCCATCGTCGCGGTGGCGACGCTGATCACCCTGGCCGATGGCCTCGCGCCCTGGTGGTGGAGCTACGAGTGGAACAGGTCCTATGACTGGTACGCCTTCGTGATCGAGGCCATCCACATCGTGATCGCCGCATGCCTCACCCTGCTTGCCGCATGGTGGTGCTTCGCCGCCCTTGGTGCGGCGAATGGCGAGGACGGTCCGGGCAGCCGCGCCGCTGCCGCCTCGACCATCGCCATCGCCCTGCTCGGGGTGGCGATGGCGCCCTGGCTGATCATCAGCGATCGCTGGGAAGGCATGCGGTTCTACCGGATCATCACCAGGCCGGGAGCGGACCATCGAACCTACCTAGTACGCGCCATGCCCAGGCTTTCCTGGGCTGGGATGGCGCGTTCGGTCTGGACCTGGTCGAATGCGGCCACCGGCAGTGATTTCCTCACCGGTGGTCCGTTTCCAGGCGCCACCTATGACTGGACCCGCAAGGCATGGGTGAATATCAGCAAAGGCGCCCCCGACCCGCAGGTCCCGGTGATCATCCAGGGATCGGGAGCGCTGGATGGTCCGACCACCTTGAATGATGCCTGGGTCAGGCTGCATCTTACCGTCGGTCAGACCATCCAGAACCGGTGGCGGAACCTCCGCCTGGATGGAAGTTTTGCCGGAGGGCGGGTCATCCAGGCCGGCGATCACCCGCGGCAGTTCCGGGGCGGTAGGGACGGCGATCTCGACTACTGGGTCATGCAGGATGACCATTGCTCGGTCCTCCCCCACCAAGGGCAGGGGGAACCCTGCCGCATCTTCCAGGTGGATTCGTGGAGCGGTCCCGACCCCATCATCCGACCGCTGACGGCCGCTGATCCGCCCTTCCTCGGGCTGTGGAAGAATCTTCGAGTCGGCGTCTGGTCGGACCATCTTAGCTGGAACGATGGACGGCATCCGGAGGTGGAGATCCCCCATCCCTTCACCGCCGACATGAATGGGCATGTCGTGGTACAAAGCAATGTCGAGGTCAAGGATCAGCCAGCCACGGTGATCTACCATTGGCGTCCGACCCCCTGGTCCGCGAGCCGGTGGCATGACACCGTCATCGACCAGGATGGGACCATCCTGGCGCAGACCGACCTGCCGACGGCGGAGAGCAACCCCGTGTTCCGCGCCTTGGGCATTCTGGGCTCGCCGTCCATCGCGGCCGCCGGCCTGGCCCTCAATCGCGCCCGCGACGAGGCCACCAATCGACCCTGGGGCTCCCCGGTGGTCCTGCCCTGGACCATCGTCGGCGGCGTCATCGCCGCTGCCGCGACCTGGTGGCTGCTCGCCCGCCGCGGCGTCGCCCGGGGAGTGCGCTGGGGCTGGTCGGTGGCGGCGCTCCTGGGTGGGGTGGCGGTGCCGCTTGCTGCGCTGGCTGTGTGGCATCCCGCTCCGCAGCGGGCTTGCCCGTCCTGCGGCCGACGTCGATGGGCTGATGACACGCGGTGCCCATCCTGCGGTGCGGCATGGGGACATCCGCCGGCCGATGACCGGGATGTACGAGATGATGGATCCGTTCTGCAGAAGACGGCCTAGACCTGGAAAACGTCGTTATTGGCACCTACTGGGGGCTTTTCATGCTGCGCACATTGCTGTGGGTCGAATTCTGCTCCACCTGGTGGTGGTGGTTCCTGGTCCTCCTGCCATTTGCGGTCACGCGGCAAATTACCTCGCTCACGCCCCATGATCTCATCGATGTCAATCTCAACCTGTTGATGCCCGTCGTCGCCGGTCTTGGCATCGCCTCGGGGCTCCGCGATCGCCAGGGCGTCCGTGCGGCGCTGGTCCGCCATGGCACACCCGGGCGCGTGCTCATGGCCAAGCTCCTGGTGCCGGCCATCCTCATGCCGATTTATTATTTTATTGGCCAGGCCATTTCCCGCGAGATTTCGGAGAGGGCGGTGCATGTAGGCAGTCTTTACAGCGTTCCGGAGGGCAATCCGCTGATCCTGGTGCCCATCTTCTGTTCGGGGGTAGCCACCGGACTCAGGCAGGCTCGCTGGTGGGCAACGCGATTTGCACCGTTGGCAGCAGTGGCAACATTGAGCATTCTGGCTAATGCCCTGCAGCCATGGAGCTGGATATGGGATATCAGCGGTTCCCGGTGGGACGATGTCTTGTTCAATTTGACGGTGATGCAGGTGATCATTGCCGTGCTCATCACTGCACCGTGCGTGTGGTGGTGCTTCGCGGCGACGAGGGAGGCAAACGGCGAGGATGGGCCCTCCAGCCGGACAGCCATGGCGTGGTGTATAGGAATGGCAGTCTGCGGCCTGTTCATGGCGCCCTGGCTGTTCATAGCCGATCGCTGGGAATACATGCTGGAGCATCGTACAGTCACGACCGCAGGCCCGCACCCCATCGAGTATGCACAACCGGTCTTCCCTGCCCTGTCCGTCAGCAAACTCGTGACGTCATCCGATCGATGGCCGAATTACCGAGTATCCACCATGGTGGAGGAATACCTCTTAGGGGGATCATTACCTGGTGGAGGATCGATCGACTATGATTGGAGAAATAAGCGCGTCCGTAGGATGAAGGATGGAGTCGCGACGCAGATACCCGTGCTTATCCGCGGTACCGACGGCATGGACGGCACCATGCCCTTGGACGAGGCATGGTCACGATTGCAGCTGTCCTTGGGCCAATGCCTCATGGATCGATGGCGCAACCTCGAAGTGGGATTCTCCTTTGGACAGAGCGGTCGCATCATACAGGATCTGGATCAGCGGCTAAAGGGCGATACGGGGTCAAGAGAAGACCGCATTTATTGGACCGTGACCGATGATCCCGCCCTGGTCAGATTGCATCGTGGGGTAGGAGCTCCTTCCCGACTGTTCCAGGTGGACACCTGGAGCGGTCCTACGGTGGTGTTGCGACCACTCACCAAGGACGACCCCCCATTTCTGCGACTATTTTCCCACGACCGTCGCCTGGGAATTTGGGGGGATCATATGTCCTGGACAGAAGGATCGCATGACCCCGTCCAGATCCCCCATCCCTGTACGTCGGCCATGCCGGTGCATATAGAATTTCAAGGCGATGAGGGCACGGTCACTATCGACTATCATTGGCATCCATCTCCCTGGTCTGCGCATCGACGGCAGATCGCAATCGTGGCCAGGGACGGGACAATTCTTTCTCGATGCGACATCCCCACCGCAGACGGGAACGTGCTCGTCCAGGGCCTCGGACTCGTCGGCTCACCCGCCATCGCCGCGCTGGGATTGGGACTGTTCGATCGAACTGCCGCGGAAAACACCTTTCGCCCCTGGGCGTCTCCAACGGTCGTGCCCTGGGCAGCGGCTGGCGGATTTCTCAGCATGGCCCTGACCTGGTTGGTGCTCGCACATCGTGGCATGGCCCGGCGCTCGCGCTGGAGATGGCTGGCGATGGCTCTCCTGGGGGGCATGGCGGTACCGGTCGCCGCCTTGGCGGTCTGGTATCCCTCGCCTCGGCGCGCGTGTCCTTCCTGCGGTCACCGTCGCTGGACCGATGACCGTACCTGTCCAGCCTGTGGATCTGGATGGGGATTACCCCCAGGAGATGACCGTGATATCGGTACGAGTAGAGCGTGTATCCAATCGGCCTAACAAGACAAGTCGGTTGGCTGCCCCCGCTAAATCCGCACGCCTTTTTCAGGAATTTTTCATTCGTGTTTGTCGTGGCCTCAGAGTTAGCGTCAAACCATCAGTACTGATGGTTTGACGGTCTCATTGAAGAGGATTCGCCGTCTGCTCAGAAATTGATATCTCCCGCTTGGCATCATCGCAGTGCCGCCAATGTCCGTGAAGATCCCTCTCCCGCCGGTCAACTACATCACGTGATCCTCCAGGGCGTGCGATAGCCGAGGAGGTCCAACCCGGGATCCCGCGCGTCCATGAAGGCCTTGGTGATGGGCCATCTCACCATCCGCTCATGGGTGAGACGGAAGTCGACCTCCTCCATGAGCATGACGAGAAATTTCGTGAAGCTCGAGGCGACGATCTCAGGCGGGACTCTGAATTGGTCCAGGGGATTGAAGCAGAGGACCGGTGGTTCGGGGCGCTTGAGATCCAGTGCGAAGTGGATCCACGAGTGTTCTTTGGCTATGGTCAGGAATCTGGACTGCAGCAGTCGGGGGTACACACGATTCCTTTGGTGGATGCGCATGCTTCCCGATCTGGCAGGGATCCCCATGAGCGTGAAGCCCCCGACAACCACCCCATTGACCCTTTCCAGCCATTGGAGGGCCGACGCAGGGAGGGATGGGGGAATCCCCTGGAAGTAGTCGCTGATGTCCTCCCTCTGAGTGCCGTGGAAGGGACTGACCGCCTCGGGATGCCGGTCGAGAAGGTCTGATAGCCGCGAGAATGCCGTGGACAGCGACAGGGGACTCCCGGTGCGGTCCGTCGACGCGGACTCCAACGAGCGGCGGAGCGCCATGATGGTCGCAATGGCAGTACGGAGACGGCCATCCGTCTCCGTGCATCGCTGACGGAGGATGGCAACCTCGTCGCGAAGCTGGTGCAATGGGATCATGGCACCCTCTTCGACGGGTCATAGAGGTGTGCGAGGATGCCGGCGATGTCGTCATAGGAGCGATAGTGCGGTTTGGGAACCCAGAGGCCGCTGTGCGAGAGCGGTTCAGGCGTGCGCTCACGCAGGATGGCCTCCATGAACTCCGGTGATTGCAGATTGATGACCGTGCGTTCGCGTGTGGTGAGATCCAGGTAGTAGGACGCCAGGCGCCCCTCCATCACCAGCCGGTAACCCCTCCTGACCGGCGCCGACGATAGACGGGCGATGCCGACGTTCGCGGGATCGAGTCCGCTCGACACTGCATGGCGACCGCGGCCCAGCTGGGCGGCGACGACCGCGTTGGGCGTAAACAGGCAGCGGCCGTCGGAGTGGATCCGGGAATAGAGGAGGTGGACCGTCTCCTCGTCGTGGGGATCGCCGCGGGACATGCGCTGGCTGTGGATGAAGATTGCGGCATCGTGGCAGTCAGGATCTCCCCCGAGGCTGAGGAGGGCGTGGCGCGCCGCGATCACCGCTTGGTGCGGGGTCCAGCTGCAGGGGAAGGTGCCATGGCGCTGCGGGAGCGACATCGTCATGTGGCCAACGTGGCGGATGGCATTGCGAGACCGGTGGCTCGGTGCCTGGGAGGCCAATACCGCGGCGGCGATGGGCAAAGCGTTGGCAATGCCATCCTCCCAGGGAATGCAGGTCAACTCCGCGAAGGCGCCGACGATGGTGGAGTTGGTATTGTGGCACGAGATGGCCTCCGGGAAGGCGCCGGCCGGCGAACCCTCTGACCGTGCGCCGGCGGCGTTTGAGACCGACGCCATGAGGCGATGGGCCTCCATGACCATCGCCTCCCTGTAGCGCGCTATCCGCTTCCGCTCGGCCCGATGCTGATGGATCATCTTCTGCCTCGTGGCCGAATCCGATTCCCGCGTGATCGCCTCCCAGTCCGCCTGTTCGCGCTTGGCCGTGCGATCGACATCGGGTCTGGCCTGGTCGTTGACGCCCTCACGGTGGGCGAGTTCCCGCTCGAGGGCATGCAATTCCATAGTGACCGCGGCGCGCTTCCCATCGCAGTCATCGCAAACCGTCTCCCACGACGCAATATGGTCGAGGATCGAGGGGTCTACCTGTTTCGCGTAGGTGCTCAGCCGGCGGTTTCCCTGTTCCTGCGCCGAACTGGCACACGAGGATGGACGGATCCAAGGATCGGGGTCGCTCCGGACCAGTGCCGCAAACGGGAAAATTGGGGCGATCGCGGGCGACGATGACGAGGACGATGAAGAGCAGTTCATGGTGCCATCCCATGCGATGCCGGGAGATGCTCGCCTGACCGCGCACGGATGCCATCCCGGACGTCAGCGAGATGCTGGCGGACCGCGCACAGTTCCCGCAGAACCATGACGAGCCCTGGAGCTGGAGTCGCACCCGAGGACATCCCGATGAT